>Ga0172371_10011610_pt1 | contig 11723 bp, 16 predicted proteins | sample Lak12m_FD_114543 | JGI IMG/M metagenome (GOLD analysis project Ga0172371, IMG submission 114543) | Freshwater microbial communities from Kabuno Bay, South-Kivu, Congo - kab_022012_12m | ecosystem: Environmental > Aquatic > Freshwater > Lake | place: Democratic Republic of the Congo: South-Kivu...
AGGATTGCATCGTCGATCGACCGCCAACGCTGGTAGACCTCGACGCTCTTGTTGGGCCGGACGCACACGAGTTGCCACGCCTCACGCACCCACAGCCGCGTCCCGACGGGGCCGTAGGGGCAGCGCACCAGGAGGGTCTTCGAGGGGTCCGACTTCTGCCGCATCTCTGCCCACAACCTGCCGTCCGCGTCGACGATCGTCGGTCCGCACTGGATCTCCCAGGACGACGGCTCCATGTTGACCTGCTCCAGACCGGACATACGCCTAGTCTGAGTCTTCCGCCCGTCCAGGATGGCGTTGACCATCGGGTTCGAGAAGATGATCGGGTACTCACGCATGGGGCGCCTCCTCAGATGTCCATGCGACAGTCTTGTTCGCACTCGGCGCAACATGTGCAAGTCTCGCTGTCATTGTGGATCTCTTCTTGGAAGGGGCAGGGGTGTGGCTCCTGCGCAGGTCTCTTCTTGCATTTGGGGCAGAGCCCTTCCTTGTCGTCACACATGGGTTCCTCCTTTGGTTTTGACTTTTCCACAAACTGTACACCGATACGGGTGACTTCCTCCTTTTTCTGCCATGCGGTTGTGAACACGCATTCCCGTACCATACTTTTCGTCTTGGTACGTGTTTGCACAGTCACATTTCAGAACACTGGTTGGATCTTTGCTTGTTTTTTCGCCTTTCATTCTCTCTCTCCTTTTCTGTTTCTGTAAGACACGGGCTGAAAACAGGGGGGTTTCGATGCGGAACTCCCCGAAATCATAAGGAAAATGCCACTTCCCCCCGCGATTCGGGGTTTCCCCCGCGAAAAGGGGGTGTCAGTCCTTAAGGGGGGGTGTGTTTCAAAATGTATCATGTAGAAAATCTCTACACGCTCACGTTTAAGAACCCACTGTATGACTGATACCCCTTTTTCGCGGGGGGATATCCCGAATCGCGGGGGGAGACCCCGGATCGCGGGGGGAAGGGCATTTTCTCGACGGGCAGAGGGGCCTAAAACGGGCTGTTTTCGAGTGCATTTTTCTGATTGACTTCCAGGGCCGGCAGCCCCTACCGGCCCCACTCTGTACTTTTTACCCTCATTCTTTTCATGTATCATTTTGAAACACCTCCCACCCTGTGCAGGATCTTCACACGTCTTTTTCTGCATCGAGCATTGTTGACAGTAGTTGTTTTTGAGTTTCAAATTTGGACAACGTTTCTTTTAGTTCGAGTATTGTGGATGATATTTGCAGCATCTTGTGACAGATTGCTTCTTTTCGTGTGTGCGGCATACCTACCCATTGCAGCTTTGGGATTTCTCGTTTGTCAGCCAGCACAACCTCGTTCTCTGTTATCAAGACTACAGGTATCTCTTTGAAAGAGAAGTTGTTGTTTACCTCGACAAGTTTGCCAAGGTTCTTTACGTTGTCGGGCAATGCCCGAAACAACTCAAGTCCAGATGCCGAAAGTTGATGTCCTTCTGTTCTTATGACAAACCCGCCTCCTGATTTTCTGTGTATGTTCTTTAATTCCAAGAAGTTGTCTGCAATCAACTTTTCGACTATGGCACAAGGAAACCGAGGACAACGATTCGGACCTCCGTAAATACGTCTTGAACCCAATCCGTGTATCTCAACATACGCTTCCGGAAATGTCCCAAGCAATCGAATCAACTCTTTTTGCAGCACTGATAGCTTTTTCAAGCTTCAACCTCTATCTGTATGTTTGAAATACGAGTCAAAAGAACTCCAGCACAGGCGATGTTATATGCGTCCGCAAGGTGATCGTTCCCTTTGGCAATGTGTGTGTGGATTTGGGAGCCTGGGGAAAGAGAAGATAGGGCGCGGGCAAGAGAAAGCCCTTTACCCATCCCTTTTGTGTGTTGCATGTGCAACGCCTTGTGCCACTGTCCAGGTGGGTATTCGTACCATTCCATTGGGAACATGCACTTCCATACGCCGACGCATTCGCTCAAATGCAACGACGTACTTGAATATCCGCCCGGAAGATGTACGGCTTCGCCCTGCTCTAGTTTTTGCATGATTTGCGAAGCTTTTTCCGCCTTTGTTGTTTTCTTTGTGAAGTATTGGATGAAGGGCTTTTCGTAAACTAGAATCGCGAACGGGAATTCGGCTTTCATGCTCTTGGCGCAAGAGACACACTGCCGAAGCCCTGTTTCCGTCGTTCCGGCCCATGCCACATACTTCAGAACATTGTCCGGGTTGGAGTTCTGGTCTGATATTGCTACTGCTCCTCCTCCTGTAAAGCCTGGATCTAGTCCGATTATTACGCGGTAGTGAGACATTCCAGAAGCCATTTGTTGCTGATTCTCCTTTTTGTATTGCCGACATCGTTCAAGACGCCGACTCCGACCAGGTCTTCCAATATACGACTGCTAACAGAGCCTGACATTCCAGTTGTCTTTATCACGTCACGAACAAGCAGTTCTCCTCCTTGGTCTGCGATTGGTTTCAGAATTCTGAATCTTGTCATCGGTATGTTGTCCCGTACAAATCTTTTCAAGATACTGACAACATCTTGAAACAGTATTCCAATGTCGAGAGCAACCAAACAAATGCGCATCAGCATGCCGGCAACTCTGGTAGGCACTTCTGTTCTTCCCGTGGGGAAAACCACGTCCTTCGTGTAACGGTCACGAAAAACAGGCGTTCTGCATTGCGCGATGCACATTGCAGAAACCATAACGATGCTTTCCAGATCCGGGTTAGGGGCCGACGGTGTAAAAACGTGTTGATCGACGAACTCGGCAGTCATTGATTGCAGTTGATTGCGGATTTTCGTCGAACTGCCCATTCCGCGCAACATCTTCCGCAAAATCTTGTCATCCGGTTGGCTTTTGAGTCGTACTTGTATAAAGCGTTCGCCAAGAGCTCCCTGAAACTCACCGTATGTTTCAATGACGGGAGTAACACCGCCCAGAAACCCGATCTTGCCCGTCCACTCGATTGTGCCTTTGCCGGTAGTCCGACGGTAATTACCGTCGTACACTTCTCTTAGTGCCGAATACAGCACTCCTTTTTCGTCTTTCTGCCCACTCAAGACCGTACTCATATCCCTTACAATGAGAACCTTTCCGTCCGCTTGATACAGCAGGCTCTCATCTTTGTTCGCAAACGTCAAAAAGCTCGTACTGTTCATGCTCGAAATCAAGTGGGCACGTTGCGACGTGCCGAACATTTCGAGCAACGTTGTTTTCCCGGAACCGCTCTCTCCGACAAGCAACACCCATGTTGGCGCTCCTTCTATCAGATTCCCAAGAAACGAACTGATTACAATCTTCACAATCAACGGATCATCATCAAGATACAAGAGTTCCTTGCTTTTGTTCTCGATTTCCAACAATGAGACTGGCATTCCACCACCCCCTCCCCGCAGTTAGAGTGGGTACGATGTTGTTCGGGTCAGCAAACAACATCGTACCCTCTATTGCTTCACAACCCGGCAGTCCCATCGATCTTCACATCGTCCGCAAGCTTTGTTGCGGATTGCCACGTTCCGGCGGAATCGAAACGATTTGACTGGTTGGCCGTGCGCTTTTCTCCCTTCTTGTCCTCGTACTCACGAACACCGAGCTGGACAACCAAGCGCTTGCCGACGAAATCGGATTTGCGTATCTTGGCGCCGCTGATGGCGTGCCCCAAGGCAGCATCTCCGAACTGGGCAACCTTCCACAAAGCGGTGGGCTGCAGGCTCAGCATCTCCTTCCAGGTGCCGTTGACGATCAGCGACCTTTCATTCGGATCGGTGACTTCGCAGTCAACGATCTGGAGGGTCACATTGATCGACTTCTTGGAAGGATCGGAATCATTGATGAACATCGTCATGTCAATGATTTCTGCGAGATACTTGCCTTCCGGAAAGACACGAAAGCCTCTGGGCACTCCACCCAAATCAGTCCCTACATCGACACTGTCGAATACGTTCTCAGCCATTTGTCTTCTCCTTGTTGTTTGTTTCCTGTGCAGGCACCTTTGCTTGCACAAGGTACTTGTTGCGCAACAAGCACAGATCCGCCGGTTCAACATCATTGAGTAGATTGGGATCACCTCTGAAACCACTCGCGTCAACCATGTTGTCATCCCCGCGGACTATCAGTTGCCCGTTATCGTTCTCGTCTCTGACCAAACGAGCGATAACGTCTACTGCTCCCAAGATACGCCCATGCGCCTGTCCTGCAATCTGCGGCGTGGGCAGCCCTGTAATTTTCTCTCTCATTTCGTGACACAGCAGGACAACATTGCACGGAACTTGCATCACCATATTGACGACTTCCATCATCAGAGAGAGATTGATGTTCCAGTCGGCTTGCGTAACCATGTCACGCACTTCTGCGTCTTTGATTTTGGGGTTGAATTCGCCGCTTACGGCGACTTTGCGGCATTCATGCAGCAAGTTTGCCTGCAAATGCGACAAGTTATCGACGATAATCCAGCGCTTCATGCCGTCTTTGTTTGCAGCGACTTTCTGTGTAATGCGTGTGCTGATATCCCGAATGTCCTTACGAAGCTCGCCCATTGTCCCTGCTTCAGAGACTACCAACGTGTTCCGATACGGACCTGGGTTGAAGACGGCTGCCCTCAACCCGAAATCCACACTCAGCATATAGACCAGTTCACCGGATTGCGCAATACGCAAAGCAAGTGTCGTTTTCCCAACTCGGTATTTGCCATACACGAGTATCGTCATACGCCCGTACTGGTCTGCAAATTCGTCTACGCTTTTGAACGCCATTTTACGAAACCTCCTTTTCAGTAAATCCGTTGAAAATTCCCCTTGCATACTCGCAACGGTTTTCTCGTATCCAGGATGCAGTTTCAGGAAATCCCAACATCTTTGCGAGTTCAATAACGTCTGACACGCAAAACATGTTGGTCAACCCCGAATCTCTTACCGCTAGAATTCCAGCCAACACTTCCGCTTTCATCTTGTTCCTCCTTCACTATTCGTCATCATGTCCGTACAGTCCCATCGGGTGTTTGAGCCAATACTTCACTCCCCTTATGTAGCAATACTGGTCGATCCCACACAGAACACTCAGTATTTGTTCCAATTCCGTCTTTGTGAAACTGGTGGTAACGTTGTCGTTCGGGGCAACGAAGCAGTCGATGTACGCCTTCTCGTTCTCCTGTATGTATAAGTACATATGCTGTGGGCGGTTTGACGAAGAAAGTGCTGCCGAACGTAACGTTACAGAGCCGTAAATTCCTTCTAACAGGACCGCCGTCTTTGTGTTGTGCTTGTCGTACTGTGTGGTATGCGAAAAGCAACCGTGCTTTTCCAGTTGTTGCATTACATATACAACCAAATCGGCATATTTTTTGTTCTTGTTACTGCTTCTTGAAAGCCGCAGGTGTTCAAAATCGAAGTAGTTAAATTCGACTACATTTATATTTGTTCTGTCGTATATTTCTTTACTGTTCAAGATGCGACATCCTGGTATTTCGCATACATTCTTGACGATATTGTCAAAACAGTGTTCCCTAATATATTGTTGTACTTGAGTCGGTATTTCAGAATTGATTTTTCCCGTAAAGTCAAAACGACACGCATAAAACAAGTATGCTCTATACTTACGTCCTTCTTTCAAATACAAGAATATACGGAACAAATATGGATGTGAGTCAATAGCGAAAGTTGGCGTTGCAACTATTTTCTTGTCAAGGTCGAGTGTTATATAGTTGGACGGACTACAGTTGAAAATGGTAATTCCTGTGTCGCATTTTCCTGTGAAGTCTTCTTTCGCAAGACACGCCAACTCTTCAACCAACTTCGTGAATTCCTCTTTCGTCATTTCCCATCTCCTATTTTGCAAGAATGCGATCAATCAGAGTAGAATTACGTCTGATTGGCGCATTATTGAATATGGCGGTATCAATGGCCGAAAGTTGTCCGACCAGGTGCACTTCTTTTTTGCCGCGGGTGATTCCGGTGTAGAGAAGATTCCGCATCAGCATGATGTAGTGAGTACGGTGAACGACGAAGATTACGACTGGAACTTCACAGCCTTGGTATTTGTGCACCGATAGGCAATATGCAAGCATCAAGTCGTCTTTGTCTGAGTTTTCGTAAGGTACGACAACTCCGCCGTCCATTTTGACGTACACAATACCTTTTTCGGTACGTTCGATTGTGCCGATATCTCCATTGAACACGCCCAATTTATAGTTGTTGCGTGTTTGGATTACTTTGTCGTGAAGATGAAGAGGGGAACCGTTGAAGATAGGGGAAGAATTGGGGTTTTGCTGTTGTTGTATGGCTGAATTTAGAGCGAGAGTGCCTGCCGGACCTTTGTGCATGGGGGTAAGTACTTGAATATCTGAAAAAGGGTTGCGGCCTTGAGCTTCCAGCCCCGCTAAAAGGCTCAGGACGGCCGGGGTAATCTGGGCGGGGTCTTCCACGGGATGCATGAGAAAATCAAGCCCTTGCCCTGTTTCCGGTTGAAAGCGGCAGGGTTTTCCCACCCTCACGTTGTGCGCGTTTGTAACAATCATGCTGGTAAGCGCTTGGCGAAAAATGTGCGTAAGTCGTACAACCGGAATGCGATTGCAATTTATCAAGTCACGCAAGACGTTTCCGGGACCGACACTAGGTAACTGGTCTACATCTCCGACAAGAACCAACTGGCACCCTTTTCCCATCCCGCTCATAATTCTGTACATCAACTCGATATCGACCATCGAACTTTCATCGACGATGATGGTGGTGTCGGTAAGAGGATTGGCGGAATTCACAAGCCACTCGTTGCCGTCATATCCCAGATAACGGTGAATGGTTGATGCAGAGCGGTTGGTTGCTTGAGACATACGTTTGGCTGCACGTCCGGTTGGTGCTACCAACGCATAGCGACATTGAGAAAAATCCAACAGTTCAACCATGCCGACAAGACACGTGCTTTTTCCTGTGCCTGGTCCTCCTGTCACAACCAGCACATTCTTGTTTGAAATAGAAGATACGGCCTTCCATTGTTCGTCCGAGAATTTCATGTTGCAACGTTTCTCGGCATACTCGCGTGAAATCGGTTCGTGATAGCACGGCGACTTTGCAAAAGCAATAATTCTACTTGCGACCTCTTGCTCGTACTGCCATAGCCGGAAGCTGTACGCCTTATCATTCTCAAGCAGGATCTTGCGCTCTGTTTGCAAATGCGCAAGTTGTTCTCTTACATCTACGTCCTGTATGCCGACCAGGTTGCGAACACGTTGTTCCAAATCAGGGATGTGCAAAAAACAATGCCCTTCAGAAGTAGCGTCGTCAAGTACGAAACGTATGGCAGCGCTAATGCGTTCGGCGGATTTGACGTTGAATCCGATTTTCAAAGCAATCCCGTCCGCAGTTTTGAATCCTACATTCTGAAAGTCGATCAGACGGTAAGGATTGCGACGAACTTCTTGCTCCGTTGCTGTTCCGAACATCTCAAAAATCCGTCGTATCAGGGATGGACCGATGCCGAGCCCATGCAGAAATACCATAGTGTGCTTGATTTGAGATTGCGACTTCCACGCTTCTGAAATATTGGCAGCTCGTTTTTGACCGATGCCTTCCACGTTCTGCAACAAATCAGGATGATTCTCAAGTATGTCGAAAGTTCGGGAACCGAATGCGGACGCAATGCGGTTTGCCATTTCTGGCCCCACTAACGGGATGATGCCCGAACCCAAATACCTTGCAATGTTCGCATTATCAGACGGAAGAGATACGGCACATGCGACGAACTTGAACTCTTTGCCGTATGAGTTGGTCTGCCAACTTCCCGTAAGGGTCAGTGTTTCACCGCTGGACAACGTTTCTGCCGCTACGCCCGTACATTTGATTTGGTGGTTTTGTTCGTCCAACCCGTCAATGATGCTCCAGCCGGTATTCGGCTTTCGCAACACTACCCTGTTGACTTTGACTTTGATTTGAAGATCCATTTTGACCCTAAGCTGATTTCCTGCTGTACCATCCGAGTACGATGCACAAAAAAGCAAAGACTCCCCACAAGATGCTTGAATTACTTGATAGAAGAAAAAGTAAGGCGCTATTAGCATATAAAGCAATTGCCCATATATTATATCGAGTTCTCTGCCTTAAAATACGAATGATATCGTCGTAAGCAACAAATACTTCTTGTTGTTCAGCTTCAGATAAACGTCTACCATCTGTTGTTGTCGTAAGAAGATAATTCAATGTAGATGTGTTGTCGGTGCGCTGAACATTTAAAAGCGATAAGATTGCAACTTTGGCGTGCGTAAAAGTATGTTTCACGGCAGTATCCTCATCTTGAAAAAGCATACTTCGACTTCGCCATCAGGAACGTAGTCGATATATGTCAACCTGTCTTTGTCATCGAGCATGTAGTGAGATTTGGCTTCACGTTTCAGGTAGGTTTGTTTGTTTTGTATCGCCAATGCGATTTGTTCTTGGGTTTGAAAGAAAAGTGCGAACATCGGAGCTATGTATGATTCAACAATGTCTTGAATCTCGACTTTCAAGCGAACAGCATTGCAGTCTGATGAATATGGGCTATCACTTGACCAACCAAAGAATGGACCCACCGGAGCTGTAATCCAAACGCCTATTGGATACGGCTTTTTATCTACACATTGCAATCCAACGTCCGTTATAGGGTATAACGCTTTTTTGTGTTGGATGAATGTCTTATACGCAAAGAGTTGTTTCATTGGTGTTCGTGTTACCTCATTATTCGTACATGCACAATTGCTGAACCTTCAATGCACAAACATGCTCTTTCGGTCAAAACATGTTGGGCATTAGGATATTTGCGACATTCCAGCATGCACTTTTTTTGTTGTTCATGTTTGTGGATTGCTACATACACAAACAAGGCAGTCGAAGTACCTGCAAGCAACACTGCCAAAGCTATTATAAGAAACATTACGCAATTGAATATTTGGTCTTTCATATCATTCTCTGCAAAGTGTCGGTTTTTTGCTGCATTCGTCGCAAAGCAAATAGGGCGGATCTTTGATGGTCCAACCGTAGAAGACCACGTGCATGTAAGCATCAAGGTAAGTGTAAGCTGTTTGGGGCAAAACCCTTGTTCTGCCGCAAACAGCGCACACCGCCTCGTTAGATCCGCACATGCGTATCTTGTGTTGGAGTTGTTCCAATTCGAGTCTTGCTTTGGTTTTGGCAGCCAACGCTATTGCTGGCAACCGCACAACATCTCCCACCAACTTAGCTTCCTCGCAATTTTGCAGAAAACGCTTCAGTCGTTTACTTACAAAGCTGTAAAGGGTGTGTTTGGGTCTGTTCAGGTTCATCCTCTACAGTCCTTTGCAGACTTTGCGCCAATCGCAACGGGGACAAGCCACCGGCGAACAAAGCATCGGGAATGAAGCCCGTTCCCGACATTTGTCAATCATTTCAACCACCGTGTCAATTGCACGAATTTCGTCTTGAATTGCGAATTCGTGACGCATGAATTCAGAACGGACAATTGCAGAATCAGATGAAACCGAGTCGCAGACATATTGGTATGACCTGTCGAAAAACTCACTTGGCGATTCGTTCTTCTTGACCTTGATTGCAGGCTTCTTCGCAATCAGAAGTATGAATCTGGTGGCATCAGGAAAAGCATGGAAGTAGACGGATGCTTGCCGGCGTTCGATTAACGCATTATAGTCTGATGCGGCGTATTTCCATTCAATCAGAGCTGTTTCGCCCGAGTCCAACGTCACAAGCCTGTCAACTTGACCAATGACATTGTTTCCGGCAGGAGTCGAGAATTTGAAACTTACTTCCGACTTGCCGGTTCCGAAGATGTAGGATCGGAAGTTTTCCGAATACCAGGTCAAAACAGCTCTCAACTTTTCCACATCGTATTCCGTGGCGAGGCTATCAGGCGGAATGGGCGCAATTTCCCATTCCAAACCGTCATCGATCTTCGCTCGGCATTTGTGGAATTCAGAGCCGACGAATTTCCAGTCGGGTTCTCCTTCAGGAACCAATTTGTCTACATATGACAACTGGTACTTCTTGGGACAATCCAGGAAGAATCCCACTTGTGACGCCGAAATATGCGGGGCTTCACGCTCCATTGCCCCACGCACTACGCACTTGTAGTACCTGGGCAGTTCGCACATATCGTCAGCAAGCAGATGCTTGCATAGTCGCACGCTTCCGACTGAGTTCCTGAACGGCAAACAGTCAGAACATATTTTTTGAGCGTCTTTAACCGTTATCATTTTCTGCTACTCCTGTTTTGCATATTTCGGTGACTTCTATCGCGACCAATCTGAATGTACGTTTTTTGAATATTTCAGATAGTTCGGTTATACGTCTGCGTCCTTCCTCTTCTTGTTTGTACAATTCGCCTTGTATCGGCGACCATTCCTTAGTCGCTTGCAACCATACCTGTATTTCGTACTTCACCATTTTTGGTTCTCCAAACAAGCGTTTCATGTAGAAATGCACTTTGCGCATTTCTGACTTAGGGTAGAAATGCGACAGACAACCCATGGTAGACGAAACTGTGTCTTTGCGCCATGTAAGGTGATTACCCGAAACGTGCGAACGCAACTTGGACACAAAGTCGATCTCTGAAACAACATACGAAATGTTGTTTACGATACGCTCTTTGCTGCATTTGATCTGAAGCTCAGAGAATTCTTCTGCAAGCAGAGCGCACACATGTTCGTATATGCCTTGGCCTTCCGGCAAATCTTCCAAACCGTTGTAGATGGTCGCACGGATTGATGATTCGGGAATGGTGTTGGATTGCCAATGCAGGTCTTCAATGCTCGCTGGTTTGCACTTCCACATGCTGCATACGTTGTCAACGCCTATGACGGCAAAAACATATCCTTCAGTACCATCTATCATGCCGTCAGGTAGCGTTTTGTTGGCGTTTTCAGCATCCTCCCTCAGTTTCTCATAGATTGAGGGTAGGTCAGTCGGAGGTTCAACGATAACGAACCGCTGCCCACGTTGCAACAAGACAATTTCGCCCGTCTTGGGAACAACGCCGAATAGCGGTTCAAGCGTAAGAGGATATGGGTATCGGATTGTCAGAGGGTTTTTGTACCCTGTCATCTCGTATGAAATGGCCAAATCGGATCTGTTTGCTATCGGTTTGTTGGACAAACATTCCTTCAACAAGTCAAGCAATGGTGCGTACTTGTTGTTGGAAACAAAAGGTGAAAGACGTGTCTTGTATGTATAAAACGTATTGATAGAAGAATCGATGTAAGAGTATTTCAAGATGTTGGTGCCGTCAAGTTTCGTTGAAACTTCACAACGCTTATACTCTGGGAAACAATACGTTCTTTGTTTGCTCTCTGCATGGTAGAAGAAAGGGTAACGCAACTTGGGAGTACCAAGTACAACTTGCGGTATCGTGTGTTCGTTGACGGTATTGATAACCAAAGCTCCGTATCGGTAATCCGGTTTGCGACAGATGAATCCTGATACGGTATTTTGTGGGTTGAATGGATCAACCTTTGATTCAAATCCATGCACTGTAGAAACTGGGACTGACAACAGATTGGCAGCTTCCGTTTTCGTCATTCGTAACGCCTCATCCATGCTTTCCTGAAAATTGGGGCCGCTCGTCGGTGCGAGGCCCCCGCTCCGCCCCTGCCCATTTCCCTCACTCCCCTTTTTGTCACCGCCGCTCCGCAAAAAACCTAATCATTTCAAGGGGTTACGTGTTTGAGCCCCCCCCCTCACATAATGTATCTTATACGAGGGGGCGGGGGCTGTCAAGCCTTTGCCGGGGGGGC
>Ga0172371_10011614_pt1 | contig 11720 bp, 22 predicted proteins | sample Lak12m_FD_114543 | JGI IMG/M metagenome (GOLD analysis project Ga0172371, IMG submission 114543) | Freshwater microbial communities from Kabuno Bay, South-Kivu, Congo - kab_022012_12m | ecosystem: Environmental > Aquatic > Freshwater > Lake | place: Democratic Republic of the Congo: South-Kivu...
ATGACTTTTGATGTTAAAATATATCCGAAAGTATTCCCGACTGTTGAAATTTCAATCGAATCATTTTATGAATACTACACTATTTCTAAACAATTTAATTGGATGTATATACCAACGGATTATTTTCTACGACCTGATAATTTGGACACCAAATTGCACGCTTTGAATGTTATGAGAGTAAACATTATTTCAGCAAAGGTCGAACATAATAATGGTAGAAAAAGCATCAATCTAACACTTCAGAGGATTTATTAATGATTTCTGCTAATGATAAATACTATCTTTTATGGGAAGTGGACAGTTGGAAGTATAAACTTATCTTCTATCCTGGCGCAAGCGCTACAATTTCCGCGAATGAAATTCAACTCCCACCTAATTTTATACGAAAGGAATGTAAAGTATCGACAGGTTATGAGAACGATTTACCGATAGGAATCCCAATTACAACCGCTTTAGAAGTAGTTTTAAAACTATCAAACATCTATGATAACGATTATGCTGACTGGAGCAAGTTCAGAAAGTGGCTTATTGATGGTACAACACAAATCGGAACAACTTACTACAATTCAATTTACCTTTTATCTAATAACGGAAGTGGCGACAGCTACACCAAAGTAGAATTTTGGGGAGTTCAGGACATTAAACCGGAAAAAGAGTTAAAAATCAGTGCTGACAGTTTAGAATTTAAAATCACATTTACAGGCATGGAAAGAGCTTGTTTTGAACGAATAATTTGGGATGACTTAAACAGAACATTCGGTAATTATACTTACCAAATCAAAGCCGATACATTAAAAAAGAATCATTCCTTTCCGACCGTTATCGAACTTCAATATTTCGCAAAAGCATATTATAAAGATAAAGATTTTAATATAGTCCAATATTATACCGAATCTGGTGGGGTTATAACTTGGCACGACGTTTATAAAGACAGGCTGCATACGTTAGGTTTTTCTGGAGACGATGGGACTACGATAAATTTTAGGGCTTTTTCTGATATTATAGGAAACATCTACTCGTTAGCTCAGGACAATTTAAGAAAATTCACCCGAAAATCCGATGCTTTCGTAGAAAACACAAATAGCATTCTCACTCATATTCAGTTTTATAAATCATTAGTTGACGCCGAACACGATAAAGGAACGGGATTAAGTCTTTCTGATTTACTTTTAATGATTTTAATTTTTGACGACGGTACGGAAGTTGCTGGTTATATCAATTCAAATGATAAAAATGTTTCGATTTATAACTTTGCAACCCCATGGGACTTCTTTAAACAATTAGCTGATGGTTTATTAGCCAAAATTACCTTCAGTGGAGGCGCATCAACACAGAATCTGAATATCACTTTCTCAAAGGTCTTAGAAACTCCTAACGTTTTGACGAACAATATTATCTTGAAACATGATATTATAGGGGAGATAAAAGCTACAATAGGGTATAATGCAATACAAACGGCTAACAGTACGCTTTGTGGCGTAAAGGGGGATAATGACTTAAACGAGTATAAAAAACACACTGCGGGTGCTGAAAACGATAAAAACTGGGAAGGTAAGCTCCCTCTTCATAATGATATTGTGAATTATCTTGCAAGCGACACAGCAAATCGAAGAGGTGACAATTATAATCACTGGAAAACATATCCAACTTTCACAAATTTATATTACTATGAAACTAATTGTCAGGGTTCCAACGGTGGCACGGTTGGCGCTATCAGACCAGTGAATGATATTTGTGTTTTAGATTTAGGGAGCGGTAAAACTTACACATGGAATAATAATATGTGGGAGTTACCAAGCCAGTATTTTTATTATGATGAAAAATACGTTGGGACTGATGACCCAACCGAAATAAGAATTAATAACGCTATAAAGAGTTCGGGCTGGGGTGAAAAAGTTAATGACAGTTTTCAATTTGAATTACAGGCATGGCTAAATTACAGGCAAGAACGTTCCGGGTTAGGTCAGATTTGTTCGGAAGCAGCTTATGATTTACTGTCTCAATACCGTCAGACACTCGTAGAAGCCGATATAGCACGCAATAAATGCTTGCCAAGATATATCGGACACAAATATTCACTTAATTTAGAAGATTTACTTCCCTTTGTAATTGATTTAGGCGTGGCTTCGTCAGATGCTTATCTCACGTTCTGCGAAACAGATTTCACTACAAATAAATCTAAATGTAAATTTTTCATTCAAGGCTTATGATAGTACAACATCAATCAAATATTCTTTCTAAAAGGGCTATAATAGACTTGGAATTGAGCAAACCAGTTACCAAGTCAACTCAAAATCTATCAAATGATTTAGAGACGCAGGGAGCTGCTATTCTTAAATTAAAGGCAAGAAAGAAAAAATTATATCTTCCTAAGAGATATATTTGCGAAGATTTTGAAACGAAAAGCGACTATAATCCATCAATTCTAAGAGCCACAAATAAAAGTATTGAATATTATTCTCATGTAATCGAAAGTCCTGACCTTCATTTTAAACCATATTACTGGCATGGTGTTGCCGGTGCCATATTATCGAATAAATTCTTATGTTTAAAATCCGGAAAATATTTTATTACAGCTACATTAATATTAACGTTGGCCACTGCCGCAGATAATATGGCTACAATCGGTTCATTAATGATATATAAGAACGGGGCGGCATATAGGACGCTTTGCACGATGCCACTCTATACAGCTTATGGAGTTGGTTCGAATTATTATTTTCCCATAATGACATTTCACGGTGACACTCCTATTAATATATCAGAACATGAGTACATCGAAGTCATTTTTAATTACAATGGAAGCCTCGCAGGAACAGCTATAGGAGTTAATTTAGACAATATTAAATCATATCTTTCAATCACTAATTTTTTATAATTTAAGAGAACATTATGAGAGACCAATTATTCGAGTACGTTTATACCAAGCCCGTAGCAGACACGGCATTAAGTGAGAATTTAACCGTTTCGACTTCTGTTTATACTTCAGGTGCCTATCTTCATACCGGAGTTATTCAGTTTAACGTTTTTCCCGAAAAATACGATAGTGCTATTTTATTAAAAGGGATTAAAATAAGAGAAATCATAACCGCAGGGACACTGGCTAAAAAAGCATTGAGATTACTTTTATTTGATGCGTGTGATTTTGTCAATACGGTTAATAATGCTTTTGCATGGACAGACGCCACAGCCACAACGTTAAATAATATTGTAGCTGCAGATATCTCAGTAGCTTCCGCAGATTATGTTGAACTAACAACAAACGATGCAATAGCAGAAATATGGTTTTCTGCTCCCAAACTCATTAAAAACAATTCGGATAAAGTACTTTACGGAATAGCGATAGCTTTAGATACTTTAGGTTACGATGCCACCGCTTTGGTGAATATTGAATTAATTTACGAACAATTATAAAGAGGAAAAATGATAGACAAAATCGATATTTTAGGTCAGGAATTTGACGTACAAGAATTTACAGATGAACATGATATTGATTCTAATTTATATGGAATGTGTGTATATGCTACAAATGAAATCAAAATCCGAAAAGAACTAAAACCAAAACAAAAAGGGATGGTTTTCTTACATGAAATCTTACATGCAATCGACTATTTACAAGAGTTGCGATTAAAGGAAAGGGAAATCCAGCAATTAGCTGTCGCTTTATATCCTATTATTAAATCAGCGGAGATTTTTAATGATATCGGTGTGGATAGTATTCCGTAAGGATTATAATATAATTTTAGGTGTTTACGATTCACTTGATAAAGCCCGAAACTCATGTGATGGGTTTTTTGAGAATATCGTCATCAGAAGATTTGAAGTAAAATAGTGTTCGTTTAAGTGAAGACGCCCCTTTGCGGGTAATGAGTTAAGACAACTCACATACTTACGGCTAATGAAAATTAGCCGTTTTTTTTTTAATTCAAAAAAAAAATAAAAATATTTTTAAAAAATTAAAAATATTTCTTGCATATCTCAAAAATATGTTGTATATTGCATTTGTAATTAGATGACAATTTAAAAAACATAAGGAAAAACAAAATGACAAACTTTCAAAAAAACTGCAAAAGAGAAGATGAGAAACAAGAGTTCTTAAATTCTGTAGCCGGTCAAAAATGGTTATCCGATAAAAAAGCTGACAATAATTCTTATGTCGAAGTTAATGGCAAATTTATAAAAGAGACCGACAAAGCAGTAGCATTTGAAGTATCGTTTGATTTAGTTGACGTCGAAAGACTGATGACAGTAACAATGTGGGTTCCGAAAAGTTTAACCGACGGTTCAAAAAAAGTAGTTAAATGGTTTTTGGATAAAAAAAGACAAGAATACAAACAACAATACAATTACGCAGCAATATCATTTAATTTTTAATTTTAGGAGAAAAAAATGAAAACAGAAGAATATATACAGAAATTAGAATTAACTGAGCATTTGAGACCAGAAACTATTGTTAAATTATATCTTGCAAAAAAAGTAGTTGAATTGCAGAATAATTTTAGGGCAAAGGGTTATGGTCTTTCTTCTCAATCAAATTTAGACAGGACAAGTTATTATTTGAACTGCAAAAAATTAAATTGGGGTACAAGACTATCCACCCACAAAACTACAATAACCTGTGACTATGGTGCTGGTAAGATAGACCCGCATTCTTATATAGATTATTCGTTCCAACAAGCAATGACATTTTTAAACAGACATTAAATTTTAAGAAAGGAGGCTTATAATGAAAAAATTAGTAACAATCCCGAATAAGTTATTCGAGCAGCTACAAGCGGAAGCAGATAAGTTGAATATTCCACTTGCAAATTATATCATTATGGTTTTATCTGAATATATTAATAAAAAGTCAGTGTCCTACTCGTGACTAAATTGTGATTTGTCCGAGATAATGACTGACATTTCCAGAATCCTTAAATGTATAATTTTCATACGTGGTTTTAAAGTCAGAATGTCTCATTAAATATATGGCATATTCAATCGGACAGCCTGAATTTAAATCCCCAATTTATAAAAATTTTGTAAAAAAATTGTAAATTAATAAAATTTGTCTTGCATGTTAATTGAAAATTATGTAATTTTGTCGTGTAATCAGTTGCAAATTGATAAATCTTAGTAAATTTCAATATTTACACAGCATATTTACAATTAATTACAATAGAATGCAAGAATTAATCACAATATTAAGGGAAATCTTATGATTACTATCGAAAACTTAAACTTTTACACCAAAAAAGAGGTGTGCGAAAAATTAAAAATTAGCAATTATTCACTTTCTAAGTACATTAAGGAAGGACGTTTGGCTGCTGTTAAACGTGGTCACACATGGTACATCGAGAGTGTAAATCTTGCTAACTTCCTGAAAGGAGACTAAAATGAAAATTAATCTAACATCTAGCACGCCAGTCACAACACCGACGGATTTTCAAGACGGTTTTTATGTACATATGAATCAGTACATAAAGGAGTTCGTCAAAGTACACGGAGACCATTACGAAACATGGAGCTGTCATTTTAATTCAAATGAACAGCCAACCGCAATATTCCATATGCACCAATTTCAATATACTCCCAACATTCCGGAAATTTATTACAAGAACTTAACTCCGATTTCCGAAGAAGAAGCCCAACAATTTTTAGCCGATTTTCAGACAGCATTAAATCTTAGGATTGAGGTGGCGGCATGAAAAAAAGAACTTATTACCAATGGAAAACAATGCCCCCCGCAAATGTCGTTGATATAGTAAATACTATCAATTCAGATAAAACCGTATTGCAAGCAAGCAAGGTAATTGAGCGTAAATATGGTCTTAAACTAAGTCAATCAACAATTTATAAAATTCATGGCCATCGGCATCTAACAGTTGAAGAAATATATCAAAGACATTGTAATCAAACAGAAAGACCGGCAACAAACGAATCAGAAATAATCGCATATATCAATAATCATTCTATAGAGGATTTGAATGCAATTATTGCTCTATGTAAATGCCCGATAGATGAAGACTGTCTCGTCGCTATATACGACAGAACCAAGCTTGTAGCTCCAATAAAAGTAATTGCCGATATACGAAAAGCCGTTTATTTGCCTCTAAACAAACGGCTTTTAGAATTAAGCATAGAGTCAGGAACAGAAAAAGAACTTGGAATAGAGAAGCCGGTAATAAATGGCAAATTTTCTTTGGAAGAAATGAAATACTATTATTCCCTATTACCAGACAATGTGAGCGAAAATGATGTAAAAACAGCATACAAATACTCACCCGAAGCCAGACAAATAGTGAATTTATACCATTTAATAAATCAGTCCATTTTATTGGAATCTATTCCATTGAAACTCGACGTGCAAAACAAATATCTGTCTATGATTAGTTCAAATCTTGCAAAATTAGTTCAACTATGGGAAGGGAAACCAGTATTATGAACAAGAAGCACAAAGCAAAGATTAAAAGCCCTTATCAGAGAGTCAAAAAACTCTTTAAAAGCGGTCAACAAACATTAGTAGAACAAGTTGAATCACTGATTAATCAAAAATACCCTTACCGTTATGGAATTACTAAACATTCACCAAGTATATGAATTGTTTTGAAGGAATATCTCTCTAAACATGACATTAGAAAAGCATTTAAGAAAAGTATCTAACTTCGAGAGAAGAAGCAATGAAACTTTGTAAATTATTTTTAATTGCAAAAATACCAAGTTTAAAAACAATACCAACTATTATTTAAGGAAGGTTATAATGTATGTTTTAAAAATTGATGGTGGTAAGATTATTAAAGTCAAAAGACATGATGCCACCGTGCCGGTAACAGAACCATCGAAATACTATCCACTTTGGGTATTTGACAAAAAGAAAAAAGTCGTAACTACTAATCTCAGGGGGGCCAATGCAGACTTTTTTTAACCGTGAGTTACACGATTTGTACGTTGGTGACAGCACGGGGAACGATAGAATTGTGAAGAGTTATTTAATCACAAAATTCATGTCAAATTATCCTTACTTAATTCAAAGTAAGTTAAAGGAGTTTTTAGAAAACAAGAAATGGCGCGAAGAAAATAAAGATAGGATAAAGCAATTTATTCACACTGTCAGCAAGAAGCCACAACACTCATTTCGTCTTGAAAACCGATTGGACGATTTTCAAGTGATTGATAGAAACGGTGAATTTTACGAATCTTATGATAAATTTTATGGGGGGTGTGATGAATATTAATGAAGCACTATCAAATGTTATGCTGAAAATAAAAGCTATCAGCAAATCACGTGAGAACACGCAACAAAGCTACAAATTTCGAGGAATTGACGATGTTATGAATGAACTCCATACGCATTTTGCCGAAAATAAAATTATTATTTTACCGCATGTTGTTAATATTGAGAGACATGAGAAAACCACAACAAAACAGACAACTTATAATGGTAAGTCCGAAACTAAAGAGCAAACTATATTTTATATTATAGTCACAATGGAATATTCGTTTGTCGCGGAAGATGGTACTCATGTAGAATCAATAACAGCCGGTGAAGCTATGGATTACGGTGATAAAGCGACAAATAAAGCAATGTCAGCGGCATTAAAATATGCTTTACTGCAAATGTTCTTAATACCTACAGAAGAATCGAAAGACAGCGAGAATGATACTTATGAGATAATACAAAAAAAAATACCATACGTCAGCAACCCTCCGGTTGAATCTTACTTAACTAATGTTATGGGTGCGCAAGTAGATAAGGTTATAAGCGAAGCTCAGCAACAACGATTGTTTGCTATTGCAACAAAAGAGAATTGGTCAAAAATAGATACAAAAGCGATGCTTAAATCTTTCGGTTACGAACATTCAAAGGATATTAAAGTAAAAGATTACGCCAAAATTATTAATAAATTACAATTTATTGAAGATTAATGAAAATTAGTCTTGCATTGTATTGGAATATTGTCTATATTTGCAATGTAAGTTTAAACAAAAGATAAAAAATGACATATTCACAAAATATCGAAAATTCACAGCCTCCAGAGGAACCCCTAAATCAGTCATTTGATTGTTTAGACTTACAACCATTGGAGGCTGTTGTATTTTCTGAAAGTTGGGTAAAATCTTATCGAAAAATCAAAGAACATTGGATTTGGGAAAATCCAGTTTATTTCAAAATTTGGCAAGATTTTATTTTCACTGCAAATATTAAATCTAAAAAAGTCAGAATAGGCGCGAGAATTTTTGATTGTGAGCGAGGTCAATTTATCACTACTTACGAAAAAATAGCAAAAGACCATCATGTCGGAATCCAGTATGTAAGAACTTTTTTAAAATTATTAAAAAATGATGGAATGGTTAACGTTGAAAACATCATTAAAGCAACACGGATAACAATTATAAATTATAATACTTACCAAGATAAGAAACAGCAAAATAACTTTGATATAACATCCACGCAACACGATGCTAACACGCATGCAACATCCACGCAACAACAACATAAGAATATTAAGAATATAAGAAATAAAGAAGATAAGAATAAGCCAGCTGATAAAAAGGATTTTATCAGCGTGCTATTACAAATTTTTTGCAATGAATACTACTCATTAAGAAATTTGGAATACATTCCAGTTAAAGGACGTGACAGACAAGCAATAGGCAGTTTATTAAGAGAGTTTAAAACAAGACACACTGATTTTGATAGCGCTAAAACAGAAACAGCATTCAGGCAATTTTTCGTAAAATGTCTGAATATCAAAGATAATTGGTTACATGCAAATATGACACCAGCTTTAATTTACTCGAAATACAATGAAATTCAAAATAATTTATATAAAGGCAATAAAAACGATGCAGTCTTTAATGAATACCTCGAAAACCAGCGTAAATGGAATGAAGGTATTGAAGGATATGGCTTCTAGAGAAGAAATTCCATATTCAGTAATACAAATATTCAAGAAACCGGAGCTACAATTAGATAATTTAGACAAAAAACGGTTATCGGATGCAATTCTTTTAAAAACAGGCGAGGATGCAAGTAAACCAGGGCTCACGCAGCAAAAAGCGAAAAAAGTATTTGAAATGGCACTTGAATTGGGTTACACAAAACCAGAATTTAAAAACGCTTTGGATAAATTTCAATTAAGGCAACTATTCGGTGGCTGGTCAGTATCGGATATTCTCATCGAAGATAACCGTGAAAAGGTAATTAATCACGAGAAGTATATGAAACTTTTAGAACGTGGCGCAGATGCAAGGTTTTATGCTTTAATTTATTGTCAGGGTAAACCTTTTTACAGAAAATTAAATGAAATACAAGTGCCTAAATCTAACAAATACCAGCCGGAAAATTGGAAGCCCTGCACACCAGAAGAATTAGCAGAATTGAGAATATTAATTGATGAATTTAAAGAGAAACATGGAAACTGGAATCAAGACTAAGAGATTGAAATTAGATAGAATCTTTTCAGAGTTTATAAGAAGAAGTCGTTCAAAAGACGGAATAGCGGTTTGTTTTACATGTGGGAAAATTGACAGTTGGAATAACATGGATTGCGGACACTTCATTAAAAGACAAAATTTAGCGACAAGATATAATGAGATTAACTGTCAAATTCAATGTAGAGCTTGTAACTGGCTAAAACAGGGTAATGATGTAATTTTTGAAAAGAATCTCCGAGCAAAGTACGGAGATGATAAGATAGATTTTTTGAAATCGGTCAAATCGAAGAAAATACACGGATTTGAATTTGATGTTTTAATAGAAAAGTATCAACAATTATTAATGGAGATTAAATGAAAATATTACTTAAAAAAGACATAGGACTGATTAAATCTGGTGAATATGAGTGGATAACATGGACTAATACTATTGCATTGAAGTCTGAAGATGGAGCTTTACGATGCGGCACTGAAGTCTTTGAAGCCCTCATGCAACAAGGTTACATTGAAGAGATTCAAGAACCAAAATGGACAGATAAACAGCGTGATGAATTTGCTTTGGACTATGCTAAGTGGCTTCAAAATCATGGAGCATTACACGGTTCATTTGAAAATCTATTAGAACAATTCAAGAAGGAGTATGGGAAATGAATTGGAAAGAAATTGAATTGAATGGCATTAAACGACAGAGGGAAATCCTAACACTCTGGGAGCAAATGGTAAAAAATGATATATTGTTAAGTGATGCGATTAAAATGGCTTTGGAAAAAGGATTTGTTCTAAGAGTGAAATTTCTGGATATATTAAGTAAAAGCATATCGAATGAACTCCAAAAACAAATTAAGGAGCAAGAAAATGGATAAGATAAAATTACAACAAATACTCAATAGCCATGAATTGTGGTTAAAAGCTAATACCGAAGGAATGAGAGCAGACTTAAGTGGGATAGATTTAAGTGAAGCAGATTTAGGTGAAGCAGATTTACGTAAAGTAGATTTAAGTGAAGCAGACTTACATGGAGCCAATTTACGTAGAGCAGATTTACGTTGGGCAGATTTACGTGAAGCAGATTTACGTGAAGCAGATTTACGTGGAGCAAATTTATATGGAACAGATTTAAGTGAAGCAGATTTAAGTGGAGCAAATTTACATGAAGCAGATTTAAGTGAAGTAGATTTAAGTGGAGCAGACTTACGTAGAGCAGATTTACGTGGGACAGATTTACGTAGAGCAAATTTACGTGAAGCAGATTTACGTGAAGCAGATTTACGTGGAGCAAATTTACGTGGAGCAGATTTAAGTGAAGCAGATTTAAGTGGAGCAAATTTACATGAAGCAGATTTAAGTGAAGTAGATTTAAGTGGAGCAAATTTACGTGGAGCAGATTTACGTGAAACAGATTTAAGTGAAACAAATTTACGTAGAGCAAATTTATATGGAGCAGATTTATGTGAAGCAAATTTACGTAGGGCAGATTTAAATGGAGCAAATTTAAGTAGAGCAAATTTAAGCAGAATAGATTTACGTGGAGCAAATTTAAATGGAGCAACAGGTATTATTCATGTAGAATCACAATACACATATCAGTCTTATGGTTATTATTTTCAAGAAAGCTTGCGGGTAAGATTAGGTTGTTATGACAGAACCGTCGAAGAGTGGGATGCAAATTTTTGGAATAATACCGATGAATTTCCCGTTAATAGTCCTAAAGGTCAGAATCGCAGAATGGTCTATGAATTTATTAAGACTTGGTTATTAGCCAATAAGGAACAAAACAATTCTAAATGACATGGAGTTCCAGCTAAAGGAGGTACAACCATGACACAGATAATATTTAAAACTATTTAAGAAAGTATACAGGAAGGAGCAGAGTGAGATGGTAAATATTAAATATACAAACAAAATCGGCAGTGGGTATGTACTAACATTACAAGAAGGTTACTGGGAAAATAATTTAGCTAAATGCAATTTACGATTAACTCCAAGTAAAGAACGTGCTATGCAATTCAAATCACTTGAAGACTTTTGGGAGCAATACAAACAGGAATATCCAAGTGTAAGACGAACAAAGTATTATTCTGCGGAGGAAGTATGAAATATTATTTCGCAAATGAACGCAACATAATTTTTGCAGAGGATTTCGATGAGGACATGTGCTATCCAGAAAGTGCTTTCCAAGAATACATGCAAGAACATAGTCTAACTGAAATTGAAGTGTGTTTGGCGGTAAAAGATACAGTTTATACCGATTACTTTTGGTGCGGAATAGCGCAGGAATTCGGGGAAAAAGGTCAAGGTACTTG
>Ga0172371_10011616_pt1 | contig 11718 bp, 16 predicted proteins | sample Lak12m_FD_114543 | JGI IMG/M metagenome (GOLD analysis project Ga0172371, IMG submission 114543) | Freshwater microbial communities from Kabuno Bay, South-Kivu, Congo - kab_022012_12m | ecosystem: Environmental > Aquatic > Freshwater > Lake | place: Democratic Republic of the Congo: South-Kivu...
GTGTCAGCATCGGCTTCAACTGGCGAATCTGTTTGGCGTCCATGCCAAGCCCTCCGTGTTGGATGGCAATAGCTTCGCCAAACTCGCCGATTTACGCAATATCAACTCTGCGCAGTAAAACTAGAGTAACTCTTCAAACTAGGGTCTGCACGTCCACTTGCTCCACTTCACCTGTGGTGGAACGGCCTGACACCATTCGGGTGCCTCAAGCGGGAATCGCTGGCTCGCCCGCCCGCCGGCACCCTTCCGACTCGTCCGAGCTAGCAATCCCGAGGATGTCTTATGTCCGAGCTAGAACGTGCGCTGAAAGTGCTCCATCCCGAAGACCGACCGATTGAGCTTCGGCCGATCATGCCGGATGGGCGGTGGTGGACCGGCTTGTACGACGACCGCAGTAAGCTGATCGCGGCGGTCAAGAGCCTCAACGAGATCGAGGCCAAGGCCGTGTACTGGTCGATCAATCCGATTTCGCCCACCCTTGCCGGTCGCGTGACCAACCGCCTTGGTCCTGCCAAGAAGGGAATGTGCGTTGCCAACAAGGATATCGAGCGAATCCGTTGGCTGTTCTTGGACATCGACCCGAAGCCCAGCCGTGAGGCCGCCTACACGCTCGCGGCAAGTGTCAAGACCCACCTGCAAGCGAAAGGCTGGGCGGAGCCGGTGTTCGTTGATTCGGGCAACGGTTGCTACCTGTACTATCCGGTCGATCTTGCCCCCGACCAGAAGGGGCTGATTAAGAAAGTGGTCGGAAGCCTCAAGGCGCGATTCGATCTGCCCGAGGCGATCATCGACCCGAAGTGCGTCAACCCTGGGAGAATCGCGCGGGTCCCCGGCAGCTACAACCGGAAGGACGATCCCCGCCTTGCCCGCATCCTGTCGAACGCAGAGGAGGTGGCCGCATGACCATCGACGCCAGTTTGCTCCAAGACATTGCGGCCGACGAGAACAAGCTGCTCGGGCAGGTTCGGGACTACCTGAACCACCTCAAGGTTGCCCACAGCGCGGAAGACTGTGACACAGGCACCCTGTTGCGTCTCCCCGTCTGCCCGAACAAGGACCGCGAGTGCGGAGACCAGTCGTACATCATTGTGCAGGATGAAGGTGACATCGTTGCCGGTTGTCACGGCGGCAAGTGCGCCGGGCACGATTCCTGGGAGGATTTCCAGAAGGCTTGGGGATTGTCCTTCGACGATTACCTGGCCGGGAAGAAACAGAAGAAGGCGACCAAGGCCAAACTCGACGCCGCCGGGCGGATCGTCAAGTCCGCCGTCAAGGCGGACAAGCTCTTCCATACGTTCGATGGGCGCGGCTTTGCGCTCACGGTGCGGCGAGGCATCAGGGAAGTGCTGCCCGTCCGCAGCCAAGAGTACCGCAACGTGGTCCGCTTGCGCTACGAGCAGCAGACCGGACAAGTCCCCAAGCGCGAGCACGTCAACAACGCCATCGAGCAACTCGACGCCAAGGCGGTTGAGGAGGGGGAAGAGAAGCAGGTTGCCGTCCGCGTTGCCGAGCACGAGGGAGCGACCTACGTCGCTCTGGGTGACAAGCAGCGGCGGATCGTGAAGATCACCGGGGAGGGTTGGATGGTCGTCTCGGAAGCCCCGATGTATTTCCGCTATCCAAAAAGCCAGCTTGCCCTGCCGGAGCCCAAGGACGGCAACAGGGCGGGCAAGACGCGGGCCGCCAAGACGTTTCGGCGGTTCGTCAACGTGACGGACGAGGATTGGCCATTGTACCTGGCGTTCATTGTCCATTGCTTCCGTCCCGGCGTGCCCCAGCCGATTGCCGCCTTCATCGGGGCACCCGGCCGCGCCAAGTCCACCCAGGCCCGCAACACGCAGGCCGTCGTGGACCCGACCACGAAGACAGGCGCGGCGGCGGCCAAGGACAACGAAGACCTGCTCATCGGTGCCAAGGAAGGATGGCTGCTGGTGTTCGACAACCTCAATCAGATCGCTCGTGAGATGGCCGACAACCTCTGCCGGCTGGCCACAGGGGCCGCGATGGGACGCCGCACCAAGTATTCCGACGCCGACGAAACCGTCTTCGTCGCCCGCAATCCCGTCGTGATAACCGCCGTGGCCGACGTGATTACGCAGGCCGATCTCTTGGACCGGGCCTTGCGGTTCGTGCTGCCGAAGCTGAAGCACACCAAGGATGAGAAGGTCTTGGAGAAGCGGTTCAAGCGGATCACGCCTTTCGTCCTGGGCTACATCTTCGATGGTGTTTCCGCCGCGCTGCGGAACCTCGCCCGAACTACGATCACCGACCCGCCGCGGATGATCGGCTTTGCCCTCTGGGGCACGGCGGCCGAAGAGGGCCTGGGCCTGAAGCCGGGTGCCGTGATGGAAGCGTACCGCAGGAACATCGGGCTCATTCACCAGATGATCCTGGAAAGCGATTTGGCGCGGAGGATCATCGCCGTGGTCGAGGCCAAGGACTTTACCACGATCAAGAAGAAGACGAAGGACCTAGCCGAGCAGTTGGGCTTGCTGGCGACCCACAAGGGCTGCAAGCAACTCGTCGGGCAACTGCGTCAACTCATGCCGGCGCTGGAGGCCCGAGGCATCCACGTCGATCCCGACCGGATCATCGACGGGATGCGGCACATCGTCATTGAAAGGGTCCGAAAATGAACGAACTGCGACCGACCAAAGACCTTCTCGATTCAGGAATCAAGAGCAAGTTGGAGGAACGAGAATGACAAATCACGCTCAGAAGTATCACCTCGCCGAAGAATCGCAACAACGCAGACTCGAAGAGCTATCCGACCGGGACGCCGAGAGTATCTCGGACGTTTCCGGCGAAATCGGACTAGCGAGATTTCTTGCGGAACGCTGCGCCCTGACGAATCCCGGCCTCTGCAACGCAATTCTCGCCAACATCGGCAAGTTGGCGATCGCGGCGCAACGCCATGCGGTGGCCACCAGCGAACTCCTGGCACGCCCCGCGCTGCGGGCCTTCGTGCAGGAAGTCGTGGCCGCCGTCTGCGATGAATTGCAGCAGTTGCCCGACTACGAATTGCACATAGACAACATCCTCAAGCGGCTCGACGCCGCTTTCGCCGAAGCGAAAAACGAACCCGAACACATGCCCAAACTACTCACCGTGGAGCAGAAACTATGAGCATTGGCACCATCGGCTACGACATGGCGACAGGAAGATGGACGCTCGACGGCGGCAAGCCGAAGACCCATCGCGCCGCCGTACTCGCTCTCAAGCGGGAAGGATTCAACCAAGACGAGGCCGAGACGCTCTTGCGGGCCAACAAGCTGTGCGCCGAGATCGAAGTTCGGCTGCCACCGGCCGACGAGTTGCTCACCTACGAGGAGGCCCGCGTGTTGCTTTTCGCCGTCGTGGCCAACGGCTTGGATCTGCATCGCTCTCTGCGTAAGGCGGAGCGGTGGGTCAAAGCCAATGTCCGGCCGGGCAGGAAGCGCCGAAGCGTCTATGGCTTGAAACACGATTGCGACCACGCCTACCAGCGGATCGGCGATGCCTGCTACCTGCGAGAAACCGATTTCGCCGATGTTTTGGGTCGTTGTGGCCACATCGTCAAGAACGGATTCGTCCATATCCAGGAGATAGAGGCATGATCGAAGTGAACTTCAACGAGGTCAAGCGGCATCTTTACGCCGACGGCTGCACCGATCTTCTGCGCGGCGTGGCCTGCCTGCGCTGGTCCCTCTTGGCCGGCGACAGCTACGAACAAGCCGTGCGGCCGTGGAAGACCGCGATACCCGAGCTATTCACCAAGCGCGATCGGTCCACGGGGCACCGGACGCGCAAACAACTTCCGCCCCGAAATGCGAGGAACAGCTATGTCGGACACAACTGACAAACTTCAAACGCCGGAACAATGGGAAGAGCACATCGCCGAGGCGAAGGCACGGGGCGAGCACTTCCAGCGGCTCCACGCCGAGGGCGTGATCGAGCACGAGGTGCGCAAGGCCGCCGAGGATGCCGGGGCTTTCAACCCCGAGCAAATCCTCAGATTCCTCAAAGGAAAGTCGCGGCTCGTGGAGGCCGGCGGCAAGCACGTCGTTCGCGTCGTCACGGTCGGCGACGACGGCAAGGAGGTCCACCATACTCCTGCCCAGGCCATCTGGCACATGAAGCAGAACAAGGACAACTTCAATCTTTTCCGGGACACGATGACTCAAACGTCTACCCTGGCTCCGCAGCCCACAAAGCCCAAGCTCGACTTCAAGCACATGACCCCCGAACAGTATCTCAAAATCAGAGCCGAGCATCCCGAGTGGCTTGGCCTCGATCCTTCGCGTAACAAACGTCGTTGAACACTTCCGCGCGTGGCCCGCGACGCGCCGACGCGAGCCGGCACGCTGCCCGGCCGAGGGTCTTCCACATGCCCGATTCCTGAAACGATTGCCCTTTCAATCCTTTGGAGAACTCCGATGAACGATGCTACCAGTAACGAAGTCATGGAAAAGGCGATCCAGGCCGCCACGGACGCCGGCGCTTGCTGCCCCAAGGCGGTGGCCGCAATCCTTGAACCCCACCTCTATCTCGAACAGTCGATGGCCGGGCCGGTCGTCCTTTGCAGCACCAAGGACGGCGTATTCTCGTTGCCGGCGGCCGTGGCCAAACTCCGAGAGGACCCGACCATCAAGGGGCTGTTCCAGCCCGGCGCGGGGTTGGACTACCGCCACTTGGCGATGCCCCATTTCATGGCCATCCGCGAGCACAATCCCGAACTGGTCGGCCTGGCACCGAGGCGGTAATGCCTCTCTTCGCCCTCGCCCCGCCCCGAGGATCGGGGCGGGGGGGCCTCCATCTCTGGGTCTTCGTCAGAATTTGTGGGTGAAATTTGGGCGGGTCAGTATGGAGACGTGCGTTTTCTAAGGCATAGCAGGGACAAATGAATAACTGGGAAACATCAGGATTGCCGGGCTTTTTGGCCCGCTTGGCGGTCGAGGCTGCCGGATACCCGTCCCATGGGGGTCGTCCGGCAGAGCGAGAAACGACCGCCGGAATTCGTGTCCCGAATTCTTGGCCCTGAAAAAGCACGGAAACCTCACGATTCCTCGGGTTTCAGCGGCGTTTATGCCCAAAACCTACCCACAAATTCTGCCGAGGAGGCCCATCTCTTGACCACCTTCGGAGGAACAACCGTGCATTCGTGGCAGATTCCTGACATACCTGGCGCGACCCTCGTCTATCCCAATCAAGACCGCAAGTTCGAGCATGACGACATCGTTGACGCCGTTGTCGAGGCCCAGGACGGCAGAGTCATCTGTCGGGGGCAATGCCTTTTCACCGGCCACAGAGTCCTGGGGCTGGCTTTCTCGAATGAGAAGGGGCGCGAGATTGCCTGCTGCGATCTCGTTCACCTCACCTCGGATTTCGCCATCCCGGACCACGGCGAGGAAGGCGATTTGGGTTGCGATCATTGCCCCTTGGGCAGCCTGTGCAACGATGCCGTCTGTTCCGCCTTCCCGTGGAACTGACCTGCGCGACGCAAAGACACCGTGGGCAAGTCACCCTAGTTTTGGCAGTCTGACGCCAATTCAACAACGAGCAGTTTGAGCGTCCAAGAGGATTCCTTCTTCCCGTTGGTCCATGTTCTAAGCACACTATGACGAACACCTTCAAGACCATCCGCGAGTTCCGTTCCTGGCTGGAAGAGAACATCGGCTTTCTGGAAAGCGTGTTGCTATACGGTCCCTGCCACATCCGGCCGGACGGGCAGCCAGCCGACCCACTCTACACCGACCTGGTGATCGGAGAGATCGTCGAAGAGGCCGGCCGCCTTGCCTGTCGCTTTGGAGCCGGCGATCTGGCTGAGGAAGTCACGACCACGCCGCGTGCCGCGCTGGCGATCCTCGGGCGGCTGTTGGCGTGGACGCAGGATGTGGCTCCCTTCGCGCCGCCGGAGATGATGACCCAAGAAGACCTGATCCGATACCTCCGGCTCGACGTGGACGAGCGGAACCCGGTGGAACGGGTCCGTAATCTGATTCGCTACCAAGGCTTGCCCGTAACACGCCGGGGCCGGCTGCTGCTTTTTCGCAAAACGTCCGTTGACGAGTGGCTGGATGTGCCCGCTCGCGGGAAGTATGCTAGGAGGAGGCTGGGGCGGGGTGCCCCGGCGATCCTCAACAGAAAGGAGACCGCATGATCCAAGTGTTCCTGGTCAAGCGCTTTAAGCGCAAACGCCAGCGCAACGGCAAGCGGGAGTACCGCTGGGCCTTGCGTTGGCAGGGGACGGACGGCTGGCGATGCGAGAGTACCGGCACAGCCGGCCGGACCCAAGCCGAGGCCCTACAGAAACAAAAATGGGCCGAGTTGAACATCCCGGAAGCCGAGCCGGAGGAGCCACCCCCGGAGCCCATCAAGGCTTCGTGGGACGAGTGCAAGGCCGCGCTCAAGCGAGCGATGGAGGCCGACAACCTGCGGCCGTCCTATGTGTATGACACCGGACTGATGTTTGACGCTTTCCGGGCGATGTTCCCGGAAGCGAAAACGCCCGCCGACGTTACGCCAGCAATGGCAAATGAATTCAAACGGCGGCGGGCCGAAGCCAAGTGCTCCCCCTGGACGATCAAGGGCGACTTGGCGACACTGAAGGCTGCCTTCGGGAAGTGGCTGGGGAAGGAATTGGGCTTGCTTGACTCCAACCCTTTCGCCAATGTGCGAGCCCCGAAGTGCGACGATCCCGACGTTCGGCTCGTCGCCGCAGAGGAGAGCACGGCGCTGTTCAAGTGGTTGGGGGATCGCTGGAACAACTGGCAGTTACCCCTGGTCTACTTGGAGGTACTGGCGCTACTGGGCTGGCGTGCGACGGAGACGGCGGGCATTCGAGAGGAGGATTTGCTGTCGGACGGCTACGTCCGCGTGGTTGCCGAACGGTGCAAGACGCGCCGGCACAAGCATGGATGGCTGCCGCCCGACTTGTACGCCGACCTGAAGGCATGTTCGGCAGGAGGGTGGGCCTTCGGCCGGTTTTCAGATGAACTGCGCCGCCTGCTTATCCTATGGAAGCGGCAACCACACCATGCCCGCGTAGTCAAAGACTTCACCCCCAAGCGGCTGGTGTGCTGGGTTCAGGATGAGTTGAAGCGGTTTTGTGACGAAGTGGAAAAGGAGTCCTTTACGCTCCACGATTTCCGCCGAACGGCCATTACCGGCCTGCAAATGGCCGGGGTGTCCGAGAAGGAAACCAGTGTCATGGTCGGAGCCACCCCCGAGGTGATCCGCAAGCACTACGAAAAGCTGGACCAACTGGCGATTGCCAAGCGGTCCGTGCAACGGCGGCTGCAAGCCGCTGATCCAACTGCACCCATCCTTGCGCGCCGGTTGCGCGCAGGGAAAAATGGGGGCCTTGACGGCGACCAAAAATCGCCGAAAACTATTGGGGCGTAACGCTATGCGAGAGTGGCGGAATTGGCAGACGCGCTGGACTTAGGATCCAGTCCCGAAAGGGGTATCGGTTCAAATCCGATCTCTCGCATCTCTATAAACGAAAAGGACTTGCAGCAATTCTTCCGCAAGTCCTTTCTTGCTTACACCCACCAACTTCCACAACACTTCCACAACTTTTCTTTCAGACGCCTCCGGATCCCCCGGGTTCAGCCAGCTTTCGGTCCATCACCTTTGGGCCCCTCACCAAAGCCCCCAGGGCATTTGCTCGGGCTGAGGTCTCCGATTTCTCTTCATGCACTTCATCGCAGATCAGGTAATCGAAGACTCCCTTCAGGTGCTTGTGGATGTAGTCCGCAGGTGCCCAAACTCGATCCTTTCCACCGTACTGCCAAAGGGCGGCACCACAGGGACGGGCAACAGGATTGCCTTCCTCATCGAAACCGATAGCCACTTCAGCCGGACACCACTTCCTCGATCGTTCCAGGTCCCTTCTGGTCAAGAAGTTGCCTTCACCACTGGATTTCCCACGCAATTGGGCTCCGCAGTCTGGACACCGAAGCACACCATGACTGTCCTTCACCGCAGCCGCTCTCCAATAGGGACCGTTCTTCGCAACGGTCTCGCCCATGATGAGCCAGGTGGCCTTGGCGGGCTTCTCCCTTGGATAGGCAAGGATGTCTTTCCAGCTTTCCAGGACTTGGACTTCGATGGCATTTTCATCGAAGACCATCCTCAACTCTGCTCTCCAGGTCTCAACGAGATGGGGTGGGCACATGACGATAGCCCGATAAGGCTTGCCCTCAGCATGGGCATGAACCGTACAGGCCCCCATCTGGCTCTTACCTGTGCCGCACTCGCAACACAGGAATACAGCCTTCTGCCTCCGCAGGCTCTTCACCGCTGCGGTAACAACATGGGCCTGTGCCGGAAGCATCGGCCGGTGAAGATCCACCCTAACCAATGGATCGGTTGCAGGAACATGAAGAGGCTCAAAAGCCTGCCTGGCCCGGTCAGCTACCAGCGGACCATAACGATCCATGTATTCCTTGAGAGTCTTGCAGTCCATGGACCAATCCCATGATGAAATGGCCCTGAACTACGCCACCATGAGCAAGTGGCCTTCCTTCACCCCGAGGCTGACCAGGGCATCCAGTTCGTCGGGTTCAATCCTCAATACCCCAACGGAAGACGCAAGGCCGTGGGCCACGATGATGTTTCCGTTCTTGACCATGGATTGCTTCAGCCACGGAATCCAAGACTGCAACAAAGGAGTGGTATAACGTGGGCTTGTCAGTTCAGCCCACAGATGATCGTCACTCATGTTGGGCAGGAGCCCAGGGATCTTCGCCAAGGCAACCATGTGGATCACCCCAGGGGCCAGCTTCACCATGGCCGCACCGTAGACGATTGGTCCACCATCACGGCCGATCCTTGCCTTGACCATCTGCTGGATTTCGTCACCACCTTCCAGAATGAACTCCGCTTCTACATCGGGTTGATAGAGGGTCGCCCGTAGTGACTTAGCAGCCGTGTCAGGCCCGGTAACACTGAGGAGCAACATGCCTGGAAGCTCCTGACCATGCCGCCGCTGAATCTTGAGCCGGCCACCATACTCCTCGGCCCAGGAAATTGCGTGGCACCGAAGCCGGAACTGGCTCTTCGTGGTCTTCATCACGATTTCAGGGATCTGGACTTCATCAGCCATGACTATTCCAACTCGGTGATGTTTCCTTCGCAGTCCAGGACCCTGATGACCAGCCGGGGCCTTTCGGAGACCACGGTTCTCGTAGTCATGTTGCCGTCTTCATCCACATCCTCGTCGCAAGAGGCTACGTACTTGTCCTTGGCGGCGGTGCCCCTGATGACATGGGGTGGCTCTCCTGCCGGGCAGATTAGCCCATCAATATGACCACTTGCCAGGAGCATGGCCCGATGACCTGCCCCAGGACTCATAGGCGGCCTGAGTCGATGCTTCACTCGGTCTGCTGGAGGCTGAAGATGGAATCGTAGTGGGCTCCGGGCAACCATCCGGGCCAATTCTGAATCTGTTGGTTCCAGTTTTCGGAACTGTCTGGGTCGGCTTCCTGGGGGCAACGTGTAGACAGTCTTGGAATCCATCCACTTTTCCAGCCAATCCCAGCGATACCCACCGCAATCCGAAGGATTCGGCTGCTTTCGCTTGTAGCCCAGGATAATGGTCTCGTTGTATCGTCGGACCTCCTGGGGAAATGGCATCGCGGAGATCCCGTAGCACCGTTCCTGGAAGAAATCGACCGTCTCGTAGCTCCCAGCCACCTCCTCGGGACAGATCAGGGCCAGCACCCCATTGTCGACCAGCAGATGAATAGCCCGGTCCAAGAACTGACTTTCCACCCGGCCTTCTTCCCCTGTGGCATAATCATAGGGTGGATTGCACCAGATGAAGGAAAAGGATCGGTAGCTGATAGCACAACGGAGGAAATCAGCAGGGGCCAACGCCTGGCCTTCCGGCAACGATTCCTTCACCAGGGCCGCACGATCCTCTGACAATTCGATGCCGTAAGGAACTGCTTCAAGCCCCTTGGCCAGTTGCAGAAGTGCCTTGCCTTCCCCAGCACACGGATCCAGGATCAGGCATTCACCCACTGCTGGGGACCTGAGGCGTTCCAGGGCAGCAGCAACAGCCTCAGGGGCGGCTGCATAGTAGCCGCCCTTGACCTGCGACATGAGCCTGGCCATTGCTTCGACCCTCCATTTCCTGCCATGGCAGGCACCATCAGCCATGAAGCAAAGGGAGCATTAACGAGCTCGGGTTCCATTGGCCGATGCACCATTGGTGAGGGCCTCAATCACAACCCCTGCCGCCTGCTTGCTCAGGTCATAGACCCCGACCTGCCTTCCCAGGATCTCCGCGATCTTCTTCTCCAGTTGGGAAGTGGACAGTTTCTGCCTCTTGCCGATCCCCAGGAGATACTGGATTTGCTTGTTGGTAGCAGGTTCCTCCCTGTCCCCATTCCTGCGGTTTCCTTCCGGTTGCGAATGGCCCTGGCTGGCGCCGTTGTTGCCCTGGGGCTGGCTGTGCCCATTGGACGAACTCTGGCCATTCCCATTCCGGTGATTCTGAACGGGCTGACGGGGCTCCTCATCGCGGCTGGCAATGGCAGAGGTGCTCTCGTAGCGATCAATCTGCTGGTTCAGGGCCTCCTCAGCCAGGTCCCAGAGTTCCTTGACCTGTTCGATCACGGCCTCGGGATCGGAAGTTGGAGCCGTAATCTCCCCATCCAAGTTCACGGAATAGCCGGTCGAGTTGTAGTCCTTGCTCAACTTCCGGCTCAACCCCACATTCACCCGAAGCATGATTGCTCCTTTCTCTCAGGGATCTCATTGAATGAGCAGCCTCGCTCACAAGGAGCTACCCGTCGGACCATCGAAGGGCTCCAGCACATCCTTCGATTTCATTGGAAGGCGAGCCCTTCCTCACACCCCGGTTTCAGCTTCAGTCCAGAGGCCAACAGGATTGGTTTGGATTTCTCGAAATGCCAAGTGGTCACCGTCCAGTGTTTGTTCCAATGTACAGGCCGCTTGCTGACCATCCCCAACCGACGGGCTCGCGGGCTAGGCTCCCCATCGGAATCTCGGAGCCCTGCTTTTGTCAGGATACGCCCCAGCTTGTTGCCGGTAATCGCCTCATCATTTATTGTCAAGTAGAACCGTGCCATTTCCCGCATGGTCATGAATGTGGGATACTCGCGATCATCTTGCCACACAGCTATCTCCTTCTCTGGTATTTGATTTACTGCAAAGCTTTCCTTTCCACTCTCTTCACGTTCGGATGACCAGGGCTGAAGCCGAAGGTCTTCCATTCCCTGGGATCAACGTGGTTTCCGTCGATCACCAGGATTCCGGTGAACAGCATTTGCCGCTCCATTGGGCTGACCCTCTTGGCTGCCCTTCGCCTATTGGACGATCCAAGAACCTGGCCCACGGTGCGGCACCAAGCAGCTTGGCACCTTCTGGCCTTTCGAAAGAAGGCTGGGGTGGGCTTGGCACAGGATACCGTGAACCTTGGACAAAGGTAGAAAGAACCCATGAGCTTCCGCCCACCGATCTCCAGGACACGAGCCCCGGTCTCCTGACCAGGATCATTCCAGTCAACGGAGTGCATCACTACCGTGACATTTGGTCCAGGAAAGGACAGCGTTTCTCGGTTTGCTACATTCATTTGCATGATCCCTTCGGATCAATTGCTCCATTCCCTTGTTGACCATCACCACATGCACCGGTACCACAACCGAAACCACTCAGGCCGAGCAGGCAGGATGAGTCAACCCAACCAGTGCTTGTGGCTAACCCTGA
>Ga0172371_10011617_pt1 | contig 11717 bp, 8 predicted proteins | sample Lak12m_FD_114543 | JGI IMG/M metagenome (GOLD analysis project Ga0172371, IMG submission 114543) | Freshwater microbial communities from Kabuno Bay, South-Kivu, Congo - kab_022012_12m | ecosystem: Environmental > Aquatic > Freshwater > Lake | place: Democratic Republic of the Congo: South-Kivu...
ATTGGGTGTGGGGAGTTCGGGAAAGCTATGCGTTCTGCCCCGTACGCGATGCCGTTCCCCGATAGCTGATAACCCAAACCCTCTTTTTGCGGCCTTGCGCTTCCAGATGTGGGCTTTCAGCTTTCATTGTTTTTGCTCACCTCAAATCTTTTCCCCGCACTGGTTGCAAAATACGGACCCCGGCAGATTTTCCGCCTTGCAGTGAGGGCAGATGGGGGCAGCCGGCTTTTCCTCCACGGGATGGCCGCATCGGGGGCAGAATCGGGCGCTGGCCGGAAGGTTCTTGCCGCAATGGGCACACTGATCGATGACCACCTGCTGATGCCCGCACTGGGGGCAGAATTTGGCATCCCTTGAAATCGGCTGTCCGCAGTCCGGACAAAGGGCCTGTGAAGGAGACCCGCCCCCCTGGGGCCTCATGGCATCGGCAAACATGGCCGGCATCATGAACCCCATGCCCATGCCCAGGCCGGCCCCGGCCTCCCCCTGGGTTTCCGCTGCCTTCTCCATGGCCATGGCCGCCTTCAGTTTGACCAGACGGTCCAGGTCCTGAATGATGTTGAGCCTTCCCTGATCGTCGATGGCCCCCTGCACTTCCGGGGGCGGGGTAATGGAGCCGATATAGAGATCGGTCAGCCCCAAACCGAAGTGACTGAAGTCCTTCTTCAGCCGTTCCCGAAGCCCGCTCGAAAGCACTTCGTAGCGCCCCGGCAGATTCAGGACGCTGTCCAGATGCTCTCCCAGGTGGTCATTAAAGCGGGAGACGATCACCCGCTTCAGGTATTCCTCGATTTCTTCGGTGGTGAACTTTCCCATGGTTCCGACGAGGGTGTTGATGAATAGAAGAGGTTGGACCACCCGTATGTTGAAGACGCCGTGGGCTCGAAGACGAATGAGGCCCAGCTCCGAGTCCTTGAAGGCAACCGGGTCTCGGGTCCCCCATTTGAGGTTGGGAAAGACCTTCATGTTGACGATATAGGCCTCAGCTCGAAGGGGACTGGTCATGGCCCAGGGAATGGCCATGAGCTTGTTGATGATCGGGATGTTGCCGGTCTTCAGGGTGTGTCGGCCCGGCCCAAAGACATCACAGGCCTTTCCCTTATAGAAGAGGACGCCTGCCTGGCTCTCCCGAATGATAAACTGTGCCCCCCATTTGATCTCGCCCGACCCCTGTTCCGGAATGCGATGTAGGAGTTCCTTTCCGGTCTCGTCAAACCATTCGATGACCTCCAAAAAAACGACGTTGTTGGTGCCCATCTGTTTCCCTCCTGCCCATCTTCAGATAGGTTATTTCGTAGCGCCCCGTCCATCCGTTTCGGCGGTGTACCGGGGAGTGAGACCCCTCCCCTCTTCTTACTCGAAACCTCCATATTTTCCGCAGGTTGTCTTTATATCGCAGACTATTCTATGGGGTGCCGGATGAAATTGCAAGGGAAGACTTCGCCCAACGCATCACCGCTGATTTTTCTTCCCCGGCGGCACAATCTACCAGCGCGACAAGGCCGTATCCCTCAGATATCCAGGTTTTCCCGTTTGACACCTTCCTCGACAGACCTTACTATCCCTACGGAGATGAGATGCATATGGCCCAGGACATGGGCCTTGTTTCTGGTTCCGTTGCCAAGACCATCTTTTGTTCGGCGAGACCCTCGATGCCGACACAGACCATAGACAAGAGAAATGGACAGGAATTGAACGATATGACGCACACCATACGCAACCATTCCCACAGCGACCTCGAAACCCTTTTCAATCCCAAATCCGTGGCCCTGATCGGGGCGTCCACCACGTTCGGCAAGTGGGGACAGCTCATCGCCTCCAATATCATCGCAGGCGGCTACAAGGGGAACATATATCCCGTCAATCCGGGCTACCGAGAAATGTTTAATCTTCCGGTCTATGGGCATATCCGAGAGATCCCGGAACCTGTGGATCTGGCCTTCATTATTACGCCGGCGACAACCGTCCCTTCGGTCCTTAGGGCATGCGGGGAGAGGGGCGTGAAGGGGACGGTCATTATCACCTCAGGTTTCAGCGAGACAGACGAGGCCGGCAAGACCCTTGAGCAGGAGATCGTCCAGATCGGTCAGGACACGGGGATCTCCATCATCGGGCCCAATACCATGGGGATTATCGCCCCCTACGCGAACCTGTTTGCGACGGGATCCCATTCCAGGCCTCGACCCGGGCCGGTGGCATTTGTCTCCCAGTCCGGAAACCTGGGCAATCAGCTCACCCATTGGGCCGAACAGCAGGGAATCGGGATCTCCCTGTTTGTGGGCTCCGGGAACGAGGCCATGATCACCTGCCCCGATTACCTGGAATACCTGGAGCACGATCCCCACACGCACATTATTATGCTCTACATAGAAAGTGTCGGCCACGGCGGCCGCTTCATGGAGACGGCGACCCGGGTCAATCGAAAAAAGCCGGTCATCGTGCTCAAGGGGGGAAGGACCGAGGCGGGCCGAAAGGCAGCCGCCTCTCATACCGGCTCCATGAGCGGGGAGGACGCCATATTCAGGGGCGCGTGCCAGCAGGCGGGGATTCTGAATGCGCGAGTGCCGTCCGAACTGCTGAATCTGTCGGCAGGATTTTCATCCCTTCCGCTGCCAAAGGGAAACCGGGTGGGCATTGTAACCCTGGGGGGCGGCTGGGGGGTCGTTACCGCGGATCAGTGCAACGACAGGGGTCTGGTGGTTCCTCGGATTCCAGAGTCGATCGTGGAGGCGATCGGGCGTCACCTGCCCCCTTTCTGGAGCAAGGGGAATCCGGTGGACCTGGTGGGCACCCGCGATATCAATGCCCCGGTCGTCGCCATTGAGGAGCTCATGAAATGGGACGGCGTGGACGCCGTCATGGTCCTTGGAATCGTGGGAAGAGATGAATTCGTCCACCTGCTGATCCAGTCCACCCGCGAGTGCGATCCGGGGACATCCATAGAATTTCTTGATCAGATCAGGGAGTTAAGCCGGAATTACGAAGAGACACTGATTGCCAGGATTGCGGAGTTCATAGAAATCTACGAAAAACCGATCATCGGCGTGTCCCTGACCCGAACAGACAGCGGCACGGTGCGGCCGGTTCCCGGAAGGCGATACAACGGCGTTTTCTACCAGACACCGGAGACGGGGGTCAATGTACTCGCCCGCATGGTGGCCTATGGCCGGCGTTCTTCTGCTGCAGCTCATCCATAGCGGTGCAGACGCAATCCGCTCGGATGGCCTCGCCATAGAGAATTGGCAGGAAAGCCGAGCGGTTCCTGAGGCCCTGTTACTGGGCCCCACCGTGGGAGGGCCACAAGGGCGGATCTCCCGCCCTATGGCCGATGAGAATGTCCGCCCGCCAGGGTCCCTGATCCCTGGCTTCCGCCTCCCGCACCCGGCAGGCATGCCGTCGGCAGGCAGGGCAGTCCGGGGCATTGCAAGGGTCAAGATGCAGAAGGACGCTTGCCCGGCCGTCGAAGGCCTCCTCTATCAAGGATTCCACTTCCTCGCCCTCCCTGTGGGCCTCCTCGAGGGTGAACGTCCTTGGGAGAATCAGGTGAAGATCCACATGGACCGAAGCCCCCGAACGATAGGCGCGAAGCTCGTGAATCCCGATCCAGTCCGCTTTCCTATGGGCCTCCAGCAGTCGGCCGATCTCCTCAAGGAGCGCGGGCTCGGCGGCGTCCATTAGACCGGCAAAAGATTTCCGAACCAGGTTCATCCCCGTAAAGAGGATATTCACCCCCACGAGACAGGCCACGGTTCCGTCCAGCCATCGGAGCCCAGTCAGGTGCACCAGGAAAAGACCCACCAGGACACCGGCGGAAGTATAAACGTCGGTTAAGATATGTTTCCCGTCCGCTATGAGGGTCAGGGAATGGGTCCGTTTCCCGACCCGGACGAGACCCGCCCCCAGGGCGAGATTGACCAGGCTGGTGACAAGGAGGATGACCAGACCGATCTCCAGGTTGGGCATCTCCCGGGGCTCCAAGATGCGTTCGAATCCTGTCTTGAAAATGCCGGCTGCGGCCAGGATAATGAGGGCGCCTTCGAATCCCGCTGAAAAGTATTCCACCTTCCCGTGCCCGTAAGGGTGACTTTGATCGGGCGGCCTGGCGGCGAGAATAATGCTGACGAGGGCGAAGGCGCTGGCCACCACGTTGATGATCGACTCCAGGGCATCCGAAAGGACGGCCGAAGAACCGGTGAGATAATAGACGTAAAACTTGGCCGCCATTAGGACGGCCCCCACCACAAATGCCAGGATGATGGTCGTCAGTCGATGCCTGAAGTGATCACCGCTTTTTTCTTGAGAAGCCATGGTCGTCTATTGCATCCGCTCCGGTGGATCGCATATCGGAGAACATCCGGGTTTTTCCCTCAGGCCCTGCCTGTTCAAAAACCGCTGGTGCAAACCCTATATCTTCAAAAGGCGCCATGTCAAACGTTTTGTCCCCTCACCCAGGGACGCCCCTTTATGAAAAGAGGGTTAAATTCGTTTAGAGACCTCACCCACGTCTGAAAACCCTTATGGCGGAGGCGACGCCCATGCGAACGCCCGTGGCCAGGATGACCCTGCCAGTGTTGGCTGGGCAACGGGACGGAACAGCTTTTCTGCTCACATCGCTCAGCGGCTGCAAGAGGTTGCGTGGATCGCAGGTCGACCGGTTATGGGGATCTTCCTTGACAAGCATTTTCGTGGTCACTTACACTTCCCTTCACCCCACCATGTGGGTTGGGGTCGGCCGGCAACCGGGACCGACCAGAGAGGGCTTCTGTGCATAAGGCACTGCAACCGGGCTTCAGCCATGACGTCGTACCGCGTGACCCATCATCTTCAATCGTGTCGGGGGAAAATATGATCACCATTCTGGGCATTTCAGGGAGTCCGGTGAAGGATTCCAATACGGCGCTGTTCTTGAGGGAAGCATTGAGGGAGGTGGAAAATGAATCCGCCCTCTTCGGCACGGGAACTGGTCGACTACAGGCTGGAGTAGTCTTGGACCTTCCAGCCCTTCGTTGATGAGATTGACCTTTGTCTTTGGTGCACACAGTCTGGATGATCAGGGGGGAGACCAAGATGGATTCCAATTCAACCTGAAGCAATTCAGAGAGGAGGAAGTTCCATGCTACCGAGGAAAGCTTTTTCTATGCTGGGTGCGCTGGGGTTGCTGTTTTGGCTGTCCAGCCTGACGTCCTGTAGCGATGACGGCGGCTCATCTTCCCCCCAGTGGACCCTTCAGGGGGTCTACCATTTCTACTTCCACCAGCCGCCGAACTCCTTTACCGGCCTTTATCGCATACAGGGAATCGCAACCGACGGGTCTCAATGGTTCTTTTCCTGGAACTACGGCCTTGAACGAGCGGACGAAGACTTCAATTCCGTTCAGCGCAACTCCTCGTTTTCCTTACCGGACAACATCGCCCCCGGCATCCCGCCTGAGCTCTGGGACCAGCGGTTGGACCATATCGGGGATATCGACTACCACAACGGGATCATCTACGTCTCTCTCGATTCGAAGGCCGACAATTATCAGAACGGGCATGTGGCCCTGTACAATGCCGCTGATTTATCCTACGCAGGGATTGCCTATCCGTTAACCGGCGCCCCGAGCAACCCCCATGACGATCTGGCAAGCTGGGTGGCTGTGGACCCCGGCCGGGGATGCGGATATGGCAAGGAATGGAAAAGCGGGGATACGATCAATGTCTACCGCCTCGAGGACTGGAGCTTCAGCCATACCATTGCCATGACCCAATCGTTGAAGAATATCCAGGGCGGCAAGGTGCATGGCGACTGGCTCTATATGAGTTCGGACAACGAGATCCTGTCCGTATATCGTGCCAGCCTGGTGAATGGGACGGTCCAAGAGCTTTTCCGGATTTCTCCGCCGCAAGAAGGCGACTTTGAAATGGAGGGAATTGCCGTTCGGGATGCGCCCAATGGCGGGGTGGACCTCTATGTGGAGGTATATGCGGACCCGGATTCCTCCGGGCATGATCTGTCCAATCCCAACCTCCGTCTGGACCTTTACCATTACTGGAGCCCGAACGCATTGTGACCATCAGCATGGCCACGACCTGAAGCGGCCGATTTGAGTGAAGCCCGCTGTGCAGCCAGGTGAACCAGCGCTGAACGTATCGCCTGAACCGATTTTCATAGACCCCAGTGCTTCATGGGCAGGGCAAAAATGCCGTAGATGGTTAGGGGTTTCGACGAGATGGCAGCGGATCGGACTCCTCTCGGAGGGTTAACCGTGCATAAACCAAAGAACCTGATGTAATTCGGAACGAGTTTGCGGTATACTCAGGATGCGCAGTGTTGAGGTCGACAATATGCTCACTTTTTGGTTCGTTTTCGAGCAGGGATGAAAATGAAATGGCCAAACCCGACAATTCACGCCTTGCCGTTAACCTGCAGCATTCCAGCCCCCAACTGAGCGCCGGGAATGCGGGACCTGAGTCTCCATTTGGATGGCAACCGGATCTTGCTGGAGGTCAGGCAGTTAGAAAAAGAATCAGATTCAACGGGGGCTTCCTATCATCCATTGTGGAAGTGATGGCATGTGGCGTTTTACCTGATCGATTCTTGCAGAGTCCCCGCTTGGGGGGAATGGAATTCGTGCCCGTTAGGCCGCTTCTTCAAGATGTCGTTCAACTGGGCTTCGCCCCGATGGTCTCCAGAACATGGCTAGACGGGGGAGGCCGGATTGCCTGCCAGGAAAACGGCAGCTCTTGTTTGGAAGAGCCGGAGAAGACGCACGGATGAAACAGGTTTCCCTCGTGCTTTGTGGTCTCTTTCTGCTTGTCTATGCCCTTCCCCTCGGGTATCTACCTTTGACGATTCCCGACGAAACCCGCTATGGTGAGATATCACGGGAAATGCGGGCCTCTAACGACTGGGTTGTTCCCCGCCTTAACGGATTGAAATATTTTGAAAAACCAGTTCTTGGGTACTGGGTGAACGCGTTTTCGATGACCCTGTTCGGGGAGAATGCCTTTGCCCTGCGCGTTCCATCAGCCCTTTCCGTCATTCTCACAGCCCTCATGATTTTTGGCCTCGTAAAGAGGTTTTCAGGCCATGGAGTGGCCCCGGTCCTGTCTCCTGCGATCTTCTTGACCTGTCCTCTCGTACTGATTTTGGGCCGCATCAGTATTTTGGACAGCCTCCTTTCCCTGTTCCTTACGGGGGCGGCGATCTGCTTTTTTTTTGGCTATATGGCGGAGACTGTGGCGCGTAAGACAAGGTTCATGGTTTTGACGGGAGTTTTTTGCGGGCTGGCCTTTCTGACAAAGGGATTTCTGGCCTTTGCCGTGCCAGTGCTGGCGGCAGGGCCTTTTCTGATATGGGAGCGCCGATTCAAGGACCTGCTGAAAATTCCCTGGATTCCAATGGTGACCGCTTTTCTCATCGTTTTGCCCTGGGCCGTCATGATTCACCTTCGTGAAGGGGATTTCTGGAACTACTTTTTTTGGACGGAACATATTGCAAGATTCGTTGATCCGGTTAAGGGGCAGCACCCGAAGCCTTTCTGGTATTTTCTGCCGGTCCTGATCGGCGGGGCGCTGCCCTGGGCCGTTCAAAGCCTTGCCGCTTTTCCCATGATTTGGAAAGACGAATTGAGAAATCCCCTTGTCCGTTTTGCCCTGTGCTGGTTCCTTTTTCCATTCATTTTTTTTTCGACCTGCGCCGGAAAACTGATCCCTTATATCCTTCCCTGCTTTCCACCGCTTGCCGTTCTCTTTGCAATGGGTCTCCGTGACTATTTCGACGCCGGGAAGAGGCAGGCGTTTTCTGTTTCCGCCTGGATCCTGGCGGCGATCGCCGGTCTGTTGGGGGCAGGTCTTTTTTTCTCACGGATTCTGATCGATGAAGGGATCAGCTTATATGAATCGGGCGAGGAAACGAAATGGGTGCTGGCTTCTCTCGGCGCCTTTTTATGGGCTGCTTTGACGATTCTCTCTGCCAGAAAGAAGGACTATCGAAAGGCGCTGGCACTGTACTGCGCTGCCATGATCCCCTTTTTTGCGATCGCGACTTTTGTGGTTCCCAGTAAATATATCGACATTCGGGCCCCAGGCAGGCTTCTTGAGCGCAACCGGGCCTGGGTGACGCCCGCTGCGTTGCTGGTGTCCAATGACAACGTGATTAGCGCAGTATGCTGGTTTTATAAGCGGGACGACGTCAAGGTGCTGGAGAGGACTGGCGAACTGGCCTACGGCTTGGGACAGGAGACCGCTGAGCCCGGACGATTTCTGACATTTGATGCGTTCAAAAGGCTTCTGCAGGAAAACAGGGGAAAGCGCCCGGTGATTCTCATATTGCTCAGAGAGCATTACCGGGAATACGAGCCCGAACTTCCCGCCCCTCTTCATACCGATGTGGATAGACGTTTTATCGTCGCGGTGTTTTGAGTTTACAGGCCTCCAAGACAGGGTGATTCACTAGGCATGAGCAACGCTTTCTGGCAAGAAAAAAGAAACCCACTGAAACGTCTTCGGCTGTCGGCCTCGCTGATTGTTGTCGGACTGATTTTCGCCCTATGTACCTATCTGCAGGGGCTTGGATCACTGCACATCCCTCGCAACGGCGACGAACTGGTGTATGCGCAGATCACCCGCGTGACCGCCCTTACCCATCGGTGGTTGCCGCTTCAGAGCGGAATGCCGGATATGCGCAACACCAAGCCTCCTCTGCTGTTCTGGCAGGGGCTGTCAAGCACCGCTTGGGGAGATCACTGGACCCTGACTGCGCTGCGTTGGCCCAGCGTTGCCTGGACGTTCGGCGTCGCTCTGCTCTGCGGCCTGCTCGGGTGGAGGATATCCGGGCGCGACGTTCTCATAGGGGGGCTATCGGCACTTTTCTATTTGGCGTTTTTCAGCACCTATCACTATGGGCGCCCTTACCTCACCAATGCGCCGGAAACCTTCTGGATGTTTGCGTGCTTTTTCACCATGCTGTGGTGGAAGCCCCAATCCTTTGATTCGCGTTTTCTGTTCCCGACGATCGTGGGCATACTGGCAGGGATGGCGCTGCTCACCAAGAGCTTCGCCCAATTGGTGCCCATCGCTGCGGGGCTTTCGTGGTGGCATCTCCATGTGCGCGGCTGGCGGATGGGTGCATTCGTTCGCCGGTCCCTGCCGGGCATTCTCTGGACGTCGCTGCTTTCACTGGCCATGTTCTCCCTATGGTTCCTGCTGGACCCTCAGCCAGGGGCCATCTGGAGTGAATTTGTGCTCAAGGAAAACGTCTACAAAATGGGAAGCGGCATCGGGAACTGGTTCAGGGGTCTGCTGTGGGGCGGCTCGAGTGTCTGGACCCTCGCCGGGAGTTGGTTCTCCAATGCCGGGTTGCTGGCCTTTCCCCTTGTCGAGCTGGTGATCCAAAGCTGGAGGCATCGTAACACCCTGAAGGATGAAGAACGGCTGCTGTGGATCTGGGTATTTGCCATCTTTCTCGTGTTCAGCATTCCCAGTGAACGCAGCGGGCGGTATCTGCTGGAGGGAATGCCTGCGCTGGCGGTGTTGATGGCGACGGGATGCCATCGTTTGGGGCGTTGGGCATTCGTGCTGACGCTGGCCGCTGCCATTGCCGTGTTGCTGCCCATCGGATATCTCTCGCTCCTACTGGCGCGGGAGGTAGGGATGCAGGCCTTCGCGTGGTGGCACTGGCCCCTCGTCGCAACAGGGGTTGGATTCGCGGCGGCTGCTATCGTCCGACCGCACTGGACCGCCATGTGCAGCCCAACCGCGGTTCTGTCGGTATTTCTGTCCCTGTCGAGCTTTATTTCGGTATTCGATGGTCCGCTGGGCGTTTTCGACGCTTCCGTTATCGAGACTACGGCCGGTCACGTGGTCTGGGTGCCGGAGAATTTTCGATCCGTGGCCGAATCGCATCGCTTCCTCCTGCCGCGTGCGGTGGTTCGCGGATTTCCAGTAGAGTGGAAGATTCCTGATGCGGCCCTTTGCGGTCCCGAGGACTTCGTGATCGTTCAGCGGCCCCTGGATGCCCCGGCGCCCATCGGGGCGATCGGAAACCGCATGGATCTCACCAGCCGTCACAAGGCCTGGCAGATTTGGGAAATGGCAACCGGGAAGGTGAAAAAACACCTGTTCAAAAAGGAATATGTGGTTCCCGTTGGCTCTCTTTGACAGTGTTTATGGGCGGGTATAGATCGCCAGGTACAGCCCGGGAAAGAGAAAAATGGGATTGCAGACGCGGAGAGGGAACAACGCGCCTCTCCTCCCCTATCATGCTTGAATTTACCGCTTAATTTAGCCTGCCTGGATTCAGGACAAAATCCGCGTTCACTCAACCAAAAAAGTCCTTGACAAATTACGAGGCCTATTATATAGGATAAAAAACATCTTATTTATCCTTTTTAACCAAGGAAAGGCGTTATGCGGTTGACTCGGGCAGGGGAATACGCGATTCGCGCGGTCCTCTATTTGGCAGGGAAAGGGCGTGGAGAGCTGGTGAATCGACGGGAGATCGCCCGTGAAATGGATATTCCGGGGCAGTTTCTTGCCAAGATCGCGCAGCAACTCGCCAGGGCAGGGCACATCGAGATCGTACAGGGCGCAAAGGGCGGGTTCCGCCTCCGCGTCCCGCCTGAATCGTTGACCCTCCTCGATGTGGTGGAAGCGGTTGAGGGGGAAATTTTTCTGAACGACTGTATCATGGATCCTGGCTCCTGCAGGCGCAGTCCCACCTGCGCGGTGCACCGCGTATGGGACCAGGCCAGGACCCAACTCAGGGAGTGCCTCAGGAGCGCCTCGTTCTCGACCCTGCTGGAGCAGGGGGTTTGCGCCGCCCCGTTCCTGGGCGACACCCGCTGCTGAGGGGATAGTGATGGGATGAACCATCGGACGTCAACGATCTGACAAGGAATTCGGAAAGGAGGGTTTACACATGGATGTTCTGCTTCTGTCGAGACTGCAATTCGCCGCGGCCACGGCCTTTCATTTTCTGTTTGTGCCGCTCACGCTGGGTCTGTCCGTCCTGGTGGCCGTCATGGAAACCCGGTATGTGCGTACCGGCGATGAGATCTATCTCAAAATGGTTCGGTTCTGGGGCAAGATCTTTCTGATCAACTTCGCCATCGGCGTGGTCACGGGCATCACCCTTGAATTTCAGTTCGGCACCAACTGGTCTCGATATTCCGAGTTCATGGGAGATATCTTCGGCTCCCTGCTGGCCATTGAGGCCCTCGGGTTCTTTTTCCTGGAATCCATCCTGCTGGGTGTGTGGATATTCGGGTGGGAAAAGATATCCAAACGGGCCCACGCCGTTGTCATGTGGCTCATCGCCTTTGCCTCAACCGGCTCGGCCGTATGGATCCTGACAGCCAATTCCTGGATGCAGCATCCGGTAGGCTATGTGCTCCGAAACGGTCGTGCTGAACTGGAGAGCTTCTCCGCAGTGGCCTTCAACAAGTTCGCCGTTCTCATGTTCTTTCACACGGTGGGCGCCGCCTATATCCTGAGCGCCTTTTTTGTCATGGGGATCAGCGCGTACCATCTCCTCAAGAAGCAGCACGTGGAGTTCTTCACAAAATCCTTTCGCATGGCCCTGGTCATGGGACTCATTTTTTCCCTTTTCGTGATCTTCGAAGGTCATTACCACGGGGGTGATCTGGCCCACACCCAACCTGCCAAGTTGGCTGCCATGGAATCTCACTGGAAAACCACCACGAACGCACCCATTTATCTCTTTGCCTTTCCAGATGA
>Ga0172371_10011622_pt1 | contig 11715 bp, 8 predicted proteins | sample Lak12m_FD_114543 | JGI IMG/M metagenome (GOLD analysis project Ga0172371, IMG submission 114543) | Freshwater microbial communities from Kabuno Bay, South-Kivu, Congo - kab_022012_12m | ecosystem: Environmental > Aquatic > Freshwater > Lake | place: Democratic Republic of the Congo: South-Kivu...
ACAAGTTTTCCACCAGATGATACAGCTCGCGGGCGTTGTTATGCGTCACCTCGCGCGCGCCCGACATGGCCAAAACGATTTTGTCACTGGACCAGTAGCTGATAACGGCGAAAAGCGAGCTGAAAATCACGGCCAAGAATAGAATTCCCGGGCTGTCATAGACCTGGCTGAAAACATAACCAAGGCCTATGATAACGACGAAAAAAATGGCCAAGAGAAGCCAAGTTTTATGCCGATTGTTGTCTATATTGTGATACAGCGAAACCATAAAAAGCACTGTTATTTTAGCATAAACCAATCAAAAAAACAAGACAACGATCTCACCTTGACATTTTCGTAAACATAGTAAACTCCAGTTATAAATGATATAAAAAATTGTTTAAGAACTGTTTAATAACGGATTATTTTAATAATAAACATATTTTAGCATATATAAAAAATTTGTCAAGGATTAGAGAATCCTTAAAAATGCCTAAAATTAGGCATTTTTTAAGGATACCTTAATTACCTTTTGTGACGCTACAAGACCGCAGGCGCGATTTAGGGGGTTTTAAGGTGGATAAATAATGGCAACTTGGGGCTATTTTCAGGTCCTGGCCCCACCAAGGTCAAAGGTTTTCTTGTCATCCCCATCCTTTTTGTCATCCTCGCTTACTTTGTCATCCTCGCCTCCTTTGTCATCCTCGCGAACGCGAGGATCCAGGAGTTAATGCTTCTAAGGCGAAGGCCAGTTAATTGTTGGTATTCTTAAAACGAAAATCGGTTAATTATTGTTGGTCGCTGTCAAATCCTGGATTCCCGCTTGCGCGAGGATGACAAATACCCACCCCATAGTCATGGATCCTCGCCTGCGCGAGGATAACAAGAAAAAGAATGGTGGTATCATTCTAACAAAAAAAACTACAACCGGCCTAAAATAGGCTAACGACCTATTCCCTAAAAACCCACCTTCACATTCTCCCTTTCCTTGGCCTCGCCCACTTCAAAAAATTCCCGCGCTTTAAAACCTAGCCAGCTGGATAAAATGTTGGTCGGAAAAACTTGCAATTTAGTATTAAAGTCGCGCACGTTGGTATTGTAAAAACGGCGCGCCGCCTGAATCTTGTCCTCGGTGTCGGTGAGCTCCCGTTGCAATTCCAAAAAATTCTGGTTGGCCTTGAGGTCCGGATAATTCTCGCTCAAAGCAAAAATGGACTTAAGCGTGGACGATAAAGCATTCTCGGCCGCCAAACTTGCCTGAATGTTGCCGGACTTTTCCGCTTGCATGGCCGACTGACGCGCCTCAACCACTTTTTGCAAAGTGCCTTGCTCGTGCGCCGCGTAGCCCTTGACCGTTTCCACCAGATTGGGAATCAGGTCATAGCGCCGCTTAAGCTGGACATCAATATCGGACCAGGCCTCCTCCACCCGATTTTTTAAACGGATCAAGCCGTTATACAGGGCGATGACTATCACGACTAAAATCGCGACAATGATCACCACTAACCATGGTATGCTCATATTATTTTTTTAATCCCAAATCAATGGCCTGGCCATCAAGGGCAAGTTTATCTTTAATTAACAAATCGTCCGGCCACTCTTCCAAAGACAACTGATCGGCCAGAGTTTCCCCCAGAATATCAAGGCGATACAGGGCGGCGGCGGCTTTAAGCGTCTCGGATAAATGTCCGCTGATAAAAATTTTCACCCGATCGTCGCGGGTCAGGCCGGCTTGTTTGCGTAAACCGTTAATGGCGCGCGTCAGATCGCGCTTCAAGCCCTCGGCGGCCAGCTCGGCGGAAACGGCGGTGTCCAAAGTAACGGCTAATTCATCCTGACCAAATCGGCAAGCGATTTCTTTGACATTAACTTCGGCTTTGATCAAATCCAAATATTCATCGGACAAAGCGCAGTTGGCGATAGTCAAACGGGGCAAGGGCTGCCGCACCTTGATGCCGGCCTCGTCGCGCTTGGCCAAAACCATTTCCACCACGCGCCTCACCACCGCCATATCGGCCAAAATCCTTTCCTCAACCGTTCCCGCTTTGGGCCAGGATTCAAGATGCGCCGATTGCGTCGCGTCTTGAAAGTTGTGTCCGGTAACGGCCTGCCAAACGGACTCGGCCAAAAAAGGCGTGAACGGCGCCATCAGGCGAGCCAAAGTTTCTAAAACAATTTTTAAAGTAGCCAAAGCCGCGGCCTGATTCGGACCGCTTTTTAAGCGATCGCGGCTGCGGCGCAAATACCAGGTGGACAAATCACTTATAAAGATCGGCAGAGTCCTGGCCGCTTCGTAAATATGGTAAGCGTTTAACTGCGCCGTGACTTCGGACGCGAGTTCTGACAGACGGGATAAAATCCAACGATCTAAAACATGGTCGCTTGACGCGACGCTTCCCTGGTTGTCGGCGGCGTAGAGCTGATAGAAAGTCAAAACATTCCACAGCGTCATGTTATTTTGCCGCAAAACATCGCGTGTGTCGCGCGTGTCGTATTTTTTGCCTTCGCCCGGCTGGTTGATAGTGTATAAATGCAAACGCGCGGCATCGGCCCCGAACTCGTCGATAACCGCGTTCGGCGCCACGATATTGCCTTTGGATTTACTCATTTTTTTGCCATACTGATCGTTGATGTGCCCGAGGCAAATGACATTTTGATAACAAGCGCCTTTGTCTAAAAGCGTACTAACGGCCAATAGCGTGTAAAACCAGCCGCGGGTTTGATCGATGGCCTCGGCGATAAAAGCCGCCGGATACTGTTCACGTCCGTCAATTAATTTTTCATTGGCAAAAGGATAATGATACTGGGCGAAAGGCATGGAACCGGAGTCCAGCCAGCAATCCGTGACCGCCCTGTCCCGCTTCATTTGTCCGCCGCAAGCGCACTCAAAAGTTATTTCATCTATAAAAGGGCGGTGTAAATCCTCAAGCGTTTGTCCCAATTCCTGCTTTGAACCGACGCATTTCTGCGCGCCGCATCGCTCGCAACGCCAAATCGGCAAAGGCGTGCCCCAATAACGCTCGCGCGATACGGCCCAGTCCTTGACATTGTTCAACCATTCGCCGAAACGCCCCTCTTTGATGTGCTCGGGCAGCCAGTTGATGGCGGAGGCGTTAGCCAACAGTTTATCTTTAACCGCCGTCATTTTGATAAACCAGGAATTCTTGGCAAAATACAAAAGCGGCGTCTCGCAGCGCCAACAAAAAGGATAATCATGACTGTAATCCTGGATTTTTTGCAAATAATCGTTTCTCTCCAAAAATTCAATCAGGTCCTGTTCGGTTTTTTCATCTTTGACAAACCGACCGACGAAGCCGTAAGCCGCCAGCTCCCGGTTAAAGGTCCCGTCTTCGTTAACGGTATGCGCCAAAGGCAAATTATTGACCAGGCCCAGTTGATAGTCGTCTTCGCCATACATGGGGGCGATGTGCACCACGCCCGTTCCATCCGCGGTGGTCACAAAATCGCCGGCCACGAGATAATGCGCTCTTTGACCGCCCTGTTTCACGGCCGCAATATCAAACAACGGTTGGTATTCCAGGCCAAGCAACTCTTGACCGGACAGCTCTTTAATAATATCGCAGTCGTTATCTGGAAAAACATGGGCCACTCTATCCTTGGCTAAAATAAAACGATCCTGATTGCTGCCGACGCCGGAACGACAAGTCAGGAGAACATAATCAATATTCGGATTGACGGCCAGGGCCACATTACCGGGCAAAGTCCAGGGCGTGGTGGTCCAGACCAAAACATAAGTGTTGTCCTCGGCGATCAAAGTATCACCGATTTTTTGATCCGGTTTTAATTTGAATTTAACATAAACCGTTTTGTCCTTAATCTCCCGGTAACCCTGAGCCACCTCGTGACTGGACAAAGATGTGCCGCAACGCGGACAATGCGGCACCACTTTATATCCCTCAGACAAAAGACCCTGATCATAAACCCTCTTAATGATGGCCCAAACCGACTCAATGTAATCATTGTCATAAGTGATGTAGGGGTGTTCCAAATCCAGCCAAAAACCGATGCGGCGAGTCAATTTTTCCCACTCGTCTTTATAGCGCCAAACACTGTCGCGACACTTTTGGTTAAATTCCTTGACGCCGTATTTTTCAATGTCCGGCTTGCCGGACAGACCCAACTCCTTTTCCACGGCCAGTTCCACCGGCAAACCGTGCGTGTCCCAACCAGCCTTGCGCTCCACATGATAACCGCGCATGGTCTTATAGCGGGGCATCACATCCTTAAAAGCCCGCGCCAAAACATGATGAAGGCCCGGCTGACCATTGGCCGTGGGCGGACCTTCAAAAAAAACAAAATTGCCCTCGGGCGCCGGCTTGGCCAGAGACTGTTCAAAAATTTTGGACGCCTCCCAAAAAGCTAACACCTTTTCTTCCAGGGCTGGAAATTGATTTTTTTGATGTTTGGGCGTTTCCATAAATAGCTAAAATTAAATCAAAAAAAGAAAGTTAAAACACTTTAACTGCGCTTATTTTATCCAAAAAAACCAAAAAAGTCAAAAAACCCTATGCAGGGCACGAAAGAACATCGCCTAAAATCAGACCTCCGACATCCGATTTGGTTTGCATCTTTGATTTTTTTCCGCCACAATAAAGGCGTATGAATTTTAAACTAGAAGCCGATTTTCAACCGGCGGGCGATCAGCCGCCAGCCATTGCCAAACTGACCAAAGGACTGAAAAAAAATTATCGCGAGCAAACTTTACTGGGAGTCACCGGCTCGGGGAAGACTTTTACCATGGCCAAAGTGATTGAAACCGCGCGCCGACCGACTTTGGTTATTTCGCACAACAAAACTTTGGCCGCGCAACTCTATGGCGAATTTCGCGACTTTTTTCCAACCAATGCCGTGCATTATTTCGTTTCCTATTACGATTACTACCAACCGGAAGCTTATATCCCGCAGACCGACACCTACATTGAAAAAGAAGCGCAGATCAATGAAGAAATCGACCGCCTGCGTCACGCCGCCACCCAGGCCCTGCTCACCCGTCGCGATTGTGTTATCGTGGCCAGTGTTTCCTGTATCTATGGTCTGGGCGAAAAAGACTACTATGAAAATCAAAGTCTGACTTTCAATGTCGGCCAAGTCATCCGCCGTCAGGAAATCGCGCGTCAGCTGGTGAGAATTCAATACGACCGCGACGATTTGGGTTTTTATCGCGGCTCCTGGCGACTGACCGGAGGCCAGCTGGACATCCACCTGGCTTCAGGCGAACAAATAATTCGTCTCTTAATCGGCCCGGATCGTCTGGAAGCCATTCAAAGTTTCGCCATCGAACCCGGCCAAACCAGTTCCAACAAAAAAAAGCCGCAAACGGCCGCCTGGTTGCTGTCGCTAAAATCATCGCGAGGTCGCAACCTGGACAGTGTGACCATTTTGCCGGCCAAACACTTCATCACGCCCGAAGCCAAACTGCAAACGGCCTTGACTGAAATTGAAAAAGAACTTGATCGGCAAACCGCTTTTTTTAAAAAAGAAGGTAAGCTCGCCGAAGCCGACCGCCTGACGCGGCGCACCAATTACGATTTGGAAATGTTCAGAACAGTCGGTTATGTTAACGGCATTGAAAATTATTCCAGACACCTCTCGGGACGCGCGGCCGGCGAACCGCCCGACACTTTGCTGGATTTTTTTCCCGAAGATTTTCTAACTTTCATTGACGAATCGCATGTTACTCTGCCGCAAATCCGCGGCATGTCATCGGGCGATCGTTCCCGCAAGCAAACCCTGGTTGATTTCGGCTGGCGCCTGCCTTCAGCCCGCGACAACCGTCCGCTGACTTTTGCCGAATTTCGCCAACGAGTCGGCCAGGTTGTTTATGTGAGCGCCACGCCCGACACTTATGAACTGACTCACAGCCAACAGGTGGTGGAACAAATAATCCGCCCGACCGGCCTTTTGGACCCGGCCGTGGAAGTCAGGCCGAGCGACAGGCAAATCAGCGATCTGCTTCTGGAAATCGACCGACGCGTTAAAAAACACGAACGGGTCTTGGCTTTGACTTTGACCAAACGCATGGCCGAGGAACTGTCGGAATTTTTGGCCGAGAAAAAAATCAAAGTGGCCTATCTGCACAGCGAAATCGAAACCCTGGAACGGGTCAATATTTTGCGCGACCTGCAAAGCGGACGCTATGATGTTTTGGTCGGCATCAACTTGCTGCGCGAAGGTCTGGACCTGCCGGAAGTTTCTTTGGTGGCCATTTTGAACGCCGACATGGCCGGCTTTCTACGCACCGCCACCTCGCTCATTCAAACCATGGGTCGGGCCGCCCGACACGAACGCGGTCAGGTTATCATGTATGCCAACAGGATCACTCCGGCCATGAACGCCGCCATTCGCGAAACCAGCCGCCGTCGCCGCATTCAGGAACACTTTAACCAAGAACACGGACTGACGCCGCGCTCCATTGTCAGTTCACCAAAAAAGTTTAAGAATTTAAGAATTTCCGGCGACGCAACGAGCGATGATAACCGATGGCAAAACGATGCGCCTCGTCGCGGACGCGTTTGATTAAGTGCAAAGCCGGGGAATTAAGCGGCAAAGACAACGGCTCTTTTTGTTCCGGAAAAAAAATTTTGTCAGGCGCCGCGGCCGAGCGCAAACCCTCGCCCTTGGACACGGCCAAAATCGGAATGTCGGCCTTAAACCGCCGCAAAACTTTTACGGCCGCGTTGAGCTGAGCTTTGCCGCCGTCCACGATAATTAAATCGGGCCAAGGCCATATATCCTCTCCCGACTTAGATCTTGTTGGGTGGTGGGGGCTTATAGACAGAGCCGCTGCGGAGGGGTTAGTTGCGACAGAATGCCGAAGACGGCGCGCCAAAATTTCGGTCAGCATGTGCGTATCGCCTCTTTTGACAGAACCCGCCGAAGCCTTAATTTTAAATTTGCGGTATTCGTTTTTGTCCGGCTCGCCGTTTCTAAACACCGCCAGGGAACCGACCGCTGCCTGCCCGAAGATATTGGACAAATCATAGCCCTCAATCCGTTCGGGCGCGCGCGGCAAAGACAAAATCTTGGCTAGCTCCGTCACATCGGCGGCGTATTTTTCCCCGACCGACAGCACTCGGGCATTGGTTAGAACCTCTTGCATATTTTTCAGCCGCCCTTTTAATTTAAGCAATTCTTCGCTGTCTTCCGCGGAATTGTTTTTGCTTCGGACCTTTTGCTCTAATCGGGAAATTGAAACCCGCAACTTGGAAATTATCTGAGTCTTCTTGCCTTCCAAAAATAAAACGATCGGCCGGATCACCTGCCGCCGATAAGCGGCCGGACTGATTTTGCCGCCGCAAACTCCGGCGCAACGACCGATCTGATAATAAAAGCAGGGTCGCCAACCAACGCGTCGTTCCAGACAAAACGGCCAAATTTTTCTCAAAGTCTTGACGGTTTCCCGCGCGGCCAGCGAATTGACGAACGGGCCGAAGTATTTGCCGCTTTTCGCCAGACGCCGCGTCACAAAAACACCGGGCGCCTCGTCGTTGAGAGAAACATTGATATAAACAAAACGTTTATCATCACGCTGTTCAATATTATAGAACGGCTGATGTTTTTTTATTAAATTAGCCTCCAAAAGCAGGGCCTCGATCCCTGAATCGACTTCAATCCATTTGACGCGGGCGATTTCCCCGACCATCCGTTGCTTGGCCGGAGTCAGCTGCGAATTTTTTTGCCAATATGAAAAAACCCGTTTTTTCAAATTAACGGCCTTGCCGATGTAAATAATCTGGCCGCGGCGATTAAAAAACTGGTAACAACCGGGGCGATCAGGCAAAAGCATTTTTTTTACTTGCGCCAATGTCATAAAAACAGGTGATGCGGCAACTATGAGATTCCCGCTTTCACGGTAATGACGAAACAAACAAAAAGCTCAAAAATAGGCCTATTTTAGATAATATCTTGACTTTTTTATTGAAGTATGCTATAATTATATACAAACTATAATGTTCTTTTAATTATGGGGGCGAAAAAATGCTCTTGATTTTTTTATTTTTCCTCTGTTGGCCGACCCCGTCGGCCAACGGGCAATCATTCACCCGCGCCTGGGACTGGCAGTTTGCCGGACAAAAGGTCCGACTGACAGTCTGTTTGGACAGCAATCTGTTGGCGCGCTACCGCGCGGACAACGTCGCCGACCGGTTGAAAAGTCGGATGATATATAACGAACGACACTGGCAAAATGAATACGCCGGTGAATTGGTTCGGCCCGACACCGGCGATACTGCTGTTGTGGCCAGCCTGATAAGCCAGAGCCAACAGCTGGCCGCCAACCGCCACTGGTCAAAAAAGCAACTGTTAAATTTTTTGGTCAGCTTCGTCAGGCAGCTGCCCAATGATGACGACAAGTGGTCGTTGCGGCGCCGTCTTGGCTCTCGCTGGCTGGATAGCGCGGACAGCCGCTCCTGGCGCCCGGCCGAAACTTTAGCCCGCGGCCAAGGTCTATGTCAGGACAAATCCGTCCTCCTTTACTGCCTGCTACGCAAAGCGGGTTGGGGGGTTTGCCTCTACCTAGGGCAGTCGGATTGCGCCGACATGCACATGGGTGTTGGCGTAAGCGACGGCCATGGTTATCTATACATAGAAACCATGATGAACCTAGATATTGGCCAGACGCCGACTGTCAGTAGCCGGGGCTTATTGCGCACCGGCGGCTGCGCTTTAAAAATAATTCCCCTTTTGGCCACTATCGGGGAAATTTACTAAGGAATCTTTATTAACAAAGATTCCTTTTTTATTAGTCGGCATCAAGATCGATGGCGTTGGTCGGACAATTGTCCACGGCTTCCTGAACGCACGGTGTCATTTCTTGGGAAACGACCTCGGCCTTGGCTTCGTCGGTCAATTTGAAATTATGCGGACACAAGGCCTCGCACAAGCCGCAACCGATGCATTTATCTTTATCTATTTTAATCATAAAATATTTTAATCATAAAAATTTTACAATGATTTTGCGGGGACGGGCCTTTTCGCCCTTGACGCCCACCCTTGACAAAAATATTAAAAACGCTATTCTATAATATCATTAGTTCTTAAACAATAGAAACAACTCATTTTTTTGTCAAATAAATACAGGTGGTAAATGATCACATTTTTTAAAATGTACCGCAACGAACCGCGGGACAAGCCATGGGTGGAGGAAAAACTGCCCTGGCCGCAACTGTTTATTTTAGTGGCGACCACACTGTCATCGGTCCTGTTAACAGCCCTCGCTGTCGTCATGTTTTATCTGGACAACCGCTGGCTGGTGTGGTTGCTGGATGTTGTCGTCGGTCTCATTTTTTTTGTTATAGCAGCAGAACAGATGTTCATGCTCTATAACAAAAAACAGTATCTTGAACAAAAAGTTTGGGAACTGTTAAAAAATAAGACGGGAGAACCGGACTTGCTGGGATGTTTCCAGGCGTCCTATCGTGACAGCGTCTGGATCGGTCTGACTCCCCCGTTTGCCCTGGTCATTTACCTGTCCCTGATTTGCTGGGGCAGTCTGACCAATATGATGGATACTTTCACCGGACGAGCCTTGTTTTATAAGATCTTCTGGTTATGCAACGGCATTAATGTGCTGGTGACTGTAAAATTTGTTAACGATTTATACAACATCGTTAACAATTTGAAAAAAATGATGTGGCTGGAAAGATGTGGCTGGAAAAAAGATTAACTTAACCTTAACGAAGGATGCGAAAAGCATCCTTTTTTATTTTTTAAACAGCCGCGTGTGCGATTCTTTAGCTTCCTGATCGGACAGGTCTCGATAAATCACCCTGACGGTGTAACGCCGGCCTTTGGCCAAAGCGAACTCATCAACCACTGCGACCGACCAAAAATTGTCCACCGGAACGGCGGCGCGAACACGCTCCAAAACTTTTTCCAGTTCTCTGGGGTTGTCTGTTTCCACATTGGCGTCCAGAGCCACCAGCTTGCCCAACACTTCCACGGCCGGGTTATGGTGATCGCGTTCCAGGGCGGCAACCGCCGCGTCCAGATTAACTTCGCCGCAAACAACTTCCTCCGCCGCCAGCGGTTTTAATTTATACACCAGACCGGCCGGCTGCCCGTTGAGCGTTAACTCAAAGGTGGCTTGACTGTTGGCCAGGAGAGGCGCGTGTTCGGCCGGCCGCCACCGCAATTCCGTAAGCCCGAGCGAACGCAGATCGTATTCAATTTCACGCTTGAAGTCATTGACCGAGAGTTGCTCGGCGGCGCGCAGCAAACCCCAGGCCTCATGCTCCTGATAATTCTGTCCCGAACGACCGAAAACTTTGCCGATTTCAAAAATTTGGCAAAAATTGATGTTTTTCTTCTTGAAAACTTGCCACTGATTCAACAAGCCAGTGACCAGGGACTGACGCAGATCCGGAAATTCCTCATTGACGCTATTTTGCGTGGTGACGGGCTGCCAGTTTAAGTAATTGGTTTCATTATTAACCGAATCGGCCACCAGGGGCTGGGATAAAATTTCGTCAAAACCGCGCGCGGCGCTCAAATCGCGCAAATGATCCTTCAAGTCGTAAAGCACGGGCGTGATTTTTTTCACCACGGCCAAAGCTGGCACTTCATCAATCGGAATTTTGTCATAACCGACGAAGCGAACCACTTCTTCCACCAAATCTTCGGCATAACGCAAATCCAGACGATCGGCCGGCGCTGTGACTTGCCAATCGTTGCCCGCCTCGCTGATGTGACATCGTAAATTTTCCAAAATTTCCCGGCTGCGTTCCGGCGCGACTGCTATACCGGCAAAACGACTGACTAAAGCGGGATCAAAATCAATAACCGCGGGCTTAACAACGGCTTCGCCGTAGTCAAAAACCGGACTGATCACGGTGCCGCCGCCATGCTCCATCAGCAAAGCGATTAAATAAGCGAAAGCGTCATCCAGACCGTTCGGCGCCAAATCATGCGACAGGCGTTGTCCGGCCTCGGTCACGATGCCCAGACGTCGCGCATTTTCCCTGATGATGCCGCGATCATACAAGGCCATTTCCACGATGACATTGGTTGAAGACTGGTTAATCTCGGCGCCGCGGCAACCGACGATGCCGGCCAAAGCCACGATTTTGTTTTGATCGGCAATCACCAGTTCACCGCCGGTCAAAGCCACCGCGGTACCGTCCAGAGTGGCGACGGCTATTTTATCTTGATTCAAGCGCCACTCCAAGCGACCGTTCACCTTGTCCGAGTCTATCAGGTGAGAAGCATAGCCGGTTAAAAGCATGACGTAATTGGACAGATCAACCGATAGATTGACGCTGTTCAAGCCATAAAAAGCCAGCCACTCGGTCAGCCAGGCCGGCGAAGCCGCTTGACGCAAAGCGGCCAGTTGCACGGCCTTAACCCGTTTCACTTTATCGGAAGAAATTTTAATATCAAACGGCTGACCAACCGGATTTAATTTCTCGCCGACCGGCCACTGCGCCGACAAACCGTAATAGGCGGCCAAATCACGCGCCAACCCCCAAACCGACAAGCAATCCGGGCGATTTTGTCTGACCTCCAAACTCAGCAGCCAGTCTTTTTTACCCTGGTAGCTGACCTCTTCCAGACCGTCCAGCATCAAACCGGTCATGGTGAAAACCTCGCCGACTTCTCGGGCCGTGACCGTGAGACCGGGCACCAGTTGTTTTAATTGATTATAAAGTATTTTCATTGATGTCCGGCTTATAAATTAAATTGCCGCCAAGCAAAGTGCGAATGTCGCTAATCCGATAT
>Ga0172371_10011623_pt1 | contig 11713 bp, 11 predicted proteins | sample Lak12m_FD_114543 | JGI IMG/M metagenome (GOLD analysis project Ga0172371, IMG submission 114543) | Freshwater microbial communities from Kabuno Bay, South-Kivu, Congo - kab_022012_12m | ecosystem: Environmental > Aquatic > Freshwater > Lake | place: Democratic Republic of the Congo: South-Kivu...
ATCCCTCCAGAAGATAAAAAAATTGCCCTCCCCTCCCCGGCAACGGAGGACAGAGGTGCGGGTGGATCGAATTAACTGGATATAAGTCTAACAGTCCGCCGTTTTAAAATCTAATTCGTGGGAATGATAGGAATTCGCTCCCGCAAAGGCCGTCTGAGGAGGCACAGGATGAACAGCCAGCCAAGGTACGAACACAAGGTCACATCGCCACCGCTCAAACTGGGCGCCGCCCTGCTCGTCGGCGTGATACTCGTCGCCGGAATCTCGCCCCTGATCCACTCGATCTTCAGCTGAATAGAACGGCGGGAAGACTTTCCACGCCTGCCGGCGCGACTAGGTCAGCCGCATCGGAATCCCGGCCGCGGCCATGTATTCCTTAGCCTCTTTGATCGAATATGTCCCGTAATGGAAGATGCTGGCCGCCAGCACCGCATCGGCATCGGCTTCCTTCACTACCTCCACCAGATGTTTCAGATTGCCGGCACCGCCTGAAGCGATTACCGGCACGCCCACTGCCTGCGTGATAGCCCGGGTCAGATCGATGTCGTAACCATCCTGGGTGCCATCGGCGTCCATGCTGGTGAGCAGTATCTCCCCCGCTCCACGCTCGACCGCCTCACGCGCCCACTCGACAGCGTCGCGTCCGGTGGGGGTGCGACCGCCGTGCACGAACGGCTCCCACTTCTTATCCTGGCCTTCCCCAGAGATGAGCTTGGCATCGATAGCCACCACTATGCACTGGGCGCCGAAGCGCCGCGAACAGCGGTCGATTACATCGGGATTGGCCAGCGCCGCTGAATTGATGGCGATCTTGTCGGCGCCCGCCTTGAGCACCTTGCGGATGTCGGACTCGTCGCGCATGCCGCCGCCGATCGTGAAGGGGATGAAGAGCTCCTCGGCGCAGCGGCGGGCCAGGTCCACCACGGTCTCGCGCCGTTCGTGCGAGGCGGTGATATCGAGGAACACCAGCTCGTCGGCGCCCTCGCGGTCATAAGCCGACGCCATCTCGACCGGATCGCCGGCGTCGCGGATGCTCACGAAGCGGATGCCCTTGACCACACGCCCATTGCGCACGTCGAGACAGGGGATGATGCGTTTGGTCAGCAAAGATAAATCACCTGCAAATAATTAGTATGGTGTCCCTGAGTTTCATCGATAATTCAGGAAATTGCGGCATTAATTAGTAAGGTGTCCCCCGAATTAGTCGAGGATGGCACGGGCTTCGGCCACGGTGAAACTGCCCTCGTAAAGGGCGCGGCCGACGATGACGCTGGAGATGTTGTCGAGGTTCAGAGCCTTGAGGCGCCGCAGATCCTCGAGATTGGAAATGCCCCCCGAGGCGATGATGTCGATGTCGACCTCACGGGCCAGCTCACTCACCGCGTCCAGGTTCATGCCCATCATCATCCCGTCGCGGTCGATGTCGGTGTAAAGGATATGGCGGACGCCCTCCTGCTGCAGAAACGCGGCGAAGCGCACCGCGCTCACCGAGCTCTTCTCCTGCCAGCCATGGGTGGTGACCATGCCGCGCTCCGCGTCGACGCTGACCACCAGCTTGTCACCGCTGATCCGCACCGCTTCCAGCAGGAAGGCCTGATCGGTCAGGGCCCCGGTGCCGATCACGACGCGGTCGATCGGCCCTTCGCTGACCATCTTCAGGTCGTCGATGGTGCGCACGCCGCCACCGAACTCCACGGGGATGGAGATGGTCTCGGCGATCTCCTCGACCAGCGCCAGATTGACGAGCTTGCCCAGCCGGGCGCCGTCGAGGTCGACCACATGCAGCGCCTGCGCGCCTTCCTGCTCCCACATGCGCGCGCGCTCGACCGGATCGCTGCTGAAGATGGTGGCGTCGGCAAAATCGCCGCGACGCAGGCGCACGCACTGGCCGCCCTGGATGTCGATGGCCGGCAGCAGGATCATGATGCGAAATTCTTCAATATGGTCAGCCCCAATGAACTGCTTTTCTCGGGATGGAACTGGAAGGCGGCGATGTTGCCGCGCTCCACGGCGGACACGAAGGTGCATCCGTATTCTGTCTGGCACAGTATATCTGATTCATCCCGCGGCACGACCGCGTAGGAATGCACGAAATAGAATGACGAGCCGTCAGGCACGCCGGCCAGCAGCGGCGACTGCTTGCGGATGGAGACCTGGTTCCAGCCGATATGCGGTATCTTGAGGTCCGTGGGCAGCAGTTCGACGCGCCCCGGCAAGAGCCCCAATCCCTCGTGCAGGCCGTGTTCGTCGCTCTCCTCGAAAAGCAGGTCGAGCCCCAGGCAGATGCCCAGGAAAGGCTTGCCCGCCTCGACCTCCTCCCTGATCACCCCGGCCAGACCCCGCTTCTCCAGGTTGGCCATGGCATCGCCGAAGGCGCCGACTCCCGGCAGCACGATGCGCTCGGCCCGGCGCACTTCGTCGGGGTCGCGGCTGACGCTGACGGTCGCCCCAACTTTCTCCAGGGCCTTCTCCACGCTGCGGAGGTTGCCCATCCCGTAATCGACGATGACTATCAGCTAGAGCACGCCCTTGGTGGAAGGCACCCCGGATATGCGCGGGTCCAGGGTCGTGGCCTTATCCATCGCCCGGGCGAACGCCTTGAACACGGCTTCGATCACATGGTGCGGGTTGGTGCCTGCCTGCAGCCGGACGTGCATCGAGACGCCCGCGTTGGTTATGAAGGCCTGGAAGAACTCATGGGTCAGGTCGGTGTCGAAACCGCCCACTTTCGAGGAAGTCATGTCCAGGTTGTAGGCCAGGAAGGGCCGGCCGCTCAAGTCCACGGCCACCGTCGCCAGCGCCTCGTCCATCGGCAGGATGAAGAAACCGTAGCGGGTTATGCCTTCCTTGGTCCCCAGCGCCTGATCGAAAGCCTGGCCCAGGCAGATGCCGACGTCCTCGACGGTATGGTGCCCATCGACTTCGAGATCGCCCTTGGCGTTCACTTCCAGATCGAAGAGGCCGTGCTTGGCGAACAGCGTGAGCATGTGATCGAAGAAACCCACGCCGGTGTCGATCTTCGAGGCTCCGGCGCCGTCGATATTGAGCTTGATGGTTATGTCAGTCTCGGAGGTCTTGCGCTCGACGCTCGCTGTCCTGGACATCGGCCGCTTCCTTTCTCCAGTGCTTCCCGGTTAACATTCGCTTCCCGGATAAACTTTATTTCCCGTTAACTTTCCTCTTCATCCGCTGGCACGCCGAACTTCTCCCGTCGCAGCGCCGCGGCGCGGGCATGGGCTTTCAGCCCCTCCGTGTTCGCGATCGCCTCGAGCGGCGGCGTGAGCTCGGAAATCGCCGTGGGAATCAAGGATACCACAGCCACCTTGCGCAGAAAATTTTCCACCGAGAGGGCGGAGCCAAACCTGGCCGTACCCGCCGTCGGCAGCACGTGGTTGGAGCCGGCGACGTAATCGCCGTAAGCGGTGCAGACGTCTTCGCCGAGGAATACGGCTCCGGCGGCGGTGATCTCATGCACCTCCTGCTCGGGATGCTCGGTATGTATCTGCAGATGCTCGGGAGCAAAGGCGTTACTGAAGGCGATGGCCCGCTCGACGAAGCCGGGGCCCTCACTGACGACCAGCGAGATTCCTTCCAGCGGCGCGCCACTTATCTGCAGCTCCGCCGCCAAAGCCAGAACCTGCGCCTCGACCTCGGCCGCGAACTCATCCGAGGGGCAGACCAGCACGGCGATAGCGCCGCTGCCGTGTTCGGTCTGAGCCAGCAGGTCGGCGGCGATCAGGTCCCTCTGTGCCGACTCCGTGGCGATGATCACGACTTCGCTGGGACCGGCGAGCCCGTCCAGGCCCACCCGTCCATATACCTGGCGCTTGGCCTCGGTCACAAAGATGTTGCCCGGACCGACCACCACGTCCGCGGCGCGCACGCTCGCAGTCCCGAAGGCCATGGCAGCCACCGCCTGGGCGCCGCCCACCCGGTACATCTCGGTCACGCCCAGCAGCCCCGCAGCCGCCATGACGGCGCTGTTGACCCGGCAATCGGCTCCCGGCGGGGTGCAGATGAAGATTTCCTTGACGCCGGCAACCTGCGCCGGAATAGCGGTCATTAGCACCGTCGACGGGTAAGCGGCGCCACCGCCCGGCACGTAGAGGCCGGCGCGGTCCACCGGTATCATGCGCTGGCCCAGCATTTGGCTGTGTCGCATGGCCGCCGTCCAGCTGCCGCGCATCTCGTGCTGGTGGAAGAGGCGGATATTCTCCGCCGCCACCTTGAGCGCCTCCAGCAGTTCTTCCGGAGCCGCCTCGACTGCCGCCGCGATCTCCTCGGGCGGCACGCGCAACTGCGACTCGCTGAAATCAGGGCAGTCGAACTCGCGCGTGAGCGCTGCAAGAGCCGCGTCCCCATCGGAGCGGACCCTGCCGATTATGCCCTCCACCAGCTCGCGCAACTCCCGGTCCTCACCAGGCGTTCCTCGCAGCTCCAGCACCAGGCCGGATATATTCTCCGCGGTCAATCTATATCTGCGTAATTGCGTCAACTGCCCGTTACCTCCTGCAAACGCCTTGCCAGTTCATTGATCATGCCCGCCTTGAGTTTATACGACACCCGGTTGGCGATCAGCCGCGCCGAGCAGGCGGCGATCTCGGCGCGTTCGATCAGGTTGTTCTCCCTTAGCGTCTCGCCGGTCGCCACCAGATCGATGATTCCCTCGGCCAGGTCCACCTGCGGCGCCAGCTCGATGGAGCCGCGCAGTTCGATCGTCTCCACCTGCTGGCCGCGCTCCTCGAACCAGGCGCGGGTTATGTTGGGAAGCTTGGTCGCCACCCTCATGACGCCCAGGTGTTTGAGCTGGTCCCTCTCCGGATCGCTGCCTTCCGGTGTGGCGTAAACGACGCGGCAGGCGCCAAACCCCAGATCGAGCAGTTCATAGACGTTGCGCCGGTGCTCGAGCAGCACATCCTTGCCGACGATGCCGACGTCCGAGGCCCCGTATTCAACGTAAGTGGGCACATCCGAAGGGCGTGTGGTGATGATGGTCCTGCCCTCTCCCACATCGAAATTCAGCTTGCGGTCGTTCCGCCGCAGCTCGCCTACATCGAAACCGACCTCCTCAAGCAGGTCGAGGCTATCACGGAAGAGGCTGCCGCGGGGGATGGCCAGCTTCAGTATTCCCGAATCGATCGGCGAGCGTACCATGGCTCAGCTCCCCAACTTCCCGATCAGTTCTTCGCGCGCAAGGGTCAGGGCTTCGCCAAGGGTCTCCCCGGCCTCGACGATGCAGGATTCCAGGCGGCAGACTTCCCCGTCGGGGATGATCACCCAGTCCGCATCGGCAGCGGTGGCCAGCGACCGCGCCTCCTCCAGACTCGTGCCCTCGGACAGGGAAGACACCCGCACCCCGGCAGCGCGCAGCTCAGCGGCCAGGTCCAGGGCTGTGTCCAGTCCGCCCACCAGCATCACCGCCGGGCTTTCAGGCATCGGTACGCCACCCCGGCCGCCCGCCGCGATGTGCAGGCGGTCCAGGCCGACGGCAAAGCCCACGGCCGGCAGCGGCCTGCCGAAGCGCCCCAGCAGACCGTCGTAGCGGCCGCCGCCGCCCAGCGGGAACCCCAGCTCGCCGCTCAGTACTTCGAAGACGATGCCGGTGTAATAGTCAAAGTTGCGAAAGATCCCCAGGTCGAAGAGTATGCGCCCCGCGAACCCGTAACGGCTCACCAGGTAATAGGTGCGCGCCAGGCGCTTGAGGGCGGCGTCCATCTCGGGGCCGCGCGCCAGCTCCTGCGCGGCGCGCAGCACCTCAGAACCGCCCCTGAGAGCAGTCACGTCGATGATCGCCTGGCGGTCATCCCCGGAAAGGTCCAGGTCGCCGGTAACAGCGGCCAGCTCGACCATGTCGCGGGCCACCAGCGCCGCGAAGATAGCGTCGCGCGCCTCGCCCTGGACTCCGAGCTCATCGAGCAGCGCCCGGAAAAATGACGACTCTCCCAGCGCGATCGAGAAATCCTCCAGCCCGCAGGCTCCGAGGGCGCCGCAGAGCACCGACAGCACTTCGGCGTCCATAGCCGGCGAGTCCTCGCCGATCAGCTCCAGGCCCGCCTGCCGGAATTCAGACTGGCGGCCGCGCTGCGGCTTGGTCGGCTGGAAGGAATCGGCAAAATAGCACAGCCGGAAAGGCGGCTCGCGGTCGGCCATCCGGGTGGCGACCAGCCGGGCGATCGGCGTCGTCATCTCCGGGCGCAGCACCAGCACCTCGCCCCGGTCATCAAACAGGCGGAACGACTTGCGAAAGCGCCGCTCCCCCGAGGTCTCCAGCGCCGTTTCCAGCTCCAGGGTAGGCGTTATCACCTCGCCGTAGCCATAGGCGGCGAACACTTCCCTGATGGACGTCTCCAGAAAGCCGAGCTCGGCGGCTTCGGAGGGCAAAACGTCGCGCATTCCGGTTGGTATGGGCGTGTTTTTCATAAGATGTGAGTCTATAGGTGCGCTGGTAGAGTGTAAAGAAAGCCCGCCTTAAACATCCTCGCCCGCGGCCGATATATGGGTTAGGCGGTCGCGCTTGATTCAAATAAGGGATGTAGGTCGTTGATAGCGCGGCTGGGACGCGAAAAACAGGAAGCAGGGGGGCGCGGCCGCCTAGAATATATTTTCAGATGACAGAGTGAAGCTTCTGTCAGGGAAAAAGGCCCCGCGCCTCGACCGGGGCCTCATCCTTTTTTGGGGCCCCTTCTTCGGTATCACCCGGCGCTCACCTCCTCCTCGCAACTCTATCAGTACTTCTCCCGGTTTTATTACCGCCCGGTCAGGGCAATATTGTCATACTTCCCATGTATCGGAGGATCACATGGTAGTCGCGGAATTCAGTATCGTACCCCTGGTCGAGGGTTCGCTGAGGCCTTTCGTCAAGGTCGCGGTCGGCGAGATCGACAAGTCAGGGCTCAAGTACGAAGTCGACGCCATGGGCACGACGCTGGAAGGCGAGCTCGACGATGTGATGACGGCCATCATGAACGCGCACCGGGCGGTGCTGGCCGCGGGCGCCGGCCGTGTGGTCACCAGCATCAAGATCGATGAGCGCAAGGGGGAACTGTCCATCAACGGCAAGCTGGAGGGATTCCGGTAAATAAAAGGCCCGGACGGACCGGGCCTTTGAGAGATGATAACCGGGCGACCCACTCGACCGGTCATCCCTCCTTGTTTACTGGTTCTTATTCCCATAAGGATTATACCCTCGCCGATACGGGGTAAAACGGCATGACGAAGGGGTCTGCATGAGTGACAGGATATACGGCTTGCTGATCGCCCACAGCCAGAAGGTGCTGCTGGCGGTACACGCTTTCAAGAGCGCCGCCGAAGCCTGGCAGCGAGGCGACCAGGAGACCCTGGGGCGGCAAGTCGAGGAGCTTTCCAACCTCGAGAAAGAAGCGGATTCGCTCCGCCGCGCCGTCACCCGGGAGCTGGCTCATTCCGACATCGATCACGCTATGAGCGAACTCTTCCGCCGGCTGGTCCATTACACCGATGACGTGGCCGATACCGCGCGTCGCGCCGGCCGTTTCCTGCTTATCATCCACGACCTGCTGCTGCCTACGGAACTGAAGGCCGACCTGGTGAAGATGGCTTCGCTATCGCAGGCTGCCATGGCTAATCTGGCGGAGGCCATCCACTGCCTGAGCGAACCTGCCGAGAAGCGCCTGGAATATGCCGCCAATATCAGCGAGCTCGAGGAGAGCGTCGACGATATCGAGTTCGAGATGCAGAGGAAAGCCAATCAGCTGCAGGTGGACACCTGGAGCGCCATCATGTTTTGGCGGCTGATCCTCACCACCGCTCGCATCGCGGACAGCGTCGAGGACGCCGCCGACGAGCTGCTGGCCTACGAAAGCGAAGACTGACAGACTGCGTCGCGGGCAAGGCGCCCGCCTTAGCCTTCCTCCCACTTCGCTACCTGCGCCCGGGCGGTTCCGAGATACGGCAGCGATACACCCATGGCGTCGAAGCCCATGCGCACCAGCAACTCCATCAGTTTCGGGCTCTGGGCGATGTCGCCGGCCGCGGCCAGAAACGCCCTGCCTTTCGCGTGTGAGGCGACCTCCTCCAGCAGACTGACGACCGCCGGATGAGCCGGATCGAACAGGTCGGCGACCCGCTCGCTCTCGCGATCAACTCCCAGGCAGCACATGGTAAGATCGTTGACGCCGACGCTCAGGAAATCGACCTGCGCGTCAAGCACCCGCTCCAGGGTCAGCACTGTCGCCGGCGTCTCGATGGAAGCGCCGAAAGCGATGTTCTCGTGAGGCCGGAGCCCGACCTCGGACGCCACCTGGCGCGCCCATTCGTACTCCTCGATGCTGCGGATGAAAGGAACCTTGATGCCGAGGTTGTCGCAGCCGGCCTCAACGGCGCGGCGCACGGCCTCATATTCGGCGCGCAGCAGCGCCGGATCGTCAAGCTCGCGCCGGATCCCGCGCCAGCCCATCAGGGGATTGCGCTCGAGCGGCTCATCCTCGCCGCCGCGCAGCCGCCGGAACTCATCCGTGGGCGCGTCGAGCGTCTTGTACCAGACCCGCTTGCCCTTGAATGCATTGGCGACGACGAGCAGGGCCTCGAACACCGAAGCCGTGAGCTGTTCGCCCTTGCCGCTCTTTAACAGTTCACGGGGATGCACGCCGCCCTGAAGCAGCAGATAATCGTTGCGGAAGGAGATGACGCCGTCGGCGATACCAGATGCCTTCTCGGCTGTTTCCGGCACGTTGATGGTGGTCATCAGCCGGGTCCTGGTGGCAACCAGAGTTTCCGGCCCGAACTCGCGTTCCTTGACCCGCGGTCCGATGCCGTCGAGCACCAGGCCGCGCCAGCCATCAACCGTGACGATATCCCCGTCGTGCAGTACCGCGAGCCCGTAGCGCACGCCCACAACGCAGGGCACCTGGAATTCCCGCAGGATGTTGGCGCCGTGGCTGGTGGCGCCGCCCTCGTCGGCGACGACCGCGGCTGCGTCCTTGAGGCTCGGGGCGAGGTCCTGGGTAAGACGCCGCAGCACGACCACCCTACCCTTGACCGGCCCAGAAATCCCTGCATCCGATTCGACTCTGACTACTTCTCCCCAGCCCACCCGCGGGCCCACGCCTATGCCGCGGACCATTACTATCTCGGGGCGCTCGTACTTCTTCTGTTTGAGCGACAGCTTCTCGAGGCCTGTCACCGGGCGCGTCTGTAAAAGGATGAGCCCCTCGGGGCTCAGGCACCACTCGAGGTCCTGCGGCGCCCCCAACTCGCGCTCCGCTTTGAGTCCATAGGCGACCAGCTCGCGTACCTGGTCGTCGGTCAGCTTGGTCTCCTCGCGGTTCTCCGGTTTGACGTCGAGCCGCTGGCCGCCGGCGCCGTAATAATGCTCCTGGGGCCGGGCCTCGCGGTGGACGATCTCCATGGTCTCCTTGCGGATGCGGTAGAGATCCGGGGTCACCTGGCCCGATACCACGCCGGGACCGTACCCGTACGCCGCCTCGAGCACGGCGGTCTCCTCATCCCCTGTGGCCGGGTCGACAGTGAACAGGACGCCCGAGCTCTTCGCCTTGGCCATCTGCTGAAAGATGAGCGCTACGGCCATACCCGCCGGGCGCAGCCCCATGCGCACCAGATAGCGAAGGCCGCGAGGGTTGAAGCCCGAAGCCCAGCATTTGCGGACCGCTGCGAACAGGGCATCCACGTCGTTGACGCCGAGTACCGTCGAGAGCATCCCCGAGAAGGACGCCTCGGGGCTGTCTTCATAAGAGCCTGAACTGCGGATAGCTATAGGGCGCGAGCCGCCCTCGGAGAGCTCCGCATAAGTTTCGCGTATCTGCCGGTCAAGCACCTCCGGCAGCACCGCCTCGGCAATCATCGCGTTGATGCTGCGCGAAGGCTCGTCGACTCTTTCGGGTTCGTTTTCGAGCCCGGCGAGAGCCGCCTCCAGGCGCTGCCGCAAGCCGCTGCTGTCGAGAAAATGATGCCAGGCGCCGGTCGTCAGGACGATGGCGTTGGGGGTCGGCAGACCAAGAGCCGTCAGGCGGGCGAGATTGGTTGCCTTGCCGCCCGCGCGGGCGATGGTCACCTCCGCCAGCGGATCGCCGGCGCGCAGACCCAGCCAGAAACCGCCGGGCGAATCGGCTCGCGGGTCATTCGCAGCACCCTGCGAATCGGCGCGGGCAAGGTCAGCATTGTCGATGTCAGATTCAGCGGCCACGGTCAGATAAATGCTTTTCGGCGCGGGGCCGGAAAGCTGGAATCGGTGGAGCAGCGGTTACGCGAAGATTATTCCCCGTGGGGGATTTCCTTAACGGCGGGGAGGGAGCGATGGTTTGTTCTATATATAGTGGGGGGCGGATCCTTCGGATCCGCCCCCCACTGTGCCACGTGCCGGCACACTTGTGCCATCACATCAGGCGTATCGCATAGCCGCCTTATCCATCATGCGGCTGTCCGATGTGAGTCAGCTGCTATTTCGTGCTTCTCTACGGCATCGGAGTCGGGTAGAAGAACTCGTCACCGACCGGATCGGACGCCGAAGCGAACAGCCTCGTCTTGAACTGCGTCACTCCGGACGGTACCTCGTACTGGAGCGAGAAGCTGGCGTTAGTCGCCGCCGGCATGTCACCGATCACCAGGGGCATGTCGGTCGCCAGGGTGACGCCGTTGTTGATGATCACACCTTCGATCTGCACACCCGCAGCGGTGATTCCGGCAGACTCGTTCGTCATCCGGTAGTCGACGCTGAGCTTGCGCTCGGTGTAGTCGGCGTAGCTGGCCCAGTAGATCCTGGTCACGGTTATGCCGAGATCAGGCTTGCCGTGGGCCGCGTACGTGAACGAACCCGAGGCTGTACCAGTGTTGCCGGCTCCGTCGGTGACGGAGATGACGACACTATGGCTGCCGTTGGCGACGCTCGGGTCGATAGCGCAGTCGATGTTACCGCCAGTGATGTCACACGGCGTCGCCGTACCGCTGTCCAGGCTCATGGTCGCAGTGAGCATGGCGCTCGAAGGCGCCGCGTCACTGGTCGTGCCGGTTATCTGCGTCACGTAGACCGTCGCCGGCGATGTGATCGCTACGGCCGGGGCGACCTTGTCCAGCATGGCGTGGACGGTATGGCTGTCCTCGGTGTTGCCGGCCAGGTCAGTCGAGCTGTAGACGATGGTGTGGTCGCCGTCAGTCGTGATCGCCACCGAACCGCCCGTCTGCGGCGAACCGCCATCGACGGTGTACGTGGTCGAGGCGCAGCCGCTCAGTGCGTCACCGCAGGAGAGCGTCACTGTGAAGTCAGCGTTCTGCCAGCCGGAAGGCGCGTTATCGGTCGTCGCCGGGTCGGTCTTGTCGAGCTTGGCGTGGACAGTATGGCTTCCTTCTTCATTGCCGGCCACGTCAGTCGAATAGTAGACGATCTCATGATCGCCTTCCGTATCGATCGTGACTGAATTGCCGGTCTGCTCGGAGCCGCCGTCGACGGTGTAGCGGGTCGTGTCACAGCCGCTGTCCGCGTCGCTGCAGGATAGCGTCACCGTGAAGTCGGCGTTCTGCCAGGCAGCCGGTGCGTTATCCGTCGTGGACGGAGCCGTCTTGTCCAGCATGGCGTGTACGGTGTGCGTTCCCTCGGCGTTACCGGCCAGGTCAGTCGAACTGTAGACGATGGTGTGGTCGCCGTCAGTCGTGATCGCCACCGAACCGCCCGTCTGCGGCGAACCGCCATCGACGGTGTACGTGGTCGAGGCGCAGCCGCTCA
>Ga0172371_10011624_pt1 | contig 11713 bp, 11 predicted proteins | sample Lak12m_FD_114543 | JGI IMG/M metagenome (GOLD analysis project Ga0172371, IMG submission 114543) | Freshwater microbial communities from Kabuno Bay, South-Kivu, Congo - kab_022012_12m | ecosystem: Environmental > Aquatic > Freshwater > Lake | place: Democratic Republic of the Congo: South-Kivu...
AAACGCAAGAGGTGCTTGAATTGGTCTGGCGTATAGAACAACAGCTTGTTCCATTGCTCTATCTAAGTTTTCCCCTGATTTCTTTGCTTCTATTACGGCAAGAGGGATATTAGTGCCAGTTTCATAAAGAATATAATCTGGTTTTTTCCCCTTTAGTAATTTATGTTGTGCATCTGTTTTTGCTTGTTCCTGAAACACATTACAGCACGGATCGCGTTGGTTTAATATCCAACCGAGATTTGTAAGGCGAATGTCAATGTTAGTCCTCGCATGTGCCTCAAGAGGCTGACGGATAAACATAATCATCTCCCTCCATTTTTCTAACAAGATAACATCAATTTTCTATCAGTGGTAAATGTTTGGAGGGGATAATCACCTTGTTTTTTGCCGATTCTAGTGCTTATGGCTTTTCTCGAAAAGGACACCCTTGCCAATGACGAACTTGCCAAACAGCTTGCCCGATATTCGCAATATGACCTTATCCCAATGCGAGGCATTCGTTTCCGATTTGGGGTCGGCGCGCTACCGTGCTTCACAAATCCTGCGCTGGATACATGCACATGGTGCTCGTAGCTTCGAGGAAATGACCAACCTTTCTAAAGAATTTCGTCAGAAAATGGCTTGTCGTGCCCGTATTGGCAAGCTCGATATCGCTGCCGTACAAAGGGCGGAGGATGGAACCCGTAAGGTTATCTTTCGCCTGGAAGACGCCAATCGCATAGAGAGCGTTTTGATACCGGGAAAGAATCACTTTACGGCTTGTCTATCCACTCAAGTGGGATGTCGAATGGGCTGTGCTTTCTGTCTAACGGGGAAAAACGGCTACCAGCGCAATTTACATACGGGGGAAATTGTTGCTCAAGCAAGCGAACTGATTAGAAACAATCCCCATATCGATGTTCGTAATATCGTGATGATGGGTATGGGAGAGCCGTTGGATAACTTCGAGAACCTCGTTTCTGCCCTAGAAATCATCACCTCCGCCTATGGGATGGGTTTTGCCGCCCGCAAGATTACGGTTTCCACTTGTGGAATTATCCCTAATATCAGTCGCTTGGGAACGGCATTGGCGGTTAATCTTGCTGTTTCGCTCAACGCTGCCGATGAAAAAACGCGCACTTTATTGATGCCTATCAACAAAAGGTTTCCGCTGGGTGATTTGCTGGCAACTTGTCGCTCTTATCCGATGCCCGCACGGCGGCGTGTTACCTTCGAATATGTCCTTATCGCCGGGGTTAACGATTCCTTGCAGGATGCTCGTAAGCTCGTCGATTTGTTGAAAGGCTTGCCTTGTAAGCTGAATCTCATCGTTTGGAACGCCTTCCCGGGCGCTCCTTTTTCCCCGACATCGCTAGAGAACGCAGAGTCGTTCCAGAGAGAATTGATAAATCACCATCTCACGGCGATAATTAGGACGAGCCGGGGAAGGGAGATAATGGCGGCTTGTGGACAGTTGGGAGATGCGGGTGTTTGGCAAAGCACCAACGCTGGCGGCAAAGCCAATTATTGATATTGATAAGGAGTGTATGCCACCGCTTTTTTATAGGGAAAAAGGATGGTGTCCCAAAGGGTTGCCGGGTGGTGGCGGTGGCAGAATAATGCGAGGGAAATTCCAGAAAAATGGCAATGGGAATGTCATTGCTTGCAGGCTTGCCATTGTGCTAGCGAGCGGCGCCAGGAAGGGGGTAGTAAGCAATGAAATATAATGATTTTAAGGTTTTATCTTCTGATGATGTTGTTATGCACTTTCGCTCATGGGAGGGAGAAGGCGCTCCCAAGGCAGCCATCTGCCTCGTGCACGGGCTCGGTGAGCACACTGGACGCTATGAGCACCTTGCCCGCAAATTCACGGAGGCTGGCTATGCCTTGCTCGGCATGGATTTACATGGACATGGCTCGAGTGCGGGAGCGCGGGGACATTCCCCTTCCATAGATGCCAGCATGGACGATATTGTCTTGTTGGTAAAGAAAGCGGAAGAGCTATACCCCGCTATTCCCCGCTTTTTGTATGGGCACAGCATGGGGGGAACCTTGGCGCTCAATTTTTTGCTAAGACGGGAGACGAACTTCAGCGGCGCGGTGGTTACCGCACCTAGCCTGGTTCCCGTTTTTCCCATTCCTCGCTGGAAGGTATTGCTAAGCCAAATACTGCGCAAGTTGGTTCCCTCGTTGCTCATTCCTACGGGTTTGGATGCTGATTTCGTTTCCAGGGATCCCGCCGTTGTTGCTCGTTATAAGGCAGATTCCTTGGTTCACGCCAAAATTAGCGTAACCGCGGCGTTGGATCTCCTCGCGATGGGGGAATGGGCACTGGCAAATGCCCAGAGGCTGAAAACGCCTTTGCTCTTGATGCACGGTAGCGCCGATCGCTTGACTTCGCCTTTGGCTAGCCAAGAATTCGCTAAAAAGGCGGGGAAGATTTGCCAGTTTCGGGAGTGGCAGGGGCTTTGGCACGAAATCCACAACGATCCAGAATGGGAAGAGGTTGTGCAATTTACTATAGATTGGCTCGACACCCGCCTCGCTTCCCAATAGGCAGGCGTTCAAAAGCACTTCGAGAAACGAGAGAGGACGGAAAAACAACAGGAGCGATGGTGTTATCGGAGACGAAGTTCATTTTCATTACAGGCGGCGTTTTATCTTCTTTGGGCAAGGGTTTAGCGGCAGCTTCCATCGGTGCCCTTTTGGAGGCGCATCGCCTGAAAGTAGTCAACCAAAAATTGGATCCATACATAAACATAGATCCGGGAACGATGAGTCCTTTCCAACACGGTGAGGTTTTTGTTACCGATGACGGCGCCGAGACCGATTTGGATTTGGGGCACTACGAGCGTTTCGTCTCCACACGGATGAAGAAAGAAAACAACCTGACCACCGGGCAAGTCTATTATTCGGTTATCACCAAGGAAAGACAGGGCGATTATTTAGGCAAGACGATCCAAGTGATCCCGCATATAACGGACGAAATAAAGGATTTTATCAAGAGCGCCGCTCAGGGTGTGGATGTATCCATTGTGGAAATTGGTGGCACAGTTGGGGACATCGAAAGCCTCCCCTTTCTAGAGGCGATTAGGCAGCTCAAGATCGAACTCGGTAGGAAGAATTCCGTTTTCATCCACCTCACTTGGGTTCCTTTCATCAAAACGGCAGGAGAGGTCAAAACTAAACCGACCCAACACAGTGTCAAGGCGTTGCGGGAAATTGGCATTCAACCTGATATTCTCCTCTGTCGTTCGGAAATGATTTTGCTCGATGATATCAAGGCGAAGATCGCGTTGTTTTGTAATGTTGACTACGATTGCGTCTTTACCGCCAAGGATGTGCAGAGCATCTATGCAGTGCCACTGATGTTTCACCAAGAAGGATTAGAGCGCAAGATAATGGAAATGCTCAATCTCGATATCGAGCCAGGGGATTTGAGCCAATGGCGGGATGTCCTCGATAGAATTCAAAACCCCAACGATGAGGTTGCCATCGCCATTGCTGGTAAATATGTCAATCTAGCCGACTCCTACAAAAGCCTCAACGAGGCGTTGGTACACGGGGGCATTGCCAACGATTGTCGGGTCAACCTCAAATTTGTGGATACCGAACACTTGTATGCCGAAAACAGTCAACAGATGCTTGCCGATGCGGATGGGATACTCGTGCCCGGAGGTTTCGGTGAGCGTGGTGTCGAGGGAATGGTGGTGGCTGCAGCTTATGCCCGTCAACGAGGTATTCCTTATTTCGGTATCTGTTTAGGAATGCACATGGCGGTTATCGATTATGCCCGTAATGTCTGTGCTCTTAAAGACGCCAACAGTTCCGAGTTTGCCAGTAATACCCCTTATCCCGTCATCGACCTCCTCCCCGAACAAAAGGTCGTAACTAAAAAAGGCGCTTCTATGCGGCTCGGTTCTTATCCGTGTGTATTAGAGAGAGATAGCCTTGCCTTTGCCGCCTACGCCTCGGAAAGAATAGAAGAGAGGCATCGGCACCGCTTCGAGTTCAACAACGATTTTAGAAAAAAATTATCAGAGCGGGGTTTGCGTATTACCGGTTTATCTCCCGATGGGAAATTGGTGGAAATTATCGAGATACCCACCCACCCGTGGTTTTTGGCATGTCAATTCCATCCCGAATTCAAATCCCGCCCCACTGCGCCGCACCCCCTCTTTGCAAAGTTCATCGAGGCGGCGCTACAAGGCAAAAAACGCTTACATTCCTAATGATGGCAAGGGGTGTGCTCTAAGGAAGCCAGAGACCTTCTGACTAAATATCGGGAGGGATTGGGGACAAATCAGAGGTGTAAATATGGCAACAACAAAAGCCCTTGACGCTTTAGCCTGGTTATGGATAGCCGCAGCCGTCTTTAAGGAGGGCAGGAGATAGAGATGCTCAACACTTACCGTTGTAAAAAAACCGGGCGTCTAATCAAGGATGTCTGTCAAGAAAAGCATTGTGAGTGGAGTTTGAAGAAAGAGGTATTTTTCAATTGTTCTTGGGTTGCCTGTAATTACGGTCCTTTCACGCTCGAGGAGGTTGGCGAGATGATGGGTGTTACCCGAGAGCGGATCCGTCAAATAGAGGCGAAAGCACTACAACGGCTTGGCCATCGCACCCGCCGTGTCCATCTGGAATCCTTTGTCTCCCAAGAATAACCAATCCCCTCGAAGTTTCGAAAAACTTTTAAAAGGTTTCGACAATCAGGAGCGATAGAAAATCAATGGCAAACAGCAAGGGGGGGATCGTTTCTTGACGGTAGAAAATAAGAAAAATAAGGACATAAAGAGAAAATAATTACGGGAAAGCTTCGAAAGGCTATAGGAGGTTGAAGGTTTATGGCAAGGGTTACAATCGAGGATTCTTTAGAAAAAGCAAAGAATAAATTCGCAATGGTAATTTTAGCCTCTTCGCGCGCGCGCCAATTGGCTAGTAAAGAGGCAAAGCCACTGATCGAATCCAAAAACCGTGAGATAGTAACGGCACTCCGGGAGATCGCAGCTAGTAAAATCGTCTATACCCATCCTGAGTATCTCGAGAAGATGAAGGATTCTTATGTATCACTTACCGATGATATAGAGTTTGTCGATGACGAAGATGATGGGGAATAGCTTTACCCAGATTCTGCCTCAGGAGAGGATCATCTTTGCGCTGGATGTTGGAGAGGGGCTAACGGAAGCCCTCTCTTGGGTAAGGAGGCTGAGCCCCCACATCGGTGCTTTCAAGATCGGCAAGGAATCTTTCACCCGCTACGGACATCCCCTCATCGAGGAAATCATCCAAGGGGGCAGTAGGGTTTTTTTGGATCTCAAGTTTCATGATATTCCCAATACCACCGCCGCGGCGTCAGCTGCCGCCACCGAGATGGGAGTGGCGATGTTCAATGTCCACGCGCTTGGTGGCAGGGCAATGCTTGCCGCTGCCCGCAAAGCAACCCTTGAGACGGCGCTAAGACGGGGCATCACCCGCCCTATCCTTTTGGCGGTTACCGTTCTTTCTAGCCTCGATACCCGCGATCTCGAGGAGTTGGGGTTTGCTCCTCGTCCCCTATCGGAGATTGCGGTTAAGCTGGCGCTTTTGGCAAAACAAGAGGGCTTGGATGGTGTCGTCGCCTCTGGAGAAACCATCGTTCCGATTAGGAACGCCTGTGGGGAAGACTTTCTAATCGTTACCCCCGGCATCCGCGCTGGAGAAGCCAGCGATGATCAAAAGCGCACCCTAACTCCCCAAGAGGCGATCATCAGGGGGGCGGATTATTTGGTAATCGGCAGGCCTATTAGCCACTCACCAGAGCCTATCGCCAAATGCTCAACTATCGCTCGAGATATCGCCGCTGCTTGCGCCCGCGCTCATTCCTAGCCTTCAAGAGAATACATTTTTTGTCATGTTCAATTGATGGATTAATAACAGCAAAATGAAAATCGAGCTATTAGCCCAAAAAATCGCCCTGTTCGCCATCGCCTTGGTATGTCTATACGCAACTATGTTGTTGACTTTCAACTTCATAGCAGCCCGCAATCAACACACCATCGATAGAATAAGCCTTTTCGAAATGCGGATACAGCGGGTTAAACCCTTTTTGGGAAACGAGACCTCCATTGGCTATCTCTTTGCAAGAAGCTATCAAGCCGCCCAAGCGAGAAATTTTACACTGCTGCCACTGGGAAGCAGGAGCGCCGAACAGGGGGAAGAAAGCGGACGCGGCTCACTCGTCAACTACTCCCTTAGACCACTCGGTATCTTTCTAGGTCTCAGTAAAGAAACTAGGCTCATGATTACCGATTTTTTGGATCATCCTCCCCAAGCCCCCGCCTTCATAAAGCTACGCGAATGGGAATACACGCTGGTTCATGATTTTGGCGGTGGCTTATCCCTTTATAAGAGGAAAGAATGATGTCCATAGTGCTTTCTCTAACAATGGCACTTCTCATCGGCATGGGCATCCTTACTTGCTTTCTTGCCAAGGATAGAAAGCGGCTAACCTTTGGTGAATTTATCCTGCGGCTCTCCCTAGCTCTTGGCGTTGGGATAGGCACAACTTCCATACTGCTTTTCGTTTATTTGCACTTCTTTCCGATTAAATACTATGTGGCAACGGAGCTTTCTCTTACCTTCACCTTTATTGTTTTGCTCCTCTTTATTTATCGCCATAAACTATTTTCCGTTTGGACACCCTATCACTCGGCAAAAATGAACGGCACCGAAAAGGCGCTGGCGGCATTTTTCCTCGCCTCGTTGGTGTTTTTCGTCTCCAGCATTGTCCTTTATTTTCCAATCGAACCACATGGCAAATGGGATGCGTGGGCATCATGGAACAGTTGCGCCCGCTTTATCTATGGAAGTGGCGATGCTCTTATCGACAACTACACAAGGTTCTGGCAAACTCTAGGAGCACAGGCGACCTATCCCTGGTTATATCCATTATCCACCGCACGGGTATGGATCTACAACGGGGGAATCTCCCAAGTCGTTCCTTTCTTGCTCAACACCGTGTTCGCCCTCGCCACAATTGGTTTGGCATTTGGATTTTTACAACTCTTTAGGAGTAGGCTTGCCGGCTGGTTTGCGGGGTTGTTTCTTCTAGGAACTCCCTTTTTCGCATTTCATATCACTTCGCAATATGCAGATATCCTGCTCGGTTATTACTTCTTGGCGAGTGCGGTTTTGTTCTCTTGGTGGTTGATAGAGGATGGGCAAAGGGCGGGGATGCTAGCCCTCGTTGGTGTTTTGGCAACACTTGCCGCTTGGACCAAAGAAGAGGGGATGCTATTCCTGTTGATTATTTTTGCGTTACAAGCCTTTTACATCGGCACTGCCCGGAAGCTTGGTCTTACCAATTCCCCAAAGGTTGGCAAAAATTTGGCGATATTACTGGGGGGGGCACTTCCCGGTCTATTACTTCTCGGCTATTACCGTTTCTTCTTCATAAACAAGACATCGACCTTCATATCCGATATCGAGGGAAGCTTGATTTTGATAGAAAAAATCCTCGATCCCACGAGATACATAACCATAATCCTTGCTTTCATCAAAGAGGCTCTCTTTTTTACGGCGGCAAATTTTACCATGGTGAGTGCCGGGGTTATTCTTATTCTAGTTTATGTATTGTTGGTAGGGCTCGATAAAAATAGGATCCACTGGCGTTCCCCTTACTGTGCACCTTTGCTAATTTTTGTCTCGATGTATTGGGGATACTTTGCCGCGTATGTGATCACTCCCTTTCCTTTACAATGGCATCTCGATACTTCTCTAAACCGCTTCTTATTGCAGATTTATCCCCTTTCGATAGTCATTACTATCTGCCTTGCCAAGCCCCCTGAGGAAATATTTACACAACGGATATTTCCCCCCCCAAGTCCCCCCCCAAGCAAAGCGAAAGAGAAACAACGCAAGGTAAAAAAGAAGCGCTGAACAATCGATTTACCCCCTTTTGTCCTTTGGCATGGGGAAAATGTTCCGAGACCTTTGAACAATTAAGTATTTAGTATTCTTGGTTTGCCCGTCAAGCTGTCAATGTATTGATTATACTGGATTCCCGCACTCAAGGGAATGACGCATTGATGAGCTTGTTGTATTATGCAAAGCTCTCGTTCCATAATAAACCTTTCTAAGAGGCTATCGATTATGAAACTTTCTATCGTTATCCCTTGTTACAACGAAGTGAACACCATCGAAACCATAGTCCGCGCTGTCCGCGCCGCTGCACCGCAAAACAAAGAAATTATCATCGTCGATGATTTCTCTACCGATGGCACCAGAGAAAAAATAGTCATGGATATAGCCCCCCTAGTCGATAGGGTCATCCTCCACGATAGAAATAGGGGAAAGGGCGCCGCCTTGAGAAGCGGCTTTGCCGTCGCTAGCGGCGAGATAATCGTGGTACAAGATGCGGATCTAGAATACGATCCTCAAGATTACCCGTTGTTGATGGAACCGATCCTCTCGGGAAAAGCGGATGTTGTTTACGGCTCTCGCTTCATCTCCCATCGTCCCCATCGGGTGCTGTTTTTTTGGCATTATCTTGGCAATAAATTTTTGACCACCCTCTCCAATATGTTCACGAACCTCAACCTTACGGATATGGAAACATGTTATAAAATGTTCAAACGCGAAGTAATTCTCGCACTAACGATAGAAGAAGAACGCTTTGGCTTCGAACCAGAAATAACCGCCAAAGTGGCTAGGATGAATCTACGCATCTATGAAGTCGGCATTTCCTACCATGGCCGTTCCTATGCGGAAGGGAAGAAGATCAACTGGCGTGATGGCTTTCGCGCTATTTATGTAATTATAAAATACAACATCTTCAAAAATAAGCACCTTCCTTCCCGCTAGCTTCGACAGGTGCTTTGTCTTCTCGGCAAGAAGCAGAAGCTCAATATGAGCGGTTTCAACAATATAAAAAGTTCCCCGACACATCATTCCCGTATATTATCGTCATTTCCACATGTTACCGTTATCCCCGCTTTTCCCCCGTCATTCCCGCCTTTTCCCCCGTCATTCCCGTGAAAACGGGAATCCAGCCATCCAATAATAGTCCCCTACCTTTTACCGTCATTCCCGTGAGCGCGGGAATCCAGTATAATCAACATCTTAATTCGACACACACTCAAATCAAGAATGCCAAAAATCCAGTTGTCAAAACTTCTCATCGAGATATGGTGCGATATAGCAGGCATACTAATTGCTAAAGAATAACTTGACGATTAACATCAATAAGACATACCTTGTTAGCCAGTTCTTTGAAATGTTTGGGGGCGTAATGGTTTCGACGGGGATAGTTGAACCTGTTGTGGCATGTCGAGGTGCCTGCAGGCCTCGTTAAACAGGCAGGAAAACAATAAACGCGAACGAACGCGAATACGCTTTAGCCGCATAGGCTAACATCTTGCCAATTTTGCCCGTTGGGTTGGACAAGGTGTCATCCAAGACGGGATAGTCGCTTGCTTTTGCCACTGGGGCAAATGACGAGAACAAACAGGGGATAGCAATCAGAGAATCCTGCCAGTGAGAGTCTTTGAAAGTTAAATTCAAAACACTGGATATACATGTAGAAGCAACAGGGGAATGTTTTCGGACGGGGGTTCGATTCCCCCCGCCTCCACCACTTCGATGTTTATAGAGCGCCAATAAAGTTCAGAAACCCGCTGTTTCCTAGCGGGTTTTCCTTTTGCCCTGTCAGTAGTCCGCAAATAGCGCCGTGAGTCGGCACTTTGTTACAACTTTATCCAAAATCAAGGTAAATTACCCAAATAGAAAGCTTATCGGGAATTGAGCAGAAAAACGCCTGGCATGTCTGATGTTTGGTATTCACAACAAATCGCCAAGAATAAGGAAATTGCCCAAGGGCGCGATGTGGAAACTATTCGGAAGCACATGAAGAGGTGAAAGGATATTTAAAAAGATAGACCATTTTGGGACATAATGAAAAGCCTAAACTTAGAGAACATATGGACACAGATTTTAGCGCTTACGAGGCTATAAAATTATGAATGCTGTAATATTCGTTGAGATTTCAATTTCTGAAAAGAAGCAAGGTCACGCAATTGAAGATAAGCTTACAAAACTTCGTGAATACTGTGAAGCGAATAATTTTAATATAATAAAAGAATTTCTAGTAACAGAAAGCATTGGAGGTTTACATACAAACAAGTTCCACGAATGTTTAGATTTTATAGCAAAATATGAGGGAAAAGTATTTTTAGTAACCTATGATACTAGGCTAGATAGTGATATTATAAAAACATATTTCCCACAATATCCAAAAGATAAGTCAAAAATAGAGACTAGAAGGGTTAGACATTCTGTTTTTATTGAACCAATTTTTTCTCAGAAAATATGGAGATATATAAGTCTAGCAAAGTTTTTAGACCTTTTACAAAGTAAGAAGTTATTTTTTACTAGAATGGACAAAATGAGACAGTTTGACCGAATGGAAGGGAGAACTTTAACAAAAAGACAAGAGAGAGAGGCTCTAAATGCTATACGAAAAGCAAAAGAAAATGGCATTGAGATTGATTACAATAACGAAGCAGTCCTTGCTTTGACTTTACATAGTTTGAGCGAAAGGTATCAATTAAAAGAACTTTTTGTTAACTGTTGGCACATGAATGACAATGAATCTTTTGCCATGTGGAAAATTTATTCGGATCGCTTTGGTGTCTGTCTTCAATCTACTTACAAAAGGTTAAGAAAGAGTTTTAGAGACCAAACTAGAGGATTGTATAAAAAAAATCCTATTTATATCGGTAAGATCAACTATGTTGATTACAATGAGCGTGGGAAAAACTACGGTAACTTGTTTGACAATACCGTATTCAAACGAACAGAGTTTAAATTTGAAAATGAATTAAGATGTGTTGTTTGGGCTGGTGAACATGTAAAAGATGACAATGGCACTGTAATAGATGTCATATCTCCTGAAAACCTGACAATTGTAGTTGACTTAAATGAATTAATTGAAAATGTCTATATTAGTCCATCTGCACCAAGCTATTTTCAAGGCATAATAAAAGATTTATGTAATAAATACGGTGTATTAAGGGAAGTAATAAAATCTAATATATGAACTTAAATTTTTCCAAATATAACCCATTCTGATAGCTAAAATAAAAATAGTTGGGCGGAATTTTTTCGCCCAACTTTTCATTCCCCCTAAGCTCAATGTTTTCAATCAGTTGTGAGTTTCTAACATCCCGCCGTGCCTTGTGCGTTTCTCCTTGTGCGTAAAATCAACATCATGAATTCATTGAAGTTATTCTAAAGCTCATCCTTTACTGCCGCTATTTCAACGCCCCAATCGCCCAATTACCGCTTTATGCAAAATTTTTTTAGGAGACTTTTTGATTAGCCGGTGTGTTAATCAGGACGCCCATTTTGAAGTGAAAAAATGTTGATTATTAAAGCGGCAATTAAACATGATAAAAGACCATTGCAACACTCATCCGGTAGTGCTCAAATATTTCGCCATTCCTGTCCCTTTTGCGTCATTCCCGTGAAAACGGGAATCCAGTATAATCAATACACCTTAAAATAGCGATTGGGGTTAAAAAAAAGAGATGACCTCCTGTTATCATTGAGATAAATGCTAAAGCACTTATCACCTAGCAGGTGATGATTAACAGAGAGGTCGGTGAAGACAATGCAGTATGACATCAAAAACTTCAAGTTAAAAATATCCCCTGAACAAATAACCCCCCGTAGTGGGCTAGTCATCTTCGGCGAGTTC
>Ga0172371_10011625_pt1 | contig 11712 bp, 8 predicted proteins | sample Lak12m_FD_114543 | JGI IMG/M metagenome (GOLD analysis project Ga0172371, IMG submission 114543) | Freshwater microbial communities from Kabuno Bay, South-Kivu, Congo - kab_022012_12m | ecosystem: Environmental > Aquatic > Freshwater > Lake | place: Democratic Republic of the Congo: South-Kivu...
AGGTCCAACAGCAAGCCCTCAGTCACGGGATGTCACTAAAGGATTGCAGCGCCTATAACGTACAATTCAAGGGAGCAAATCCTATCTTCATAGATACCCTTTCATTTGAACCGTATGTGGAAGGACGACCTTGGGTGGCATTCAGACAGTTTTGTCAGCATTATCTTGCGCCTCTGGCGCTGATGAGTTACAGGGATGTCCGTTTCAATCAATGGTTCCGGATACATATGGACGGCATTCCTCTCGACCTTGCGGCTTTGTTGCTCCCTTTGCGCACATGGCTTTCGTTACCTCTCGTGTCTTTTATCCATCTTCATTCCCGAGCCCAAAAGTATTATGCTGACAAAACAGTTAAGCCCTCCGGTCGCGGCATGAGCCACCGAGCCTTTCTTGGGCTGCTGGACCAACTGGAAAGCGCAATCTCAAAATTGAAGTGGAAACCTCGACCATCTGAGTGGTCGGAATATTATTGCGAATCCGGCTATTCTCAGGAAGCATTTGAGGCCAAGAAGGGATTGCTGGAACGATTCATTGACAGAGCTTCTCCCGGCGTGGTCTGGGACCTCGGTAGCAATACCGGACTGATGAGTCGAATCGCGAGCGATAAGGGAATAATGACGATTGCACTTGATTCGGACCCTTCAGCTGTGGAAGCAAGCTACCTTGAATGCCTGAGGAAAAAAGATGGCCACCTTCTGCCGTTATTGGTGGATTTAACTAATCCCAGCCCGAGCCTGGGGTGGGCTGGTAGCGAGAGGATGTCTTTAGCAGAACGCGGACCTGTGGATATGGCTATGGCATTGGCTCTTATCCATCATTTGGCCATCTCTAACAACGTCCCGCTGGAAAATATATCCGAATTCCTCGCGGGCATTGCCAAATTCTTGATCGTTGAGTTCGTACCCAAAGATGATCCGCAGGTCAAAAGACTTCTTTCAAGCAGGACTGATATGTTTTCGGACTATAATAAAACTACTTTCGAAAATGTTTTCCGCGGTTTTTTCGAAATCATGGAATCCTGCCAAATTGCCGGTTCCCATCGTATTCTGTACTTCATGAAAAACATAAGCGTTCACCAGGATACCCCAACCCTATGAAATTTCGATGGGGGAGGAGCGGAGGGGGAGATGGTCTCCCACTCCGAGGTCAGCGGGGCGCACCACGCCGAGGCGTGGAAGCCCCGCTGAACGATAACTGAAAAACAAGGAGCCAAATCAGTAATGCGATTCCCGCCGATCCATCCTTTCTTGTTTGCCGTTTATCCAATATTGTTTCTTTGGTCATCCAATTTCGGCTCAGTGAGTCACCAGGATATCCTTGTCCCATTTTTCATATGCCTAGGGGGAGCCGCAGTTCTGTTGCTGATTCCTTATTTTTGCTTTGGCTGGGACATCAGGAAAATCGGAATATGGACGTCTTTTTTCATTGGCACTTTCTTTTCCTACTGGGTGCTTCAGAGGCTCACATCTTATGCCCTGCTGGGAAAACCGGTCGGCCTTTCGAACTGGTACCTTCTACCCGTCTGGGCGTTCATTGTGTTTCTGGGAACAGCGTGCATTGCGCGTATACACGGGAATCTGGACAGAATGACGAGCGCGCTGAATGTGCTATCTTGTCTGTTGATTGTGTTTTCTGGCGTGAAAATAGTCAGGCATTCGGTCGAAACAGACCATGCCGCTCTGAAACCCGTCGAGGCAAGGCTGAACAATGTGACGCCCGGCCAAAAACAAATGATCCGACCAACGCTCGGCGCCGGGCGCAGTCTACCGGATATATATTACATAATTCTCGATGCCTATGGACGAGCAGATGTCCTTAAAGATACATATGAATATGATAACAGCGCGTTTCTGGATTGGTTGGCCCAAAAAGGCTTCTACGTCGCCATCAGAAGCAGAGCTAATTATTGCACGACCGATCTTTCGCTGGCATCATCTCTGAATTACACCTTGTTGGACCACGTGATGCCTGAAACACAATCTGGACAAGCAGGCCAAAGATTGCTCACGGAAATGATCCGCAACAGCAGAATTTCTTCTGTCTTGAAGGATCTTGGTTATAAAACCCTTGCGTTTTCTTCAGGCTCTTCCGCAACAGAGATGAGGAGCGCTGATTTATATGTTGCCCCTCTGAGCAGTGTTTCGGAATTCTCAAACGTTTTAATTAGTATGACGCCTCTGAACGCATTTTACCTTCGCCTTTTCCATTATTATGGGCTAGGAAATGATTTTCATCGGAGGCGTCTTTCGTTTATTTTTGACAACCTTGCTGAAGTCACAAGGAGAAAAGGTCCTTTTTTTGTTTTCTGCCACCTTATGACACCGCGTCCTCCGTTTTTGTTTGACGAGAAAGGCCGATCCATCTCACCTGGACAACCGTTCTCTTTCCGCGATGCAAGTTTTTTCCACAACATGGACCCGTCTCGTCAGAAAGATTATCGTTCTGGTTACATTAGGCAAATCCCCTATATCAACCGCAGGATCATGGCGTCAGTGGAGGAGATAATTTCTAGATCAAGTGTATCCCCCATCATAGTTATCCAGGGTGATCACGGTCCTGGATCTATGTTGGACTGGAGTAATCCTGATCCTGTAAACTCTGCTCTCGTAGAACGAATGTCGATTCTAAACGCCATCTATGTGCCGGAGCAAATGCGCAGATTCCTTTATCCCGATATGACCCCGGTCAACACCTTCAGGATCATTTTGAAGCATGGTTTTGGACAGCCTCTTGAACTCCTGCCTGACAAAAGCTACTACGGCATGCTGTGGTCAGGTCACTTTAGATTAACTGATGTCACGCAACGAATCCGGTAAACCGCGCCAATGGGCTTAAATTCTTGACGATCTTTTTCTGGGTGACGTCGGCATTTCCGCCTATACCGTCGATATAGCCTTTCGATCGTTGCAAAAAGTGGGATACAAGCAGATAAGAACGGAAATCAGTGTCGGGAAGGACGGTCTAATATTTGGCTGTGAAGGCTGAAAGCTGCCTGCCAACTAGATCTGCCACGCCGCGGAAATGCTCACGAATCATGGCCACCGTTCAAATAACTCAGACGTTTTGCAACCACTGGTAAGTCCGGGCATGCAGAAATTAGTTCTATTTTTCGGATCAGATTTGATCGGTCGAGACGCCCCGCGTTTTCTGAAACGAGCCCACCAACGTGGCTACACGTTGTTTGCACTGGATTCCTCGGCCATGGCGTGGGCGACCAGGGTTGGCGTGCCATATACGGTAGTTGATGATTGGCTTGAGCCGGAGCGGTTTGTTAGCGCGCTGGAAACAGCTCTTGATTGTGAGCGCAACTGGTTTGAGCCCGCCCGAGATGAGTTCACTGTTGACGGGATCTGCTGGCCTGATATTGATCGGTACACCACCAACTGGTTTTGGCAAAACGCCATATTGTCCTTGGAACTGGCCGAAGCTCTCAAGACCAGGGGATGTAATGATTTCATATTCTTCCGAAATTTTTTCCGCCGCGCCTCAATTTGGAATGGCGGTTCTGATGTCTGCAATGCCCTCTGGGAGTCGGAACTGCCCGGCAAGGTGAACCTGTTAATTCGGCGCGAACCACTGCAGCCCCAGTTCTGGTCCGACACAGTAGCCTCCGGCCTCAAGAGGCTTGGCGCTGCCTTCAAAGAGCCGGGCGCCAAATACTCACTCAGAGCGCTCCCTTTTCCAGTCGAAAGCCTGGCGCTGGTATTGGGACACGAGGAGGCCCTTCGTCTAAACCACATTGTTGAACAATTAAAGGCGGACTTCCCCGGCCGCGTGGCGGCGGTGATCGGCGGGCCCTATGCTGAGGCCTCGGAGAAAACGACAGCCGGATGGGATGTTCCGGTACGTCTGAGCGCAACGTGGCCCTTGTCTTCCTGGGTAGCTGCTTTCCCTCCCTGGTTGCTGCCTGAAATTGATCGTGATCTGGAAGCCCGCTTTCTGCGCGGATACGAGAAAGCCCTGGCAGCGTCGGCGGGCAAGCCTTGGGAAAAGCCCTTGAGACGACTTGGCTTTCATTTCAAATACTACTGCAAATATCGCTGGCCCCACCTTCATACGCACAATTTCAGGTTCTGGTTGAAGCTCTGGGAAGATCTCCGGCCTGCGGCTATTTTGGTAACTTCTAGGTCGGACACGGTGTTTATACTAGCTTGTGAAGCCGCGAAGCGCCTGGGGATTCACACGTTTGTAATTCCTCATGCGGGGACAGGCAGGTACTACAAAGACGTGATCTACGGTGACTCCATTCTCTATGGTAGCCTGCTACAACGAACTCACTATGAAAGATCCGGACTGCCGGCCTCTCGCCTGGTCGGCTGCAAAGGTCTTCTCGCCAGAGATGAATACCCCGTCAAACCCTTGAAGCCTTTCTCCTCAGACACAAAGTGGCGCATACTGGTACTGGTCGAACCGACGGGTGAAGGACCTCAGCTGATCAGGTATTTTAGCCCCCGAGCGCAGTTGAAAGCACTTCGGGCGGTCGCAAATCCCCCTGCGGACGTCTCCGATAGGATAGAGTTGGCCATAAAGGTCCATCCGAGCAACTCCGACCTGGAAATCATCGAGGCGGCGGGGAGCGCCGTAGCCGCAAAAGTCATGCCCATTGCGTCTGAGCTTCGATTCGCTCTCAACGAGACGGACCTGGTTGTAACGATAAACTTCTCAGGCACCGCTGTGATTCATTGCATGCTGGTGGGAAAGCCTGTCATATTTTTCGTCACCGAAAAGGAGCCAATGTTAAAAAGGCCGGACATCCCACGGGATCTGTTCGCCGCAGGAACGACAATCGCGCGAAATCCCGATGAACTGTGGGAGCTGGTCGAATGTTTTTTCACTGAGCCTGGATTGGCTGAGTCGATGAAGTTGAAGGCGGCAAAGTTTGCCCGAGAAAATCTGGATGATGGTGAGTTCCCGAGCCTTACTGATGTGATAAAGCCCTCCCTGCCCTCGAAGACGTTCTAGCCGAGTAGCTGCGTTGGAAACGAGGTCATGCAGTTAACCCGCCAGTTACTCGGGGTGTCACCGTGTCATTGCGAGGAGTGAAACGATGAAGCAATTTCAATCCTGAGATATAGGGATTGCTTCGCTTCGGTTGCAAGGGCAGTCTTTCCACTCTAGTCATTGGATGACTATCAACGCAAGCTGAGAATAATGGTCTCCCACCTAGACTCAAAACCTGACAAAAAGTGGAGCATGCGTTTTGTCAGATCGCTTGTTCTGGCAAACCCTAAACGCAGCTTGATCGCTTCGCTATGTTTAGTTCTTGCAGGTCTGGCCGAAGGAGTAAGCGTCGCGAGCCTTGTGCCTCTCCTTGGCCTTGTGACCGGTCAGGGACCTCATGGCGGTTCCGAGTTGGGCCGTTATGTGCAGAACATACTGCTGGGCCTTGGTCTCGAACCGTCGCTGCCCACGTTGCTGACTGTCATAGTGGTCATGGTGGCCGCGAAGGCCGCGCTCGTGCTCGTGGGCATGAAACAGGCGGGTTATACGGTGGCGCAAGTGGAGACCGACCTTCGGCTTTCCTTGATCCGGGCCCTGATGAAGGCGCGTTGGGAGTTCTTCATAACCCAACGTGAAGGTTCCCTTGCCAATGCCATTACCATAGAGGCTGAAAGGGCCGCGATAGGATATTGGCGGGTGTGCAGGATTGTCGCGTTCGCGGTGCAGGTAGTGGTGTACGCGGCTGTCTCATTTCTCGTCTCCTGGCAGATCACCTTGGCCGCTCTGGTTGCGAGCTTGATCGGTGTCCACATCCTGGGAAAATTCGTGGAACTGTCCCGAGCGGCGGGGATGCGCCAAACCGAGTTGCTCAAGTCCATTTCCGGACGATTGGTGGAGGCGCTCAGCAGCATCAAACCGCTCAAGGCTATGGCCTCCGAAAACATGCTTGGACGCCTACTGGAATCCGACGCCCGCAGCATGAACCAGGCAAGGCAAAAGGAGATCCTAAGCTACGAAAGCCGTTATGCGTTGTATGAGCCGATATTGGCGGTCCTCCTGGCAATAGGGCTTTATGCCGCGCTGGTGATGTGGAAGGCGGACCTGGAAACCGTCATATTGCTGGCGCTCTTGTTCTGGAGAGCGCTCACTCGTGTAAATGCGATTCAAAACGAATATCAGGACCTGGCTCGTGTGGAAAGCGCCTTTTGGTCTCTGAACGAGGCCATAAACCAAGCGGCAACCGAGACGGAGCTGACCACTGACGGTAAGAAACCTGTCTTTCACAAGGAAATCAGCTTTCGGCATGTGTCATTTTCTTATGGGGACCGCACGGTCCTGAACAATACTTCTTTGCGTATTTCCCCCGGGAGTCTCACTGCCTTGACCGGCCCATCCGGGGCAGGAAAGACAACCTTCGCCGATCTCATGGTCGGACTTATAAGGCCACAAGCGGGCGACGTGTATATTGACGGACTCGCTATGTCAGAAGTGGATATGAGGGCCTGGCGGTCGATGATCGGCTATGTGCCGCAGGAAACAATTCTTTTTCACGATACGATATATGCCAATGTCGTGTTGGCCAATTCCGCCCTTACCCCGGCAGACGCGGAAACGGCGTTGAGGGCTGCCGGGGCCTGGGGGTTTGTTTCCGAGGCGCCTCAGGGAATCTATTCCACGGTCGGGGAGCGAGGCGCTAAACTCTCAGGCGGGCAGCGTCAGCGAGTAGCTATTGCGCGAGCTCTGGCGCGGAAACCTGTGTTGCTAGTCCTGGATGAGGTTACTTCGGCCTTGGACCCCTGTTCAGAGGCTGAAATATGCTCCACATTGATGCAATTGAAAGGGACGATGACTATATTCGCAATTTCCCATCAAAAGGCGTTGGTGGATGTCGCTGACAATGTTTATTTTCTGGATTATAGCGGCGCCCTCTTGGGTCAGTCCCAGGTTGATGCTCGGAAACAAGCGGTCGCGATGGAGTTTTCTTGACATTTGAACAAACGCCAATGGGCCCAAGGCGTGTGCTTCATGTCGTGGACGGCCTGGAACGCGGAGGGATCACCACGTGGCTGATGAATGTGCTTCGCCACACAAGCCGCGACATCCTTCAAATGGATTTCCTTGTTCATACGGCCGAGCCATGCTCTTACGACGACGAGGCCCGTTCCTTGGGCGCGCGAATCGTGCGCTGTCCGCTCCATCGGAAACCTTGGATGTACGCGCCCCACTTCACAAGATTCGTCAAGCGGAACGGGCCCTACCACATAGTTCACAGCCACTGCCATCGCTTCAGCGGGCTTGTGCTCTTCCTGGCTTACAGGGCAGGAGTTCCGATTCGTATCGCACACAGTCACAGCAATCCTCCGACAGACGCAGCAGCGGAGGGTCTTTTCAGGCGAGCTTATTATTCCCTGATGGACCGCTGGATCGACAAATACTGTACGGCAGGGTTCGCTTCAAGCGACGCCGCGGCGAGAAATCTATTCGGCGAGAACTGGCAGTCCGATCTCCGATGGAAGACTCTTTTCTGCGGTATCGACATAGCCCGGTTCCGACAAGTCCGTGATCGGACCTCGGCTCGCGCCGAATTGAACTTGCCCGCAGATGCCCTGGTCGTGGGGCATGTGGGGAGGTTCACGCGGCCGAAAAATCATTTGTTCATACTGGATGTTTTTTCTCAGGCGCTTAAGGTTGAGCCACGCCTGAGGCTTGTTCTCGTAGGTGACGGGCCCGAGGAAGAATTTGTGCGTCAAAGAACGAGACAGGACGGCCTTAATGAGAAGGTACTGTTCCTTGGCTCCCGTTCAGATGTGCCTCGCCTGCTGCTGAGCTGCATGGACCTGTTCTTGTTTCCATCCGTCTCTGAAGGACTTGGACTGGCCTTTGTGGAGGCCCAGGCTGCGGGCCTTCCGTGTCTTGTTTCTGACTCGATCCCGAGAGAAGCCGATCTGGCACCTCGCCTTGTGCGCCGATTGTCCCTTTCCCAAGGGTCATCTGAGTGGGCCAAAGAATTGTTGGACGCAATTGTCGCACCGCGTGGACTTTCTCTAGAGGAAGCCCTTGCCATAGTGGAAAAGAGCCCTTTCAACCTGTCCAATAGCATTCGTGAACTGCAAGAGGCGTATGGCGGGCAGTCACGACTACAGCACGCGGCGGGAGTTCAAACCTGATTCGAGTTCTGCACCTAATTAATGCGTTCAACAGAGGGGGGTTGGAGAGCTGGCTACTGACAATGCTGGGGGTAATTCCCCGAGATGTCTGCCGGATGGACGTGTGCTGCAAAGGAAATGACAAAGGCCCTTGGGCCGGACGCGCGGAACAACTCGGAGCTAGAGTCTATCACTGCCCCTTCAGGCCCTCTCATGTCGGGTTCATGCGAGGTTTGGAACGGATATTGAAAACGGGACATTATGATGTGGTTCATAATCATCTGGGCATTTACAGTGGTTTTCCCGTTTGGATATCTCGTCGGGAAGGGGTGCCGGTTATTTCCACTTTTCATGCCACAAGAATTGATGATCCGCATGACCGGTGGCTTCGGCTCCCAGTCTTGACCCGGTTGCGCAGATTGTACGGCCGAGTAAGCATTGGGTATGCCATCAGAAATTCGGACATGGTTACCGGAGTGTCCAAGGGCGTTCTGGAAAACATGGTTCCGGAAGACGTTCAGATCCGCGCTAAATGCCGAGTCCTGTACCTGGGCGTGGAAGTGCAGCCAGCTCCGACTGTCGAAGAGAGAAAGCATTTTCGAACAGCACTAGGACTCTCTCCTCAAGCGCCTTTGGTTCTCCACGTCGGCCGGTTCATGGAGCAAAAAAACCATGCCGGTCTGATAGCGATATTTGAGCGAGTGTTGGAGGCTTGTCCTAAAGCGAAGCTTCTCCTCGTGGGAGACGGAATTCTAAAAGAGTCTGTCAAAAGTATGGTCGAAAATCGCGGGCTCACGGCTTCGGTCCTGTTTCTCGGCCATCGCAACGATGTGGCCGATATTATGAGAAATTGCGATGTGTTAGTGCTCCCATCATTCTATGAAGGATTTCCCGTGGTAGCCCTGGAAGCTAACGCCGCTTCCCTTCCTGTAGTAGGATCAAGGATCCCCGGCTTGTCCGAGGCAGTGGAAGACGGTCGTACCGCTGTGTTGCATCCTGCGGATGACATCGAAAACATGGTTGGTTCGGTGGTCAAACTCCTCGAAAATCCGGAGTCTGCCCAGGCACTTGGGTCCGCTGGCCGGCTCAGAATCCAAGAAGATTTTTCAGCCCAGGCCGGGGCCAGGCGTTTGCTGGAAATCTACACCGAATGTCGGAAAGCGGCCAGTTCCGGTGCGCCAAATTGAAATCGTGTCGAGCGAACAAGTCATGAAACCGGATCATATTAAGTATCTCGCCTGTCCGGCGTGCCGTGGAAACCTGGTCTTAGCCAGGATTAACGTGATAAGGAGCGACTCCATAGAAACCGGAGGCATTCAATGTCTCAGTTGTAAGCGAGAATATAATGTGTTGCGCCACATCCCTCGATTTGCACCCATCGAGAACTATGCCGACTCATTCGGTCTTGAGTGGAGCATACATGGCAGGACCCAATATGATAGCTATACTCGAACTAACATATCTGAGACGAGGTTTTTCAAAGAAACAGGGTGGGACAGGCATTTGAAAGGTGAGACGATTTTAGAGGTGGGAAGCGGATCCGGCAGATTCACTGAACAAGCTGCATCCACGGGAGCTTTTGTAGTGTCCCTGGATTACAGCGGCGCGGTGGATGCGAATTATGCGTGCAACGGTTATAGGGACAACGTACTCATTGTGCAAGGCGACCTGTGTCAAATGCCGTTCAAAGAGCATTTTTTCGACAAATTGTTCTGTTTCGGGGTCTTGCAGCATACGCCTGATCCAGAGGCGGCTTTCATGGCCCTTCCAGCACACCTCAAACCGGGTGGCAGCCTTGTGGTGGATGTTTATGCCATAGACTGGAAGATCCCGTTCAAGACTTTCTATCTTTTAAGGCCGATTACCAGGAGAATCCCCCATGATGTTCTATACAAGTTGATAAAAGCCTACGTAAATTTTCTCTGGCCCCTGGTTCGCCTGATCGGCAAGCTTCCTAATGGACGACTGATCAATAGGGCTCTATTATTAATCGCCGATTACCGTGGCCGAGCGCCGTTAACCGAGGAGCTGCTGAAGGAATGGGCAATACTGGACACGTTTGACACCTTTTCTCCCTGGTATGATCGGCCCCAAACTCTGTCCACCGTGCGCAAGTGGTTTCAGAGGGCCGGACTCACGGACGTGCGAGTCGAGTATGGTTTCAACGGCATTGAAGGGAGAGGCAAGGTACCCATCGACGGCCCGGCTTCACGTTTTCCTTGAGATGTTCCATACGTCCCGCGATGCTGATCGCAAACGCGGGCTCAACGCCGCAAATGTGCCAGACCATATGGCGGTCTGTATTGCAAATGGATCCTGTGATTCCCTTTTTCTACGAACAGCCCTTGGAAGGTGTGATTAACAGGGAAAACGCTCGTCTGAAAGCCATCTATAAAGGCTCTCCAGTACGGGCTGTAATTGTTCGATGCAATCAATATGAAGCCTGAGGTTGATCTCACGTTTAACACCATGTTATCCGGGGAATAATCAGAGAGCGTGACATCCGCGGATGCGGCCGAAAGACCGCCAAGAGGCAGCTGTTCTACGTCAGATTTCTTGAGAAAGCCCGTAGACCTAAGCGCGTCGTAATCGGCCTGCCCCAGGGCACCTAGGAGATCGCTGCTTCGGTCAAAGAGATCGACTTTGGCCACAGGGAAGAACCGTGGCATGTGGAGGCGGTTTTCATAAACAAACAATGGGGCAGGCGGCTTCTTCCCCTTCAGGTAATCCACGAATGCGCTCACTGTTCCATAAGGCCGAAAGCTGCACATATCCCTCGATTCGCTGGGCCACGACAGGGTAAGATTCTCTTCGATCAACCGGACCGGGGAAACGAGAAACCGCACATTGTCCAGAGAGAGTAAAATATCCGGCCATAAATCGCTGAAGAAATGTTATGAGGCCGTACGCCAACCAGCCCGGCAAGTGCGAAAAAACGATCACATCGGGTTGGAATGGCCAAACTTGTATCGACAGGCTGTCAATTCCCGCTACCTTCTGTACGTCCCAGTAACCCCAGCCGCGATTGATCACTGGCGAAGACAACGCCATGCGATAAGGCAGTGCGCTGTCGCCGGTATCATGTAGAAAGACTAATGACAGAGGCCCCAGGCCAAAATAGGTGATGGAAAGCCAAAGCGACCATAGCGCAATTAGAAAGACCGCGGGCGCTCCGACTGGACGGGATTCGACAACAAGAGTTCCTTGGGGGGTTTACTTGTCGCTGAAGAGGCACGTTTTCCGGTATCGTCAACCGTCCCACGCCTTGGAATAAGCTTGAGGGATCCATTTCAAAGTCTGTTACCGAAACAAGCGACTGTAGTTTTGAGCCTTGTTGACCTATAATATCCAAAAGCGGTTTTGGATGTAAAGTCTTGTCGGCAGTCCCAGCCGGTAAGGAAGCCTGTTTCTAACAATTCTCAGGACAATGCCGGCGGGCGCCGGTCCACATCGGAGTCAGAGCCTTGAGCGGCGCAAACTTTAGCGACGTACTCTTTGCCACATTGCTGATGATTTCGGTTCCCTTTTTGGTGAACCATTACCTAAAGGGGCTTTTCTTCACGAACCAATTTCGCCAGCTAGTCACCTGGGGCGGCATTTTTTGGTTGATGTTCGCGTTCTTGAA
>Ga0172371_10011626_pt1 | contig 11711 bp, 11 predicted proteins | sample Lak12m_FD_114543 | JGI IMG/M metagenome (GOLD analysis project Ga0172371, IMG submission 114543) | Freshwater microbial communities from Kabuno Bay, South-Kivu, Congo - kab_022012_12m | ecosystem: Environmental > Aquatic > Freshwater > Lake | place: Democratic Republic of the Congo: South-Kivu...
TAAAGCTTCACGTCGTCCAGCAGCAAGCCTTTCAGACCGGATTGCAACTTCTGGCAGAAATCCATCACCTGGCTGTGTTCATCTTCGCTACGATAGATGGGGATCAAAGCGATATGCGAGGGTGCGATCTTGGGCGGCAGAACCAGTCCGTTGTCATCGCTGTGCGCCATGATCAAAGCGCCGATCAGCCGGGTCGATACACCCCAGGAAGTAGTCCAGGCATACTCCACTTCCCCATTACGGCTCTGGAATTTGATCCCCGAAGCCTGAGCAAAATTCTGTCCCAAAAAGTGCGAAGTGCCAGACTGCAAGGCTTTTTTATCTTGCATCATGGCTTCGATGCAATAGGTGGTAACCGCACCGGGGAACTTCTCGCTTTCGGTTTTTTCGCCCTGAATTACTGGAAGGGCAAGGTATTCCCTGGCAAATCTGGCATATACACCCAGCATCTTCATGGTTTCTTCCCTTGCGTCAGCTTCGGTTTCGTGCACTGTATGTCCTTCCTGCCAAAGGAATTCCGCGGTTCTCAGGAACAGTCTGGTGCGCATTTCCCAGCGTACGATATTCGCCCACTGATTGATCAGCAGGGGCAGATCTCGGTAAGAATTCACCCATTTGGCGAAGGAAGCGCCGATGATCGTTTCGCTGGTGGGACGCACAATGTAGGGCTCGGTAAGCTCACCCGCAACTTTCAATCCGCCCTTGCCGTCGTCCTCCAGTTTACTGTGGGTAACCACGGCGCATTCTTTGGCAAAGCCCTCCACGTGTTCAGCTTCTTTTTCAAAATAGCTTTTAGGGATAAAGATCGGAAAATAGGCGTTGCGATGCCCGGTTTCCCGGAACATCGTGTCAAGATTGCGCTGAATATTTTCCCAAATGGCATAGCCCCAAGGCTTTATCACCATACAGCCGCGAACTTCGCTGTTTTCAGCCAGATCGGCGGCTTTGATCACCTGTTGATACCACTCTGCGTAGTTCTCCTCCCGCACCGGGGTAATGGCGGTTTGTTTGTTCTTACTCAAGTTATCTCCATCATATCTTTATGCTTCTTATATCGTTACGCTAAACGGAAGTCTAAAGCGATAATCTGCTTTATCGCCAATTTCACTTACAAAACCAATTCTCATAAGTTCGGTAGTTGTCAATTACAAATGCTGTCATGGGATTATTGCCTTCGAAATATAGCGAACTCCGTTATATGAGTAATGATTATCAGGATGGGAGATTGAATGACACCAGTGTAGTCCATCTGGCTTTTATTAACAGAGGTGACTGCATAGCTTCTGCAAGCCAGATCGAATCCACCTTTGAACCCCAGCATCCCACCTTTCACCCATGCTTTACCCATCCTATAAATGTATGGTAAGAATAGCATTGGTAAATGTTTGGCAAGGTGGTTTCCTGCTCCTTCCTTACTCACTCAGGTGTAGGTATAAACATACCCACCTGATGCCCTCCAATGAATTTCTCAGGAAGGGCTTGGCTGGGTAGCAAGACACTTAGGACAGGTTGAGCAAGGAAGGAGCAGGTGTTTGTCCTACAGCGATATCTTTATTCCGGGTTGAAAAGTTTGTCTATTGCTCTGGCGCTGCGATGTCCGTCGGCAACGGCAGTAATGGCATCCGCAGTGCGGTTGAACATATCGCCGCCGATAAATACCTTATTATCGCTGCTTCTGCCCCAGCGGTCGGCTTCGATATTCCACTTGCCGAATTTGATCTTGGCAAATGCTTCGCCGTCCATCCAGGAAAAGTTCATTCCCTGCCCGATGGCAGCGATTACAGTATCGGCTTCCATAATTTCGCGGCTGCCTTCTATCAGTGCTGGAGAAGGGCGTTTAGCGCCTTCTTCCACCTTCATTTCGGCTTTGCCCCAGATCATGGTGAGTCTGCCGTCAGGGCTTGGTTCGAACTCCAGGGGTATCGCCTGGCAAGTGAAGATCACCTTTTCTTCCTGGGCTTCCTCAATCTCTTCCCGGTCGGCAGGCATGTCTTCCAAACGCCGGCGGTAAAGCACAGTAACCTCGGAACCCAGGCGCTTGGCGGTTCTGGCAGCGTCCATGGCAACGTTTCCGCCGCCGACCACGATCACCTGTTTGCCCAGCTTAACCTCTCTGCCGTTGGTAACGTCGTCTAAAAGCTTCAAACCACTTATCACGCCTTCATTCTCCTCGCCTTTGATCCCGATTATGTAGGGCTCGAAAAGACCCGTGCTTATGAATACGGCATCGTGATCCCGATAGATATCGTCAAAGCTGATCTGCTTGCCCACGGCTGTGTTGTAATGAATCTGCACCCCCTGGGATAGAATGTAATTAATATCCTTGTCCAGACTGGCATAGGGCAAACGGTATTCGGGGATGCCATAACGGAGCATGCCACCGGCTGCGGAATTCTTTTCATAGATTTCCACCTGATAGCCCATTTTTGCCAGATAGTAAGCTGCGCTCAGTCCGCCGGGACCAGAGCCTATGATGGCTATTTTCCTGCTATTGGGCTTAATCTCGCTATTCAGGATTTCCTGATAGTCTTTGGCTTCCACACAGTCGGTAAGATAGCGTTTCAGCCAGCGGATGGAGATCGCCTCTCCCCTATGAGATAAGGCGCAAACGTCTTCGCAACGCCTGGTGCAGACACGTCCGCAAACGCCGGGGAAGGGATTGGTTTCATAAAGTATTTTCAGTCCGTCGGCAATGCGGTCTTCCCGTATGGCTTTAATATAGGCGGGTATATTCATGTGCGCAGGGCAGGTGGCGGTGCAAATGCCGCACTGGATACAACGGTCGGCTTCTTTTAAAGCCAGCTCGCGGGAATAGCCTTTCACCATTTCCACGAAAGAGTCAAGCCTTTCCCCGGCATTAAGATGCGGCATGGGAACCCGCTCCAGATGAAGCAGCTCATAGCCTTCCGGGCGTTGATAGCCAAGCTCTTCGTTGTCCCAGGGCTTCTCATCCGAGCCGGGGATAAAGCAGTAGGTTTCCTGCACATCGCGGTCGAGCCCTTCCTCCACCCATATGTAACTATTGGACATGGTCAGCGAACCGCTGGGACAGATATCCACGCACAGAGCGCACCAACAGCATCGCCCGTAGTCTATTTTGGGACGCAAGCCGCTGTCGCCGTCTTTGGTTGCTTTCACCGGCACCATTTCGATGGATTGGTTCTGACAGATCTCTGCACAGGTTCCGCACCCGATGCATTTATCAAGGTCATTTTTATGAAAACCACGATAGCGAGGTGCGCCGGGTCGCTCCTTAATGAGCGTATTGATAGAATAAGGCTTTTCGAAGGCGCGTTTCCACACATAAAGGGGTGACAGAATATCTTTCAAATTCACTTTCTACCTCTCAATTTCAGGGGGATATGTATGCAAAGAGACCATCAGACCGGCTACATCAGCGATGTTCACGCCTACCAGCAGGTCTTCCAACAGAGCCATGGCATGGGTGTAGGAAGGACCGCGGACAGTCAGCTTGCGCGGATATTCACTGCCGTCGGAAACCATGAAATAGCCATACTCGCCGCGGGTGGACTCTGCCCGCACATAGGTTTGCCCAGCTGGAACTTTCAGATGCAGAACGTTGGGCAAGGTTACATGCACCGCGCCGGTTTTTGGCATTTTATCCAGGATCTGATGACAGAGACTGATGGACTGATGCGTTTCCCGCCAGCGGATGAGGGTGCGCGAATAGGCGTCTCCGGCGGTTTCGGTTTCCACGTCGAAATTCAACTGGTCATAAACCAGATAGGGCTGATCCTTGCGCACATCGCGCTTCAACCCCGTGCAGCGTGCATTGGGACCAACGATGCCATAGCGGTCAACCATGTCTAGTGTGATCACACCCAAGCCAACCGCTCGCTGTTTGAACAGCACGTTGTTCAGCATTACATGCCTGATCTCGTCAAGCAGTTTGGCGGCACCATCCAGCACCTTCCGGGCATGCGCAATCCAACCATCGGGAAGATCCCCACGCACTCCGCCGGGAGTCATATACATGTGGTAAATCCTGGCTCCGCTAAGCTCTTCAAACAAGTCCAGAACGTAGTCACGATAGGCGATCGTCCATTGCGCCACGGTTCCCATGCCAAAAGCACCGCTCTGCCCGCCCAGATGCATCAGAAAGCTTGCCAATCGCGACAGCTCCAGATCGAGGGTTCTCAGCCACAGGGCTTTTTCGGGGATCTCCAAGCCCATGAGGTCTTCCATGGCGGCGGCAAAAAGGTATTCATTGGTGTCCGGCTCAGGCACGCAGATACGGCAGACGATGGGAAAACAGTTAATGTAGCGGCGGCGTTCCATCAGTTTTTCGAAACCGCGGTGCAGGTAGCCCACATGGGTATTGCATTTGATCACCTGGTCGCCGCAGATATCCAGTTCCAGACTCATATTGCCGGTTACCCCGGGATGTTGGGGACCCTGCCACACCCTCAGGTATTTCTGGCTGTTAAGGTCGTAAACCGCCTTTCCATTTACAATTGGTGGATATAAGCTTTCCATATCAATCCTCGGGGTAAAGCTGCTGCTTCATGTATTCTTCGGGTTCTTTGTGATCCCGGGGTCGGTGGCTGTAAGTAGCTTCGCTAAAAGCTTTCGTATCAAAATCACGCCGCATGGGCGGAGGACCCTGCCAACCTTCCAGGATCATGGGTTCGTGCACGTCAGGGCTGCCAGGGAAATCGATCCCGAACATTTCATATAGTTCCCGCTGGTAAACCCTTCCCTGTTCCCAGAGATGGTGGATGCTTTCCATTACGGGTTCAGCTCTGTTAAGGGGAACCTGAACGCCCAGATCGGTTTTGGCAGCATAGTTATGCAGCAGATAGGTGAGCAGAAAAGTGTTTTCTTCCAAATAATCAATGCAGGTAACCATCACCAGATGCGTGTAGCCCTTGATGTCGCGCAGATGCGTAAGCAGGCTTACCAATTGCTCCCTGGGAACCTGGAGGAAAGCCAGATCGGGATGCTTAATGGTGAGTTCCATTACAGCAAAATGATGTTTCAGTTCTTTAAATAGTTGTTCCATATCCACCTACCAGTTGTAATCCGGCATATTCCAGTCTTTGATCACTTGCTTCTGGTTTTCTTTATACCAGTCGAATTTCTCGGCGTAGAGGTTCTGACCTTCCGCCTTGCCAGCTCTGATAAGTTCTTTCAGCTTGTTAAAACCAGCCAGAACCGCTTCCGGACGGGGCATACAACCGGTTACATATACATCCACGGGAATGTATTCATCAATGCGTTTAACCGTGTTATAGCTGTCCCAATACATCCCGCCGTTAATGGCACAAGAACAGACAGCCACTACGAACTTGGGGCCCTGCATCTGTTCATAGCTGCGGACAATGCGCTTCAGGGTTTTGATGGACACGTAGCCGCCGATCATGATCAGATTAGCCTGACGGGGAGTAGGACGGGGTTGCATGCCCAGACGGCTGATGTCATAGCGGGAGGTGACCAGAGGACGCAGTTCGATAGCGCCGCACCCGGTTCCAAAAGCCAATATCCACAGGCTTTGCGAGCGTGCCCAATTGAGGAAATCCTCGATCACCTGCACGCTCTTGCGGGCTTTTTGCGGTCTGGCGTCGCAGAACCAATCCTTTTCTTCTTCCGGCAAGCCGTTGTTGTAAAGGGTTTTAGCGTCCTTGCGCCATTCGGTGTAGGCAGGGGTTTGGGGCTTGGTTTCCACTTCTGGGGTTTCGCTCAAGTCAGGGTTTTTTATTTCGTTATCGTTCATTATATCCTCACAAACTGAAGAGCAGGACGGCTATAATTCCCAAAGCCGTGGGGTATTTCAGGAAAAAGCGGATGGAATTCTCGGTGCGGAATCTGGGATAGGCAGCTCCGATAAACACGCTGAACATATAGATCCAGAAGGTCTTGATGATCAGCTCCACCAGGTTTGTGGCTCCCCCGAAATAGAGATTCATGAACAGCACCAGTTTAGCACCGTTGAAGATACCGCGGTTAGTAGCCAGCAATCCCAAAAAGGATGCCTGATACTCTGTGGGCGGACCGATCGGAATTTCCTGAGGTGCGATCACCAAAGAAAAGGGATTATACATATTCATTCCCAGCATGGCGATCATGGCGGCAATCACAGCAAGCGGATTGGTAAACAGCGTCCAGTTCAGAAAACTGCCCTGTTGCGCCGCCACTATCTCGGTGATGGACAGAGTATGATACTGCAATGCAAGGCTGATCACCGAAAGGGCAAAAGGCACCTCAAAGGCAGTCATTTGCGACAAGCCACGGCTTACCGCGATGGCGGAATAGGGATGTCCTCCTTCTCCTGCGCCCAGCGCCATACCCAACTGCCCGAAAAAGATGAAATACATCACCAGCAGCACGTCGCCACTCATCGAGAAATTGGCAAAATGCGCCGAGCCGAACAACACCGGGATGAACATATAGGTTCCGATCCCGCCTGCAATGCGGAACACAGGTCCCAGATAGAACATGATCCCATGAGTGATGGCGGTACGGATGGAATTGTTCTTGGCGATATCCAAAAATGGCTGCCAGACTGGGGGTCCCAGCCTGCCCTGCACCCGGGCAAAGATTTTGTGCACAATGCCGTTTAAGGTTAGTCCCCAGACCGTTACCACTCCCAGGGAGATGAAAGCCCAGATTATCTTGAGTGCCAGAGTCATTATTTCACCCCCAAAAGAGAGTATAAGAATAACATATACAGGAAGATATGCAACATGTAGGTTTGACCGTTGCCGGTATATAGCCGGGAAATGGTGGAAGCCAGAGAGTGCGACCATTCCGCCACGCCATTGTAGAAAGCCGTGGCGTGGGGTTTCACCAGAAAGCCTAGGGCTTTTTCGTAGGGCGCGAACATATTGTACGCCACATGAGTTGTCCAGGGTTTGTAGGGACGCTCAGCCGCATACACGATATTGAACTGCTTCACCTTCTGGGCTTTGGCGTTCACCAGGATCAGCCAGATCAGCGGAGTGGCAAATACACCAATGGTAACGAACATCACCAGATTGCCGTTCCAGTTACCATGCAGCCAGGGAGAATTCAGCACCAGATTATAGCCGTTCCAGGCAAGCCAGCCGGGTTTGGGAATAAAGTTACCCACAGCCAGGGACAGGGGTTTGGTGATCAGATTCGGGAATACCGAGATCGCCATGATCGCCATGATAAAGATCGCCTGGGGGATGATTAGCCAGATGGGAGCTTCTTTCACCTGGCTCTGTTGCGGCTTGGGTTGTCCCAGGAAAACCGTATGGATCAGTTTGTAAAGATAGAGGAAGGAAATGGCACTTGAAAAGAACGCCAGAGCGGCTTGCAATACTCTGCCCTGCTCGATCAGCGAGGTGTAGATGAACCATTTGGAGCCAAACCCGCTGAGCGGCGGCACGCCTGAAACAGCGATTATGCTAAGCAGCACACTGATATAGGCGATCGGCATCTTTTTGATCAAACCGCCCATTTCGAACATGTTTCTGGTTCCGGTTCTGAGGAACACCCCTGCCATAGCCATGAAGATCAGCGCTTTGAACAGCAGATGGTTCACGGCAAGATACAGGGCGGAAACCCAGCCCAGATGGCTCATCAGCGAGAAACCGGCTATGATGTAGCCCATCTGGCTCATACTGGAATATGCCAGAAGCTTCTTGGCGTCTTCCTGAAAAACTGCCATCAAAGCCCCGAAGAAGGCAGTGGCAACCCCGATCCAGCCAAGGGTTATCATGCTTATGCTATCTCCGGTAAGGCGTCGCAGATAGACAATCAGTATCAGCATCAAACCGAACACACCCGCTTTGGAAAGCACGGAGGACAAGATACTGCTGCTTTCGTCATCCGCTTCGCTGTAAGCGCCGGGAAGCCAGTAGTGGAATCCCGCGGCTCCCATCTTGATCAGGAACGCCAGGATAGCAAAGAGTCCAGCCAGTCCGCTCATCGGGATGAATGCAGCCTGCACCATCAAAGGATAGCCCATATAGGTAGCGGGGATCATCGCAAATGCGGTTAACAGCAAGTAAGCACCAAAGCTGGAAAACACTATGAAACTCAAAGCCGGAGCCTTGCCAGCTCTGCCACGCAGCACCAGAAAATAGGACGCCAGAGTCATGAGTTCCCAAGCCAGGAAAAACTCCAGCTTGGTTCCGGCGATCACCAGATTTCCCAGGGAAAACGCCAGCAGCGCCAGAGCGGGGAACATTCCTTCCGCCGCACCCTGATACCGCATGAACCCAAATATCTGTGCAATGCTGCCCCCCACCAGAATAAGGATAAATATCTGTCCCATAAGCGGCAAGGCAGGTAGGAGAATGAACCATGCCCAATATCCCAACAGGGCGATAAGCATGAATCCCTTGTACTTGGCGGGTAGAAAATCCAGCACTCCGAAGAGAATAAAAGCCAATATAGGATAGGTGGAAAGCACGCTTAATTCCGGATGGAATTTACTGATGAACAGCGATAAACCGATCAGGCAAACAGCGGTCAGAAGCAAGGACAAGAGCCTGGAAAAAACGGGAGTGTCAGCTTCTGTCCATTCACCTGCGCCAAATACGTGTCCCACCCATCTGAACAGGTAAACCACTTCAAACAGTGAACCAAGCAATAATCCGCTCAACCACACCCAGGCTTTGGCATCCCCGAAGGTCATCACCAATTGCCATTTGGCAAAGAAGGCGGGAAAAGGCGGCATCCCTGCCAGTGCGATGGCAAAGAGGGCAAAGAATACGGATAAGGAACTGACGCGCTTCAACACGCTCCATTCGGAGATCGCTTTGCCTTCGATTAGCCCCGCCAGCCAGAATAAACCAGATTTGGCGAATACATTGGTAATGAACAGCCCGAAAGCCACACCCAGGATCACCACGCTACTGAGGTTAAGCTGCATCAAGGCACCCAGGGCAAACACCACCAAGCCGGTTTGGGCGGTGGAGGAATAACCCAACAGCCGTTTGGCGTCTTTCTGACGCAATGCCAACAGGTTGGCAAAGATGAAGCTGACCAGTCCCGCTCCTGTGATCACCGCCAGCAGGGTGGGACTGAACAGCGGCATAATTTTATAGAACACATACAGTAAAGCGCCGGTGTTGATAGTTGAAACCACGGCACCCATACCGCTATGGGCACCCTGGTAGAAATCCAGAGCCCAGCCATTGGCGGGGAAGGGTTTCAATTCCAGGAAAATTCCCATTGCCAGCAGGAACAAAGCAACCTGATACCCCACTTTGGAGATCACCGGCATTGCCAGCCAGTAATCCAGATTCAGGGTTCCGCTGAAACGATAAGAAAAGACTATCCCGATCAGGAACAGAGTGCTGGAAATACCACCAGCTAACATATATTTGAAACCGGCTGCCAGAGAATTCCTGGTTTGCGTAATGCCGGTTAGCGCATAGGTGGCGATGGACAGTATCTCCAGAAATACGAAGGTATTGAAGATATCTCTGGTCAGGATCAAGCCTGTTGCCCCCAGGATCAGAGTCATGTAAAGAGCGATGGGTTGTGCTCCCTGGTCATGCAGTTCCCGGTAAAGGTAGATAGCGCCGAAAAATCCCAACAGATTGGTCACCAGCACCATGATCGCTTCCAAAGTTCCAAAGCGCAGAACTATGGACAGCGGTGCCGGGAACCCCGCAGTTAAAACTGGTGCAGCGCTGAAAGTGCCTGTGTAGAGCAGATAAAGCTGCCAGGCAGCCATACCGGTTCCCGCCAGCAACACTCCATAGAGGACAAATAATGACAGCTTGCGGTGCAGCTTGTCCACCAGCGCGATCAAAAAGGAAGCCGCCAGATAAAGAGCGATCAGATAGAGTGGATTCACCATTTGAACTCCTCATAATCATCGATATTCAGGCTTCCATGCACCTTGTATAGCCGGATCGCATAGCTGAGCATCAGCGCGGTTACCGCCAGTCCGATCACGATGGCGGTAAGCACCAAAGCCGAAGGGATGGGGTCAACTATTTTGGTAAGTATTTTCAGTCCCGTATGGGGGTCGGTTTGCGTTTTGATCGCAGTATCAATTATGGGCGCGGTGGCATTTTTGATATAACCCAGCGACACGATGATCAGATTCGTCCCTGTATCCACGATCGAAAAACCGATGATGATACGGATCAGGTTCTTTTTGGTCAGCATCGCCCAGATACCTGCGATGATCAGCAATATTCCGCCAATCAAGATCAGCATTATTCCCCTCCTTCCTCGTGCATGGAGTCTATCACGCTGGAAAGCTCCGCACCCACTTTAAAGCCGATAAAGCTGTAGATCAAAGGAACCGCTCCGGCTGAAAACAACGACAGATACACTCCCCCCGGCAAATAGCGCGGATCGAGAAACGACGCTGCTCCCAACAGCAGCAATCCCAATAGTCCCATCACCACATAAGCTGCGCCGGAAAGCGATTCGCTGAAATGCAGCAAGGCATGGGAAAACCGGAAGGATGCATTAGCCATCACCAATAGCAGAATGCTCGAAGCGATCACCACTCCTCCCTGAAATCCGCCGCCCGGGCTGAGATGTCCATGGGTAAAGATATAGATGCCAAAGATTATGATCAGGGGACTGAGGAAATCGGCGCCAGTGCGCAGAAATTCCGTTCCAGCCTTGCGGTGCGCTGCGTGGGTCTGTTTGCGGCGGAGCAGAAATCCCACTCCGGCGGTAGCCAGAAACAGCACTGTCACTTCGCCCAGGGTGTCCAGACCACGGTAGGTAACCACCACCGCCGTCACCGTATTGGGCATATTCAGATCGGTAATGCTGCCTTTCACATAGCTTTCCGCCAGAGGATTGAGCTGAGTAAGCGTCCCAAAATCCTCCACCAGAGGATAGAACACTATGCACATCCCGATCAGCGCCACGAAAACGAGGAGGTATTTAATCATCTTCGCCTCCCTTGGTTTGTTTCAGGGCATACAAAAACACCACCGTGGTCAAACCTGCGCCAATGGTGGCTTCCGTCATGGCAACGTCCGGAGCGCCGTAGATCAGAAAGATGATCGAAGCGGACAGACTGATAATTCCCGAAGCGATCACCGCATTCAGCGTCTTTTTGGTAAAGATCGCATACAAAGCGGCGATCAGACTGAGCAGGACTAAGAGGATCAGAGCCATCAGATCAGGCATTTTCGTCCTCCTCCAGCTTGTCTTCAGCCAGGTTGTCGCGCACGCTTTTGGGAGTAAGCTTCACTCCCGCAAAATGCGCCGCTCTTGCCAGGGCATTGGTGCTTAGTGGATTGGTGAACAGCACGAATAAGATCAGCAGGATCAGCTTCGGCAGCCATTCCGTTCTTGCCAGTCCGATCCCCAACAGGGACAGCATCGAACCCAGGGTGGTGGCTTTGGTTCCCGCCTGCATACGATTGTAAACGTCGGGCATTCTAACCACACCCAAAGCACCCAAAAAGAGGAAGATGGAACCGGCAAGACAAACGAGGGAACCGATCAGCAGTATCATAATCCCCCCTCCAGATAGCGTGCCACGGCTACCACGCCTAAAAAACTAAGCAATCCATATACCAGCGCCACATCCAGATAGATTATCCGGTTCGCCCTCAGCGATACAAAAACGATTAGTACGATACCTACGATCGTCATTGTATCCAGGGCTACCACCCGATCTGGAGAGGTAGGTCCCACCAAAAAACGCATAAATGCCATCACCATCGCCACCAGCGTGGTGTAATATGATATGCAGAAGATCAGATGGGCAGTTTCAGCCAAAGATCACCTCCAAA
>Ga0172371_10011627_pt1 | contig 11710 bp, 14 predicted proteins | sample Lak12m_FD_114543 | JGI IMG/M metagenome (GOLD analysis project Ga0172371, IMG submission 114543) | Freshwater microbial communities from Kabuno Bay, South-Kivu, Congo - kab_022012_12m | ecosystem: Environmental > Aquatic > Freshwater > Lake | place: Democratic Republic of the Congo: South-Kivu...
AATCGTTTTGCCCAGCCGGGATTTAACTGGGTGTTTCCGATAGTAGAAAATCTCTACCAGATCAATATAACCGAACAGATGGTTGATGCCGAGCCGCAGGAGATCATCACCAACGATAACCTGAATGCCAAGGTTGACGCCCAGGTTTATTTCAAAGTAAAGGCCGATGAGGCGGATGTTAAGAACTGTCAGTATAGCGTGAATAATTATCAATGGCAGATCGTGAATTTAGCCCGCACTACATTGAGGAATATCATTGGTACTCTTACCTTAAAATCCGCTAACAGCGAGAGAGGCAAGATCAATGCCGAGCTGCATAAGACCCTTTGCGAGGAGACAGCCAGCTGGGGCTTAGAGATCGTCAGGACAGAGCTAAAGGAGATTGACCCGCCCAAGGATGTGCAGGAGACGATGAATAAGGTAGTCAAGGCGGAGAATGAGAAGATCGCGGCAATCGATTTTGCTACTGCTACCGAAACCGCGGCAGACGGGCAAAAGCGCGCGGAGATCAAGAAGGCAGAAGGCGTCAAGCAGGCGCGTATCTTAGAGGCGGAAGGTGAAGCAGCGGCGATCAAGCTGGTCAATGAGGCAGCGGAGCATTATTTTGTGGGTAACGCCCAGGTCTTACGCAAGCTTGAGGCGGTGGAGAAGTCATTGCAGAATAATGCCAAGATCGTGGTCCCGGCGAATACGGAACTGGTCAATGTGATCGGCGAAATGGCCGGCTTTTTGCCCATAAAGACCAAGGAAGAAAAGAAGTAATCACAGGGACTGTCCCCGAAGGGGACTGTCCCTTACATATGATTTATTGATCTTTTATCAATTGTGTGTGTCGCGGCGTAGGAAACCTCGGGGTCCTGCCGCTGAAGTATCCCCATTCCTGCGGGCAAGTGTGTCCTCGGAACGGGGATGCCCCTCTTCAGCGTCACCCCTCGGCCGCATCTTCGCGGCTCAAAACCCGCCCCGCCACCCACAAGCAGAATAAAGGATAATTTTAATGGAAGAGAAAGATACCAATTATTTCTTTGATAATTATATATATGGCTGGATGTTTTCTGATATTAAGATTTGTTTAGATAATAGAGCAAATTTTGCCTGTGCTTTGTTAATTTGTTGCGGTATAGATGCTATTGGTAGTTTTCAGATTGGTAGGGGGCACGGTTTTACGGAATTTATAAAAAGGTATTTCCCAAACGGATATTCAAGTAATGCCGAATTTAAGAATATCATTAGGCATGGACTAGTGCATGAGTATTTCCCAAAGAATAAAAGCGCCATTGGGAAGGGGCATGGTAATCAACACTTAAAGAACTTTGGAGAAGGTTTGTATATAGATACAGAAGTTTTCTTTGGTGATTTTAAGAAAGCAGTGAAAAATTACAGAAATGACTTAAAAACAGATATAAACCTCCAGAAGATGTTTGTAAAAAGATATAATAAAATATTTTTAAAAAGTAATTGTAAAACTCAATCGTCATATACATCAGATTTTCAGAGGCAGGTAATGGAACAAGGCTCGTCTGTTTCTGTTAATAGATACTGAAATTTAAGATATCGATCTAGAATACGCTTAAATTGAATTAGGATTATTTTAGCGGGGAGGCTTGGATTGGTTTCGAGCGGGGCGTGATGATACAGCCGAGGGGTGACACGGAGGCGGGTCCCCTGCCGCGCGCAACGGTAGTGAGCACGGCAGGGTGCCGCAGTGGCAGGACCCCGAGGCTAAGCCTCGACAGCCCGCGTAGAGGATAATTATGAAAATTCATCTCATCCACAAACACGTTACAAAAGAACAAACCCGCGATATGCTCAAAGCGCTTAAATCATATATCAAGCTGGCGGTGGACATAAAAAGAGAAATATTGGCCGGCGGCGGTATTTTGCATGCCGATTGCGAAGCCGTATTGTTAAAGGGCGGTAGTAAGCAGGCAGATATCTGGGGCGCGGATTGGATACCCCAGACAAAACAGATAAGTTTTGAGGCTTTGATCAACATTCGTCCCCGCCAGAATAATCTTTCCACGAGAATACAGGATCAGGTGATACGCGAGAAAATTGAGGAAATTGCGCGCGCTTTATTGGAGTAAAACACATGTCTAACCTGGAAGCAATTAAGAAGCGTTTCTTGAAAGATGACTTGGCTAAACGGCTGGGCGGGATAGCCAGCAATTTAGCGCGCTTAAAATCATTCTCGCGGATGTCAAACAATAAGAAAGCGATAAATGATTTGATTGAAGAAAGCAAATTTTTCATTGAATGGACAGCCCCGGAAGCATCTTTGGATATTCAGGAAAAACTGGTAAATATCCAGCTTAAATTGGCCCTATGCAGCCTGACAAATAAACAAAAAGAAATAGCCGGTTCTGCGGATAAATGGGCGCAGAAATTATTGAAATTATCCGGCTTGTTGAAAGGCAATTGAAAATAAAATAGGGGTAGGATTATTCTAGGGGGCAAGCCTCGACAGGCCCGCGTAAGATGAGGAGGCAATATGGATGGAATAGACAGGGAAACTTTGTCTCAAGCCGTATCAAAAGGAATTATCAGCTATGAGCAATATAATAAAATAATTGCTTTAGACAGCGAAGCTGAACCGGCAGGGGGAGAGAAAAAAAGAGGCCTTAACTATATTACGGCTTTTTACTATTTCGGAGCCCTAATAATAATCTTCGCCTTTACCTATTTTCTCGTTTCGCAATGGAATCAGCTGTCCACGGGGTTGATCTTATCCATAGCTTTGGCTTTTCAGGTAGCTTGTTTTGGCCTGGGGACATATCTACGCAATAAACTTAACTATAAAGTTTCCGGAGGCTTGTTGGTAACCGCTGCCGTTGCCATAACTCCTTTAACGATTTATTCTTTGGAAAAGATGTCCGGAATCTGGCCGGCTGCTAACGCAATAAGCAGTTCAGGCGGCTATGAGCAATATTGGTCATTAATTAAGCCTTGTTGGGTCTATATTGAATTTATCACTCTGCTGGTTGCGGCTGCAACTCTATATTGGGTCAGATTTTCTTTCCTGGCTGTTGTCATCGGCCATACTGCCTGGTTTCTATCCATGGATTTTGCGGAGCTCATGGCAGGCGTGCAAAATTATAGCAGTGCCTCCTGGGAAATAAGAAAATGGGTTTCTATCACAATCGGGGCTATTATGATAATCATTGGCAGGCTGCTTAATAGAAAAACGGAAGAAAATTACAGCCTGTGGCTATTTATATACGGAGCGCTTATTGTTACCGGCGCTGCAGCATTCACCTGGCTGAATAATGAGCTTAATGCCTTATTATATCTTGCGTTACACATAATTTTTGTAGTGATGAGCATAAGATGGCAAAGGTCATCTTTAATGGTATTTGGCGCTTTAGGCATATATATTTACCTGGGCCATCTGGCCTGGAATATTTTTAAAGGTTCGCCATTTTTTCCGATAGCCTTGGCAGTAATAGGCCTATTGATGATCTTGGGAACAGTTTCATTCCAGAGGAATAAAGAAAAGTTTACCGGGATTATGAACAAGCCGGGGAGCGCGTAATGAACATGATAGATTATCAAGAAGGATCGATTGTCAGCAAGGGGCTGATCAATAAGGAAAAGGGCACGGTGACCCTGTTTGCCTTTGACAAGGGGCAGGGGTTAAGCGAGCACACCGCGCCATTTGACGCCTTCGTTTACCTCATTGACGGCAAGGCAGAGATCACTATTGACGGCAAGGCGCATTCGGTTACGGCAGGAGAATCAATCATCATGCCGGCAAACAAACCGCATTCATTGAAAGCTGTCGAGCGCTTCAAGATGCTTTTGGTAATGATAAAGGCTTAAAATGTTGAAGAAAATATTATGTATGGCAGTGATGTTCCTTTTTCCCCTCTCAGCCTGGGCAGGAGCAGTCTGGGAAAAACAGGGAGATTTTTATTACCTGACCAAAGAGAACAGGGACAACTTCAGCTTAGAGGGAGCAGGACCAAATATATTTGCCCGCAAATACCTGACCTATGATGGGGTAGATTTCCTGGTGCGGGGAGCCCCTGAATGGAAGGACTACGGCCGGCTCAACCTTGAATACAACAACATATCCACTTTGCCGATACCTTCGGGTACGAAAGTAGATCAAGTCCACTTTTTGGCAGGCGGCAACTACTCTAACAGCTATGAGCATGACGCCTTAATGCGTTTATACGGGGACAAATATTTTTACGCCACCCTTACCCTTATTTTTGTTTACCAGGACGGTGCTTATAGAGAGTTTTCCGTCCCTGTTTTCTGGGATTGGTTCCACCTGGGGCTGGGCACATGGTCTAAGGATGGAGCAAAGATCAACTCTTTGGGCGACAATCCCGTGCGCAAAGATTGCAGCATGTTCCATATCAGCTTTGTCAATCCCCGGCCTTCAGAGCCGGTAAAAGATATCTTGCTTACGGATAGCTGGATAAGCGACCGTCCGTTTTCGGATGTGTTCGCGGTAACCATTAAATCCTCCGATACGCTGGAAGCAAAGCCAAAAGAAAATCGTTAAGAAAGGATACCTATGTTTGATAAAATGAAGGCGTTATTTGAGATGCAGAAGAAGATGCAGGCAGTAAAGCGGGAGCTTGAGAATACCAACTTTGACATCCAAAGCTCAGACGGCCTGGTAAAGATTACCATGAATGGCGCCCAAGAGGTAAAAGAAATCGTGATCAAGGATAACCCGCAGCTTGAAAATGCGCTGAAAGATACCTTTAACCGGGCGATCAAGCGTTCGCAGGAGATCGGTGCACAGAAAATGAAGGAAGTAACCGGCATCAATTTGCCGGGGTTAACATAAAAACATAAGGGACAGTCTCTGCGGAGCGGGTAAAAATATGAAAATATTAGTTGTAGGTTCAGGAGGAAGAGAGCACGCGCTGGTGTGGAAGGTCGCGCAATCAAAGCTGGTGAAAAAAATATTCTGCGCCCCCGGTAACGGCGGGATCTCACAGCTTGCTGAATGCGTTGATATAAAGGCCGATGATATCCCCGGCCTCCTGGATTTTGCCAGAAAAGAAAAAATAGACCTGACCGTAGTCGGGCCGGAAGCTTCGCTGGTGGCGGGTATTGTTGATGAATTCAGCAATTATAAACTGCCGGTATTCGGCCCGCGCAAGAGAGCGGCAATGCTTGAACAGAGCAAGGCATTTGCCAAGCAGATCATGGTGCATTACCGCGTGCCTACAGCCGATTTTCGCGTATTTGTAAATATAGATGAGGCGAAGAAATATATCGGCGCAAGAGGCGCTCCTTGCGTGGTAAAGGCAGACGGCCTGGCGCAGGGTAAGGGTGTTATCGTGGCAAAAACTATTGAAGAGGCAAACCGCGCTGCCAATGCGATGCTGGTGAACAGGGACTTTGGGGACGCCGGCAAGCGCATTATTGTTGAGGACTGCCTGGTTGGCCAGGAGGCATCAATACTTTGCTTTACCGACTCAAAGGTAATTGTCCCGCTGGTTACCAGCCAAGACCACAAAAGGATCTTTGATAATGATCTCGGGCCAAATACCGGTGGGATGGGGGCTTATTCTCCGGCGCCTGTAGTAACTAAAGAGCTCTTTGATGAGATTAATAAGAGTGTTTTCAGCCGGATGATCGCCGGGTTGAACGCGGAAGGAATTGAATACCGGGGCATACTTTATGCCGGGATAATGCTTACTAAAGACGGGCCGAAGGTTTTAGAGTTCAACGTGCGTTTCGGCGATCCCGAGACACAGGCAATACTTCCGCGGCTTAAGGCCGATCTGGTGGAGGTTATGCTGGCAGTGACAAATCAGAAGCTTTCCAAGTATCCGGCATTGGAATGGGACAAGCAGGCCTGCGTATGCGTTGTCTGCGCGGCAAAAGGTTATCCCGGAGAGTATACTAAAGACAAAGAGATATTTGGTTTAGATGAGGCGGCTAAACTGGAGGATGTGGTGGTTTTCCACGCCGGGACTAAAAAATCAGGTAATAAGATCCTCACCAGCGGCGGCAGGGTGCTGGGGGTGACCGGCTTAGGCGCGACCATCAAAGACGCGATAAGTAAAACATACTCGGCAGTAAGTAAGATAAGTTTTGAGGGTATGCATTACCGTCGGGATATCGGAAGAAAAGCCATAATATAGGGAGGAAGCATGAGCAAGATCAGCATAATCATGGGCAGCGCCTCAGACCTGGAAACCGTAAATGAAACGATCAATTTGCTGAAAAGCTTTAAAGTCAGCTTTGAAACCAAGGTTTTATCCGCGCACCGGGCTCCTAAGGAACTGGCGCAATATGTGGAGAGGGCGCCGAAAAAAGGGGCGCGGGTATTTATCTGCGCAGCAGGGGGAGCGGCGGCATTGGCAGGAGTGGTTGCGGCCCATACTGTTTTTCCGGTGGTCGGAATACCTATTGAGACCAAAAGCTTAAAAGGCATGGATTCGCTTTTATCCACTGTGCAGATGCCGGCAGGGGTGCCGGTTGCCTCTATGGCTATCGGAAAAGCTGGCGCCAAGAATGCCGCGCTATTTGCCTTGGAGATCTTAAGCGTAAGCGACGCAAAGGTTGCCGATAAGCTTATGAAATATAAAAAACAGATGCGGCTTAAGATCAAAAAGATCAAGTTAGGTAAATGAGCTTAACCAAAATAATAAAAATCAATCCGGCTAACCCGGAAGAAAAATATATCGCCCAGGCGGCTAAGGTTATTTCCGGTGGAGGGTTGGCAGTTATACCCACGGAAACTGTTTACGGCATTTGCGCCAGTGCCCTGGATAAAAAAGCCCTTGAGCGGCTTTATGAGATCAAGAAACGCCCTGCGGATAAACCTTTTTCCTTGTTGATAGCAGAAAAGAGCAAGGCGGATGAGCTGGCGAGCGATATCCCGGTAGCTGCGTATAAGCTTATGCATAAATTCTGGCCCGGGCCATTGACGATTATATTGAAGGGGAGGGATGGGGCTAAGGTAGGTTTGCGCATGCCTGATCATCGGGTTGCGCTTAGGATCATCGAGCAAGCGCATGTTGCGGTGGCCTGTCCTTCAGCAAATGTGGCCGGAGAGCCGGCGCCAGCTGACTTTGCGCAAGCTATCCAGAATATGGATGGACTAGTGGACCTGGCTGTTGACTCAGGCGGCGCGAAATTAGGCCGGGAATCTACTGTTGTGGACCTGACTGTCCAGCCATTACGGATAATCAGGAGCGGCATGATAAAGGATGAAGAGATAAACGCGGTTGCAAAATCCAAAAGCGTGCTTTTTATCTGCACTGGGAATTCCTGCCGCTCGGTAATGGCAGAGGCATACTTAAAGAAGCTGTTGGCAGAGCAGAAGAGAAATGATGTGGAGGTCAGTTCCGCCGGGATAATGATGCTTGCCGGGCTGGCGGCAAGCGAAGGCACGCGTGAGGTCTTAAAGAATGAAGGCATTGATGTGGGGACGCATCATTCCCAAAGGGCTACAAAAGAGTTAGTGGACAGGTCGGACATTATCCTGGTGATGGAGAGGTCGCACGAGGATAAGATCCTGCAGCTTGATCCTCTGGCAAAAAATAGGCTTTTCTTATTAAAGGAATTTGCTAAAATAAGTGACAATGACCTGGATATCCCTGATCCGCTGGGGGCCTCACTGGGATTTTACGAGAAGACATTCGCTACGATCAAGGATGCCGTAGAAAGGATAATGAAGATATTATGAGCAAGCTATTGATCGCATCAGACCACGCGGGTTTCCCCTTGAAAGAAAAACTTAAAGCCTACCTTAAGAAAAAAGGGATCGGTGTAAAAGACTTGGGCACCCATAGCCTCCAGCGCTGCGATTATCCTGAATATGCGTATGAGTTGGCTAAAGGGATTTCTTCAGGAAAATATAAGCGGGGAATACTTGTCTGTAAAAGCGGCATTGGCAATTCCATCGTAGCCAATAGATTGCCGCGGGTGCGGGCTGCGCTTTGCTATAACCTTAAGGCAGCTAAGTTAAGCCGACGGCATAATGACAGCAATGTCCTGGTTTTAGGTTCGGCATTCGTAAAAACAGAATTGGCTAAGAGAATGGTAACAGCCTGGCTAAATACCAAGTTCCTCGGCGGACGCCACAGGCGCAGGGTTGATCAAATCGAAGAGGTCATAAGATAGGGACGGTTCTCAACCCAAAGCAGAACTGTCCCCAAAAAAGGGACAGTTTTCCTTTGTTTTGAGAACCGTCCCTAGGTTAGGAGAAAAAGGTGAAACATTTAAAGCAGACTGATCCGGAGATTTACGCGGCTATCCAGAAGGAGGTCAGGCGCCAGGAGGAGAACCTGGAGATGATCGCCTCGGAGAATTTCGCCTCCCTGGCGGTTTTGGAGGCCCAGGGCTCTGTGCTCACCAACAAATACGCCGAAGGCTATCCTGACAGGCGCTGGTATGGCGGTTGCGAAAATGTTGATTCTGCCGAGACCCTGGCGATCGAGAGGGCAAAAGCAATATTCGGCGCCGAGCACGCCAATGTTCAGGCACATTCAGGTTCGCAGGCGAATATGGCGGTTTATTTCGCCGCGATCAAGCCCGGGGATACGGTCCTGGCTATGGATTTAGCTAGCGGCGGCCATCTTACCCACGGACACCCGCATAATTTTTCCGGGATGTTTTATAAGATTGTCGGCTACGGGGTGGACAGGAAGAGCGAGACCCTGGATTATGACGCGATCATGGAGTTAGCTAAAATACACAAGCCGAAGATCATCTTAGCCGGGGCATCAGCCTATCCCCGGATAATCGATTTTAAGAAATTCCGCCAGATCGCAGATTCTGTCGGCGCCTATCTTTTTGTGGACATGGCGCATATCGCAGGGCTGGTGGCAGCGGGAATCCATCCGTCGCCTGTGCCTTACGCGGAGTTCGTTACCTCTACCACGCATAAGACCTTGCGCGGCCCGCGCGGAGGATTCATCCTTTGTAAAAAAGAGTTTGCCAAAAAAATTGACGCGCTGACATTTCCCGGCATACAGGGCGGGCCTCTAATGCATGTCATTGCCGCCAAGGCCGTGGCATTCCGCGAGGCAATGACCCCGGAGTTCAAGCAGTATCAGGCGCAGCTGGCTAAAAATGCCGTAGAGTTAGCCAGGGCTTTGGAAAATAAGGGTTTTCGCATTGTTTCCGGCGGCACAGATACGCATCTGATGCTCGTGGACCTGAATCCGAAGAATATCACCGGAGTGGATGCCTCCCGCATACTGGGCGAGGTCAATATTACGGTAAATAAAAATCTTATTCCCTTTGATGAAAAGGGTCCGGCAGTGACCAGCGGTATTCGCTTGGGTACCGCGGCAGTAAGCACGCGCAAAATGAAAGAGGCCGAAATGCGCAAGATCGCCGGGCTTATCAACGGGGCATTAGAGGACCATGGTGATGCCAAAGAAATAGCCAGGATCAAAAAAGAGGTGGTCGGTTTAACCAGGAAATTCCCATTATACCCGGAGCTGCTAAAATGAAAAAGAAAAAACACGTAGGCAAACGGCGATCCGCCACCAAAACATCGGTGGACACCCGCAGGCAGCTTGATGGCGGGCGGCCGAGCTGGGATGAGTATTTCTTGGAAGTGGCGGAATTAGTGGCAAAACGCTCAACTTGTTTGCGCCGCAAGGTAGGAGCGGTAGCGGTCCGCGATAAGAGGATCCTGGCAAGCGGCTATAACGGCGCCCCTTCCGGATTAATTCATTGCGAGGACATCGGCTGTATCCGGCAGAAATTGAACATCCCTTCCGGCCAGCGCCAGGAGTTATGCCGGGCCCTGCACGGGGAACAAAATATAATAATCCAGGCGGTAATACACCGGATTGATTTAAAAGGCGCATCCATTTACGTTACTAATCAGCCCTGCGTAACCTGCACCAAGATGTTGATCAGCGTGGGAGTCAAAGAAATAATAATATCCGAAGGTTACCCTGATGAGCTGGCCAGGAAGATGCTCAAAGAGGCCGGCATAAAATTAAAACAGGTCAAAAAGAAGTGAAATGCCCTTTTTGCGGTTATAAGGAAGATAAAGTCGTTGATTCTCGCTCTACCGCAGAGGAGTCGGCGGTCAGGCGGAGGCGCGAGTGCCTTAAATGCGGCAAACGTTTTACTACTTATGAATATGTTGAAGAGGTTTCTTTGCTGGTAATTAAGAAGGACGCCCGCAGAGAGCCTTTTGACCGCAAGAAGATATTAGCCGGTATAATCCGCGCCTGCGAAAAGAGGCCGGTGAGCGTGGAAAAGATGGAGGAGATCGTCACACAGGTGGAGCGGCTGATCCAGAAAAAAAGCGACCGCGAGGTTCCGTCAAACAAAATAGGTGAACTGGTGATGGAGAAGCTCAAAGTCATTGACGATGTTGCCTATGTGCGCTTTGCCTCGGTGTACCGGCAGTTCAAGGACGTAGGCCAATTCATGGTAGAGCTGAAGGATATCCTGGGCAAAGACAAGAAGAAATCACGTTAGCTGGTGACCGAGACATCTACTGATTTTTCGTATTGATTAATAATGTTTTTATGGTAAACTTACTTTATACGTTTTTATTACACAGTGTTTAGACATAACTAACCAAGAAGGGGGTATCATGTTTAAATTAAAAACAATTTTACTCTCTCTCTCTCTCTCTCTGGGAATCTCGCTCCTAGCTTTTAATCCCCTCGTTTTTGCCGATGAATCCCTCACCATCACCACCTACTATCCTTCCCCCTATGGGGTATATAACGAGCTAACCACCCAAAGCAATACCTACCTGGCTACCACAGGCGGTAACGTCGGCATCGGGACGACGGGGCCGGGACAGAAGCTGACAATTGAAGGAACTTCTCCGATTGCTGAATTACGTACTGGCGGTTATTTGATGTTGCGCCCATCAGGAAATGATTGGGATATGAGATTACGGGCCGATGGTACAGGTTCTGCTTCTTATTTAAGTGTTTATTCTGGAGGGGATTTAGCTAACCCGCGTATGGTTGTAACAGCATCCGGCAATGTCGGCATCGGGACGACAGGGCCAAATCAGAAATTAGAAGTTTATGATACTGCTTCAACTGATATTTCAATGCGGGTTGCTAAATCGGTTACGGGTAAGGGTTCATATATTGAATTTTATAATTCTGCAGATGCTAAATATTCTTATGTAGGTCTGGTTCCTACAACTGGTGGAATTGTAGTGCAGGGAGCGAGTAGTGGTGATAGCAACCCTGCGTTTAAAGTCCAAGATAATGCTGCGAGTGAAAAGTTTAGGATAACAACAGCAGGCAACGTCGGCATCGGGACGACGGGACCGGGTTACCCCCTACATATTCAACCAACAGCAGTTGCTGGGGCATCAATTGGGACGGGTATGCTTGCGTTATCTGGGGCGCATAATACCGTGAACAGACCTTTGATTTATTTTAAAAATACTACTGCTGGCACTACTTACACTGGTGGAATGAGATGGTTTGATGGAAATGGTAATGAGGGTTGGGGTATTGAAGATAACCGTGTGATTGGTAGTGGTTATCTTGAATTCAATATTGCTGGTAGTAATAAAGTGACCTTTAATCCTGACGGCAACGTCGGTATCGGGTCGACGAGTCCAGGATACAAATTGACAGTTAACGGCACTGCCTGGTGCACTGCCGGTGCCTGGGCCTCTGACCTAAGGTGGAAGAAGGATATCACTCCACTGCCTAACCCTCTGTCTAAGCTTATGCATATAAGAGGAGTAGAGTTTGACTGGAACCGCAGCCAGTTCAAGGATATGAAC
>Ga0172371_10011628_pt1 | contig 11710 bp, 7 predicted proteins | sample Lak12m_FD_114543 | JGI IMG/M metagenome (GOLD analysis project Ga0172371, IMG submission 114543) | Freshwater microbial communities from Kabuno Bay, South-Kivu, Congo - kab_022012_12m | ecosystem: Environmental > Aquatic > Freshwater > Lake | place: Democratic Republic of the Congo: South-Kivu...
GGCGGTAGAAGTAAAGTACTCTGTGATAACAATCATGGCAGCGGTTAAAGCCAAACCAATTAGCGAGCAATAAAACAGTTTCATCGCGTCATCGCCCATCAGCCAATTGCTGATGAAATAAAAGGCAATCATAGCGATGATGCCAGAAGCAGCTACTCCTTTATAGAGAGCACTCATGATTTTATCCCCCTTGAGTCTGACAAAAAAGCTTCCAATAATCGATGAAACAATCGAAGCACCACCGAGAACTAGTGGATAAAGAACCGCCTTGGTCGGATCGTCGTACAGCAGAGTCCCAAGAAGCATCGCGGCGATCGCGGTAACGGCATAAGTTTCAAATAGGTCCGCGGCCATTCCGGCGCAGTCTCCCACATTATCGCCTACGTTATCAGCAATCACAGCCGGATTTCTGGGATCATCTTCCGGAATGTTGGATTCAACTTTTCCAACTAAGTCAGCGCCCACATCAGCCGCTTTGGTGAAAATCCCTCCACCAAGCCTCGCAAAAACAGAAATAAGTGAACCTCCAAATCCTAATCCGACAAGATGGTTGACAATTTCTCTCGAGGAAACATCAGGTAAAACTTTGCTTAAAATAGTGTAATAACCGGCAACGCCCAAAAGTCCAAGCCCGACCACCAAAAGGCCTGTTACCGAGCCGCCCTTAAATGCGAGATCAAGCGCACCCTTCATTCCGTCCCTTGCCGCCTCTGCGACTCTGACATTAGCTCGAACCGAAATGTTCATACCAATATAACCGGCTAGCGCTGACAGAATTGCGCCGATGACAAAACCGACTGCGCTGAACCAACCAATAGCAAAATATAAAATGATAGCGACAACAAGTGCAACAACCGCAACCGTTCGATACTGCCTATTTAAATACGCGCTAGCCCCCTGTTGAATCGCTCCGGCAATCTCCTGCATCTTTTCATTTCCGGCAGGTTTTCCGATGATCCACTTGGCCATCACAAGACCGTAAATAATCGCAACTAGAGCAGCTGCTAAAGAACCATACATTCCCCAATCAAGTATCGTCATATATTCCTCCAAAATAAAAATTCAAAATCCGATCTTTTGAATTTACTTATAAATTTTGACTTATTTATATACTATTTCCCTGTACACTTCAAGAGTTTTGAAGGCGACATCCTGCCAGTCAAACCTCTGAGCGTTTTTGAATCCTTTTTCAATCAATTCCGATTTGAGCTCCTTATCTTCAAGAATCTTGAGCATTTTTTCTGCCATGTCGGGCACATTTTCAGGATCAAAATACAGCGCACCGTTTCCGAATATCTCTGTGAAACAGGTCCTATTGCTGGCAACAAGTGGTACTCCGCAGGCCTGTGCCTCAAGCCCTGGTAGACCAAAACCTTCAGAGAGCGAAGGAAAAACAAACATCTCGGCGTTATTGTAGAGAATCGGAAGATCGGCATCCTCGATGAAGCCGGTAAATTTAACAGCTTTTTGCAGACCTAGCTCCTTAACCTTGGTAATCAAACAAGGAAACTTCGGATCAGGTCGACCGGCAAAGACAAGATCGAGCTTACCCTCAAACTGTTTCTCGTTTGCTATTTGATAAAAAGCCTCTATCAACCTGATCAGATTTTTATGCTCGCGCCACTGACCGACATAGAGAATATATGGCTTATCAATTCCGTATTTTTCTGTTTGCTTCAATGCTCTTGGATTAGTAATTTTACAAAATTTCTGGTCGACTCCATTGTACGTCGTCACAATCTTACTTTTAGGAATCCTTAGCACCCTTGCGAGATCGTTTTTGACAAAATCAGACACCGTCAGTATCTTTTCCGATTTTCGGGCAGCATGAGAAATGACCCAATGATAGGCATATTTTTTCAGCTTCCCGCCTTTTCCAGCATATTGGGAAAGTGTTAAATCATGAATAGTCACAACAAATTTACCGCGATATAAAACAGGGTGGTTGAAATGCGGGAAGTGAACTAGGTCGGGCCTAAGCGACTTAAGAAGTCCCGGCAACTCAGTTTGTTCGGCGAGAGAATAATGACCTATACCAGTTTCAACTATATCAACCGGGATTTCACGGTCAGTAAGAATCTTTGATAACTCACCGTCGAAAGTGGTGCCTTTATTTACCAAAAGAATATACTTTTGCGACTCGTCCTGCGGAAGGATATGCTTGAGCAATTCGTATGAATACCGTCCTATCCCAGCATGAGACAGGGAGAGGAATCTTCCATCGAACAATATTCTTTTGATTGAATTCATATCATCTAGAGTTTTTAAAAGTCCAGCTTCGATTGATAAAGAAATTCCATAAAGTCGCTGCAGCCGTTGCTAAGATCAGCCCAAAGATGTCTCTTAGATTTAGTTTAGAAGTAATGTAGAAGAAAACCAAGCTGTTGATTAGTAAACCGCCAAGCGCCACTACCATAAATTTTCCTGCCTCGGCGATTACTCTCTTTTCAGTCGATCTAAAAGTCCACTTTCGATTCATATAATAGTTTGAGAGTGCCGAAACAATAAACGAAAGGGCCTTAGCGATTTGACGAGCGCTCTGTAGATTAATCGATGGAAACCATCCCAAAACCAAAATCCTGACCGGGTAGTAAGCAGCCCAATCAACCAGGGTATTTACCGCTCCAACAATAGCAAATTTTACAAATTGCCTAACGGACTTTTTCTGAGAAAATAGCCTGAAAACAAGCTTTGCCGATTTGGACAGTTCGCCTGATATTTTCGACTCGCCAACCTCGCGATCCTTGAATGTTATTGGCGTTTCTTTTAGTTTAAAGCCATTTTCTTGGGCAAGCAGAAGCATTTCGACCTGAAAGGCATAACCGGCCGCCTGTATTTGGTCGAGATTTATTGCCTTGAAAAAGCTAACCGGATAGCACTTAAAGCCTGCTGTTGCGTCCTTGGCTTTAATTGCAAGCATGATTCTGGTGACAAGATTTGCGCCCCAACTATTGATATATCGCCTAGCATCCCATCCGACGATCTTACCGCCCTTTACATATCTCGACCCTATTGCGACGGTGTTATTGTCGCAAAGTTCTATCAATCTTTTGAGGGCTTCCGGAGGATGGGAAAAATCCGCGTCCATAGATACGAATTTCTTGTATTTGCGGGCGACGCCCCATTTAAATCCGGCTACATAGGCCTTTCCTAACCCCTGTTTTTCGGTTCGGGTCAGCAAATAAATCCCCTTATTCTTTGCCGCAAGTTTTTCCACAATTTTTCCCGTTCCATCAGGAGAACTATCATCAACAACCAAAATATCCCCCTCGGGGCTTTCATTAAGTATCGCCTCGATAATCCCTTTAATATTCTCTTTTTCGTTATAAGTGGGAATAATAATTAATGCAGTTTTCACAAGACAAAAATACACGATATCCTGGTTGCTGTAAACAATTTCGTACCTTGGCAATACCGCCAAAAGACTCTATAATTACTATGTGAAAAAAATCATCATCTCTTTTTTCGTACTCGCCATCGCCATAGTTGGTGGCATTTATGCGGGCAGGGTGCTAAAAAATGACAAAAAAGTCGAAGAAAGTCCTTATGTTTTCGGTGTGCAGTGTGGCGCGTTCACCATAAACAAGAAAATTGAAAGCTATAACGAGCAGAACACAGTCAAAAAAATACAGAAGCTCAAAGAGCTCGGTGTGAACACAGTTAGGGCAAATTTTGAAATGTCGGTTAATCAGCCGTTCTCTATAACTCCTTACGACGATACAAATGACCGATATATTACCTCTTTGACCGATAATGATTTCGATGTCCTGCTTGTCATCGACCCTAATATTCCAGCCACTATCGGCAAAGCAGATTATGAAAAAGAAGGCTATAATCTCGCCTCCTACATTTCCAAAAGATATAAAGGCAAAATCAAATACTACCAAATCGCGAACGAAGTGAGCGGGACTTCCGTTAAACCCTCCGATCCCGATTTTAAGGGTCGTGTTTTCAAAGATGATTTCGGCCTGGAATACTCCGTTGAACGATATGAAGCGGTTCGGGGATGGGTCAAGGGAATGTCAAGGGCAATCCGCGAAAATGATCCCTCGGCTAAAATTGTGCTGACAGGCCATTGGGTATTATATGAAGTTGTCGAACGACTAATCGCCGACGGAGTCGATTTTGACGTCCTTGGATGGGCTTGGTACGAGAACGACGGAGACGACATTACCAAACGAGAAACACCAGATGGAAAAAATACAATCAACCTCGGCGCCGAACTAGCCAAATTTAAAAAGACCAATTGGATCATTGAGAGTAACTTGGAAGATGGCACCTTTCCCAAAGGAAGCAAAACCACGAAAACCCTCGAAAAAGATCAGGCGGACTTTATCCGAAATTTTGTTCCGAACGTGATAAATAGCGGATATTTCACCGGATACTTTTTCTTCACCCTCTTTGACGATCCGGTAGCCGGTGAAGTCGCCGGCGAGCGGGAGGCGCACTGGGGACTCGTTGAGGTTAAGAAGGTCGGCGATGAAAATGTAATAGTTCGAAACAAGCCAGGATTTAACGCCTACAAAGACGCTATTTCCTCACTCAGTATCTGATTTATATCTTGGTGAGCTCTATATAATCAAGCTCTAGTGTGGCATTTTTTAGCATGATGCGAAACTCAACATTCTCACCGGTTTGTTCGTCTGGTATTTCAAATTCGAGTGTCTCTTTTTTTGAACCACCGGATGAAATCTGAATCTCTTTGCGAGAGAGCTCGTTACGGCCAAGATCTGAAATAACATCAATTATATACGATCCCCTATTTTCACTAAGCTCGAAATCAACCCTGTATTTACCTTTATTAAGGTTGATATACGGACCCGAAACGAGGTAACCGCTTTCCATCTGAGATGCGGACACGACTTGTCCACCGTCTGCACCCTCTTTTTTGATTGTATGACCTACCTCACTGACCAAGTCCTCTCCTTGTATCCGGTTAGAACCATCAAAGCTAACTATCAACGAAAAGAGATCATATTTAACCTGATCGCCATCGAGAGCGGAAACCGCATAAAACGATTTGAGGCCGGTGATTTTTTCCTCCAGCTCCTGAAGGCCAAAGGTTCCGATCTTCTCTCCTCTCAGTTTTTGTTCACCGGTTTTGACAAAGTATGTATCGGCAGTAATCTTGGATTGCTCGGCTGAATATCCGAGAAAAATTTGGTCAGGCCGTGAAGAAACCGGAACATAGAACCATCCCCCTCTGTCTGTATAACTCCAGCTTTCGATGTCTCGATTGCCTGTTGCGATTCTATAGAGACAAAATCCAAAATCTGCATAGGAAATATCCGCCTTATCACTCATACAAAAGTTGCGATTGAACACGTTTACCGAAACGACTTTGGCCGGAGTATCATTTTTCAAGATCCTCCCGAAGGTAAACTGATGCTCTCTCGCTCGGCTATCAAGATCTGACATCCTGCTTGATCCATCTCGCGACACCTCATAGATAGCTTGGGGAAAAAGTGGATTCATCTTGGCCAACTTAAGCGTGTACTCTTCAAAAATATTATTTAGCAGGGTTCGCTGATTTTTAGGCTTACCCGCCGCGTTTGCTCGAATATCAAAATATTCTCCATCAAATCTGCGCCTTGGATATTGAACCGCATCGAGTGAAACATAGGCGGGTTCTCCGCTGACTAATCTTTCGTTTATCGCTTTTTCTGCCTCGTTTGCTCCCTGACCAACATCTCCGAAGCTGATAAACTGTCCCTTATATTCATTAAATGTTCGAGTTATATTGCTGGAAATAAAAACGCCGCCCTGCTTCAACTCTCTCTGCATCACATATATTTGCTCGAATGGTGCCGGCATTTTTTTGTATTTTGCTCCAACGGAAAATCCTAAAAAACCAACCTGCGCCAAAACCAATATTATCAGCGTCAGTCTTATTGCTGGTCTTTTAATCGAGAAAAGTAGCCAAGCACACAGAATGGCCGTTGGTACTAAGGCCGGAATCATCGCTCGCCCATGCAGATTTTCATAAATATAGTTTGCCGTTAAAAGAGTAGATGGAACAAACCAAATGAAAAAGGCCACGGCCGTTTTAGTTTTACTGAATACAAGCTTTAACCATCCGATAATCGCTAAGAGAGCGACCAAAACAGTCGAAATTGTCAGATAATATTTCAAAGTTAGATAGAGCGAGATCGGACTTCGATCAGAGACATTACCAAGAAGTAAATATCTCAGTGCAGCAGTAATGGTTGGCTTACCGTCAGGAATTCCCATCTCATAGGCAACCCTGAGAAGCCAGACGTAGCCCGCTATCGCCCATATAGCCAAAATAGCCATTAAAATAAATTTCAAAATATCCCTTTTAACTGCCTTTAAATCAAACTTTTCTATTTTAATAAGCCAAATTCCAACATAAGCTGTTACCCAAAAAGCAATCGAAGTGTGGGTAAAGGCAGCGCCTCCGAGCAAGATTCCGGAAAGAGCGGCGAGATATAACCCTTTTTCTTTTCGCTCGTCGCAAGATAGAGCAAATACGTATAGAGAGGCAAAATAAAAACCATGCATAGTCGGATCAACCAATATTCCAATTTGCCCGGAGTAGACAAAGGGCAGTAGAGCAAAAATCGTTGCCGAAAGATATGCGATTTTTCGACCAAAAAGATTTTTCGCAAGCAGATACGCAAATAAAACTGCAAGAGATCCGAGCAGCGCAGAAGGAATAATCCCGGCTGTTACGCCTTCATATGCGGTAACACCAAGCTTATAGAATATGCTAGAGAGGCCGACATACATCGGGTGAAAAGGCGGATGACCTGATGTCAAAACCTTGATCATCTCCGGTATCTTCAGCCGCCAGAGGTATTCACTTGAATCGAAGAAGTCCTTTGAGTCCGAAAGAAAAAGAAATCGCGACAAGAAAAGTGCGATCACCGCGAAAAAACCCAACCACTTCACCCTTGATTCAACCATCGTCGGAGTTTTGACAAAAAGTTTGTAAAGCTCACCAAACGCCCTTAGTATAACAGAGATTTTACTGCCGGTTGGCTTGCCGTGCAATCTCGGCAAGTGCCTAACAGGCATTTCAATGATTTGACAGCCCTTCTCCTTCAGTCTAAAAAGTAACTCAGCTGAAAAGGTCGCCCCTCGGCTTAATATCTTTATCTTGCCAAGCGATTCTTTTCTAAAAAGTTTGAAGGCACAATCGATATCTCTGAATTTTATGCCAAGTGCTAAGTAACAGGCTATCTTCCAGCCCAGAACATTGATCTTCCGCCTAAGACCCTCGACTCTCTTGACCCTGTAACCGATAACAACATCATATTCTCCTATAACGTCAAGAAATGGTCGAAGATCTCTGAGGTCAAACTGTAGATCTGAATCAGTAAAAAAGACAAGCTCCCCCCTCGCCATTTTCAACCCGTCCCAGACAGCTGCACCATAACCGCGATTACGCACGTGATTTACGATTTCAAGAAATTTGTTAGTCTTCGCAATGTCATTGAGTACCTCAAGGGTCCCATCAGCTGAGCCGTCATTTACGACTATGATTTCCCAGGCCTTAAACCTCTTAACCAAAAAACGGCTTGCCTGTTCGACAGCCTTCTTGATGTTTTTTTCCTCGTTATATGCAGGCAAAACAAAAGAAAAATCTATTTTCTTCATATAAACTTTGTACCAAATAACCCTGTAAATTCAAGCTAGGTTATAGGAGCGCCAGTAGAATCCAGAACATACCAGCCAAGTCGTTTCTAAAAAAAGGCGTGTCAACTAGGCCATATACTAGGATCGAAATAACAGCGGCGATAATAACAATATTTTTGGACTTTCTAAGAGAGAACCATAAAAGAGCAAAAAACGAGCCGATTCCCAGAACACCCATCGTCAGATAAATATGTAGATAAAGATTGTGAGCAGTTAAGGCCTGAGGAGCAATATATTCAGTATAATTTATCCTACCCCTGGTCAGATCGGTGAAATAATCCTGAAAATTCGATAGGCCAACCCCAAAGATCGGCTTTTGCGCGATTATTTCGCTTGAAGTCGTCCAAATATAGTACCTAATATTTGACGAACTGCCTGTTCGGCCCATATCGCCAAAGTTCGGTCTAAACATCATCAGACCGCCCAAAATGATTAGTGCGCAAACGACACCAACATAGACGGCATAGGTTCTGCGTCGCGACTCCTTGGCAAAAACGAGGAGCATCGTGAGCAAACCCGCCGGCAGAGCCAAATAGACTCCTCTTGATCCACTTAAAATCAGAGCGGCGAGTATCAGGACGCTGCACGATAGAAAATAGATAAACCTTCCCCTGTCTTTAAAATAGGAAATCGATAGAAAAATAGATCCAACAAGCGTTGGGGTAAGGAACATTGATAAATAGTTCGGACTTAAGCGGTCAAGGTCGAGTAATCTGCCGTCTTGCGATCTGACTCCAAATAAAAAGTAGATCAGTGCAACGGCAGCAGTAATAGCTCCGCTGACGCAGAGTGCCATAAAGGCCTTGTTCTTTTGGCTCTTATCAAATGAAGAAATCATGAGATAGACCAAAAAGCCGTCTAGAAAATATGCCTTCCAAAGACCAGCCGCTCTGATCATCTGAGGATCGAAAAGCACAGATATTAAACCGGCAACGATAAATACCAGCAAGGCATAGAACAAGCTGCTCCGTTTGATTTTTATCTGACGAAGAACCAGGCCAGTAATAAAGGAAGCGTAAATCATCAATTCCAAAATCGTGGTCGGAATCGGACCGATTGAAAATCGCACGAGATAAAGCGGCAAGGCTAGGATCGTCAGCAAAACGAGAAGCAGATATATTTTATCCAGCTTGCTATTTTTCATTTTTGTTTAAAACAATATTGCTTGTTGCGCCGATCAGACCAATCAAGAACCAAACATGAATGATGTAGAGTGTTGAAAAAGTAGCATATTGAACCAAAATCCCCAGTAATGCTGCAAGAAGAGCAAAAATGACAGGCGCGGCAAAATTTCCGCGAGAGGCAAAATAAGCTTTCAATCCCCTAGCGTAAATGGCGACAACCAGAATCACAAATCCGACAAATGCGACCAAACCACCTTCGGCTAACAACTCTAAATATTCATTATTAACAATCGCCCAGCCGTCCTCTTCTGGTGGCTCGTCCGGATCGCCCTGAATCATCGGTCCGAAGTTGCCAAGCCCTACGCCGAGAATCGGCTTGTCGACAAACATTTCATAAGCCCGATTGGCGGCCGAAAGTCGCATAACAACCGACTCGCCTTCCTCGCGGTCTTCGACCGCGACATGACCAACAAACTCGTCGATTGCCCGTGATTCACTTCTGCTGAGTGCCAAATATGCGCCGGTAGCAGTGAAAAATATAATTGCCAGCGCTATTGAAACCGTCTTAAAATTGATGATCGTTTTTGCCTGGGTAACCAAGATTACTACGAAAACAACGGCCGCCGCCAGATATGCGCCGCGCGAAACTGTTAAAACAAAATCAATAAGTAAAACGACCAAAAGTAAATAGGATATGTTGCGATTAAATACTTCGCTGATTGAATTTTTGATGTTTAAAAAGAAAATTAGGAGTAGCGGGATAAAAATATAATTGGCAAAATACAGTGGTTCTTGAGAAAACGCCTGAACTCGAGCAAACCCAAAGGTTGAGCTGTCGTAGCCCTTTTTGAGGAGAGTTATTTCGTTTGGCAGTCCAATCATGTCGCCGCCGAACTGCAAAATACCAAAAATTCCGGCGATTAAAGCCCCCCACAGAACACCGCTAAGTACCAACTTCAACGACTCCTTACTTCTAACAGCCGTAGTTACAACAAAATAAACGAGGCCCATCAGGATCATAAATGCATAGACCTGCAAAGCTCTCGACATATTCACAGCAACTGGAAGCGAAGCAAGCAGGGTCAGAAGGAAAAAAGTAACAGCTGCCCTTATCGGATCCTTGGGAATTTTAACTTGCCGCGTCAAAACCGCAAAAAGACAAGTAACAAGAGTGAGAATAATCAGAAGATGATTGATCTTTAGTGTAGCAGCACCAAGTTCAATCGTCGGGACCCTCTCAAAAGGAAGAAAAAAACCGATCAGGAAAACTCCTGCTTCGATCTTATAAAAAATAATCGGCAAGATCAGTATGATGAAGGCGGCACCCAAGCCCAGCATCAGCCCGAGAGGATATTTTAGCGTTGCCATCACAAAAGCCAGGGCAAGCGCAATCGCCGCCGCTATTACATACCAAGATATTTTGGAAATCGCCTTCATTTTCTATTCCTCATGGCCTGTTCATAAACATCAATTGTCTGCTTGGCCGTTCTCTCCCAGTCAAATTTACTGACTTGTTGCTCGTTTTTCTTCTTCATTTCATAATAAAGTTTTTCGTCACGATTGACTCGGCTGATAGCTTCTACCCAGGCCGACTTCTGTTTTGGGGAGATCAAAATGCCCGCCTCACCGATTACCTCGGGCATCGAAGATGTATTTGAAGAAATGACCGGTGTACCGCTAGCCATCGCCTCCAGCGGAGGCAAACCGAAACCTTCATAAAGCGACGGAAAAGTGAAGATCCTCGCGCCCTGATATAACGCCCCTTTGTCCTCTTCATCAATATAACCGGTAAAGATTACTTTCCCTTGCAATTTGAGTTTAGCTACCTTCTCGAAAAGACCCTCATAATACCAGCCCTTCTTGCCAGTGATCACCAGCGCCAAGTTGCTATTTTTTTTGTCTTTGATCGCCTCGAAAAATACATCGATCAAAAAGTCGAGGTTTTTTCTCGGCTCAAGAGTTCCAATGTGTAGCAGATAGTCCTGGGGTAAATCATATTTTTTCTTGACCTGATCTATTTTGTCATTTGATAATTTTTGTTGAAGTTTGGCATCAAAGCCGTTATGAATAACGGTTATTTTATCGGGGGATATTTTCAAAACTCGAACAATATCGCGTTTGGTGGATTCGGAGATGGATATAATTTTTTTGGCCTTGGCGTAAGAAAACGGCATCCACTTGGAATAAAACATGCGTGAAGCAAACGGAATGTTCTGAGGAAAAAGAATGCTAATAATATCGTGGATCGTCACTACAACCGGCCCCCTAAACATCAACGGAGCCGAAAAACACGGCTGATGGATAAGGTCGACAGACCGCCCCCTAGCGATTTTAGGAAAAGTGAATTGATCCCAGATAAATCTCTGCGGCGTTGAAAAGTCGGTTTCGGAATCCGGCTTAGCCAAAACATACTCATTTTTGTCATCAATTTTTTTGAGATTCTCAACTAGATTTGACACACAAAAACCAAAACCCGTCGGTTGCCCCAGTGTAGTTTGTACATCAATAGCTATTTTCATCTATCCTCTTCTGATAACTTCTTTGATCAAATCTCTCGGAATTGCACGAAACACATAAACGCAAAGAGCGTATATGACAAAACATCCAAGGACTGTGATCAATATATCAATTCCTGCTACAAACATCATGTATGCCGCAATAGCCATAACCGCCCCGCAAAGCAATATCCTGAAAAAGTTACCAAACTGAATCGGAATTTTCATGTACTTTCTGGAAACATAATAAGTAACCAGCATCACCACCACCTCTGTTAACAAAGTCGCAACTGATGCGCCAAGATAACTAAACCGCGGGATTAGTGCAAGGTTTAAAACCACGTTTAAGAGGGCAAAACCGATCGTCGGATAAACTAACGATTTTTGCCGGCCGATTGAAACGACCAAATAATTGTATAGGGCAGTAAAGAA
>Ga0172371_10011629_pt1 | contig 11709 bp, 11 predicted proteins | sample Lak12m_FD_114543 | JGI IMG/M metagenome (GOLD analysis project Ga0172371, IMG submission 114543) | Freshwater microbial communities from Kabuno Bay, South-Kivu, Congo - kab_022012_12m | ecosystem: Environmental > Aquatic > Freshwater > Lake | place: Democratic Republic of the Congo: South-Kivu...
GAGGGCATCGACTGCATCGAGATCCTGATCATCGACGACGGTAGCAATGATCGGACAGTCGAGGTTGCCAGTCAAATCGGTGTTCACCATATCGTCCGCAACTTGAACAACAAGGGCCTCGCCGCCTCGTTCAACATCGGCATCGATACCTGCCTGCGTCTGGGGGCGGATATCATTGTCAATACCGATGGCGATAACCAGTACCAAGGCCAAGACATCGCCAAACTGGTGGCTCCGATTGTCAACGGTCAGGCCGATATCGTCATCGGCGACCGACAGACGGACAGCATCCTCCACTTCGATCTGCACAAAAAGCTCCTGCAGAAAATTGGCAGTGCCATTGTCCGTATCCTCTCTGGGGCGCAGATCCCGGACGCGGTCAGCGGCTTTCGCGCCTTTTCCCGTGAAGCGGCTATGCAGCTCAATATCCTGACCCACTACTCCTACACGGTGGAGACCATCCTCCAAGCTGGCAAGCGCAACCTGGCGGTGGCTAGCATCCCGATCGGCACCAACCCCAAGACCCGAGAATCACGCCTGGTACGCAGTATCCCGAGCTTCATGCTCCATCAGTTCAACACCATGACCCGCATGTACGCCATGCACCAGCCGCTCAGGTATTTTTTCATCATCAGCCTGATCATCATGCTCGGCGGTCTGATCCCCATGATTCGCTTTTTCCACTTCTATCTGCAAGGGATGGGCGATGGCCATATCCAATCGCTGATCATCGGCGGGGCGCTCGTGATGATCGGCTTTCAGGTGTTGGCCATCGGCTTTCTGGGGGATGTCATCTCCTTCAACCGGCGGTTGATTGAGGAGGTCTTGATCCGGGTGAAGAGGATGGAGATCGACTACCTGAGCGCCGGAAAAAAGTAGCGCATGTCCTACGGCCATATCCTCTGCCTGACATCCAATTTTCCCCGTTGGCCGGGGGACTCAACCACGCCCTTTGTCCTCCACCTGGCCCAAGACCTCCAGCAGATCGGCTGGCAGGTGACGGTGCTGGCCCCTCATGCCCCTGGGGCCAAGCGCCATGAAACCTTGGCCGGGGTCGAGGTCCGTCGTTTCCGCTACCTGTGGCCGGAGAGCTGGCAAACCGTCTGCTACCAGGGGGGGGCGTTGATCAACCTGCGCAGACATCGCGTCAATTACGCCAAACTCCCCGCCCTGCTCTTCGGCGAATGGCTGACCACCCGCCGCTGGTTGGCGACGAGAAAGTTCGACCTGCTCCACTCCCACTGGCTGTTGCCTCAAGGCTTTATTGGGGCGCTCGCCGCCCGCTCGCTGGGCATCCCCCACCTCTGCACCGTGCATGGCGGGGATGTCTTTGGCCTTCAGGGTGGGCTCATGCGCCGCTGCAAGGCCTTCGCCATCCGCCACACGGAGGCGATTACCGTCAACAGCTCGGCGACCCGTCAGGCTGTGGCTCGCCTCTGTCCAGAGTACTCGGCTCTCCATACCATTCCGATGGGGGTGGCGACGGTTGATAACAGCCCTCAGCATCATCGCCAAGCCAATCGCATCCGGCGGCGGTTCAAGCGGAGGAGCGAGCCGCTTTTGCTCTTCGTCGGGCGGCTGGTGGAAGAAAAAGGGGTGGCCGATCTGCTCGATGCCCTCGTCTTGTTGCGCGAGTGGCACTACGATATGACACTCCTGGTTATTGGCGAGGGTCAGGATCGGCCATCGCTGGAGAGGCAGGCCCATGCTCAGGGACTTGGCGGCCAGGTGGTTTTTAGCGGCTGGCTGGCGGCGGCAGACATCCCTCACTATCTCACTGCCGCTGATCTGGTGGTCGCCCCCTCCCGCACCGCCCCGGGCGGATGGGTTGAGGCCCAGGGCCTCAGCATCATCGAGGCGATGATGGCCGGTAGGCCGGTGGTTGCCACCCGTAGCGGCGGCATCATCGATTCGATTGAGCACGAGGTCTCCGGCCTCCTGGTGCCCGAGCGGGCCCCAGAGCAGTTGGCCGCCGCCATTGGCCGTCTGATTGACGACCCCATCCTCGCCCAAATGCTTGGCAAGCGGGCGCAGCAGACCGCCCAGGCCAAGTTCTCACGGGCCTCCTCAGCGGCACAGTTCTCGCGGTTATTCGCCGACTTGCTCAACACCCGCAGCCGGTCAAGGGGGAGACAATGCCCCGGGCGTTGATGATCACCCACCTCAAAAACACCCGCTATCTTCATGGCGGCCATGTCTATCGTCAGTCGATCAAGGCCATGCTGGCCATCAACGACCCCCACCTCAATTTCGATGAGCTCTTTGTCCATCACCAGCAACACCACGCCTGGCGTCTGTGTCGGCAGATCTACGACCTTTTGACCTCCCCCTTCACCCCCTTCCCGGCCAAGGTCAATCACTTCCGCACCCGGGCCTTCCGCCAGCGTTTAGCCGCAGCCTTGGCCGAGAGGGACTATTCCCTGGTGGTGATCAGTGGCGCCGATATGTTGTGGTGCCTGGATTGCTTGCCCCGCGAGCTCCCCCTGCTCTACCTCTCCCACAACATCGAGCACCTCCTCTACCACCAGCAGGTCGCCAAATATCAGGCCATCCCAGGCTTGGGAAGGCTGCTCAAGGCCGATGCCGATAAGTTCAAGGCCTTTGAGCTAGAACACCTCAAGGGCCTGAGACGGGTTGTCACCATCGCCGCCGCCGATCACGCCATGCTGCAAGCCTATTGCCCACAGGCCCGAATCGCCACGGTCATGCCGGCCTTCGACTCCCCGCCCTGCCCGCTGAGACCAAGGCCTACGGGGGCCTTACGGCTTGGCTTTCTTGGCAACCTAGAGTGGTGGCCCAACCGCCGTAGCCTGCGCTGGTTCCTGGAGGAGGTTTTTCGCAAGGTCAACGCCGACATCGAGCTGCACCTCTACGGACAGGGCAGTGCCGCCTACCACGAGGAGGGCAAGATCTACGGACACGGCTTTGTCCATGACCTAAGCGAGGTGTGGACGGGGGTGGATCTGCTGATCCAACCCATCACCTGCGGGGCGGGGATGAACATCAAGGTGGCCGAGGCCCTCTACAACCGCAGGCCAATGATCGCCACCCCGCTCGCCCTGCGGGGGATGCCGCTTGTCGAAGACCCGGCCATCACCGTGCTGGCCGAGGCCGGGGCCTGGATCGACTACCTCAATGGGCCAGGGCCGGCCGAGCAGGCGACCAAGACCATCCGCCGCCAGAATGCCGAGCTCTTCTCCCTCGAAAAAAATCGCCTTGCCCTCAAGGCCTTGCTGGCCGACGAGGGGCCAGTCGTTACTCGCCCAAGCGGCTTTCGGGGCTAGGCCCATGCCCTCGATCGGCGTCATCTCCGTCAACTATCGGTCTCAGCGGCAGCTCAACCGCTGTCTGACCAGCCTCAAGGCGACCTGCCGTGGCGATCTGCGCTATATCGTGGTCGATAACAGCCCGACCTCAGAGATGCCAGCCATCAGCAGTGCCCACCCCGATGTGCAAGCCATTGTCCCTGGCCGCAATCTCGGTTTTGCCGGCGGTTGCAATTGCGGTATTCGCCTTGCCGTAAGCCAAGAGCTGGACTATGTCCTCCTGCTCAACCCCGACACCTGGACGGAGCACGACTTCCTCAGCCCCCTGCTCACGGCCCTAGAGACCGACGAACACTGGGCCCTGGCGGGGCCTACCATTGTTCGGGATACTGCCCAACGGCAGCTCTGGTACGGCGGGGCGACGATGAACTGGTGGAAGGGTGGGCCGCGCCAGATCACCGGCCATCACCATAAGCGCACGACAAGCGCCCACCCTATCCCTTGCCTCTCCGGCTGCGCCATGTTGATCAAGACTTCGGCCATTCGCGAGGTCGGCCTGATGGACGAACGGTACTTCCTCTACTTTGAGGATACCGATTATGTTCAGCGTTTCCGGCAGGCGGGCTTTGCGGCGATCTATGTCCCCGCCGCCACCTTGATTCACGATGTCTCCTCGACGGTCGGCTTTCAGAGCCGCGATTACGTCTACTACTTCTCCCGTAACCGGGTTTGGTTCATGCGACGTTGGGCCCGTTGGCATCATTTTTTGATCTTCATGCTCTACAACACCCTGATCAAACTCCCCGGCGCCCTGCTGATCTTTGGTCTGCTTCGCCGCCAACCGGCCTTGGTCTACGCCTATTTCCTGGGCTATTGGCACGGCATCGGCGAAATCCCCCTTCGAGACGACTTCTTGGCTTGCCAAACCAAACAAAAATTCTTATAGCTGTGCCGTCGTGCCAACCATCCCTCACTTCCCCTTGCCATCGGAGATACCCCCCTATGTCTACCCTACCTCGCGGCCTTGGCCTACTCCTCGCCGCCTCCTGCTGTCTTACCCCCTTGCAGCCAGCCCAGGCCAAGGTCTTCCAGACCGTGGATAAGACCTTCACCGCCAGCGCCGCTCCAATCGATATCGCGGTCTCCGCTGACGGCAACCTCACCTTTTTGCTGGCGCCAAACGGCAAGGTCACCATCTTTAATAAGGATGGCGGCAAGGAGGAGATCACCGTCGATGGCGATTTCGATCATATCGCCACCGCCGGCACCGGCGACAAGATTTGGCTCAGCAGTCAGAAGACCAAGCAGGTTAAGGGCGTCTTCGTTGACACCTTGAAGCAGTTGAGCAGTGACGGCTCCCCCTTCCTAGGTGAGGAGAAGGCCCCGGTGGTGTTGACCACCTTCAGCGACTTCCAGTGTCCCCATTGTGCCAAGCAGGGAGAGCTCTTCCAAAAGTTGCTGGAAAAGAACCCCACCACCATCAAGATCGTCTACAAGTATAACCCCTTGCCCAATCACCAGTTTGCCGGCGCCGCCGCCATCGCCGCCTACGCCGCCCACCAGCAGGGCAAATTTTGGCAATACCACGATATGGTCTACGCCAACTTAAACGATCTCACCATCGAGAAGTTGACTGAATTCGCTGAAAAGCTGGGGCTGAACATGCCGCAATTTCAGGAACAGATGAACAGCCAGGAGGCCAAGGACAAGGTCATCAAAGACCTGCAAGAGGGGCGTGAGGCCGGGGTTTCCGGTACTCCGGTGCTCTTTTGTAACGGCCGCCTGGTGCGCGACCGCAGCGAAGAGAACATCCAGAAGATGATCGACGAAATCGTCAAGAAGAAGTGAAAGCCAAGCACGGCAACAGCCACGAGCTTGAGCTGGCGGATGCGGCCCGCGTTGTCGACCTCTATGGCCCACAGAACAAAAACCTGACCGATATCGAACAGGCGGTGGGGGTCAGCATCCACGCCCGTGGTACCCGGCTGTTGATTGAAGGCCCCGAGCATGGGGTCGAGCTGGCGGTCAATCTCGTTGGCCAACTGCTTGGCCTCTTGCAGGCTGGCTACCCGCTCTACCCCCCAGACATCGCTTACGGGGTCAGGGTGTTGGAGCGAGACCCGCGTGCCAACCTCAAAGAGATCTTTCTCGATCAGGTCTATCTCACCGGCAACAAGCGCGTCATCTCTCCCAAGAGCGTCAACCAAAAGGCCTACATCGAGGCCATCAAGGCCAATGATATTGTCTTTGGCACAGGCCCCGCCGGTACGGGCAAGACCTACTTGGCGGTGGCCATGGCAGTAGCGGCCCTCACCAAGAACCAGGTGCGCTCTATCATCCTCACTCGCCCGGCGGTGGAGGCCGGAGAGAAGCTGGGCTTCTTGCCCGGCGACTTGGCCGAAAAGATCAACCCCTACCTCCGCCCCCTGCACGACGCCCTGCACGATATGCTTGGTCGTGAGAAGGCCGCAGCCTTCATCGAAGAGGGGGTGATTGAGATCGCGCCCCTGGCCTTCATGCGTGGCCGCACCCTAAACAGCGCCTTTGTCATCTTGGACGAGGCCCAGAATACCACCCGCGAACAGATGCAGATGTTTCTGACTCGCTTGGGCTTCAACTCCAAGGCGGTCATTACCGGCGACCTGACCCAGATCGACCTGCCCGGCAAGGATCAATCCGGGCTGTTGCACGCCAGCCGGGTACTGCAGGGGATCAGCGGCATCGCCTTCAGTGCCTTTTCGGAGGTCGATGTCGTCCGTCACCGCCTGGTGCAGGCCATCATCTCCGCCTACGCCGCCGAAGACCACAGGCAGAAGGCCGGAGGCCGGGCCACCCCCGCTCCCACCTCAACCTGAGTCCCTCTCCCATGCCGGTTATCCTTCGTTCCGAGAGCAACTGCCAGCCCCCTTTACCCCTTGAGCGACTACGGCAGAGCGCCGAACACCTGCTCCGTTTGTGTGGTCATCAGCACAGCGAACTGAGTCTGCTGATCGTCGCTGACCCCGCCATGCGTGAGATGAACCGTCACTATCGGGGCAAGGACAAGGCCACCAACGTCCTCTCCTTCCCCATGGCCGAGGGGAGAGATATCCCCAACGGCACCCTGCTTGGGGATATCGTCATCTCAGCCGACACCGCCATCCGTGAGGCCCGCGAGCTGAAAATACCCGTCGCCAAACGGCTACGCTGGCTCTTGATCCACGGCCTTGTTCACCTCCTGGGCTATGACCATGAGCTCTCCGCCGCCGAGGCCAGGCTGATGGAGGCCCGCGAAATGGAACTCCAACATCATCTAACCATCATCGAGAGGAAGAACACCATGATCCAGTTGGCCATCAATGTCGATCACGTTGCCACCCTGCGCCAGGCCCGTGGCATCAACGAACCAGACCCCATCCTTGCCGCCGGTATCTGCGAACTGGCCGGGGCCAGCGGCATCGTCGTCCACCTGCGCGAAGATCGCCGCCACATCCAAGATCGTGATGTGCGCCTGCTCAGGGAGACGGTCAAGACCAAGCTCAACCTGGAGATGGGGGCCGCCCCGGAGATCATCGCCATCGCCTTGTCCCTCAAACCGGACATGGTGACCCTGGTGCCCGAGAAGCGCCAGGAGTTGACCACCGAGGGGGGACTCAACGTCTGCGGGCAGAAGAAAAAACTGGAGGAGGTCATCAAGGAGATGCGGGGGGCAGGCATCCCGGTCAGTCTGTTCATCGACCCGGAGCCTAAGCAGATCAAGGCGGCGGCGGCCATCGGGGCCACCTTTGTTGAGATTCACACTGGCCGCTACTGCGATGCGATCGGTGAGACCGCCCAAGACGCCGAGTTCGATCTGGTGGCCCAGGCGGCCGAGCTGGCCTATGGCCAAGGGCTCAAGGTCAATGCCGGTCATGGCCTTTCCTACCACAACGTCAGCCGGGTCGCGGCCCTGGAGACCATTGGGGAACTCAGTATCGGACACGCGATCATGGCTCGGGCGATTATCGTTGGCCTAGAACGGGCCGTGCGCGAGATGCTGGCCCTGGTGAGAGGGGCCTAAGAGGAGGGATACGATCATGCCAATCTACGAATTTTACTGCCAAGCCTGCCACACCGTCTTCAACTTCTTCTCTAGCCGGGTCGATACCACGGCAACTCCACCCTGTCCCAAATGCCAACAGGTACTGGCCCGCCAGATCTCACTCTTCTCCACCATTGGCCGGGCCAAGGAGGAAGAGGGGATGCCTGATATCGATGAGGGCCGCATGGAACGGGCTATGGGGGAGTTGGCCCGTGAGGCCGAGGGACTCAACGAAGAGGATCCTCAACAGATGGCGGCCCTGATGCGCCGCTTCAGCGAAAAGACTGGCATGTCATTGGGCTCTGGCATGGAAGAGGCCTTGAGCCGCATGGAGGCAGGCGAAGACCCCGAGGCCATCGAACAGGAGATGGGCAACCTCCTCGACGGGGAAGACCCCTTCACCCTCAAGGCCCGCAAGGGGAGCGCCAGTGGCAAGCGACCAGCGCCGCAGCGCGATGAGACCTTATATGAGTTGTGAAAATTGCCTTACGGGATGTTGCCCATGTACTCCAATAACTGATTGGCCAAGGCCTGGTTGTCGACCAGCAGGCTGGCTTCGTGGTTGTGGCTCATGGCCGAAGCGGTGAAGTTGTGGCTCCCCACCAGGGAGTAACGCCGGTCGATGACCACCGCCTTGGTGTGGGTGGTGGTCTTTTCAGAATCGAAACGCACGCGAATCCCCTCCCTCTGGAGACGAGCTGCGACTTGTTGATTATCTCGATTGAGCTTTGGATCGTAGTCTGATTTTTCGAGCAGCACGGAGACGGCAACCCCGCGCTGATGGGCCTTGATCAGGGCCTGCAAGAGGCCCGCTGCCCGATTGCCGACAGAGTCAGTGGTCTTAAACAGGAACATGACCAGGTCGATGCGGCTTGCCGCCTGGCCAATCATGGTCTCGAGTGCCGGGTAGTAGTCCCGATCGGTCAGCAAGCGCACCTCGCCCGGCTGGGTGATAATCGCCGCCTCGCTGCGCAGGGTCGAGGCCCCGGCCACCGTCAGGTAGGGCTTAATGGCCTCAAAGGTGCCCTCGCCAATGTCTGGCACCTGGCGAATTGCCTCGATACTGGCAAACGGCCCCTTGCCCTGCCGGTAGCGAACAATGGCCTTTGCCCGCGACTGGCCGATGAAGGGCAGTTTCTCCAACTCCTTCGCCCCGGCGGTATTGATGTTGACCTGGCCCTCAACCGCTTGGGCTTCCCAGGGAGCAAGGGCAACCACCCCCCAGCAGACGATCAACACGATAATTCCCTTCGCTATCTTTTTCATAGGCCATCCCTTTCGTGTTCCTTGGTAAGCGATCGCTCACAGGGCTGGGGCAGAGTGTCAAGTGCTGCGGTTTATCCTGGGATCAGTTGCCTATTCTAAGCAAATAACTAACTTCTTGCCCATGACTGCCACCGCCCTGTCCAATTGTTTAAGGGTGGGCCAATGGTGGGGGCTCTCCAGGCGTTGCGCCGCAGGCCATGAGGTATCAAGCGCCCTGGCCAAGACTGATAACGGTTGGTTGCCTCGCTACTTCCTGATCAGCAATGCCGCTTGCACCTGTGTGTCTGGAGCGATGCCGCGAATATTGCTGCCCTCGATTGGGGACGGGTCTGGTATCTCTTGGTTGTGGTCAAGGCGAAAGCCTATGATGCCGCTCAGGGCTTCCCTGGCGTTCAGTTCCGCCTCTTCCATGGTTTCGCCATCGGTCATTGCCTCGGGAAAATCCACAAACTGAACAAAATACCCACCTTCGTTTTCTACCGTGAATTGCGCTGGATAGACTGCCTTCATTTGAGTTTCACCCCTGTTTGTTTTTGTAGACCAGATACCAGCCCTGGCTTCAGGTCGCGTTGACCATGCACCGGCACTGACACAGCCTTGCCGTCAAGCGTCATGATGTAGTGGCTGCCGCTTACCCGATCCAGCTTCCAGCCCACCGCTTCCAATTAGTTTGATGACTTGTTTGCCGTTCATAGGGGTTACGGTTCATCAATATTGATACAATATCAAGGGCGAGTTCAGCATTGTAATTGTCCACCCTTTTGCCGAGAAGGGTGCAGGAACCTATAGCCGTAACTTTTCAGCGTGAGAAATTGGCGGGACGGGCATACCCTCCCGGCATTTGCCGGGAGGGTACTTGGTCGCTTAATACTGCTTCCCTCGCGTGGCCTTCCCATTATTCGACTTGCCATTGTATCCTTGGGCCGTTCCTGCGGTTGGGGCATTGGGCAGAGTGGTTGTCGTCACGGTTGGTGGCGGTGTTGACTCGTCAGTCGTGCCGCCGGTGTCGTGTCGGCCATGGCGGTCGTGCTTGCTGTCGTAGTGGCCATCCTTGTGGTGGCCGTCCTCCTTGTAACCTTCCTTGTTGTAGCCATCCTTGTCATGTCCCTCCTTGCTGTAGCCCTCGTGATCGTAGCCCTGCCGATCACGCCCCTCCCGGTTGTAGCCCTTGCTGTTGTAGCCGTCCGAGCCATAGTCATCGGCCAGGGCCGAACTGACCAGCCCTGAAAGGCCATGGCCGGAGATCAAACCTTGGGGGGAGAGAGAGACGGCTAGGCTGATGGTCAGCACGCCGATGACTGAAATCCAAATGCTGTGGTAGTGTTTTGTCATGATCAGGTCTCCTTGATTGGGGTTGATGGTGGGATGCCGACAGTTGGACGCCATGTCCAATCGTCATGGTATTCTGTGTCATTTCGGGAAGATCCTTAACTTCTGCTTAGTGTTTTTAGGGCTGCGCCGCAAATCAAGAACTCTGTAGACTATCACCGCAGTTTCTCCTTCGAGCCGGTAGTAGATTGCGTAAGGAAATCTTTTGGCGAGCAAGCGATGATAGCCGTAAATTTTTTTGTGGATTCCGGCAAAAAGCACCAAGGAGTCAATGTCGGAAAAAAGGGAATCAAAGAAGTAGTCACCCAGCCCTTCTCCTTGCTGTTCATAGAACAAGCGACCATCGGATAAATCTTCCAGAGCGGAGGACAGTAGCTTGATTTTCATTCGAATCGTTTGCGGAGTTCTTTTTTTGCCTCTTGCCAGCTTACTCCCCTCTCCTGTCCCGAGCGAAGTCGAATCTCTGTTTCTTGTAGCGCTTTATGGTGCCAGTCTGGTGATTCAACTGGTTATTTATCGAGGAGCAGATCTTCCCAAATAGCTTCCATCATCATGAGTTTTTCTTCTCTGGAAAGGTGTTGTATTTCTGTGGCGTTTTGCATTATGTCGATTCCTCTTTATGGGGATAGCCATGCTTCATAATAACAAACTGTTAATCCTCGGTCACCGTGAAGCTTGAGGTGGTGTTGTATATCCGGGGGAAGGGTGAGCTATTGCTTGGTTTGTAATCGATCAGCAGTAACAGACGGTTGTTGGCCGGGATGGTGCCGCTACCGGTGTAGGTGGGCTGCACCGTTACGGTCGAGGTGGAGTTTGTGGTCTCCGTTGACGAGGTAAAGATCAAGGTCTTGTTGCCCGCTGACCCTGCCGGGTCATAGGCGTAGATGTGGAAGCGCCATTGGTCGCTTTTGCTATCGCTCCGGACCCTAAAACCGCCGCTGGCCGTCGTGGCGGCGCTTAGCGTCTTGGCGGTGGCGTAGACGGGGCTATAGGCCTTTAAGAGGGTCGTCCAGCTCTCACTGTCCATGCCGCTGGTTGGACGGTAGCTGTAGCCCGTGTTGGCCGCCGTTGTCCCGAGCATCGACCTGATCGCGGGGGAGGAGGACGGTTCATCAGCGGTGTAGTTCGTGTTGCCGTCGGCCCCGACGCTCGTGGCCGTGCCTGGGGTGATGGAGTAGGTGACGTTCACCGGAGGAGCCAAGGTGGTGGCCGATTGGGTCGGGCCAATGGTGACGTTGCCTGCGGCGTCATAGGTGCAGAGCAGGTAGGAGTATTGGGTGTTGGCGGTTCGGCCGCTGTCGGTGTACGAGGGCGTGGTGCCGGGGTTTAATGCCTTCCCCGATGAGCAGTTGGCCGGTGGGGTGGCCCCGGTGGCGCGCCTCAGCGTGTAGGCGTTGCTGGTAGCGAGGCCGGAGCAGGAATCGCTTGCCGCTGGCCAACTCAGGGAAATTGTGCTGGAGCTGGTGGCGGTGGCGGTCAAGGGGCCGCTCTGGCTGGGGGCGGTGCCGTCGTGGGTGGTGAAGGTGTTGGTCAGGCCGGTTGTGACGTTGCCTGCCACGTCATAGGCGCAGAGCCGGTAGGAATGCTGGCTACATTCGCTTAGTCCCGTGTGGGTAAAGCTGAGGCCGGTGCTGTTGTAAAGGGCGGTGCCGGTGCAATTGCTGGGGGGGGGGGCCCCGTCGGCCTGCACGAGTTTGTAGGGGGAGGTGGGGTGCATGCCGGAATCGGAATCGGTCGCCGCTTGCCAGCTCAGGATGAGCTGGCTCGTGTTACTGGTGTCGGCGGAGA
>Ga0172371_10011631_pt1 | contig 11709 bp, 11 predicted proteins | sample Lak12m_FD_114543 | JGI IMG/M metagenome (GOLD analysis project Ga0172371, IMG submission 114543) | Freshwater microbial communities from Kabuno Bay, South-Kivu, Congo - kab_022012_12m | ecosystem: Environmental > Aquatic > Freshwater > Lake | place: Democratic Republic of the Congo: South-Kivu...
CCGATGACCCGTATCGCTTAAGGAACCACGCCATGACCACGAAGTTGAAACTGGCCTCGAATCTCTGCCCTTTCTCTCGCCTGTCCGATCGCTTTGTCACCGGCGGTTATACGGAGGGCTACGAACTGCCGCGGCAGTTGGAAATGCTGGCCCGGATCGAAGGCATCGACGGCACGGGGCTGGCCTGGCCTTGCCACTTTCAGGACCCGGCCGCGGTGAAACGGGCCTTCGCCTCCAGCCGGCTGGCCCTGTGCACCGTCGACACCGACATCTACACCGATGCGAGGTTCAAGCAGGGCTCGCTCTCGAACCGCGATCCGCAGATCCGCCGCGAGGCCATCGACCGCATCAAAGGGGCCATCGATGCGGCCGCGGAGTTCGGCGCCCCCGACATCAATCTCTGGCCCGGCCACGACGGCTTCGAATACTTTTTCCAGGGCCACTACGCCGACGCCTGGAAATGGATCGAGGAAGGGCTCCAGGAGGTCGCCGAGTACAACCCCGCGGTCCCCATCAGCATCGAGGCCAAGTGCAAGGAACCCCGCGCCCACGAGTACCTGGCCAATACGGGCACGGTGCTGATGCTGGTCAACAAGATCAACAAGCCGCACGTCGGGATCACCCTGGACTTCGGCCACAGCCTTGCCGCGCTGGAGAACCCCGCCGAGTCGGCCGTGCTGACGATGCGCGAAGGCCGCCTCCAGCAGGTCCATTTGAACGACAATTACCGCGACTGGGACCATGATCTCGTGCCCGGCTCGGTCAACGTGTGGGACCACGTGGAGTTCTTCTACTGGATCCGCAAGCTCGGCTACGAGGGATGGTGCTGCGCCGACATTTTCCCCTACCGTAATGAAGGGGCGGAGGTCGTCCAGCGCACCGTCCAGGTGGTCCAGAAGTGCTGCCGGATCGCCGACAAGCTCCTGGAACTGAACGTCGAGCAACTCGTCCGCGACGGCAAGACCATGGAGGTGATGAGAATTCTCTGGGATATGATCGGATGAAAGGAGGCCCGCCCGCGGTCGCGGCGGCCGAATTCGCGCAGGAAACGAGGAGCCCCGGACTATGGCGACCATGGATCCGTTTGTCGGCGCGCCGGACAAGGAGCGCCTGCTGGCGACGCTGCGGGGCGAAATCCCCGATCGCGTGCCGCATTTCGAGGCGCTAATCGAGGACGAGCACGTTGCCCGGCTGCTGGGGCGCTACGCCGGCAACACGCTGGGCGTGGGCGGCGACCCGGCCAAAGGAAGCCAGGCGGCCGAAGGCACGCGGCCGATGCTCCCCCGGGACTACCTCGAACTGTGCCGGCTGATTGGCCAGGACGTGATCGTCCTGGCCGATTTCTGGACGCCGATCAAGGCCCGAAAGCCCGACGGGAGCTTGCGACTGCTCAACGATCGAAGTCTCAAGACGCGAGCGGACCTGACGCGCGTAGTCTGGCCCGATGAGAGGGACCTGGAAGCGTCGCTCGGCTATATCCGCGAGTACGTCGAGGCGGCCAAAGGGACGGGGATCGGCGTGGCGTACTGTCCCCCGTGCATTTTTCAGACCCTGTACGAATTCGTCATCGGGATGCACGACTCGATGATCATGATCGTGGAGGAGTGCGACCTGTTCGAGGAGCTGATGTCGCGGTCGGCCGACTACGCCGCGAGACTCGCGGCCGAAGCGGTGAAGGCGGGGATCGACGTCCTTTTTGCCGCCGACGACTTCGCCTTCAAGAACGGCCTGTTCGTGCGCCCGGGGCTTTTCGAGGAGATTTGGCGCCCCCATTTCGACCGGATATTGGCGCCGGCGCGCGAGGCGGGCGTTCCGATCGTGTTCCACTCCGACGGGAAGATCGACGACGCCATGGAAATGCTCCTCGACATGGGCGTGTCGGGACTGACGCCGATGGACCCCTCGGGCATCGACTACCGCGACTACAAGAAGCGGTTTGGCCACCGCGTGACCTTCTTCGGCAACATCGACATTACCCGCCCGCTGGCCACCGGCACGCCGGCCGACGTCGAGCGCGACGTGATCGAGCACATGAACGTGATGAAGCCCGGCGGCCGGTGGGTGGCGGGCAGCGCCCACAGCATCGTCAACTACATCCCTTTCGAGAACTTCATCGCCATGATCAACGCCTTCCACAAGTACGGGGTTTACTGACGGAGACAGCCATGCAGCGCGTCTGTTTCACCCTGCAAATCAAGAAGGACCGCGTGCGCGACTACCTGGCCGCCCACCAGGTCTGGCCGGAGATGGTGCAAGCCATGCGCGACGCCGGCATCCGGAACTACTCGATGTACCTCTCGAAAGACGGGCTGGCCGTCGGGTACCTCGAGACGGAGGACCTGCAAGCCTCCCTTGGCAAGCTCGCCCGGACCGACGTGAATCGAAGGTGGCAAGCGTCCATGGCCGAGTATTTCGAGCCTCGCGGCGACCTGCAAGCTGGGGGCGTTGAGTGGCTGGATCCGTACTTCTACCTGGAGTGAGCCGGCGGGCCCTCGCGCGGGGCGGGGCCCAACGGCTCAACCAAGGTCTGTCAGAAAGGACGAACGATGCACCGCTACTACGATCCGGAGATCTTCCTTCAGATGCTCGACGGGATCGACCTGGACCACCACGTGGTCGCCTCCTACTACCTCAGGGACCGCTTGGAAGGGCAGAAGTTCCTCGACCATTTCGGGCTGGTCCAGGCGATGGGCCTCGAGGGCTCCACCGGAACCTGGGAGAAGGTGGAAGAGGACACCGAAGAGGTCCGCAAGGCCATGTCCAGCAAAATGGTCGGCTACCACGAGATCCCGTCGGAGGATCCTTACACCAAGTCGGCCGTGGTCCAACTGGCCTTTCCGATCCGCGCCTGGGGCGACAACGTGCCCATGATGCTCCTGGCGATCGCCGGCAACTGCTTCGCGTATTCCAAGAACATCATGCTCACCGACCTGTTCATCGGCAAAGAGCTGCTCAAGAAGTTCCAGGGACCGAAGTTCGGCGTCGACGGCATCCGCCAGCTCACGGGCGTTCAGGGGCGGCCGCTCTCGCTGCACATCATCAAGCCCAAAATGGGCATGACCCCCGAGCAAACGGCCAACCAGGTCCGACTGACCGCGCTGGGCGGGGCCGATCTGTGCAAAGACGACGAGATGCTGGGCGACGCCTACAACAACACCATGGAGCAGCGGCTCCCGCTGGTGATGGCCGAAATCAATCGCGCCGCCGACAAGACCGGCAAGAGGATGATCTACTTGTGCAGCATTACCGCCGAGCCGCACAAGCTCCTCGACAAGGCCCGGCGGGCCGTCGACCTGGGCGCCAACGGACTGCTGGTGGCCTACTCGGCCGGTCTGGGCGCCTTGCGAGAGTTGACGTCGCACCCCGACATCACGGTCCCCGTCATGCTCCACGCCTCCCACATGATTGCGATGATGAAGCAGATCGCCTGGCCGGTGCTGGCCAAGCTCTGCCGCCTCTGCGGCGCCGACCTGATGCTCACGCCGACGATGTGGTCGTCGATCCCCATGGTGTCGATGGAAGAGGGGCTGCGGACCTCGTTCGTGAAGCTCGCCCCCTGGGGGCACATCAAGCGGACGTTTCCCATGCCCTGTGCCGGCGTCTATCCCGGGCTGGCGGAAGTGATCATCGGAGAGTATGGTCCGGACATTGTGATCCCGGCGGGTGGCGGCATGCTGGGCCATCCCGACGGCTACACCGCCGGGGCGCAGGCGTGGCAGCAGGCCATCGCCGCAGTGATGGCCGGCGTCGCGCTCCCCGAAGCGGCCCGGAAACCCGGGAACCAGGCCCTGCGCCGGGCCCTGGAAAAATGGGGCTACATGGAACGACCCAAGACGCCCTGGCTCCGCCTGGCGCCCGAGTTCCAGCCCAAACCGATGAAGTTCGATTGAGCGTGTGGGGCGGGTCGCTGACCTGCCCCTCATAGGGTGTAAGAAAAGGAAAAAGGGGAAAGAGGAAAAAGGGGAAAGAAGAGAGAGGGGAACGAAGTATGGCCACGGCCATCCACATGCCCGATCTCGGGACCAACGTCGAGCAAGTCAAGCTGATCGAGTGGTTGAAACAGGAGGGCGAGTACGTCCGCCGCGGAGACCCGCTGTGCGAGGTGGAGACCGACAAGGCAACCGAGCCGCTGGAATCCGTCGCCGAAGGGGTCTTGCTGCGCCAGATGGTGCCCGCCGGGAGTGAAATCCGGGCGGGAACGCTCATCGCCTATGTCGGGGCCGCCGGGGAATCGATCCCCGGGCAACAAGCCGAGGCTCCCGCGGCGACGATCGCGGCCAGCGGGTCCCCGCCGCCGCAGCCCGCCGGGCGCAGCCTCAAGGTGTCCCCGGTGATTCGCAATCTCGCCCAGCGCGAGGGCGTCGATCTGGACTCGATCGTCGGCACGGGCGCGGGCGGGCAGATCACGCGCGACGACGTCCTGGCGGCCAAGAAGTCCGCTTCGGGACAGGGGACCCCGCTCTCCCGAGACCAGCTTGCCGTGGCCCGGCGCGTGTCGCGCAGCAATCAGGAGATTCCCACGATTGATCTGGTCGCATCGTTGGACATGTCGGCGGCCATTCGTCTGCGCGAACGGCCAGCGCGCGAGAGCTCTCGGAAGGTGTCCTACGACGCGATCTTCCTCTTCGCCGCGGCCCAGGCGATCCCGCGATTCCCCAGTTTCGCCAGCCACGTGGACGGCGATCGCGCGATCGCCCACGGCGGCGTGGATGTCTGCCTTGCGATCAGCCACGAGCGGAGACTCTACACGCCGGTCGTGCGCAACGCCGACCGGCTGAGCCTGATCGAGGTCGAGGCGGCGGTGCAGCAACTCGTGGGGAAAACCCGCGCCGGGCAGTTGAGCTCGGCCGACCTGAGCGGCGGCTCCTTCACGGTGAGCAACTTGGGGATGTTCCCCGTGCAATCGTTCAACGTGATCATCCCTCCGGAACAAGCCGGCGCCCTGTCGATCGGCATGATCCAACCGCGGCCCGTGTTCCGGGACGGCCGGTTCGAGGCCGTGCCGCTGGCGACGGTCGTGCTGTCGATCGACCACCGCTTGATCAACGGCGCCGAAGGGGCGGAGTTTCTTCAGCAAGTCAAAAACATCGTGGAGAGCCTATGAGCACGCGCAGCTTCGATCCCCCGTTTCTGCTCAGTCTTTATCGGGGGATGGTGAGAATTCGGAAATTCGAGGAGCGGGTGAAGTTCCTCTTCCTGGAAGGCAGGATGCCGGGAACGATTCACCAGTGCCAAGGGCAGGAGGCCTGCGCCGTGGGCGTGTGCGCCGCGCTGGGGCCGGAGGACGTCGTCACCAGCACCCACCGCCCGCACGGCCACGCCCTGGCCAAAGGGATCACGGTACACGATGCGATGGCCGAGCTTTTCGCCCGCACCACCGGGTGCTGCAAGGGAAAGGGCGGTTCGCTGCACCTGGGCGACCTTGCCCGGGGCATGGTGCCCGCCGTCGCCATCGTCGGCGGCGGGATTCCGATTGCCACGGGCATGGCTTTGGCCTTCAAAATGCGAAAGCAGGAGCGGGTCGCGGTGTGTTTCATGGGCGACGGCGCCGTCAACGAAGGCGCTTTCCACGAGGGGGTCAACATGGGCGCCATCTGGAGCCTGCCCGTGGTCTACGTCGTGGAAAACAACCTCTACGGCGCTTCCACGCCCATCCATTGGGTGACGAAGACCAAGACCATTGCCGAGCGGAGCTCCGCGTACGGCATTCCCGGGATCACCATCGACGGCAACGACGTGCTCGCGGTCTACGAGACGGCCAAGGCAGCCGTCCAGCGGGCCCGGGAAGGGGCGGGACCGACGCTGCTGGAGTTGATCACCTACCGCATCACCGGGCATTCCCGCCGCGACCCGGCGTTGTACCAACCGGCCGAGGAGAAGGCGCGGGCCCTGGAGAATGAGCCGATCCGGCGATTTTCCAGGCATCTGATCGAGCAGGGGATCGCCGGTGCTGAGGCGATGGAGCGAATCGACCTCGAAGTGGATCAGGAAATCGAATCGGCCATCGAGGCCGCCGTGACGGCCCCGGAGCCTGCTCCGGAGGACGCGCTGGAAGACCTTTTTGTGGAGCGAGCATGACGAGATCAGGAATTGCCGAGGCGTTGCGGGAAGCAATTCGCGGGGAAATGCGCCGGGACGATCGCGTGTTTTGTATCGGCGAGGACATTGCGATCCGCGGCGGCTGGGGGGGCGCCTTCACCGTGACCCTGGGATTGGAGGAGGAATTCTCCGATCGGATGATCAACACGCCGATCTCCGAGAACGGATTCTTTGGAGTCGCCTTGGGCGCCGCGATGATGGGACTCCGGCCGATCGTCGATGTGCAGTATTCCGACTTCATCTTCCTCGCCATGGACCAGGTGGCCAACCAGATCGCCAAGATGCGGTACATGTCGGGCGGCAAGCTGACCGTGCCGTTGGTGATGCGGGCCCCGGTGGGCGTGACCGGCCGGGGCGCCCAGCACGCCCAGTGCGTCGAGCCGTTCTTCTTGCCCCTTCCGGGAATCAAGATCGTGGCCCCGGCCACCGCCTACGACGCCGTCGGACTGCTGCGCTCGGCCGTGCGCTGCGACGATCCCGTGTTGATGTTCGAGCACAAGCTGCTGTACGGCTCGAAGGGCGTCCGCGCCGAGACCGGCGCGGTGGACGCCTCCAGTGAGATCCCGGAAGACGACTACGTCGTGCCCATCGGCAAGGCGGTCGTGCGCCGGCCGGGAAGCGACGTCACGATCATCGCCACCTTGCAGATGATGCACCGCAGCCTGCAAGCCGCCCAGTTGCTGGAGAAGGAGGGGATCGGCGCCGAAGTGATCGACCCGCGCTCGTTGGTGCCCTTCGATTGGGAGACCGTGAAGGCGTCCGTGGCGAAGACCGGGCGCGTGGTGATCGTCGAGGAAAGCCCCAAGCGGTCCGGGATCGGGGCCGAGATCGCCGCCACGCTGGCGGAGGAAATGATCGAGTATCTCACGGCCCCCGTCAAGCGGGTAGCCGCCCCGAACACCCCTGCGCCGTTCGCGCCCCCGATGGAACGGTTCTACGTGCCGAGTATTGAGCGGATCGCCCAAGCCGTTCGCGAGGTGATGTCCTTCTAACCCGAGAAACGGCAAGAGCAGCCACGCGGCCACGGACGCCGGGGGTGGCGTTGCTTGCGACGGGGCCCACAGGTAGGCTGTTGAGGGGTCGAAAGGACTGTCTCGCTGCCGGGTAAGGGGCGATTCCATGAGGGGCCTGCATCACAAGACCGGGAAGTCGTTCTTCCAGAGAACCCAATGCCGTTTCAACGAGGCCGGCCAGGCGGACTGGCGGCATCCGCTGAGGAATGAAAATGGCCCGGCGTGCCTTGACCTACCGCGATCGGGCCGCTGTGAATCGACGCGGAGACTGACGCGGCTCGTCCTGGGCGCGGCGGTCCTCCTTGGGACCTCGGCCGTCGTGCCACGGTCCCTCTCGAAGGCTGCGGAGAAGCCGGGCGGCGGAACGCATCCGTCGGCGCCACGGGCCGACGTGGCGTCCTCGCCTTCGGTAGTGACGGCGAGCGAGGAATCCTCTCTGCCGGAGAATGATCCCAAGCGCAATGTGCGGTCGGGTGGCACGCCCAGAGCGCAGCGATGGGCGTGGTCAGGTGCGCGCGAGGCCAGCCACGCCCTTCCCAAAGCCTCAGGGTGATTCTATGAAAGGGCGGCTGTCCTGGTGCTATGAGAAGTAAGAGTCTGTTTCCTGCTCCCCCTAACGACCAGGAGAACCGTTGTATGTTGTACCTTGGGATCGATCAGCACCGCAAGCAGTTGACCGTGTGTGTCCGCAACGAGAAGGGGGATGTGATCTTTCGGCGGCAGGTGAGCACCGAGTGGGAGCGGGTACGGGCCTTCCCTTTCGGAAGAGGCCCTCGCCTGCAAGGCCAGTCTGAGGTGGCACGCGGACTCCGCCACGCAAGCGGAGCGTCAGAGTGATTGAGACGGCCATGCAAGGCGAGACGGTCGCAAGAAACTCCTCGGTGTCGGGTCCTCAAGCGGACCTGGACGGCTGCCGGCAACGGCAGACGCATTCACGAAGGGATGTGTTGGGGTGCAGCCGCAAGGAAAAGAACGGCTCGACAACCTCGAAAACCATGACCGTGACAACCCGAAACTCGAAGGCTATCGCGTCGCCAAAACCCGAACTGCAATTCCCGAAACGCCCGGCCGCCGTTTCCGCGCTTGAAGTACGCAGAGAAATGCACCAGGAACCCCTTGACATTCAGTGCCCTTTCAGGGAAGGGACGTGCCACCCCGGCCCGAGCGGGCGACCGCGTGCTGTTCGACGAGCCAATCGGCCAGCGCGGGGATGCCTTCGCCGCGGAGGGCGGAGACCTGGAACACGCGGGCCTCGGGGGCCAGACGCCGCATGTCGCCCAGCGCGCGATCGACCTGGAAGTTCGTGTGCGGCAAGAGGTCGCACTTGGTGAGCACCAGGGCGTGGGAGCCGCGGAAGATCGCCGGGTACTTCACGAGTTTGTCGTCCCCCTCCGTGAGGCTCAAGAGGACGATGCGGACGTGCTCGCCCAGATCGAAGCCCGCGGTGCAGACGAGGTTGCCGACGTTCTCGATCACCAGCAGGTCCGCCGCCGCAAGATCCATGCCTTGCGTGGCGGCGGCGATCATGGTGGCGTCAAGGTGGCATGCCCCTTCGGTGTTGATCTGGACAACCGGCACCCCCAGGGCGTCGATCCGTTCGGCGTCGATCGATCCGGCGATGTCGCCCTCGATGACGGCCGGGGCCAAGCGTCCCCGCAGCGAGGCCACGAGGGCTTCCAGGAGCGTGGTCTTGCCGCAGCCGGGCGAGCCGACCAGGTTCACGCCGAGCACGCCGGCCGCGTTCAGCTTGGCGCGGTTCTCGTCGGCGAGTTGAGCATTGGCGCTAAGGATCTTTTTAGCGGCTACGATTTTCATGGGCTTGGGTCTTCCAGTTCGATGGATTCGAGGATCATGTCGCGTCCCCCCTCGATCGTGATCTCACCGCTGCCGCAGAGGGGACAGCGGCAGTCCACGGCCTCGATCTCGGTTCGCGCCCCGCAAGCTCCGCAGCAGCAAAGGGCCTTGGGCTGGCGGATGTCGACCCGGGCCGATTCCACGACCGTGCCCGGCGCCAGCAACTCCAGCGCGAAGCGCACCGCGTCGGCGCTGACCCCGGAAAGCCGGCCGATCGACAGTTCCAGGCGCGTGACTCGGCCCGTGGCCCCCGCGCGGCGAACCTCCTCCTCGACCTGCTCAATCAGGGCATCGACGATGGCAACTTCGTGCACGGCTTAGTCGCAGTTATTCCGAGAGTCGCGGGCGGCCGGCAACAGGCCGTCGATGGCGATCACGGCCTCGCGTTTATCGAGGTCGAGCGTCACCACCATGTAGTCGTCGATCTTGGCCTGCTGCCGGCGCAGGAACGCGCCGAGCCCCCATGCCCGGCCGTCTTTGGCCGCCAGCACGCCGACACGGCGTCCGTCGGTGGTGAGGAGGTCGAACTTGCCGTGGACCACGTCCTTCAGCGCCGCGGGCACGGTGATCACGGCGTAGGTGCTGGCGGCCTTGGAGAGGCGATACCCGAGCCATATCCGGCCGTCGTCGGTCTCGCCGTGCCGGTCCAGAACCCTGGCCGGCGCCCGCTCGGCGCGATGCTTGGCGACCAACGACTTGACCCATCCGGGCGCGACCGCGGCGCCCAAGAGTCCGTAGACGCTGTGGCCGTACTGCGCGATGACCGGCGAGGAGGCCAAGAAGGCGTGGAAACTGAAGCGGTTCATGCCGTCGGCAACGCAGAGGTCCTCCAGCGCCCCGCGCTCCATCACCGGACCGTGCTCCTTGAGGATGCCCACAAGCTGCGCCTCGACCCCGGTCAGCGCCTCCTGCCAATCGCGGGGTGGGTCGGCGACGATCCATTCCCCCTCCACGCGGAGACCGTCGCACAGTCGGCAGAATTCCAGGAGCACGTTCTCCGGCGGCGGAGTGCGCCACCCCCGCCGGCTCCTGCCGACTGCGGAGGCCAGGTCACCGACTCGCACACGGCCAGCCACGGCCATCGCCTTGTCGATCGCCTTGGGAAGTCCGTGCTTGACGACCAGGTCCAAGCGGAACCAGCCCGACACGCGATCGAGCCAGCGGAACCCGTCCATCAACTGGAGCGTTTCGGCCACGAGTGCGGATTCCACGCAGCCGGGAAACTTCCCCGACAAGAGTTCCACCAAATGGCCGACGGTCTCCGCCCCGTGGTAGTAGATTTCCTTCTTGGCGGCCTCCGCCACGGCTGGGGGCACAGCCACCTGAGACGGCCGGACGGCCAGCCGACCCCGGGCACACGAAACCACTCGAAAAGGCACGGCCCGACCGAGCAGCTCCGCCGCGCTCCGGACGTTCTCCAACCGCAGATCGATGGCCGTCAAGCCCGCCTCGCGCAACTGACCTTCGAGGGCCTCCACCGCGCATGGCAACCGCTCCCCCACAAACGCCAGCGTCCGATCCATCACCGGGGCGGGGATCTTCGACGAGTCTTGCCGCCTCACGAGCTTGGCGCAGATCTGCCGGGTCCGCTCGCGGGTCATGCCGTAGCGGGCGCCGATCTCCGCCAGGGTGTGTCGCTGCCCGTCGCCCCAGCCGTAATACCCTATCACGATCTCCCGATTCCGCTCGTGCGACGTCGACGCGAAGATCTGCTTCAGTTCTTCTTCCAGCGGCCACTGGGGCATGGCCAGGATTCGCTCCCGCAACTGGCGGACTTTGTCGGTAACGTAGTCCGGGTCAGGCGGGTCCGCTGCCCGCGACAACAGCCGATCGGCTACCTCTTTGGCCGTTGGAGCGGCAAGATCGATCTCGTTGATGAGCGGCCCGAACCGTGGATCGTCGCTTCGCGCCAACGCCGCCTCCGGCAGGTCGGCCAGGCGCTCCGCCTCGATCGTTAAGGGACGGCTCAGGCGATCGTCCCGCGACGTCACGCTCTCCAGGGCACTCAACAGATCCACCAGGCAGCGGGGCCCGAAGGCCCGAATCCCGAGGATCGCGCCGATCGTCCGGTCCCCCAACAAGGCGGGATTCTCGTCGAATCCTTCCCGCGCAAGGCACAACCGCGTTCGATGCTCCAAACGGAGTTGGTGCAGGCGCAGCCCTTCCGGAGGGCGAGGGAAATGCCGATGCTCCAACGTCTTCCGGGCACTGCCCGCCGACACTCGGGAAACCACCAACTCGGCAAGTTCCTCGATCAACTCCCGTGGGAGTTGATCCCAGGTGGATTCGTCCAGATCGGCGAGCCGAAGTCCCTGCACCGCGGTCCCGCGCACGAGGTCCGCGGGGACGTCATCCAGGAGCACTTGGCGCAACGTAGCAGGGGCGATCCGTTCCCCGCGTCGAGGATAACGATTGATCCCCTTGCGGATCGGCATGGCGACACAACCTCCGCCTCATTCGACCGGCCCTTGCCTTCGTATTGTAACTAGCCCAAGGCACGTTGGGAAGCATCGGTCGGAGAAAGTTTATGGGTCGATGCTACTCCATAGTACCCTTGTGGGGAGAAAGATAGGTAATAGGAGGCGTCCTATGTGGGCACGGGATGGGAGTGTAGGGAATGCCCTCCGTGGCGTTCCGAGGACTGGGCGAGGGCACCGAACGTCACGGAGGGGGTTCCCTATTGATCCTCAGAGAAGTAGTGCAACAACGACAAATCCGAGCCGGGCCGTGTCGGCCCGGAATA
>Ga0172371_10011633_pt1 | contig 11706 bp, 9 predicted proteins | sample Lak12m_FD_114543 | JGI IMG/M metagenome (GOLD analysis project Ga0172371, IMG submission 114543) | Freshwater microbial communities from Kabuno Bay, South-Kivu, Congo - kab_022012_12m | ecosystem: Environmental > Aquatic > Freshwater > Lake | place: Democratic Republic of the Congo: South-Kivu...
CCTCCCCGCTTTTCAGCGGGGTAAAAAGGATTTTTTTCCTGACGGAATAAATGATTTCCCTTTGTTTGTTCAAAACGTCATCGTAATCGACCAGATGTTTGCGGATATCAAAATTGAAGCCTTCGACTTTGACCTGGGCCTGTTCGATCGCCCGCGAAACCATCGGGTGAGTAAGAGCCTGGTCTTCGGGGAAATTAAACATGGTCATGAGGCGGGCAATTTGTTCACCGCCGAAAATGCGCATCAGATCGTCTTCCAGGGAAACAAAAAATCTCGTTTCGCCCGGATCACCCTGGCGGCCGGCCCGGCCCCTCAATTGGTTATCTATCCGCCGCGATTCGTGTCTTTCCGTACCAATAACCTGAAGGCCGCCGAGTCCGATTACTTCGTCGTGTTCCTTTTGCCATTCTCCTAAAACCTTTTTATCTTTCTCTTCCTCGGGAATCATTCCTCCAAGAATAATGTCAACACCGCGGCCGGCCATATTGGTTGCAACCGTCACCGCCCCTTTTCTTCCGGCCTGGGCAATGATATGCGCCTCGCGTTCATGATTTTTGGCATTCAGAAGCTCGTGCGGAATTCCCCGCTTATTTAAAAGCTGCGAAAGATATTCGTTTTTTTCGATTGAAGTCGTACCGACAAGAACCGGCCGGCTTTTCTTATATTCTCTTGCGATTTCTTCGACAACCGCATCGAACTTGGCTTTTTCCGTTTTATAAATCATATCGGCGCGATCTTTCCTCACCATGGACATGTGGGTCGGCACGACCAAAACATCGGTTTTGTAGATTTTGTGGAATTCCTCGGCTTCGGTCGCGGCCGTTCCGGTCATGCCGGCCAGTTTTTTGTACATGCGGAAATAGTTCTGCAAGGAAACGGTCGCCAGCGTTTTGGATTCGCGCTGGATAGACACGTTTTCTTTGGCTTCAATCGCCTGATGAATTCCCTCGGAGAAACGGCGGCCGGCCAATAACCGGCCGGTAAATTCGTCGACGATCACCACTTCGCCATCCTTGACGATATATTCCTTATTATTGTGAAATAACGTTTCCGCTTTCAAAGCCGCCTCGATATGAAAAAGGGTTTCGAAATCTTTTTCGTAGATATTGCTGACGCCAATCATTGATTCGATTTTGACGATACCGGCTTCCGTTAAGTTAGCCGTTCTGGACTTTTCGTCAATGACATAATCTTCTTTCGGATCTAAAGTTTTAACTATTTGGGCATAGCGATAGTATTTAGAGGTTTCTTCGTCAAAAGGGGCGGAAATAATGTGAGGGGTACGAGCTTCATCAATAAGAACCGAATCCGCTTCATCGATGATCGCGTAATTGAAACCCCGCTGAACCGTCTCTTCGGGATTATTCGCCATGTTGTCGCGTAAATAATCGAAGCCGAATTCGCTATTGATGCCGTAGGTGACATCAGCCAAATAAGCTTCTTTCCGCGATACCGGTTTGAGGCGTGACAAACGCCAGTCCTGTGCCTGCTTGTCCGAAAATTTTTCGTCATAAACAAACGATTGGTCGGCAATGATTGCCGATGTTGTCAACCCCAGGAATCCGAAAACCGGGCCGTTCCATCCGGCATGAAGCCTGGCCAAATAATCGTTGACCGTCACCAAATGCGTTCCTTCACCCGATAATGCATTGAGATATAGGGCCGTCGTTGCCGTCAACGTTTTACCTTCTCCGGTTTTTTGCTCGGCAATTTTTCCTTCATGAAGCGCGATTCCCGCAATAAGTTGAACATCGAAATGCCTTTTCCCCAGTATCCGCCGGCTTGCTTCACGGACCAGGGCAAACGACCAGGGCAAAACATCCTCAAGGGTTTTCTCCTTGGACCGGATCAATTTTTTTAATTTTTCCGTTTCCTTGGAAAAATTTTCATCTTTCAGTTTGCGCGCTTTGTCTTCCAGGGCGTTAATCTCACCCACTCTTTTGCGGATACGATTTATCTCCTTTTGGTTATAATCGAAGAATTTGCTGATAAAGTTGAACATAAATATATTATACCTCTTTATTTCATGAAGTATTCCTGCGGAATGATAAGGAATTTTTGGGCAGCATAACGGTTGACTTCTTTTTCATCCCCGGTTTTTTTATAAACGAACTGGATCGTGTCGCCTTCTTTCAATTTCGAAAAACCCGATTTTTCCATTTCCAGCGTTTTGATATTGACAAGCTGCATTTTGGTGAAGGTTTCAATATCCAGGGTCAAATTATCCTTATCGGTAGTCGTAACTTTCAAATAATAATCGTTCCTGTTGATTTCCGTTACCTTGCCTGATTTGACAAAATATTGTTCATCCAAATAAATATTATTGGCGTTCACGGTTTTGTCAATAAGAGGTCCGGTAACGATAACAAAACTGTCCTTAATCAAATCTTCCGACTTCAATTCTTTCGTCGTCATACCCGCTATCTTGTAAATTTTCGTCAGATCGCTATCGATTTTTACGTCGTAACCCTCATCGTCGCTGGTTTTGATCGATAAATTACCGCTGCTTACTTTATTGATCGTGCCGGCAATCGCTTTTTGTTCTTTTCCCTGGATTTCCGCAACTTTATCGACCAACTTATTTTTCAGGTTTTGAATGTCTTTATCCAACTTGGTTTCTCCCGCTGGTGTGGCCGTGACCGAAGGCTCAACCGTAAGCGTCGCCGAAGGACTCCCTGTTTGACCGGCAACATTTGCAACCAGTGAAAAAAAGGCGATCACCACCAATACTGTTTGGGTTATGTATTTCATTGCTCCACAAGATAATAAACTCTTAATTCCTTCTCCTGGATTCTCAATTGGGTATCTTTGGGATAGACGCTTATCCGGATAACATTTTCACCGGCAGCCAAAGGAAAATCCTCATTAAAATCAATTTTTTCATTTTTAAATACCAGTTCTTTGACCGGCGACTGGATCACTATCAAAGCTTCCTTGCTGGCTTTCCCCGTTATTTTAATGCTTTTTGTTTTAACGATCGTAGCGTCGGTCGGGCTGGAAATTTCCAAACCCTGGATGCGGGCCGAAGATAGAAATGGCGTCGGCGTCGACTGAAGGGCCGCCGTTATCGGCTTTGCCTTGGCTGTTTCTTCCTGTTTGGCTTTAAAAACCATGATGATCGCAACCGTCAAACCGAGCATAATACCCAAAAAAATGGCAAATCCTGTTTCTTTTTTCATAATTTAAAACCTATTATTCAATACAATTCGGTTAGCGTTTGCGGAATTTTATCGATTAGGTTGCCCACATTATACCAATAACCATAATTTAATGAAAGTTCTTCGGCTGATTTTTTCAATAAACAAGATGCGGCAATCGAAGCGGTCATCGGACAGTTTCGGCCGTACAAGGCAGTGGTCAAACCGGCCAGGATATCGCCGGTTCCTCCTTTGGTCAAACCGGCATTGCCCCCCTTGACGATGACTGTTTCATGTCCGTCGGAAATTATATCGTCAACCGCCTTCAGTAAAATTACGCAGTGATATTGCGCCGCGGCGGCGGCGGCCAACTTTGCTTTTTCATCAACGCCCAAGCTTTTGATATCCGTCTTGAATAAATCTTCAAACTCTTTCTGATGGGGAGTAAGAATCGGGGATGTTTTCATCTTCAGGAGCCACGCCGGTTCCATCATTTGCAGCGCGCCCGCATCGAAAACGAACTTTTTATCCGGAAAATTGTCCATCAGTTCTTTTGTTAGCTTATACGTATATTTCGATTCTTCACCGTCACGCATCATGCCGGAACCCACCAGGATTGCGTCATCTTCTTTTACATAAGCCATTAAATGTTCTTGCCTTACGATAATTCCGTTATGGAATTTCTTTTTCAATTCAAGAAAAACCCGGTTATTTTCTTCGGTTGAACAGTAATGGACGATGTCGACAAAATGCGAAGCCACCTCAGCCGCCCAAATCGAAGCGCTGTGGAAAAGCGACGACCCGCCGATAATCAAAACTTTTCCATTCTGCCCTTTATGAGAATCAGATCGAGGAATATTCAACTGCCTGATATATTCTTTAACCGAATCGGGTTCCGACGTTTTTATGGTTTTGATATTTGACATTTGAGTTTTGACATTGATCTTATATAATTCTATCATGACACATTTGCAATTGCGAAAGCTATACGAGGAATTTTGGGAAGAACGCACGCACCGGCAAATCCCTCCCATTCCCCTTATCCCCAAAGACGATCCGACAACTCTTTTTACCGGATCCGGGATGCAACAGTTGGTTCCCTATCTTCTTGGTGAACCGCACCCCTTGGGTGAAAAATTATACAACATCCAACCGTGTTTCCGCGCCCAAGACATCGAACAAGTCGGCGACAACCGCCACGACACTTTTTTCGAAATGATGGGTAACTGGTCTCTCGGGTCTTATTTTAAAAAAGAACAACTGGAATGGTGTTTTGAATTTTTTACGCAAATCCTTCGAATCCGACAGGAACGTCTTCATGTTACCGTTTTTGAAGGTTACAAAAACATCCCTGCCGACGAAGAATCTTATGGCCTTTGGAAAAAATTAGGCATTCCTGAAAAACGGATTCATAAATATGGTCCTCATTATAACTGGTGGTCGAGAGCAGGGATTCCGGAAAACATGCCGGCCGGTGAACCGGGCGGGCCTGACAGTGAAGTATTTTATGAATTTACCGATGTTAAACACGATGTTAAATTCGGCGAAAAATGTCATCCCAACTGTGATTGCGGCCGATTTTTGGAAATCGGCAACTCGGTTTTCATGCAGTATAAAAAAATGCCCGACGGATCATTTGCCGAACTGCCGAAAAAAAATGTCGACTTCGGCGGCGGCGTGGAAAGATTACTGGCCGCAATCAATAATGATCCGGATATTTTCTTGAGCGATCTTTATGTTCCGATCATTCGAATAATCGAAACGGAAACCAACAAAAAATATTCGGACGAAGCTAATAAAAATTCCATGAGAATAATCGCCGACCATATCAAAGCTTCGGTTTTCCTAATCAAAAATGGTGTTTTGCCAAACAACAAGGAACATGGTTATTTTTTGCGGCGGATCCTGAGGCGGCTCACGTTAAAAACCAGAAATTTGATGAACAAAACGCCTTCGGCCAAAAATATCGCCGATATTTCCGAAAGCATCCTTAAAATATATGAAAGAATATATTTCGATCCGACCAAAGACCGGCAATTGATCCATGCCGTTGTCGAAGAAGAGATTGAGCGTTTCAATCGGAGCCTGGAGAGAGGGTTGAACGAATTGAATAAAATTGCCGATATTGACGGTAAAACCGCTTTTGATTTGTATCAGTCTTTCGGCTTTCCGCTTGAGTTGACCGAAGAAATTTTAAAAGACCGAAACCAAACCGTAGACAAAAAACAATTCCGCGAAGAATTTAAAAAACATCAGGAACTTTCGCGTTCGACCTCGATTGGCAAGTTTAAGGGCGGATTGGCTGATAAGTCAGAACAAACCCTGAAATATCATACGGCAACACACTTGATCCATCAGGCATTGTTTGACGTTTTGGGGCCGGAAGTCAGACAAGAGGGATCAAACATCACCAACGAGAGATTGCGTTTTGATTTTTATTCAATACACAAACCGACCGATGAAAAAATCAGGCAAGCGGAAAAGATTGTCAATGAGAAAATCAATGAGGGCTTAAATGTCGAATTCAAGATTTTGCCGAAAACCGAGGCGGAGAAGGTGGGCGCCAAATCTTTTTTTCGGGAAAAATATCCGGAAATGGTCAAAGTGTATTTTATCGGCAATTACTCAAAAGAATTTTGCGGCGGTCCACACGTCAAAAATACCAAAGAAATCGGAAAAATTGAAATTTATAAATTCGAAAAAATCGGAAGTAATTTATATAGAATATACGCAAAATGAAAAAAGGAGTGATTGTCCGTTGACAAAAGGCATTTGATGGTTTAAAGTTTTATGTATGAAAAAAAAACCTGTTTCTCCAACCGCTGCAAAAAAATCCTTCAATAAAAATAAATTGGGTATATTTCTTGGGGCAATTGTCATTTTGGGAATCGTCGTTTTGGGCAAAAGCGTCATTATCGATGCCAAGGAAGCCAATTTCAAAAATAAAATTATTCCCGACGCAATCAAAAAAGTTCTCGGCAACAATAAAACGGCAATTAAAATCGCGAATTTAAAAGATGTAAACGGCGTTTATGAATTCCAATTAACTCTCGGAGAAAATGCAAATACGCAGCCTTATACTTCATATATCACCAAAGACGGCAAAATCCTCTTTACTTCCGGAATCAAACTGGAAACGTTGGATGTCAAAGCCGCCACAAACAATCAAAATCAGCAGACAAAAAAACTTACCGCCAAGGATTTGATTAAAGCAGAAATTCCCGAATTGACCGCTTTTGTCGTTTCCCAGTGCCCTTACGGATTACAAATGCAAAGAGTTTTTAAAAAAGCGATTGCCGAATTACCACAACTTGAGGCGTATCTTAATATCAAATATATCGGTACCGTTGCCGACGGAAAAATCACTTCGATGCACGGGGACGAAGAAGCCCAGGAAAATCTCAAGCAAATTTGTATCCGTCAAGAACAAAAAGATAAATATCTGCCGTATATTTCCTGTTACATACAGGAAGGAAAATCCGAAGAATGCAACTTGACTACCGGCGTAGACGCCAACCAAATTCAATCTTGCGTAACCGATAAAAACCGCGGATTGGCATATGCGCAAAAAGATTTTGACCTGGCCAACAAACTTAATATCGGCAGTTCTCCGACTTTGGTTTTAAACAATAAACAAACGGTTTCCGAATTCGATTTCGGCGGCCGGGTTGCCGATGCTTTAAAAGCGATCGTTTGCGGCAGCGCCGATAATAAGCTGGGTTTTTGCAGCGATTCCCTATCCAAAGACGAGGTCGCCGTTTCCTTTTCGGCTACCGATAACCCGTCGGAAACGGGAACGACGACCAACTCCGCCAACTGCGATACCCAATAAACCGGTTCTTTTTCAGCTTGCTTTCAACTTCCTCTTGACAACCCCGGAAACAAGCGATAATATTTAGATTATCGTCAATTTAAACTAAATGTTCCTGACTAAAGTAAGGAATTATTTTTCAAAGCTTCCTGTAATTATCGGCCTTCTTTTTATCATTTTCTTATTGGTCAGTATCATCATTACCAGCCGGCTGGCCCGGGAAAAACAGGAAGTGGCCAAATCCAAGGCGGCGGAAAACAATCTTTTAAACTATAATGCCACCCTTACGCTGTCGCCAAAGACGGTGAGTGTTGTGCCCGGGGCAACTTTCAGTACTCCGATTTCGGTCAGCCTCAATACCAATGGCGAATCGGCCGTGGCCGTTGACGTTTCCATTGCTTTTGATACGAGCAAACTGACCTTGATCGATTTGACCAAAGAAACGAACGCCATTTTCAAAACATACCTGCCTTTGAATACCTATCGTAACTTTGACAAGGACCGGGTCATAACCAAAGCCAATACGAGCGGACTCATAGAATTCGGCCTTATTTCTTTTGACGTTTCCGGAAACGGCGGCAACGGTGCCGCAACCGGAGCGGTCCTTGGCATTATGGACCCGGTAAGCAAGCTCACGTTTAAAGCCAAATCCGGGATCGTCGACAAAACAAATATTTCCTTTAAATTCAACAGTCCGGGATCCACGGCCGATGCCAACGTCATTGTCAACGCGCCCGGTACGGATCCCCGCGATGTCCTGGCAAAACCGACAGCGGTCGTCCTTGTTGACATTGCCTACCCGACACCCACCGACTCTCCCACTCCCATTCCCACCAAGCCTCCGTCTCCCACCCCGACAAAAGCCGTTGCCGACACGATTGCGCCAACCGTCAGGATTACTTCTCCAAAAAATGGGGCGGTTATCAACCGCTACCGATCGGTCACCATTGCCGCGACCGCATCCGATAATGTCGGCGTCACCAAAGTGGAATTTTATATCAATAACGCTTTGCGCTGCACCAGCTACAAAACACCGTATTCCTGTTCTTGGTATCCGGGCGGCAAAAGATACGTCAATTATACGATTAAAGCTAAAGCTTATGACAAAACGGGAAACGTCGGCTATTCATCCATTAACGTTACCATCAAATAGATGAAAAAAATGTTATTTCAAAACAATTTTTATTATTTTCTTTTTCTTGGCAAGCTTTTTAGCTCTTGCCGCGATAACGCAAGCGGCCGATTATTACGTTGATTGTAATGCCGGCTCGGGCGGGAACGGCGGTCAATCTTCTCCTTGGAATGCTATAAGCCAAGTCAATGAAAAAACCTTTAGCGGCGGCGACAATGTTTATTTCAAGCGCGGCTGCATTTTCAGTAGCAATAACGTTAATGCGATGCCGATAAAAACAACGTCTTCTTCCAGTTCACAACCGGTCATCTTTACTGCTTACGGAAACGGCAATAATCCCGAAATCCGTAACGTATCAACCGACCAATGGGCTAAGGGCATCATCATTTCAGGAAATTACGTTGTCTTGGAGAATTTAAAAATATCTGGCGCAAAAGAAAAAGGAATCAACATCGAAGGTGGTTATAATACCGTCAGGAACTGCGAAATAACTGACGTCGGCATAGACGTCAATCTTCTCGGCCAAAGCAACACGGTAACCAAAAGCAATATTCATGATTTGAAAATGGTCGTCAATACCCAGGGCGGCGATGACGACGATTACGACGCGGTTGCTTTCAAATTAGGAGGCACAAATAATGAAATTTCTTATAACACTATTAGAAACTGCTGGGCTCCCAGTTACGATTACACTTATGACGGCGGCGCAGTGGAGATCTACAGCTCGGCCAACAACGCCAGGATTCACCATAATTACGTTACCAATACTCAAGGTTTCTTGGAAGGCGGAAGCAATAATCATAGCGACATCATTAACAACGTGACTGTTGCCTATAATGTTATCGAAAACAGCGGCCGTGTGGTGGGAATCCATCTGGGCGGTAGCTTTGCCATTTCAATTAATAATTTCAAATTTACCAACAATACGGTTATCGATACAAAGCGCGTTTCCACCATGGCTTTTTATCTAAGCGACGATACAGCCACTTCATCCATGTTTATTCTCCGCAATAATATCTTTTATTTGCCCGGTTACAGCAAGTTCTTTAATCTGAACGGCAGCATTACCCACGACCATAACTTATTTTACGGAATAACGTCATATGGTTATTCGTTAAGCTCAACGGAATCCAATACCGATCCTTCTTTCGCCAATCTTAGTGACGGTGACTATCATTTGCTTTCGTCAAGCAAGGCAATTGATACCGGAATAACCGCGGATTACTCGAGTGATTTTGACGGTAAAACCGTTCCTTCGGGAAATGCCCCCGACTTAGGAGCCTATGAGTTCAACGCCGCGCCCAACGAACCTTCCCCCACCAACCCAGTAATTACACCCACGAATACCTCACTGTCACCAACGCAAACATTATCGCCAACGATCATCATCTCGCCGACTCCGACACCCGATCCTTGCCGGCTTCAGGGAGACGTCGACTGTAGCGGTACGATCGACATAAAAGATTTTATGTCCTTGGCATCTCAATACCAAGGAAGTGCCATCACCTTAAGCATTATTGTTGCCAATTTCGGCCGGACACTTCACTAAAATCACATTGCCATGCGCATAGCATTCTTGACGTCATCCGTGTTCATATAAGTTTTATCAGGCAAGTTCTTCATTACCCAATTTTTATCGTCTGCCGGCACGTCAGACATATTTTCGCACGCCTTTATGATTTCCTGCTTTGTCGCCGGATAAGTTATGTGTCCGTCCAAATGCTCCATGACTTCATTCATTTCCTTTTTGTCCATTTTTGGATTCATGTTTTGATTTTGATCCATTTTTTATTCCCTCCTTTCATGTCACAATAATAAACATCATTCATGTTTGCAACGATATAAGTAGGTGAGAAGGAAGTAAGAAACGACGACGGTTAATCACTTATAAACCTTGTGTTACTCTGTTGTGCTCCTTAGTGGACAAAGTTCGTAACTTTTATCTTAATTCCACTAAAGAGACTATTCTAGCAGTCTAAAGTATCATTTTCACCAATACAAAACTTTAATGCTGCCAGGATTTGCCATGCTATAAGAATAAAACCCGAGCGATCTTTTTATAAAAATCAATCGTTGAGTAAAAATAGAGTGTTCTGTCAGCCTAATAAAAATCTTGACAAATTAAACAACAGTTGTTGTATAATAGAAATTACGTGGGGACTAGGGCTTTCCTGGGCCCCTTTTTTATGGGAAAATCTTGAGTCCGTAGTTTAAGAAAGCGTTATTTTTCTTGTGAAGTTTCTTCTTTATAATCTCAAATGGTTTATTCTCTTTTTCCGGATCCAGTACCCATTTTCCGATTGGATAAGCAACTAAATCAGCAATCTGGTGGCCAACGACATTTTGGGTTTTCTGATTAAAAGAAAGGTCTATAAATTTTCTTTGAACTTCGTCGGGTTTAATAAAATTATTGCCTTTACTCCTAAGTCCTTCATAAACTAATGCCAACTGCCGATCATTATGGGTTTCCCTAGACTCTGCTCGAAACATAATTCCGTCACTGCTTCTTCCCAAATACATAACTGTCCGCTCGAGAATAAAGCGAAAACAGATATGATAGGGATTATTGGGCTGGGAATAGGCTTTAATAAGTTTAAGTTTATTGATAGCTGCGGCAATAACTGTAAACTGCAAAGAGGAAATAACGCCGTCCAGATCGTTTAAAAATGCTTCTCTTTTCCTTCGGTCAACCAGACTGGAAAATTCGTTTTTCTGTTTCCTTATATCATACGACCTTAAAATTATTTGTTGATTTTTGAAATATTTTACTTTCAATTTGTTTATCTCCGGCTCCACCACTTTTGCGTAATAGTCAAAATCAAAAATACAGCCCACCAAAACAAACATTGGATAGGACTTATCAATCTTATCCTCCACTAAACTGTGATCGCCAGACTCATCCAAAAACATGAGCTTCATAAGATATTATCCAGTTTACCATATTTCCTGCCCATCCGAAATTTATATATATTTTTATTTTTTGATTGTGATATTTTCTTAGTCTTATTAACAGCAAAACGGAAACAGAAGAATCCCTAAACCAGGCAATCATTAACACCAAAAAGAAACAGATAAATCTCAAAAACAAGTTCATGTCATTGGCCAACATTAATAACGAGCTAATGACGAACGAAGAATATATTTTGGATAAAAGAAAATTGAGGCTGAAATAACCCAGCTGGAAAAAAGATTGAATACGGTTGATAATAAGATTGAGGAAGCCAATGATCAAACCAACAAAACATTTAACTTTGCCCACCGGTGCCGGTATTAGTTGGAAAATGGCACACATGAGGAGAGGCGAACGATAGTCGCAACACTTGGATCGAACCTGCAAATTGACCAGAAATTATTGCGTCTTGATCTGCTAAAACCGTTTGAGTATACAAGAAGAATTAGTGGAGAGTTGTTGCTGGCTGATTACCAGTTCGAACCTATAAACGAGAGTGATACATCAACCCTTTCTGCTTCTCCGTTTCTTCAATTTCCCTTACTGTGCTCTCAACGGGATTCGAACCCGTGTGTCCAGGATGAGAACCTGGTATCCTAGGCCACTAGATGATAAGAGCTTGATTTGACTTTTGGCGACAAATTTAGTAGTATTTTACCATTAAACCCCAGCGCTA
>Ga0172371_10011634_pt1 | contig 11705 bp, 12 predicted proteins | sample Lak12m_FD_114543 | JGI IMG/M metagenome (GOLD analysis project Ga0172371, IMG submission 114543) | Freshwater microbial communities from Kabuno Bay, South-Kivu, Congo - kab_022012_12m | ecosystem: Environmental > Aquatic > Freshwater > Lake | place: Democratic Republic of the Congo: South-Kivu...
CACTACAGAAAAAACCGGTAAGGTGATCCGTGGCTGGCACAAGAAAAGTGCACAGCGGCAGGAAATGGCGTCAGCAACGGCGCTACGGGCAACACGCTCCTAGTAGCACTGTTTTCGGTGAGCGTGGGATTCCTATGGAGCCGCTTCGTGTACGAGCAGCCACGAGGAGAAATGCAGCCAAATAAATCGAGCTGAGCCATACTGGAATCAGCCATCGAACTTTTACATGGGTCATTTATAGCTTGACAAAAGAATTGAAAGACGCTTTGAAATTGCTGGGGGACATTCAGCTGTCTTATCAGAATAGCGTCAACGTACTGATTATCATGCAAGGAAGAAAGCGTGCTAATCTGCAGAAATGCCAATCAAGTGCAGATCACAGAGCCTCGACTCCGGGTGCACAAAAAAGAAGTTTGTATGGATAGTTGATTCTGTGATGCGAGAAAACTGAACTAGCTTGCCATCAGATGCAGCAGTATAAACCTTATAGCCGATACTTTGGAGAAGATCTATGGCTTCATTTGGATGGTAGCCAAACGAGGCCGACCACTTCCTCAGCAACTCACATAGTAGAATTGGCTTATATTTACTCAGAAGCTTCAAACCTCCCTTAAGCACAAAGAGTTCATTACCTTCTACATCACATTTTATGAAGTCAATCGTATTGGCCGAAGGAAGCCAGTCGAGAACGCTATCCAAGGTGCGCAGTTCACAGTCTACAATGGTTACATCCTTGCGGCCAGCAAGATTTTGCATTGATGCATTGCCACTTCCTTCTGGATAAAAGTAAAAGGGAAAGCTGCCAGGCTCGTTTGAAAAGCCGTAGTTATGGCACCGCAGAGAATCAATGCTATTGAGTGCAAAGTTATGGATTAAACGGCTATATGTGGTTGGTATAGGCTCAAAGGAATGGATTATGGATTTAGGATTAGTCTTGGCGGCCACCAGCGAATACCAGCCAATGTTAGCTCCTATATCAAGCATTGTATTCATTTTCTCAGCGATTCGTCGTATCACTTGGGTTTCCTCGGGTTCATACTCCCCAAAGTTTAAAATCTCAATTGGGGCCGTACGGTGATCTTCAGAATCAACAATAATGCGTATGCCATCTCGCCGACTAGTCATTATTACCTTTCCAGCAGATATTTCAATTTTTTCAATATCAGTGACATCAAGTTGCCTTGCATAGGCGAAAAGAGTGGAATGTAAGCGCTCATGCATTTGAATAATGAACTCAGTCTTGGCCAGTCCGCCGGCCTCGAACTTGGCCTTCAGTTGCTGAAAAAGGGTGGACATTTTGTTAACCCTGATAGGAGAGAAGTGTGCGACTGAAGCCAGATTCCAAACCCGTTGTTGGCCGCCAACCAAGAGCTTGCAACTTTGCAATACTTGGAAGTGAACGCGGGACTGGGCTAGTCATATAGTTGGGCTTGGCGATACTAGGATCAACCAAGCATACATCCAATTTCGGCTCTACAAGGCCACAAATTAGGTGAGCCAAATCAATGATGCTAGTTTCTGCATATGGGTTAGCCAAGTTGTAGGCTTCGCCAGGGCTTCCGCTCTCTAGCAGCTGAAGAAAGGCAGCGGTTGCATCACCAAGATAGCAAAAACAGCGTCTGGCCGTGCCAGTACTGGCCAATGCAATCGGCTGGCCATTGAGAGCATCTCGCACAAAGTCGGCAAACACGCGACCATCATCTAGATTCATCTGGGGGCCGTAGGTGTGAAAGATGCGTGCACAGCAGGTGGAGAGACCATATTGGTGAGCATAGGCACGACAGGTAGTTTCACCCATGCGTTTACTTTCTGCATAGCAACTGCGAACCGTGTTGGGATCTAGATAGCCAAAATCCAGCTCATCAAGTTGCTCTTTACTGTTCACACCATAAACCTCTCCAGTACTGAAGAAAAGGAACCGTCTGCTTCCCCACTTCCTTGCCTGTTCGCAAAGCTGAGCCGTTCCCACGCTATTCGGCAATAAAATACCAACGGGATCTTGACTATAGGTCAGTGGACTTGCACTGCTTGCTGCATGCACCACAATATCTTGGTACTCAAGCTCGAAATAGGGGTAATTCTCAGCGTTGCCATAGATCAGGGTGAGATTAGGATGGTGCAACCAAGGCTTTAAGCGAGAGCTATCTGAAGGCACTGAACGGAGCAGACAGGTTAACCTCACGTTCAGATCAAGGTAGTCGTTAGCCAGAAGCAGAGCCCTCACTAGATAGGAGGCGAGCAAACCAGCTCCCCCGGTGACAAATACCGTTTGATTTCTGTAAAAGTCCCAGTTGGAATGCTCCGCGACGATCATCTGAAGATCCGCCCAAACAATCGGGTTCTCAGAACTTTGTACCTGTGAGAAGAACATCAGTAAATAGCGTCTCCTTTAGCCTCGGCTACCTTTCGATTCAACCCCATGGAACTGGCGTGGACAGGAACCAACAACAATCGCTTAAGCTGCTCCATCGATATCAGTGGGCTTAGGTCTTCCAGTGGGGGAGAAACCAACTTACCGTCCGCCGTAATGCTGACCGACAACTTCGGCACCAGCAATTGGTCTGGTGCCATAAACACCTCCAATACGGTTGGCTGTTCCTGCGCCAGAAAAGTGCTAATGACCTGCTTGGCATCGTCCTCCTTGTGGAGTGTGAAATAAGCAAAGCCAAAGGCCTTTACCAGCGGCTCATAGTCTGGGCAAGTCAGACCACTTCCCGCATCGGTGCCGGCTCGTCGTCCGCCCACAATTGCATTCTGGGTGTGCTTGATCATGAGGTAGCCATCATTATTAAAGATCACAATCTTCATGGGGATGCCATGGCTGATCACAGAGTGCAAATCCTGAAGATTCATCATCAGACCGCCATCGCAATTTAGGCAAATTACTTCGCGACTTGGATCAGCGAACCAAGCACCGATGGCGCCTGGTAGCCCATACCCCATCTCCCCGAGCCCCTGGCTAGTGAATAGTCTCTGGCCGCCCCGCGGCTCCAGCACTTGAAAGCCGCTGATCAAGGCGGTGCCCATATCCGTCACAAAACTGGTATTGGCCGGGGCCGCTTCCCCCAGCTGGGCCATGAAGGAATAAGAATCAACCCACTGCTCACTCTTGTGGCAGGGTTCGACCAAGGGCAGCACGTGCCGAGTCTTGCTTAGATGGTCGATCCATGGACCGATCTCTAGGCGAGGCCCCTCTCCCAAGGCCCTGTGAAGTTGTTGCAAAACCGTAGGAGCATCAGCCTGGTATTTATGTTGGAAGCGAGGGCCGAGTTTATCGAGCTCAACCGAGTCGCAGTCGACAACGAACACCTCAGCGCGCCGGGCTAACTCCTCATCAACGTATCCCTTCTGAGGGATGGCAAGCCTTGTGCCAAGGGTGACAAGAACATCACAGGATTGCAGCATCAGATTGCCAGCACGACCGCCATAGGTGCCTGCATGGCCCGCATTCAAGTTCTCGATCGGATCAAGCAGATCAGTTGCCGTCCAAGAGGTGAGATAAGGAATACCCAGATCCCGCAATAACGTCTGAATAGTCATACCACCTAACCTGCGAAGACCATTGCCGAGCCATAACAACGGAGCTTCAGCCTGGCGCAATAATGAAACCAAGGAAAGCAAAGATTTCTTGTCGAGTCCATTGGCAACGGGTTGCGGAGATTGCATGACCTCAGATACCAGTTGCTCAACCCTCTGAGAATCGATTCTATGGGCCTGAAGATCGATCGGGATGTCCACCATGCAAGGCCCCCGTCGATCACTATTGGTAAGAATCAGGGCTTTCGCTACCTCATGGATGACTTGTTCGGGCTGCTGGCATGTAACGACACTTTTTGTACAAGTTTTATAAATTGACTCACTGTAAACTCCTTGGATCCCAATCATGCGGGCAAGATTATTCCCCTTGAATTGCTTGGTAGCCTCCTGGCCACATATGATCAATACAGGCACGCTATCGGCCCAAGCTCCCACTACGCCAGTAAGAGCATTGGTTGTTCCTGCTCCCGCCGTGACCAGCACAGCTGCCAAGCTTCCCGATTGCATGTAATAACCATGAGCTGCCATGACACAGGCTTGCTCATGATGCAGGCAGATTAGATGTAGATCAGGATGGCGATAAATAGCATCGAAAAAATGGGCATTTGCCGAGCCAATGATGCCGAAGACATGCCTTACACCCTGCTGAGCAAGCAGGTCGGCAATAGCTTCCGACAACTTGATGTCAGCCATGATGCTGGAGGTTAGCGATGGTGTAGCTTAGCAGTTGGAGATGGGATAGTCGATCACTCTCCTGAACGTCGCCACTACCAATTAGGGCCAAGGCACTGCTGTTCGTTGGAGAACTAAAATCAACACCCCCAGGCGCCTGAATCATCGAAGCAAGACTTTCAACTGTCATCGCGAGCATGGGTGGGCGCAGATAACGCACAGTGCGTAGGTTTTGTTCACTCTTTGGGTGCACGATAAGAGACCGCAGGTAACCAACTAGGGGTTGTCGGTGGCTAAGATAAATCATGCTTTGCGGACTGCGTGGCTCCACCTTCTGAAGCTGGTTCCATTGCTTACTGAGTGAATTAAGCACCCAAGGGCTTTTGTAGTCGTCACGGAAACCGTAAACTGCAGGTAGCCTAACAAAGGATGTGGGGATGCCACGTTGGAACGCATGGGCGGAAAGCATTGCTTCTTGATGAAGCCGACTCACCATGTACGGGCGGCGATAACTCTCCTGGCCCTCACAGATTTGCTCTAGAGCATTTGGACCCTCGATCAAGTCACAAAGCTGAGAGCTCAAGTGGATCACCTCGACGCTTGAATGCATCCAAAGATCCGAATCAATCACACAGCGGCACGCCTGAGTATGCAGCTCCATGGCATCCAAAGGTTGGTTGAGCCATTGCTTCTTGTCGTTCACCCCACGTAAATTGACGACTACCTGCCTCCCTTCAAGGAAAGCACTTTCCTCAATTGGTAAAGTTGACCTGCCAAATGCTGCATATCCCCTAGCTTGAATTCTTGTGCGGCAGTCTGGCGATTGGCGCTCCTGCAGTGTAACTGCCTTAGTAGAATCGCAATAGATCGATATGACGCTGAGATCATCTAGAGGCTCAGCAAGCAGCGACTCAACGAGTGCTGTGCCGATCCGACCCGCGCCACCAAGCAAATGCAGATGAATACTCATGGCTGTTTTGCCTCCTTCGCGAGCTGGGCAGCAGTGGCAATAATCTGGTCCTCTTGGCCTGCGATCACCTGCGCCTTGCCCAGGGCCTCGATGATGTCCATGGCATCCACCTGAAAAGCAGCTGCTGCATCGAGGATCTTCGGCTTGAAGCCGGAGAACACTCCATGGAATCCGGTAGCGGCGGAGAGGCTATCAACCTTCGGTAGGCTGGAGGGAAAGTGATGCTCAACCAGAGCCGCCAAGCCCGTGATTTTGCGAATATCTAATCCTGTTGATATGCCATCCTTTTCCAACAGAGCCACCAAGGCTTCTAATGAGAGATTGCCTGCACCCGCACCATATCCCCCAGCACAAGCGTCGACGGAATTACAGCCAGCCGCAAGTGCAGCCAATGAATTAGCAATCGCCGAATGCAGATTGTTGTGGGCATGGAAACCGAGAGGTACCTCTAAAACGGTACGTAATTCTTCGGTGATGCAGCGCACCATTGAGGGCGTTAACGCACCTGCCGAATCGAGAAACACGAAGCGAGAGGCTCCATAGCTCTCCATTTTCTTGGCTTCTCTGGCGAGGTGATCTGGCTTGACCATATGGGCCATCATCAAAAGACCCCATACCTCTTGGTCACGGCGGGTTGCATATTCGATATATGTTTCTGTTGTGTCTGCCTCGGTGCAGTGGCAAGCCATACGAAACACACTCACACCATTTGATATAGCCAAATCTATATCTTCGAAGGTCGCCAAGCCTGGGATCACGTGAACTCCAAGTCTAAGATCTTTGTATATTGAGGTCTTTTCAGCCACTGTTGCCCAAAGATCGGGATCTTTTAGACGTCCGATGTGCAAACTGCTGCCGCCGAGCCCATTGCCATGCCCAACCTCCAGATATCGAATTCCGGCAGCATAGGCAGTATCGATATAGTCAGCACAAAATTTTGCTGTAAAGCTATGCTGATTAGCATGGGAGCCATCACGAAGGGTGACGTCATAGATAAGGGGAATGGTCATAGTCGCTGAATCACCTCCAAGGCAGCACAGTTAATAATGTCTAAATTGCCAGCATATGCCGGCAGATAATGGCCACTACCTGATACCTGAACCTGACACATCATTTTGCTGCCTAGCTGCTTCAACTCTACGGAAGTGTGATACCCAGGCACATAGGCCCGTGTCGTTGCGGCAACTGCTTCAATCCTGATCCTCGCATCTACTTCGCAGGCAACATCTTCTGCATTGACCAATATTGATGTCTTCATGTGAATTGGCGGCATGGCCGGGGTGATGTTAATAATCACTTTTACCTCATTTATATCCAACATATTGCTGATGGCCTTCTGGGTGGCTGTAATGTACTCAGAGATGTTTTTACGCGTACCTGGGCCAGCTGATGCGGAGGAGATTGTCGAAACCACCTCAATGTATTGAATGTGGGGATTTGCCTGCTTGATGGCAAAACAGATCGGTATGGATGCTTGGCCGCCGCAGGATATCATGTTGATATTATCTGCCTCCAGGCAGAGGTCCAAGTTAACCACCGGGCAACAGGCTACTCCAAGCTTTGCAGGTGTCATATCGACTATGAGTATTCCATGCTGGCGACAAAGATCGTAGTTGTGTGGATGGTGGGCAGCGCTGGTGCAGTCGATCAGGATGTCGGGCTTCTCCGCATCCTCCAATACACCTTCAATGCTGCGATCTGTCGTGGGAACTCCGCGGCGGGCTGCAAACTCAAGACCCTTAGAATGGGCATGGCGACCTGCAACTGAAACCACTTCAATACCCTCTGCTTCTTGGCATTTGACCAACAGATCGCAACCTATGTTGCCAGAGCCTAGTATCGCAACACGCTTCATTGGCTCATTCATGGGCCTGTACAAAGCAGTGCGGATGATTCCTTTTGAATCCGCAAAAAATCGGCAATCACTTTGATTTCCTGGCTCAGCATCGCCTGGGTTAAGCCGGGGAAGGTGCCCAGAAACAGCGTGCTGTTCATGATCTCATCAGACCCAAGCATTTCTCCAACCACCCGCAGGGCATCAGGCCGATCGTGGCGGAGCTGCACAAAGGCCGGCTGGCGCAGCAGGTTACCCCCAAACAGCATGCGGTTGCCGATCTGATGACGGTCCAGCTCCTGAGCCAGCTCGGTGCGGCTGAAGGGCGCGCCGGGCTTCACGGCGATCTTGAAGCCGAACCAGGAGCAGTCGCTGCGGCAACCGGTGTCGTCCCAGGCAAAGCCGTGCTGCGGATCCCAGCCGGTGGCATGGGTGGGCAGGGCGAATTCGAGCACATCCTCGTGGGCGGCCAGGCCACGGCGCAGGGTTTCCCAGTTGTGCTTGCGGGCTTCGATGAACTCAGGCAGGCGCCGCAGCTGCACCCGGCCGATCGCCGCCTGGGGATCGAGTGGTTTGAGGTTGAAGCCCAGGTGGCTGTAGGTGTACTTGTGGTCGTACCCCTGCGGCAGTTCGCCCAGCTGCCAGCCGAAGCGCTTGCCACAGGTGTTGTCGATGCCGCTGGGGCACCAGCAGTCGCGGCCCCAGTCGCGGAAGCTTTCGGCGATCACCTTCAGCTTCTGGTCACGCACCACGTTCACGGCGCCGCCCTCGCCCATGGTGAGGTGATGGGGCGGGTAGAAGCTCTGGGTGCTGAGGTCGCCCCAGGTGCCGGTCCAGCGGATCACGCGATCGGGGCCGTCATCAAGCCCAGGGCTGTTCTCGCTGAAGCCCAGGCTCTCGGCCAGCGCGCGGGGCATCGAGTAGCTGCAGCCGAGGGCGTCGCAGTTGTCTTCCACGAGCCAGAGGTTGTACTTCCGGCAGAAGGCCAGGGTGGTGGCCAGATCAAACGGGTTGCCCAGGGCGTGGGCCATCATCACGGCCTTGGTTTTGCCCGGGCTGTAGGCCGCCTCCAGCTGATCGCAGCGGGCGTTGCCGGTGATCGGATCGGCATCGATGAACACCGGCACCGCTCCCACCTGCACGATCGGCGCCACGGTGGTGGGGAATCCCGCCGCCACCGTGATCACCTCATCGCCCGGCCTGAGGCGCCGCTCCGCCGGCAGCTTGGCGGAGGTGAGCGCTGAGATTGCCACCAGGTTGGCGCTGGAGCCGGAATTGACCAGCAGGCTGTGGCGCACCCCCAGAAACGCCGCCAGCTCCTTCTCCATCGCCGCACCCTCGCTGCCCAGGGTGAGCCAGAAATCCAGGGTGGCCGACACGGCGGCCTCAACCTCGTCTTCGGCAAACACCCGCCCCGCATAGGGGATGGTGCTGCCCTCGTGCCAGGGGGTGCGAGCGGGGTCGGCGGCGGGGCGGAAGGCACCGTGTTTGAGCCTTGAAAACTGGCGCGTGTTGTTGAGGACGAGTAGACGGTGCACCTCGGCCAACTTGTGGGGGGTAAGTTGCACTCCCACAGGATTCAGCTGCGATTGGTGCAGCACCATGCTGCGGTTGATTCGTACATATGAAACTTTTTTGAGCTGACCTTCTGCCAGATCGGCTTGAGAAACCTCCAAGCAATTCTGATGGTGGCATCGGCTGGTGACCTTCAGCAATGTAAGATCGCCCTGAGCATCGGGCTCGTCAAGAACGAGAGATGGGCGGCTCTTGCTTCCAGTCTGGTCTGTGAAGGGCCAGAGGATCACGACAAATTGGCCTGCCCATTGCCAAGACATCACAGAAAGAAAAGCTCTGTGGCATCTTCGTCTTCATCGCCGCGGATAAACGCTGGCATCTGCAGATCAAGCATGGCCTTGCGCTCCTGTTCGCGTGCTATCAGCTCAGCTTCGGTGAACAGCTGCACGGGCAAACCTTCTGGCAATGTTTGCGCTCCCTCAAGCACCTGCACATCGGAGCCAGAACGCTTCAGGGTGATACTCACAGATCTCGATGCATACTGCTTCATTTTAACAGTCCAGGATGTGCTGGAGCGCACTGCCCCCGGGTGTGGATCCACCTCGCCTGACTCGCTGCCATCTCAACGATCCCGATCCTGGCGGATCATATCTTCCGGGGCTGGGTCGAACAACGGGGTTCCCTCCTCCCTGGCCAGGGCCGCCAACGCTGTGAGTGCCTGACGGCGCCGCTCACGGGGCTCACCACCACAGGCCTGCTGCAGATCGCTCAGCGCCTGCTGGCTCAGGCTGCGGTGGTTGCGGCGGGCCCTGAGCTGCAGGAGCTGATGCAGTGGATCGGGGAGATCGCGGATCTGCAGGGTTGCCATGGGGTGAGGAGCCAAGCCTCCTGGTTGTGTGCATACTACATGCGGAGTGCATGCACCTTGGCACTGCCGATCAGGGCTGCAGCTGCCGCAGCCAGGCTTCGAGCGGTTCGCAGCGGATGCCGTCGATCAGCGGGAGTGCTATGGGCGCGCAGCCGGCGAAGCGGCTAACATGGTCAGATGACCTGTGGATGCGATCGATGCAGCGGCTCAGCGTGGCCGAGGCCAAGGCTCATTTTTCGGCGCTGATCAGCGCGGTGGAGCGGGGTGAGGCTGTGGAGATCACGCGCCGAGGCGTGCCTGTTGCCCGCATGGTGCGCGCCGCCTGCGGATCAGCCGGCGAAGCATTTGATCTGGAGGCGTTTCTCGGCGCCACCACCGGCCAACCCATGCATCCCAGCTGCGACGCCGCCACGCTGGTGGCCGAGCTGCGCGCAGGATCGCGCTATTGAACCGCACCTATCTCGACACCTCCCTGGTGGTGGCCAGCCTGGTTCACGAACCCGGAACCTCTGCCGCCCATCGCTTGCTCCGCCAGGAAGCTGCCACGGCGTGGCTGATCTCCAGCTGGGTGGAGACGGAGCTGGCTTCAGCCCTGGCGATGCAGGGCCGGCGCCAGGCGATCAGCAGGGCTGAACGCGATGCGGCCTGGAAACGTTTTGAGGAGCTGCGGGAGGCACGGCTTCAGGTGGTCTCCATGGAGATAGCTGATTTCGCCGTGGCCGCACGCTTGTGCCTCGACGAGGCCGCGCCACTTAGGGCCGGCGATGCCCTCCACATCGCTCTTTGCCTGCGGCAGCGCTGCCGGCTGGCCAGCTTCGATCAGGCCCTCTGCAGAGCGGGCACCCATCACGGCCTGCGAGTGGAGTGGCTGCAGATCGAGCGCTGAGCGCTGGAAAACCCAGGGAAGCAGCCGCTTTCGCTCATTGCGCGTCTGCCGGGCCCGGGGGCTGCCGCTCAGGGCTGCAACTGCCGTAGCCAGGGTTCGAGCGGCTCGCAGCGGATGCCGTCGATCAGCAGGGGTTCCGGGGCGAGGGAAAGAAACAGCAGCTCGGCTTCGGGGTAGTCGTGCGCGAAGGCCCGCAGCGCGGTGAGGTCGCGCCGATCGACGTGGCGGCTGCGCTTCACCTCGATGGCCCAGAAGCGATCGGGGCCGTAGAGCACGAAATCCACCTCCAGCCCTGCCCGCGTGCGCCAGAAGCTGAGAGTGTCGCCGCGGCGCCGCAGCTGGCAGAAGCTGCGCAGGTGCTGGGCCACGAGCGTTTCCAGGGCCATGCCATCGATCTCCGCCGGTGTGTCGAGCGGGCCGCGGGGGCGCAGGGCGCGGTAGATGCCGGCATCGAAGTAGAAAAACTTCTGGTGCTGCACCAGCTGCCGCTGGGCCCGGCGTTGAAACACCGGCAGGCGAAAGGCCAGCAGCAGATCTTCGAGGATCGCCAGATAGCTCTCGGCCCGTTTGCGCGGGATCTCGGCCTCGCGGGCCAGCGAGGCGAGGTTGAGCTGGCTGGCCTGGGAGAAGCTGATCACCTCCAGGAAGCGGCCGAAATCGCCGATGCGGCGCACCAGCGCCTCGGCCTGCACCTCTTCCTGTAGATAGAGGGAGGCATAGGCGGCCAGGCTGGCCTGGGGATCGGCGGCCTGCCAGATCAGGGGCACCAGGCCGATCTGCAGGGCTCGTTCGAGATCGAAGGCCGCCCCCAGCTCAGCCGCCATGAAGGGTGGCATCGAGGCCGCCACCAGCCGACCGCCGAGCAGATTGGCGGCTCCATGGCGAAGCTTGCGGGCGCTGGAGCCGGTGAGCACGAAGCGCAGCGCGGGCTGCTCCTCGATCAGCGCATGGATCACATCCAGCAGCTCAGGCGCTTTCTGGATTTCGTCGATCACCACCGTGTGGGCGCCGGCAGCGGCGGCGAGGCGTTCCCGCAGCCGCTCGGGCCGGGTCTGAAGAGCTCGCAGCACATCCGGCGCCAGCAGATCGAAGCGCAGAGCCTCGGGGAAGACCTCCGCCAGCCAGGTGGACTTGCCGATGCCGCGCGGCCCGAACAGAAAGAAGCCACCGGCTGGAGCCTGCAACAATCGCCGCACCACCGCCATTTCCGCAGCCGAAATGGAGTTATCACCGCCATTTTGCCATGCTTGCGGGAGGCTGGATCCTGTGTGCCGGCTGGTGGCAGCCCGCGCCTTCTTCAACGTCGTGTGATGCCAGCAAGCCGCTGATCAAGGCGGAAGGGCTCCTGCTCGATCAGGCTCACCTGCGCCATGGCGGCATGCAGAGGGTTGAGCAGCAGGGTGCGGGCCTGGGGCACCACCAC
>Ga0172371_10011636_pt1 | contig 11702 bp, 15 predicted proteins | sample Lak12m_FD_114543 | JGI IMG/M metagenome (GOLD analysis project Ga0172371, IMG submission 114543) | Freshwater microbial communities from Kabuno Bay, South-Kivu, Congo - kab_022012_12m | ecosystem: Environmental > Aquatic > Freshwater > Lake | place: Democratic Republic of the Congo: South-Kivu...
TAGAAAGCAAAATGATATGATTACTAAACTATCTAAAAGCATAAGCATCAAACAATCAACCACTACCTACGGTCAGCGCGAACTAATCAGAGAGATGAGAAATAAGATAAACGAATTGATTGATGTGGTTAATAAGCTAACAGACTCTACTGGCGGTAATGACAAAATTCTTCCTCCACAATTACGAATAGGAAATGGTGGTGGGGTAAATGGTATAACCAGTGGAGGAGAATCTGGTGATAAAACAACCCCATCAGACTCTACAAAGCCGACAGAGAAATATGGGAAATGCCCAAAATGTGGTTATGAGTTCAATGCTGAAAACGAGGAACGGGACTTTGGGTGTGGGATGTGTGGCTATTCACCCTTAGACTCTATAGACGAGAAGCCCACTAAGAGTTTTGATATGGATAAATTCAAAGATTTAGCAGAGAAGACCAAAAAGACATTTAGTGAAGATTGGGAGAGTGAGTTTGATGATAAATTTTTTCCAGAAAAATCAAATGGGTATGTCAACGGGATAAAAAATCTGGACGCATACCAAGAAAGAGAAATTAAAGCATTTATCCGTACCAATTTTATAAGCAAGAAAGAGGTAAAAATATGAAAAGAGATAGGGTGCTCGTGGCAATGACTCCATTTATTGGGTTTTTAATGTTACGAGACGACTTGCTTGGGGTTACATTAAGTTTGTGCTGGATGATTATTATTTACCCATATAACTGGAAGGATTAACTTATGGAAGTTACACAAATACAAATGCCAAATGGAAAATGGGGGATGGCAACACCAGAACCATACTACCCTAATATGCTAGAGAAAATATTGCACATTATAGGAATACACCAATGGGACAAGTCTCCACACCCAAGAAAATGTGTTATTTGCGATAATTTTGAGAATAAATGGATATTACTAAAAAAGACAACTGGAGGATCTATAACTAATGGGAACGGATTTACGCACAAAACATTGTCAATATCATTCTTTAATAAGGTTGGGAATGGTTTTGACGGGACAACTTCTTTATGACCACAGATAACATCAAAGAATATCTAAAGAAAATCGGATCTAAAGGTGGCAACGCTACTAAAGCAAAATATGGTAAAGAACACTATCAAAAGCTAGCCGAAAATATGAATAAAAAAAGATTGTCTCAAAGAGAGAGATTAGAAAGGATATTGAAATGAAATACAAAACAATAGGAAATTGCCCTTGGTGTGATGCAGAGCTAAGCGGGAAAGGATACTCAACGGGATGGGCTGGTAGTCTAGAAATGTTTGAGGATTATAAACTAAGACACGAAGTCAACCATCCAGAGAATAAACCCGCCGAGGGATTGGGAGAGATTAAATAAAATACTGGAGGAATGATATGAACCAATATCACAAAATAACAACAATCTATAAAAGAGACCCCAGCAATATGAGATTTGTATTTGAAGGACAATGGGGAGAACCAGAATTTGAATATCTGAAAGACCTGGAATGGGTTTGGACTGAGAAGGTTGATGGTACAAATATCCGCGTAATGTGGGATGGGGCTAATGTAACTTTTGGGGGAAAGACTGACTCCGCACAAATGTATGTTCCTCTTATGCAAAAGTTAGAGTCAATGTTCGCTACTACTGAAAAAAGACTACTATTCAAGGAGAAATTCAACTCTCCCGAAAGTGAGCCAGGAAGTATGGCGGTTTGTTTCTACGGCGAAGGATACGGAGCAAAAATACAAAAAGGCGGAGGTAATTATAAGAAAGACGATGTTGATTTTGTTTTATTTGATGTGAAGGTTGGAAAAACCTGGCTAGAGCGAAAGAACGTTGAGGATATTGCTGTAGCTTTTGGTATTAAAGTTGTTCCCATAGTTGGTACTGGAAGCCTCACGAAGGCAGTAGAACTTGTTAAGAACGGACTAATTAGTCAGTGGGGAGACTTTGCGGCAGAAGGGTTAGTTTGTAGACCATTAGTAGAACTACGAGACAGAAGAGGAAACAGAATAATTACTAAAGTAAAAGCTAGGGATTTTAGGAGTTAAATTAACTACTATACTGGAGGGAGAACTCTCTCAAATCAAATAAGGAATAGATGGACTCTTATTTTATATGTGAACAATAGTTATTTAATACGGGAGATAATATGGAATATGTAACAACAAGCGATTTCAAAGAAGCAGTTATATTGCTTACAGATAAATTTAGACTAGATAAAGTATGGTTACTCCCAAATGATAGAAAGAGGGTAGCATTTAGATTTGAAGACCCAGAAGAAAAATCACAAAAAATAATGCTAGACTACCTTAACGGAAGTTTAAGAGTAAACATAAAAGACTACTTATCAAACCAAACATATCTAAAGACTGCAATAAACAGGGTTTATGAAAATGATAAGTTCTGACCATGACTGACTCTTATTTTATCCGTGTTACAGCCTCTCCAGTAGCCATAGAAGCCCCGTTAGAGCTTGGTGACGTATTAAGTGCTATAATCAATGGTGAAGTCGCTAGAATCGAAATAAAGGACTCATATGACGGATCCAAAGAATACATCTACCACATCAAAGGACAATTCGCAGAGTGTATCAACAGAGACAAAGAGTCAATCACAACCAGTGGGCAGGCCGACAGTAATTACCGATGAAGTTGTCGCAAAATTAGTACAGTGTTTTGAAGATGGATCAACAATAACGGAAGCTTGTCGTACCGCACAAATAAATAAAGCAACATACTTTCGTAGGATAGAGGCAGATCAAGAATTTAGCGACAAAATGGCTCATGCACAAGAATATCCCGATGCTGTAGCCAAAATGGTGGTTGTGAGGGCGATAAAAAAAGGTGATACTGAAACTGGTAAATGGTGGCTAGAAAACCATGTTAGGGATGAGTTTTATAAGAAGAAAAATACTGATCTAACTTCACAAGGAAAGATATTAAAAGGTTTAGTACAAGTTGAAACTGCCAATGAAAATAAAACTATCACCGTGGCAGACGACAGTACTACTTAATCCCACAAGGTATAAGGTAGTTAACTGTGGTCGTAGAGCTGGTAAATCAACAGTATCATCATTGCGCATTTTGCAGTTTGCTACAGATAATGAGAACAAACAAATCTGGTATATTGCCCCGACGTATAAACAAGCCAAGGGTATCATGTGGTCAATGCTCATGGACTTAATACCACCAGAGATAGTATCAAAGAAAAACGAGACAGAATTATCAATAACTTTAACTAACGGATCAACAATCTACCTAAAGGGATCAGAAGATCCAGATAAACTTCGTGGAGTAAGAATAGATTTTTGTATCTTTGATGAGTGCGCTTTTATCGCTAAATGGGACGAGGTGTGGAAAGTTATGCGTCCAACTCTCGCAGATTCTAAGGCTCACTGTTGGTTTATCTCTACTCCCAATGGATTCAATCACTTTAAGGAAATGGCAGAGAAAACGGATCAAGACTGGGAGTATTTTCACTTTACAAGTTACGACAACCCATATATTCCCAAAGAGGAAATAGAGGCGATGAAACAAGAGATGGATGAGGACTCATTTGCCCAGGAAATACTAGGCGAGTTTAGAAAGATGACTGGATTAGTCTATAAGACATTTAACAGAGATGTCCACATGGTTAATATCCCAAGTCTCGACAACTTTACAGTATTTAGGACTCTTGACTATGGATTTGGTCACAATGCGGCACTTGGTTATTTCGCCGTATCTCCAGATAATACATCAATTTATCTATATGACGGACTGTATCGCAATCAACTAGACACAGATCAGTTGGCAGACAGTATAAAGTTAAAGGATTCTGATAAATATATCACTAATGCATGGGCAGACTCGGCGCAACCACAAATAACAAAAGACTTGTCAATTAAGGGGATTAACTTTAATCCAGTAGAAAAAGGGGCAGACTCAGTTGTCAAAGGAATTTCAGACGTGGCCGGACTATTAAAAATAAGACCAGATACGGGAAAGCCAACCCTAATGATAGCAAAGAATTTAACTTGGGTAGCCGATGAGTTCGAGCAGTATAGGTGGGTTCAAAACAAAAATGAGAACTCTGCCCAAAGAGAAGCCCCACTAAAAAGAAATGATGACGCAATGGATATGATTAGATATTTTGCAATGAGTTATAATAAGCAGAACAAGAAAATAAAGTTGCCTACCGAAGACATAGGAGGTTTCTATTAAATACGATCTTGAAATACGCCCGTTCAACCTCGAAGCTCACAAAGACATTGCAGTTGAAATGTTAAAGCGCAAGAATGGACTGTTTACCTTTATCCTAAGAGTTAACAAATCAAACATTGTCGACTTCGTGTCGATGGAGTATGAGACTTATGGAAGTGATAAACCTCGCACCTGAGAATATAGAGTTCCACGCAATAGTTGAAAAGAATGTAGTTGATCTTGAGTATGGTCAACTTACAGTTAATGTACAATTAAGCGAAGGAAAACCATTACTAAAGACATTAAACATAGTGCGAAGTAAGCGCAAAAAGTATACATTTGACAGAGTTGGTATAGTGGTGGGATAATAGATAGAGAGCCCTGCAAAAATATATTGTCCGCTCCAGATGGAAACGTCTGGGGTTTTTTGTTTATGAAAAAACAAACAGAAGAAAAAGATCCTATCTCAGTTACAATCAAATCTCGTAAAGAAACAGCAGAGAATTATCTATCAACTAAGCGCGAATTGTGGGATGAGTACGAGGATATTCATTACGGACGACTACGCGATAAAAATTCAACCATAAAGAAATCCCAGGTGTTTGATCATAAGTTATCCACAATGGTAATGGATAGATCAGCTAGGGTGATGGCACAGCTACAGGTAGGCAAGGTTAAGGCAATTAGCAAAAACGACCAGGGGAGCGCTAAACTAATGAACCTGACTCACGATAAATACATCATCCCCAATGCCAATGCTCAATTTAAGTTCCTAATCAAGGCTAGAATGGTAGATCTACAATCCAACATGTATGGCGCTTTCCCCGTATTTATTGATTGGGACGTCCGCAAGAATGGCTACGCTGGCCCTGATATGTGGATGATCCCCATTCGCGACTTCTTCCCACAAGTAGGAGCAACCAGTGTTGAAGACTCAGACTATTGTATTGTTCGAACCTGGCAACCTCTCTCATGGTTTGAGGGGCTAAAGGGAAATAAAGAATTTAAGAATATCGACCAGGTACTTGTTAAACTACGGAATAAGTCTGGTGATAAACAATCAACTGAGAATAAGTCTCCTAGAGTTGATGCACAATACACTACCGAGCAACCAGCTAAGGGTAAGGGATATTATGAAGTCCTCTCAATGTATGAGAAAGATCGTTGGATTGACTATGTAACCTCGGCAGATCTAGTAATTCGTGATCGCAAGAACCCACAAGAGAACAGTGAGCTACCAGTTGTTATCAAATACTCAATTCCCGATCTAAACGACTTCTTTGGCGTAGGCGACTATGAGCGCGGCAAATCCATGCAGTACACAGTCAATTCACTTTGGAATATGTATCTTGACTCTGTTAAAGTTTCAATCTTCCCACCAACCTTAATCAATCAAGGCGCTATCGCAGACCAATCATCAATCAAATGGGGAGCTGCTGCTAAGTGGTTAATTAACGGCGCTCCAAGTAATGCAGCTCAAGTTATGCAGTTATCCCCACAAGGAACACAAACTTTTAACAACGTTTACCAGACAGTAACTGCCTCACTTCTCAACATGTTTGGCACATCCGATACTTCAGTCTCAGATAATGTTGACCCTGGATTTGGGAAGACTCCACAAGCTCTAAAGATGCAGGCAAGTAGAGAGAACGCTAGAGATAACGTAGACCGTTTCTACATGGAGCAGTTCTTGCAGGAGGTATCTCGCAAGTTTGTAAACCTAATGTCAAAGAAACAGGTAGGAAGTATTGCTATTCGTATGTTTGACCAGGAGATTGAAGAATTAGCCAAGGTCTACCCAGAAGTTAGCGAGATGTATGACGAGAAGTCGGGCAAGTTAAAGATTGATAAGAGTAAGACAGGATCAATCCTCTATGACTACGAAATAGTCTCTGGATCTACCTATGCAGTCGACCAGACACAGCAACAACAAAACCTAATGACTCTCCTCCAACTCATGACTAATGGGATGCAGATGGGACCACAAGGAGTTACGAGTCCTATGATGGAGGCAGTAAAGGGTCAAGGTCTCAACTTCAAACTAGGCGAACTCATTAAACGAATAACCGCAGCATCGGGTATTACTGACTGGGACAAGATACTTGAGGACACAAACGAAACAGGCAACGAAGAAGAGGGTAAAACCCAAATAATGAGCGCTATGGATAATCAATTTGCTCAAGCCATACAACAAATGCAGGGGATGGGGCAGATCCCCGCTCAACCCGAACAGATACCACAAGAAATACCCATGGAGGGTATGTAATGGATGGAATAAAACCCAACTTCTTTACCGAGTTTGAACAACTTGGCGAGGAAGAAAAGACCAAAGGCGAGACTGACCAGGAGCAGTTGCACTTCTTGTCGGAAACCGCAGGGTGGAAGCACGTTAAAAAGTATGTAGAAGCCATTGTAGCCGACCTAGACGCTACAGTTCTAGCGTCAATGGCTAATGGAGCGTCTTTTGAGGATATTGGTCGTAAAACAGCCGTCAAGGAGGTAACAAAAGATGTCCTCAATAGGATACTCTCATATGTCGACAATGCCAGAGCATCAGTCGAACGAGCCAAAGATCGAGCCAGAGAGCAAGATCGACGAGCTAAATGAGGAGCTGAACTTTAACAAGCCAGCATTCTCCTTCACTCCGGGTAATCACGAGTGGAGGCAAAGAGGATGTTATCTAATATGCTACGGATGTGAGCTACAACACGCAGTGTATGTAGGAATGGATCATATTCTGGTTGGATTTGACGACAAAGGTCAGCCAATTATGCAAAAGAAGTCGATTACTAAATAGTGAGGTTGCAGGTACAACTCCACCATCTAGTAATTAACTAGCGGGGAGATCGTAACACCCGTAAAAGAGTTATGTAACGCTGGAAGGAGCGCAATATGGCAGACAATGCCGACGTACAAACGGAAGTTGTAACACAGGAGTCGTCACCTGAAAGCAACAAGGAGTCTTATTTAGGGGTTGAAGATCCAAAAACGGAAGTCGAAACCGTCACGGAATCAGCACCAAAAGAGGATGACGAGAAGCACATTGACAAAAAGGGAGCGCAGAGTCGCATCCGAGAGTTGAATGAGGAAACTAAGGCAGCAAAAGCCGAAGCCGCATCACTTAAAAAGCAGATTGAAGAACTAACGACAGCTCGTCAACCCCAGCAAACCTGGGAACAGTTAAATCAACCGCTTAAAACAGATGATAGTGGCCAGGTAGATGCTACTGAGTTTGAGAAAAGCGTACTGGCTAAAGCCGCTGCTATTGCAGATCTTAAGTTAGCACAGTCTCAACACGTTGCCCGTGTAAACTCTGAGGCGGAGAAAGTAATGGAAGAATATTCTGTACTTAATCCTGATGATGACTCCTACGATCCTGATCTTTCTGAGAGTGTAACGGGTGCAGCACTGGCTTATGTACAGGCTAATCCCACTAAATCTCTCAAGAAGTTTGTTGATGGTCTGATGAAACCTTATACAAGGTCAATCAGCAAGCAAGTTGGCGGAATGCAGGAAATTATAACCAAACAAGCCGCTGAAACAGCTCTTCGCCCCAGCTCCACCCCTAAAGGTGAGAAGAAGTTTGAGGACTTATCCTTGAAAGAAATGGAAGAGAGGCTAGGCAAAGTATATTGACCTAGATGTTTGGACACATAAAGGAATAATATGACTGAAGTCACAACCGGTCTAACCGGCGAGATGAAGACATACTACGACAAAGTCTTTTTGGCTCGTGCCGAGTATGACCTCGTTCTCAAAGAAGGCGCTCAAATGCGCACTCATAGTACAGGAGAAGGTAAAACCATCTGGTTTAACCGCTATACTCCCCAGGCTATTGAAACCACTGCTTTGTCAGAAGGTGTTAACCCATCTATCTGTCCTATCAGTGCAGCTAATGTTAGTGTTGTGTTAGCTGAATACGGTACTACCTACAAGATCTCACGATTCTTGTCTACTACCAGTATTGATGTAAACAACCGCGAAAAGATTGCTCTCCTTGGGCAGAACATGGGTGAAACCATGAACCGCATCGTCCGCAATGAACTCGAAAACGGAACTGTCAGAATTGCCAATGGCAAGACTGCATCCAGTGTCGCCGCTTCCGATGTTCTTGATGGGCCAGAAGTTCGCGCTATCGTGCAACAGCTTGAAATCAATAAAGCTAAAGCCTACGACAGTGGTTACTTCCTAGGTAAAGTCAATCCTTATACCAAATCTTCACTCGTCAAGAGTACCGCTTGGCTCAATGCTAAGACCTACTCTGATGTAGGAGATCTGTATAAAGGTGAGATGGGTGAGTTGTACGGCGTTCGTTTCTTAAACAACGTTGACTACAATAGCTCATCCGGTGCCGCGTCTAGTAGTGATGTTACTATGTACCACAACTACTTCCACGGGCGCGATGCTATTGGTTGTTTTGATCTGGCAACAGACCAACCCAAACTCTACATCGTCACCGACAAAGCCGACAGTGGCAACCCCGCTGCTCGCTTTGGCCTTGCTTCCTGGGCAGGCTCTTACGCAAGTAAGATTCTCAATAGCGATTGGGTCATTGTTAGTAAATCTAACTAACATTGAGGGGGGATGGGAAACCGTCCCTCCAATTATGTTAGATGCAGGTAGAAAAGCAGATCTAGAATACTTATACCGAAGAAGGTTACAGGCGATAGGATCTGAAAGAATAAGCATAGACAACTCAATATCTTCAATCCTAAATGAGAACGGTATGGTTAGATCAATGAGGGAACAACTAATTAGAGAGACTAAAAACGGTAGATGGGATAATGTTAAAGATATAAATGAGTACATCAAAAACAAATGGCAGTATCAATGATATAATAGGGTAATGATCGGCGTAGGTTTGCTTACTTACAATCGTCCAAAATTCTTTTCACAGTGTGTAAATAGTTTAATTGACAACAAAAGAGATGTTGATTATATTGTTGCTTATGATGATGGGTCGGACGGAGTTTACTCTATCGACTACGACACAATCAGAGATACTAATAAGCATGATATAGAGTTTTGCTCAGGGAAAAACAGGGGATGTGCCTACTCAAAGAATTTCCTCCTTAAAAAGATGATGGATCGGGGTTGTGACCACCTTTTCTTAATCGAGGATGATATTTTAGTTAAATCTCCAGAAGTATTCAAAAGATACATAGACTCTGCTAAAAAAGCAGGATTTCATCATCTAAACTTCGCACATCACGGTCCAGCTAATGAGGGTGGATATAAGTATACAGATAACAATGTAGACTATTATCCTAACTGTGTAGGCGCGTTCTCTTACTACACTAGAGAGTGTATCGAGAAGGTGGGTTATCTTGACGAAAACTTTCATAACGCATGGGAGCATGTTGAACATACTCAGAGAATAGGTGACGCAGGATATACAAGTCCTTTTTGGGCATTTGCTGATTGTCATGGATCACGAGAGTTATTACACGACATTCCCAATTCTATAGAGAAGTCTAGTATCAGACCAAACCCCAAATGGGAAGCTAACATAAAAGCGGGATTAGAATACTGGCATAAAAAAGACCCTAATTGCCCAATAGAGGAGTACAGATGATAAGTAAATGTCGATCATGCCAATCAACTAAACTAGAGTCAGTCATTGATCTTGGTAATCAGATGTTATCCGATTTTAGAGATGATGATAAGAAACCTAAAATGGTTGAACACATGCACTGGGCATTTAACAAGGCGGTAATGGATCCTACCTACGAAAAGAGTAACGCTACCGCACCGGCGGATTCAGCTACTTATCAAAGCAGACAACATCTATGGCAGTAAGTAACAGGTCAATTCTCTCTATGGTTAAAATGACTTTAGTGACGATTATTAGTCTTCTACAAAATCTACACGACCAAATAGAAAGGGAGTTAAAAAATGAAGGGAAGTAAAATAAGAGTGCTTTGTCTTGAGACACACATGAAGACGAATAAGAATGATATATCAACCACATCAGGCGTGGACTACGCCAGAACAATCCTACCAGGTAAATACCTCCCAGATACAGAGTTTGAGGTAGAGATCAGAAAAGACCCATTTACTAAAGATCAAAAGAATTGGGATGAGATCACTAAATACTGGGACGTGATTGTCGCCTCATATATTGATACCCCTTGGGGGTATGTGTCAATGGGTTTCAGCGCAGAAAAAAACGGGTGTGCAGTTGTTTTAGATCTTGACGATAACGTGTTTGAACTCACTCCAGATAACCCCGTATACAAGAACTATCACAAAGGAACGGAGGCACTCTATACCCTAACCTCAATCTTTCATCACTGTAAGTGGGTAATGACCACAAACTCGGTGCTAAGAAATAAGATTATTAGAAATTGTAACCGAAACTATGACCGAGAACTTACCAAAGTTATCCCCAATTATGTTGATCTAACCGCTTATGACCACACAAAGATCAAGCCCGTCAAAAAAGACCGCATAACCATACTTCATGCAGGGTCATCAACCCACTGGAAGGACTTAACCGAGGGCGGATTTATGGGTGGAATGAAACGGATTCTAAAAGAGTACGACAACGTAGACTTTATGACCATAGGCAACTGGATACCAGAGTGGCAGACTATTGCCGGTGGCAGATATAAGCAAATGCAGGGCAAGCCAGATGTATATGAGTTTATCGACAAGTTGTGGCCTGAAATGTGTGCGATTACAGATATTGTAGTTGTCCCTCTAGCATTTGATGAGGCTACAATCTGTAAATCAGGAATTAAATACCTTGAGTTTAGCGCAGGGAAAGTACCTGGCGTGTATTCTAAAATCAGACAATATCAGGAGCTAATCGAGCCAGGTAGAGGATTTTTGGCTAAGACAGAGGATGAGTGGTATGAGTCTATTAAGCAACTCATAGAGTCAGAACAGTTGCGCAGAGAAGTCGGTGAGAGTGCCTACCAATATGTCAAAGATAACTGGACTATACAAGGAAACATCCGCCTATTTGCGGATTGGATTAAGAGTATTGTAAATTGACATTTGTGATATACTTATTCTAGTTAGTCAATACTAACAATGTATTAGTAAGACTGGATGAACCGAAAAGGGGAGTCTGGTCTTTTTTTGTGGAGGAAAATATATGTCTTACAGTTTAGATTCTAATGTTAATACCTGGACACAGAAACCAGTTTATGGACCTCCTTCTCCTACCAATCTTAGTCCAACAACTAATCCTTCAGTTATTCCTGGGGTAAGTATGCCCGTTTATCGGAATTTTACTAGTCCAACTGGGTCAGTTCTTGGTGATTCAACATCAAGTATATCCAAAACTTCCACTCCAAATCCAACTCCCACTCCAAATCCAACTCCCACTCCAAATCCTAATCCCCAACCCAATCAATACGAACAATATCTAAACTCTCTCTATTCTGGTCTATCTGGCGCTTACGACAGAATGTCAGGTGATCTACAACCAATGTATGACCGCAGGGCGCAATCAATCAATGACATGGCTAACTCACAATCAGCTAACATTGATCTTCAACAGCAAGCAGGGCTAGACACTCTAGGAA
>Ga0172371_10011637_pt1 | contig 11702 bp, 14 predicted proteins | sample Lak12m_FD_114543 | JGI IMG/M metagenome (GOLD analysis project Ga0172371, IMG submission 114543) | Freshwater microbial communities from Kabuno Bay, South-Kivu, Congo - kab_022012_12m | ecosystem: Environmental > Aquatic > Freshwater > Lake | place: Democratic Republic of the Congo: South-Kivu...
ACCCCCTGATGGCGAAAGTGGTAGTAAATGCGGCCCTTGATGATGCGGATGGTCGCCATCAGTTCTCCTTGATCCACTCTTCAAGGGCCTGGACCGAAAGCAACACCATCCGACTCGTCTTTTTGAACCAATGCAAACCTTCTTTGAGATCCCCTCGCATCATCAGGAAGCGCACCTGACGCTCAGAGATCCCAAAGAAGTCCGGCATTTGCTTAGGACGGATGAACAGGGGGAGGGGTTTTTCATGCATAGTGGCTGACCATGAGATACTCGCAGTTGATGAAGTTACCTGGGAAGGGCTCCCCTTCATCCGCAGGGAATCACTGCAAGTTCCTCTTAACGACAGCCCCTATCAATACATGACAATCTATTTAGGTCATATAGACAACTATGTCAAGAAAAAAATCTCCAAATGGGCGGGGAAAGCAGAGGGCTATAGCTTAATGAAGGAGACGCGGTCCATCATGGCAAGTTGGCCGCGATCCAACAGGAGTTCTTGGGAATCCAGGGGGTTGAGGGGTTTAAACAGGATGAGTTGGTCATGGAGGGAAATTTTGCCGATGTTGCCCTTTCCCTTGGGACAGCAGTAGATGACGATATCCCCTGTCTGCATTTCTGGGCTCGTGCCTTTGCGGGCGACTAAGATGTCCCCCTTTTTATAGACCGGGCTGTAGCTGTTATCCTTGACTTTGAGGCCATACATCTGAGCCAGGGACGCCAGGTTGCCATCCTCCGGCAGCGGCGCTGACACCCTCTCCATAACCACTTCTTCTTTGGGTTCCCGGGGACAGGGGAAAGGTTCCTGGGCGCTGATCTCTCGAATGACCGGGATATCTGAGGGCTCGCCCACCAGGCTGCCCGCAGTGACCCCCAGGGCCGCCGCCACCTTCTCGAGATTTTTCAGGGTCCAGTTGCGTTCATTGTTCAGCATTCTCCCAAGGTTATGGACACCGAGCTGTTCCCCAAACGGCTTGGCGGCCAGGCCGCGCACCGCCATAATGAGGCGGATTTTTCGCGAGATGCTCTCCTGAATGCCCATGCCTCAGATATGCCAAATTGACACCCTATGTCAAGCAAAAACCTGGTGACTGAGGCATTGGGTCATTTCAAACTTGCAAATATGCATTTAAAATGCATAATTGCAAGAATATGACTTGGCATTACCTCAAACGGTCCTTGGAACTGGTGCTCAACCGGGCCGCAGCAGAATTTCCCGGAGTGGTCCTGACCGGTCCCAGGCAGTCTGGCAAGACCACCCTCCTCAAGCACCTCTTCGGAGAGACTCACGGTTACGTCTCGCTTGAACTCCCGGACGTCCGAGCCGCAGCTATGGCAGACCCTCGCGGTTTTCTTGAACTGCACCCCGCGCCAATGATCCTGGATGAAGCCCAGTACGCTCCTGACCTTTTGCCTTATATCAAAGAAGCAATCGACGCTCGCCGCCAGGAAAAAGGACTGTATCTTTTGACTGGTTCCCAAAACCTCCTCCTTATGGACCGGGTAACCGAGTCTCTGGCCGGCCGGGCGGCCATCCTCAGGCTGCTGCCGCTATCACAGCGAGAAATGCAGGGAGAGCCCGGGAAGCCATTTCCCTGGGAAGGGCCTCAAGGCCGGCCCCCTTCCCGGAAGCCAGCGCTACCGGATCTCTGGAAGAGTTTCCTGCAAGGCGGCTTTCCAGAATTGGCAGTGGAACCGGACCGGGATATCGGATTGTGGCATGCCAGTTACCTGCAGACCTATCTGGAGCGCGACATTCGCACTTTACGGCAGATCGGGGACCTCACTCTTTTCCAGAATTTCCTCCGGGCCCTGGCGGCCAGAAGCGCCCAACTCCTCAACTTGACCGATCTTGCCCGGGATATTGGGGTTGCTCTCAACACCGCCAAGGCCTGGTTGTCGGTCTTGGAGGCCACCTTCCAGGTAATCATCCTCCGGCCTTACTTCGCCAATATAGGCAAGCGATTGGTCAAGACGCCCAAGGTCTATTTTCTCGATGTCGGCACACTCTGCCACCTGATCGGCCTCAAGGATTCGGAGCATGCCGCGGCTGGACCCATGGGCGGGGCCATCTTTGAAACTGCGGTGGTGGCGGAAATCATCAAGACCATCAGTCATCGGGGGCAGGATCCCCAGGTGTACTTTTGGCGCACTGCGGCAGGAGCCGAGGTGGATATCCTGGTGGCTGAGGGCGGCCGGCTGATCCCCCTGGAGATCAAACTCTCCGCTACCCCCCGACCAGCCATGGCCAGCCACCTTAGGGTCTTTCAGAAAGACATGGAGGACCATGCCGCCCCCGGCTATGTCATACACCCAGGTGAAGTGCGGCTGCCCCTGGCGCCGGGAGTAGTCGCTCTGCCTTTCAGCGACCTTTGACCCAGGAAGTACTTCCTTTGTTCGGCTGGATGCTCGACGGGATGGATCGCTGTGCGTGCCATGATACACATCTCAATGGCAATCGACGGTTCTACCGTTGACCGGCTGTCGCTGACCTTTACCACAGAGGTGATTATTTCAGTCTCTTACCCCAAAATCCTTTTCAGCCTGCTGGGCTAACTTTAGGCACTCGAGCAGCTTTTGAGCCCACATAGGAACGGGGCGCCGTCCATACTCATAGTGTTCGATGGCATACCGGGTTATCCCCATGGCCTCTGCGAGTGCCCGGCGGGTTTCGTATCCCAATTTTAGCCGCATCGCCTTAAATTCTTCCGGTGTCATAAAGGGTGTTCTCCACTAAATATTTGATGGTGCCTGGATGCCACCGGCCTCCCTGCTTCGCGGGGATTTCCTGCTCGTTTAAGGCACCGGCAATCTTTCTGAAAGACCAGCCTTGGGTTCGCATCTCTTTGACTAAAGCCACAACCTGCAGCTCCCGCTCGTTTTCTTTCAGGCTGTTCCCCTCGCGGTCGAAGCCATATGGGGTGGGGGCATAGGCCTCTTTGTGAGCCTTCTTGTGGGCCAGGGCTACACAGGTCCGTTCGGAGATCAAGTTGCGTTCCAGTTCAGCCATTCCGGCCATCATGCTCAGGAAGAACCGGCCCATAGCCGACGCCGTGTTCAAGCTCTGACCCCCCATATCCACCAGGTGCAGGGCGATCCCGGCCTTATCCCAGGCCCGGCTTTCCTGGAGCGCGTCGGCCGCGTCTCGAAAAAGCCGGTCCAGCTTGAGGGCCACAATGTGGCCTGCCTGCTTGGAGGTTACCAGTGCCATCAACTCAGCCCCCCCGGGCCGAGCCCTTAAAGATTTGGCCCCGGAGATGCCCTCCTCTCGGATCATGGCCACCACCTCCAGCCGTGCCAGGCTGCAGTAAGCTCGCAACTGTTCTTCCTGGGCTGCAAGACTTACCCCGTGAGTAGACTGCTCCTGAGTGGATACCCTGACATAGCAGACCGCTTTTTTCATACCACCCCTATCCTCGACCCCATATTATCAAGGCTAATAAAATGATCCAAATCGCCATCGCTCCCGCGTTGCGCAGATAATTAATTGCTTCCCCCTTCTTGATCTCGAGAAAATCATCAAGCCCGTTGTTGGCCGCCGAGAAATCGTAAGTGCAATAAATGTGAGGTCTGATCGGACGTAGAATGATACTTCCCGCCCAAAACGAAAATTACTTCCTGGTCACCTCGAATCACGCTGTCCCTGCGCTTGCATCTGCGGTCCGACGGCCAAGCCCTTGCCCTTTTTTTCCTCATTTTCCCAAAGACAAGAGATTTGGGTACCTGTGCTGCCTACCTCCGGAGCTGAGCAAAATCATCTCCAACCCAGATACCATCTGTTATTCGATGCTGTTATCCGCCACCCAAACCGCCTTCGGCAAAAGGTCCCAGGCTTCACGCTCTACTCGCCATGGTTTCTTGGGTTGGATGGATTTTCTCTCTGCCCCATACTTTCCTTTAGATTAATACATTGTATTAATAAGCCATTGTACTATCTATGTCAAGAAATAAATCCCATTTTTTTATATGCCTATATCTACGCTACCTAATCGTAGCGTGAGCTTTATCTATCTATCTAATATGTATAGGGTATTTGGAGAAGGAAAGTTTAGTGGTTGAAATTATTAAGGATTTAAGGATATGAGGATGAAAGGAATGTTTTCCCATGAACCAGACTTCTTCCAGGAATGGATGAAGCGTAAGGGGTATTCATGGCCATCCTCGCAAGAAAATATGGTGGCGGAATTTTTGAGGGAAGAATATGAGCAAAAAAAACGAGATAGTGAACCGACCGGACCCGCGCCCCGATTTTCTCGGGGGAGATCAAAAAACCTTGTTGGGGCAAGGGATAAGGACAGTAAAAGAGAACGCCGGGGACATCGCCAGTAAAGCTGTAAGAGCTGGGGTAAAGGCCATCAGCAAAACAGAAAGCCGAAAGAAAAGGTGCAACCAAGTGAGCGAAAAAGACAAACATGAAGCAGCCCTGCGAAGGGGACGCAACGATTATTATAAGGGGGTTCCAAGAGATAAATGTCCTTTGACTGCCCTCGACTCCCGAATGGATTGGTTCGAAGCCTGGGATAAAACCAAAAAGTTTTCTGATAGTGTCCACAGACAATTCAATGGCAAACCCCATATCTGTATATCCTGTGGTGGCCCTGCTATCGGTTCTAAGATTTGCACAAACTGTTTAGGGAGTTAAGTATCAGATGAGCACAGTTGATTTATCCTCCTGTTATTTATTGGTCCTCCTGTTGTTTTGGTGGTTATATGATATGAACACAGAGAAATGAGCACAGACGCCGACCTCATAGCCAAAGCCGCAGCCCTCGCACCCACCAAAAAGAAGAAGGCCGGCGCAGTCCTACCACCTGGCGGTGAGCCAGCGCAGCAGCCAGCGCAGCCCGGCCCCGGCTCCCTTATCTGTCAGAAATGCGGCTCCCCCTACATCGTCTACAACGGTAAATCCCGACACGGTAAGGACCGCCTCAAGTGCGCCGACTGCAACAAGTCCTTCAACGCTCCCCCTGAGTACGTCCACCACAAACAGCCCGCTAACACCTTCATAGACCACCCTACGGCCCTTACCCCTGACGCTCCCCAGGATGACGATGACAACGCCACCAATGCCCAGCTTAACGACCTCCAGGCTGCCCTCTCTAAACTCAGCAAAAAAGCATTAAGGAAACTTAACGCCCTCCTCGACGATCCTAACGCCAGAGTCCAAATGCAAGCCGCTCTCGGGACAATAAGGTCCACAGTCCAGGCACTTACCAGAGATACGTCCTCTCAAGGCGACGGCGCAGAGATTCACATTCACACTTCTCAGACCGTGGCGATAGTCAACCCTTCCTCACCTGGTGGGCAGGCCCATGCTCCGAACCCTCACGAGGGGATGAGCAAGGCGAAGGCGATAGGACACCCCATCGCCATCGTGAAATGAATGAACGATGGTCAGCAACCGAACGGATTGTGACAAGATACGGTCATATTAACTGGCTTTTTCCATCCTCACCCCGGCTGCTCCGACTCTGCGGACTGCCTAAGCAGAGAGATCCTGGCTCAGCTATGCTCCGCTATGATCTCTGGGCTGACTATGACCATTTACTGATGATTACCGAACATGGGAGATTGCTGAATGTAACAATTCGTCAGGATGTATCGGTGGTCTAGAGATTGATGACGGCCAAAAAATTTGGTTAGACGAACCTTCGCGTGATAATATAAACATCATGAAATTACCTACCCTCACCCAGCCTATGAAAAAAAATCAACCCTATATCAGTCTAAAACGCTTTCCTGCATCGATTCCCCGGATTCCCCTGGAGGGCAACCTTGACCTAACCTACCGGTGCAATAATAACTGCCGCCATTGCTGGCTGAGGATTTCGCCTAAAGCGAAGGAGAGAAAAAGTGAACTTTCCTTTGAAGAAATCAAACGGATAGTGAATGAAGCCAGGAAGCTGGGCTGCCAGCGATGGCATCTCTCCGGTGGAGAACCCATGCTGCGCCCCGACTTTGCCGAAATCTTCGACTTCGCCACCAGTAAGTCTGTCACTTATAGCCTTAACACCAATGGCACGCTTATCACCTCGAAAATTGCTGAACTACTGAGGCGAAAGGGCAACAAGATGGTGTCCCTGTATGGGGCCACTCCCGAAGTACACGATTATGTTACCCGCCATCCCGGTTCCTTCGAAGCCACCATGCAGGGGTGTGCTTACTTGAAGGAAGCCGGAGCCGGCTTCACCGTGCAACTCACCCCCATGCAGAGCAATTACCACCAGTTTGAAGCGATGGTGGAGCTGGCCCAATCCCTAAGCACTCATTATCGGATTGGCGCTGCCTGGCTATATCTCTCTGCCTGCGGCTCACGCCGGCAAAATGCCGAAATTTCCCGCCAGCGCCTTGATCCGAAAGAGGTCATTGAACTCAATAAGCCGGACCTGTCGTATGACGAATGGCTGGCTGACCAAGAGGCCACGGGCTGCAAGAAAGCGAGCCACGATGATCGTATCTATGCCCATTGCATTGCTAACCGCAGGGACTTTCATGTCGATCCTTACGGCCGCATGACCTTCTGTTCCTTTATCAAGAACCCTGCTTTGCGCTATGACCTGCGCACTGGCAATTTTCAAGAGGCCTGGGAAGTTTTTATTCCTGCCTTAGCCGACCAATTCAGAAGTGGCCAGGAGTACCAGGAAAATTGTGGTGCCTGCGACCTGCGCCAGGACTGCCGCTGGTGCGACGTTTACGGCTATTTAGAGCACGGGCGTCACGGCGCCAAGGTAGATTACCTCTGCCAAGTGGCCCGAGAAAACCGCGCTGTTAAGGAAGATTGGCAACTCCGCCACCGCCGCCATTACGAAATTGCGGGCATAACGGTGCGGGTCGAGGCGGACCTACCCATTACCGATAATACCTTTTCGGCAAAATTCAAACAATTTGAGGTGAAAGAACCCGGTATTGACCTGATTTCCCTCCGCCATCACTTTAGCTTGCCCGACCTGAAGGGGAAAGATTTGGGGCACGAAGTTAGGTCAGGAATCCCATGGGCAATTTACCAAAAGAGTAACTCTTGGATTTATTTGGGATCCGCAGTTACGGATGGCGACCCGAACCGCCACCCTTTGGCAGTGTTCAACCTTGGGCATACCAAGGGTAAAATTTATCACAAAGATGATTCTCTTTTTCGGCAAGGCAACTGTAATTCGCTATCTCTGCTTGGAACAGACCAGATTGTGCTTGCCCGGGTACTGGCCGACCGCCAAGGCTGCTTTATTCACTCCAGTGGTGCCATACTGAATGGCCAAGGTCTCCTTTTCGCTGGCCACGCCGAAGCGGGGAAATCTACCACAGTTAAAATGCTCCAGGGCATAGCCGAGATCCTCTGTGACGACCGCAATATCTTGCGGCGTTGGCCAGAAGGCTTTCAAATTCACGGTACCTGGAGCCACGGCGAAGTACCCGTCGTATCTTCAGCATCAGCGCCTCTGCGCGCTATATTGTTTCTCCACAAGTCAGCTCAAAACCGCCTCGTTTTTCTGGAAAACTCCAAGGAAATCCTGGGTCGACTCCTTGGTTGCCTGATCAAACCCCTGGTGACTGCTGACTGGTGGGAAAAGACCCTAAATCTGATGGAAGCCGTGGTCCGTGAAATCCCTTGTTACGAGATGGAATTCGACCAAAGTGGCCAAATTGTATCCGTACTGGAAGCCCTAGTTCAAAAGTCGCCGTGAAAAACGTAATTGCAACTTCATATACTGCCAGGGTCAACGCCGCGCACTTTCGGCTATGGAAGAGGCGCAACCCAATTCTGGGAAAACTGGACTTTGAACTGACCGAGCGCTGCAACAATGACTGCATTCAATGCTGCATCAATCTCCCGGAGACTGATGCAGCAGCGCGGCAGCGGGAACTGACAACCGACGAGGTAAAAGGCATCCTGGTTGAAGCCGCTTCCCTGGGAGCGCTATCAGTTCGCTTCACCGGCGGGGAACCGCTGCTGCGAGATGATTTTAGTGATCTCTATCTCTTTGCTCGGCGCTTAGGCCTCAGGGTGCTGCTCTTTACCAACGCCCGGCTGCTCACCCCGGAGCTGGTCAAGCTTTTTGTTCATATTCCGCCGTTGGAGAAGATCGAGGTCACTGTTTATGGGATGCGGCGTGAATCTTACGAAGCAGTATCGCGGGTGAAGGGATCTTTTGAACAATTTCAGAGCGGCATTAACCTGCTTATAGAAGCAGGGATATCCTTCGTGGTCAAGGGAGCGTTTCTGCCGCCAAACCGGCGGGAAGTGGATGACTTTGAAACCTGGGCTTCTAACATCCCTGCCATGGATAAGCCACCCATTTATTCCATGTTTTTTGACTTTCGGAGCCGACGCGACTCCCCCACTAAAAACCGGCTCATTCAAAGCCTCCGAGTGCCGCCGGAGGAAGGGATTGCGCTCCTCAGAAGACCGGGCCAGGCCTATCTCAAAGATATGCGCCAGTTTTGCAGTAAATTTATGGGGCCGCCTGGCGAGTTGCTTTTTACCTGCGGTGCGGGCTATGCGCCCTGCGTCGACGCTTACGGGGCCTTACAGCCTTGTTTGCTGCTGCGGCACCCTGATACGAGATATAATTTACGGGCTGGTTCACTGATAGAAGCCCTTACTGAATTTTTTCCACGCTTGCGGCAAACCCGGGCCAAGAATCCGAATTACCTGGCCCGGTGCACCCGCTGTTTTTTAATGGGCCTGTGCGAGCAGTGTCCGGCAAAATCCTGGGCCGAACATGGCAATCTGGACACCCCAGTGGAATACTTCTGTAAGGTGGCCCACACCGAGGCCTTGAATCTTGGCCTGCTCAAAGAAGGAGAATTTGGCTGGGAAGTTAAAGACTGGAAGGAGAGGGTAGAACGAATATGTCAATAAGTGGGAATGCGGTGTATACGGTCTCCGAAGACGTGGTGGCTCGGGAGATCGAGGGCGAGATCATTATCGTTCCCCTGGTGGCCGGGATCGGTGATCTTGAGGATGAGCTTTATACGCTCAATGAAACAGGCAAGGCCATCTGGGATCGGTTGGATGGCCGGCGTCGTTTGTGCGAGGTTATCGATGACCTGTCAGCTCAATACCAGGCCGCCCCGGGGGAGATCCAAGCCGATGTTCTTGGCCTGGTGACGGAACTGGTCAAGAGGAGGATGCTGGTTGCCGTCGAGCCGTCCTGAACCGGCTATTTACAATATCCCGGGAGGAATACTGTCACTGTCCGGGCCGACCCTGATGGAGCTGTTGAGGGCGGTATTGACCAGGGGTGTGTCCTTGAGATTCAAGGCCCGAGGGTTCAGCATGCACCCTTTCATACAGGACGGCGATGTGATCATCGTCTCTCCCCCCAAGGGTCGTAAGCCCCGCCCCGGTGACGTGGCAGCCTTTTGCCAACCGGAAACTGGCAAACTTACCGTGCACCGGGTAATTGCCCGGCGTCCTCGGGGGGTGTTGCTTCGAGGAGATAATACTTCGGTAGTGGATGGTTGGGTTCCAGGGGAAAATGTGCTGGGTCGGGTAACCCGAGTCCAGCGTCACAGTCGGCAGGTAAGGCTGGGGCAGGGGCCGGAGCGCTATCTTATTGCCTGGTTGGCACGCAAAGACATGCTGCGACAATTGATTCACAAGGTATCTCAAGTCCTGGGTCCATTAGTTAACGTCTTCCGCCATGAGTGAGAATTTTGTATATTCCCAATCGTTGCCCGAATTTTCCCTTTGGGAGAAGATCAAGGATAGACGGGTGCCTCTCTCCTTTGACTTAGAGATCACAGCCCGCTGCAACAACGAATGCCGCCACTGCTACATCAACCTGCCTGCGGGTAACCAGGAGGCTCGGGCGAAAGAGCTTACCCTGGGAGAGATCCTGAGGATCGCCCGGGAAGCCGTCTCCCTGGGAGCCCTGTGGTGCCTGCTTACCGGGGGCGAACCATTGCTGCGGGACGACTTTTTCGAGATTTATATAGGGTTGAAGCGTTTGGGGCTCCTGGTGTCGGTGTTCACCAATGCCTGCCTGGTCACTCCGCGGCACGTTGAACTCTTCCAGAAATATCCACCTCGGGACCTGGAAGTCACCGTCTATGGGATTACCCGGGAAACCTACGAAACCGTGACCCGGCGGCCAGGTTCATTTTCGGCCTTTCGCCAAGGCCTGGATTTGCTGCTTGCCGCCGGACTGAAGGTGCGCCTGAAGGCCATGGCACTTAAGGCTAATGTCAATGAATTGAATGAAATTGCCCGTTTTTGCAGAGCCCGCACCAGGGATTATTTCCGCTTTGACCCCCTGCTGCACCTACGCTATGACAAAAACCCTCTGCGTAATGAAGATATCAAGGCCCAGCGCCTCTCCCCGGAAGAGATCGTGGCCATCGAGCAAGCCGACTTGGAGCGGTTCCAAGCCTTAAAGAAAGGCTGCGACCAACTGCTGGACCCAGGCTGCACTGATCCCCACTGCCATCATCTCTTCCACTGCGGCGCCGGCCAGAGCAGCTTTGCCGTTAGCTATAATGGCCAATTCCGGCTCTGCCCCTCGCTTTGGCATCTCGATTGTATCTCAGATCTACGCCGGGGCAGCTTAAATTCGGCCTGGGACTATTTAGTCCCTAAAGTGCGTGAATGGAGCTCCCATGACATTGATTTTCTAAAAAAGTGTCGGGCCTGTAACTTATTAAATCTCTGTCTTTGGTGTCCGGCGCACGCTTATTTGGAGAGCGGTCGAATGGATGCTCCCGTGGAATATTTCTGCCATGTGGCCCATGCTAGAGCGCAGGCCTTAAAAATCGATCGGATTTATAAGTGATTAATTTTTACTTGACTAACAATGGAAAATCTTTTATAATTTTTTTAATTCTAAAAAGGAGATGGCACAATGACAACGTGGGAACAACCCTTGTTGATTGTACTGGCTAAAGGGACGCCCGATGAAAGTGTTTTAGATGCTTGCAAAACAACTAAACCTAATGCAAGCACTAATCAATCAGGATGTAGGAATCCAACCAATTGTGGTACTTGTAAAAATGATGCCAATAGTTGAGCATATAACAAAACATTAGCCCATTCTTGGCATTACCAAATCTATTTAACAGTTTTTATGTTATTCTTGTTATTGAGAATGATATAAAAAATAATTTGATTGTGTTTTTTATTAATTTGATTGCAAAATATGTTTTTGTAATCTATCATCTTCGATGTAATCCCCTAATCTAATCTATTTTTATCAATCTTAATGATCGATTTTTTTATATAATAAATATGCAGCATTTTCGCGACAAGGTTATAGATTGTTATTTACAAATCGTGATTCTCAACAAGTAGAATACGAGACGATAATCTATTGTCTTGCGTTGAGCAAGGATAACGCAGCGTTACAAAAGCTCCGGGATGCCCTGGTTACCGTAACAGATTGGGGTCCCCTTTTTAAAACAGCACTTAATCACGGCGCTTTCCCTTCCCTCTACCGCCAGATAGCGGACACCTGTCTTGAGGCGGTTCCACCGGATGTTCAGGCTGAGTGGTCGCGTCTTTATAAGATCTACGCCCAAAGAAACTTACGGGCAACTACTGAATTAATCCAAGTTCTCAGCCTCTTCGAATCCCGCGGCATCATCGCGATTCCCGGCGGTCGCATTTGATGCGGTCGCCGGGGCGCCGGGGGATGAGCGAGGGGGCCGCCACCAGGCAGGGCCAGCCCTGGGCGGTCAGGTGGCGGTAGACCTGGTAGCCGCAGGGGCCTGCC
>Ga0172371_10011640_pt1 | contig 11700 bp, 11 predicted proteins | sample Lak12m_FD_114543 | JGI IMG/M metagenome (GOLD analysis project Ga0172371, IMG submission 114543) | Freshwater microbial communities from Kabuno Bay, South-Kivu, Congo - kab_022012_12m | ecosystem: Environmental > Aquatic > Freshwater > Lake | place: Democratic Republic of the Congo: South-Kivu...
GATAAATTTAGGGGCATGCCAACGACTAAGCGATAAACGCTCTCATTTTCGATAATCCGCCGTAGCTGACCAATCAATCCTGTTTTATTTTCTACCATATCAAAAGGTAGGGCAATTTTTTGCTCCTCATCGCCAAGAGCTAAGCCAATCCTTTTCTTACCCCAATCAATACCTAGAATCCGAGACATAATTTAATTAAGTTAAAATTAGACATCCATTATCGGTTACCGCCACCGTATGCTCAAAATGCGCACAGTATTTACCATCGGCCATCACTATTGTCCAGCCATCATCCAAAACTTTGATTTTCTCACTACCTAGAGCCAGCATTGGCTCAATCGCAATAACCAGTCCCGGGACGAGTTTAACATCAGGCTGATTAGAGCTAACAAAATTAGGTACGCGCGGCTCCTCGTGCACAGCATAACCGACACCATGCCCGACTAAATCCCTAACTACAGCCAAACCGTTCTTTTTTGCATATCCTTCTACGGCTCGCGAAATATCACTAATATGATTACCCGGCTTAACCTGCTTTATTGCTAAATCCAGACTTTTTTTAGTAACCTTCATTAATTTCTTTATTTCTTTAGAAACCTTACCAATAGCTACCGTCACAGCCGTATCAGTAAAAAGACCTTGATATTCCATGCCGATATCGATACTAATAATATCACCAGACTTTAAAACCCGCCCCGAGGCTGGGGCGTGAACTAATTCATCATTAACAGAAGTACATAATGTTGAAGAAATGGTGGATCGTCTTCATCTGCCTGATAATACTTAAAAGATGGCCGGCCACCTGCTTGTCTGATTAAGCGTTCTGCCAACGCATCTAGTTCAATGGTTTTGACGCCAGGTTTAGCCTCAGCCGCTACTTCTTTTAATATTTTTGATAAAATTTTACCACCTTTGATAAGCTTATCTATCTCTTCTTTGGTTTTTAATTTAACCATATATCAAAAATGACTATTTAAATATTTTTATAACGTCGGCACAAACCTCTGAAATACTTTTTTCACCATTGATTTGAAATAAAACATTCTTTTGCCGATAATATTCAATGATAGGGTCTATCTCTTGATGGTAAATGGCCAAGCGCTTGCGTAAAGCTGACTCTTCAGAATCATCTTTACGGACAAAAAGTTTTTCCCCACAGTTATCGCAAACACCGATAACTTTAGGTGGATTAAATTTCTGGTGATAAGTCGCTCCACATTTACACATCAGGCGACCAGAGATGCGATATACCGCCTCTTTATCAGAAATATTGATTAAAATAACGTGAGTCAACACAACCATTTCATCTAGGGCACTAGCCTGACTCAAAGTCCGTGGAAAGCCGTCCAAGATAAAACCCTTAGCACAATCTTTCTTTTCTAGACGGCGCGACACCAGGGCATTAGTAATATCGTCTGGGACTAGCTTACCCTGATTCATATAAGTACCCACTTGTTCGCCCAGAACAGTTTTTTTCTTAGATTCCTCACGATAAATAGCACCGGTTGAAATAACTGGCAGTTTTAAATCTTTAGCTAAAAGCTCAGCCTGGGTTCCTTTACCAGAACCTTGAGGCCCAAGAAAAACTATATGATGTATCTTTTTTTCAATCACAATAATTTTATAAACCACTGACAATCCCTTTTAGACTCTCGTAATCTGTGTAACTAATCTTTCCCTCCTGATACCAGTGATAAAAAATTGGCTCTAGCTTATGCTTCCATTCATAAACTGTTACCCCGTTATCATCCAGTTGTTTCTGCACCTCGTGTAAAATCCTCTCCCGCTCTTCCTGTTTAAGCGTACTAATCTTATACAAAGCATTCTTTATTTCTAAAGTGGTATGAAAAATTATATCGCTATCAGTCATATATTTAAATTATTTCTTAACAATATTTTCCACTGCCGCCCACTGCGACTTACTGTTCTCTGGCACAAGAATTATCACTTCGTCACCTGAATCACCCCTAAAATAGGTAACTGCTGCTGTTAATAATTTCCAATTTTTATTACCAAAGTTACCATAATACTGCTTAGTGTTTTGATCTAGACGCAATTTAGCTTTTAGGCGTTTACGTTCGATCGGACCTATTTGCTTAAAGACAAAGTTACCTTGATTATTAATAGTTAGTTTCAAAATGTCGCCCTCAACTAATTTTGACTTGGAAGCATAGTTTGGTGGCACCTGATATTCTTTTCCGTCAGCACCAACCATTAATTGACCATTAAATACTCCCTCGACTATCTGCTCATCGGACAATGCCGCCCGTTCATCAAAAATACCATTTTTAATTTCTTCCAACTTATCAAGGACTAAAGTTCTATCGCCATGATAACCCTCTTCCAATAACTTAACCGCTCGATCAATATTAGTTCTAACGTTAATCAAAATATGCTTAACTATCTCTAGTTTTTCTCCTGCTAGCTCTGGCTCCTCTTCTGTCTCTTCCAGTAAATCATTAAGCCAGCCATCTTTTTTATTTTGATTGGCCATATTTATTTTTATTTTCTTTCAATTTTGGTTTTTCTTTTTGGTAGGTAATCCGGCTAAGCAAGGGTTCGCCGCGATCTTTCCAAAATTTCTCGTTCGATTATCTCACGATCCTTACCAAACTTCAATCGTGATAATTCTTTTATTTTATCTGCTAAAACCCTATTTTTGGGGTCAAAGTAGTCAGTTTGCATGTTGAAGGCTTTGGTGGCCTCATTATCAACTAATAGTTTAACATATGCTGTATATTTTTCAATATTTATAACATCATATTCGTTAAAGATAGGCGCAAACTCTTTGGCCAAAGTCTCGGCATCGTCAACACCAATTTTGAAGCAAACGATAGTGCCGACATTACCAAAAACAGAATCACGAATAGTGGTGTCGTTATTATGGACCAACTGACCGATATACTGATGAGCAATGACCAGGTTTAACATGTACTTTCTTGCTTCTGATAAAATTACGGCGATACTATCGGTGGTAAAATTTTGGAACTCATCAATATAAAGGTAAAAATCTTGGCGTTCTTCCTTAGGGGCATCGGTTCGGCTTAAAGCCGCCATCAAAATTTTACCAACAATAACCATGCCCAGTAAATTTGTATTAATGTCACCGAGACGCCCTTTAGACAATCTAACAAGAAGAATTTTTTGCTTATCCATGACGTCACGAAAATTTATAGCGCTAGTCTGCTGGCCAATAATCGGTCGCATGAAATCATTAGAAACAAAAGTGTTTAACTTAGAAGTAATATAAGGCACCATATTTTGTAGCGCCGCTTCACCACCAGCCTTTTCCGCTTCTTTAGTCCAGAAATCCTTAACCACTTGGGTCTTACACTTACTTAGTTTATAACGACGATACTCTTCATCGGCTAAAACCCGGGAAATTTCCATCAAAGTTGAGCCAGATTCGGGATCTTCCATTATTAAAAGCATGGCGTTACGCATATACTGCTCAAACATCGGACCGCCGGTAGCTTTTAAGTCATAAAGCTTATCAAAAATCTTAATCACTTCATTAATAACAAAAGTTTTTTGCTCTGGATAACGCGGATCATACTCTAACAAGTTTAAACCCAAGGGCCGCTCAACGTCAGCTGGATCAAAAACGATAATATCGTCAGCCCTCTCTTTGGGTACTGAGGCTAAAACATCATCCACTAGATCACCGTGCGGATCGACGATACAAACACCTTCACCATTCTGTATATCCTGAGCGGCTAGACCTCCCATAAAGACCGATTTACCGACGCCGGACTTACCGATAATATACATATGACGGCGGCGATCGGCACGCTTGATACGAATGGCTGTTTTTTGAGCACGATAAACGTTAGTGCCCAGACGTACTCCTTCTTTGGGTACATTAAGTGGTGCCGGAGCCTTTCTGGCTGTTAACCATTTTATATTAGGAGTGTCAGTAGAAGTTAATGGCAAATGAAAAAGACTAGCCGCTTCCTCGGTATTCATAATTAAAGCCTGGCTCTCCGAGAAATTGCGATGAATAAAATTATTAATTAAAGAGCTAATATTTCGTGGTACGATCTTTTTAAAACTATTACCATATTCATAAATATTATACTGATAAAAAGCATTAACAATGTTGTCCAAGTACATTTTAGCTGATTCCTCGCGGACCGATGAGACCACCACACGAACATTAACATCCAGACCGGCCTTACTTGCTTTTTCTTCTATCCCCTTACCCATCTCATCTTCCATTTGCGATAGTTGATAGGGTTTATTTTCCGAGCCTGCTTGATCTGGTTTTTTAGATTTAAAAAGTTCTGGTAAAAATTTTAAAAACTTTATTAAGGGATTGCCGGTTACTTCGCTTATCGCTTCTTTTAATTTTTTACCTTGCTTCATTTGTGAAACCACTCGCGCACCGACGTTGTGCCAAGCTGGCCTGGCACTACGCATAATATATTGGATAGCCGCACCTTCAGTATCTTCCAGCTTACTCAAAACATTAGTTAACGACTCAATCGGATCATTCTCCATCTTTTTATAAGTTTTGATAGGAAAAAAGAACGATCGAGTAAAAACTAAGCTAGCAGCCTTAACAACTCCTTGCGGCTTAAAAATATTATAATCTTCCACTTCCTCCACAAAGGCCTCCGGATAATGGGCATTGACCTGCTGCTCAAAATAACGTTGTAAATATTTTGGAACAACTGCATAAAATAAAATTAACCCTTCATTAGCAACTATTTCAAAAGCTACATGGTCTTCGCGACCAAAAAACCAAGCCCGTAATCCCTTATCGGCTTTTAGGCCACCGATACTACCTATGAGCATTTCGCCAAGGGAAATTTCCTCAACCACCGATTCTTGACGTTCACGCTCTTTACCCTTGTCTTGCTTTAAAGATTCTTTGGGTAAAGTAACCAAAAGGATTACTTTACGAAAATTAGCCGGCACTTTTCCCCGACTTAAAAAGTATTGACGTAAAATAAATAAACCAAGAAATATTAGAGCTAAAAAACCTAAAATGTATAAGATGATAGCTAACCAAGGATTAGAAAATAATACACCCTCTGTTAATTGCTGCGTACTTGAAGGGTTAAACGGCGAAGACCCAAAATTAGTAACGATAGCTAACATTTTTGTTTTTGATAAAATTTATAATTTTTGATTTTTTTCTTTTTCTGCCAAATCTAAAATCTCATCAGTTTTTATTTTTGCCTCTTGCTCAAGAAAAAATCTATTAACACCAGGGATAATTTTTAACCAATTTTTTATTAACTGAAAAATTTTACGCGTTTTAATTTTAACCCGCTCCACCAAACCCTTAATCTCTACTGCCGTTTTTTCGCCCTCCACCTTAAACTCCTCTCTGGTCTCTGGGGGTAAACTAGCATAAACATCACCCAAGTCTTCTTGTAAAATATTTTCTATTTCTTCTAGCTCTTTATCTCCCGTTGGAACTGAGACCGAACCAGCCGAAGTCCCTGCTTGAGCCGGCGCTGATTCCGAACCTGGGCCCGGAGTATTACCCTTATCGGCTGGGGTAATAACCGCGCCTACTTGTTCTGAGCCTTTTTCCAAGCCAGATTCTTCTTCATGCTTTGGTGCTTCAAAAACATCTAAATCTATACCCTTACCAGGCACATTTTCTTTCATCACCCCGTCAGTCATTTTAGTCCCCATAAACCTTCAATTTATTAATAAATTTACTTTAATTATAACAAAAAACAAATCTCTTAACAACAAGTAAAAGCCAAATCGATTAAGTATTACCACTAATCTCTAAAATATGTTATAATTAGCTAAAATAAAATCAAACACTATTCGGTGCAAAAAATCATGAATAAACCAAAACCAAAACACATTCATTTATTGGAAAATAACGGTTTTAGCTGGTACAACGTCACCAATAACTCCATCAATGAAATTAACTGGCTAAAAAACAATCTTCATTTTAATAATCTCGAACTTAAAGATTGTCTGCCACCTAACCAACGACCCAAGTTGGTAGAGAGGGAAAATTATCTCTTCCTGGTTCTACTTTTCCCCGTTTACCATCGTGAATCCCGAGAAATCCGGCCGGTAGAAATTGACTTATTTATTAGTAAAAATTTCTTAGTTACCGTTCATAATAACGAATTACCATCTATAAAAAAACTCTTTGATGAAACTCGAGAAAACCCGGAATACTATGACCAATTACTATCCGGCGGACCAGCCAATATTATCTATGAAGTTTTAAACGATTTAGTAGATTACTGTTTCCCTATGTTGGTCCATATCAATAATGATATTGACATTGTTAGTTCGCAAGTGTTTAAAAAAGAAAACCAAAAAATTCAGACCATCTATGAAGTAGCTATTATTAAACAAAATATCATTAACTTTTCTAAAGCCATACAAGGACACAAAAAAATCATTAAACAGCTAATTGATAAAACTGATCGTTTTTTTCCCAATCTAAAATTAAATTTATACTTCGAAAATCTAATTACTAAAATTGAAGAGATTTGGGACCTTCTGTCCACCAACCGAGAAACTATAAATTCTATTCATGAGTTAAAAATATCTTTAAGTTCTTACCGCTTAAATCAAATCATAAAAATACTAACCATCATCTCAGTAATTTTCATGCCGATAAATTTAATTGCCTTTCTTTTCGGCATGAAAACCAATTATCACCCTATTGTCGGCCAACCTTATGATTTTTGGATTATCCTTGGCTTGATGGCTCTAGTAGCTTCTTTCCTAATACTAGTTTTTAAGAAAAAACGTTGGTGGTAGTAAGACTACGAATTTACGAATTATCACTAATTGTACAAATATTCAAAAATAATCTTTTATAAAAACCTAATTAGTACTGTTCGTAAATTCGTAGTCCTATAGTATCTCCTTAATATCACCAATAGTCTCTACTCTAACTAATTTTTGTCGCAACTCTGCGGCATTTTTTTGTCCGCGCACATACCAACATAAGTGCTTCCGTAATTCAATAATACCGTGCTTACCTTTTTCCTGATAAGCCAACTTGGCATGCTCAAGAATCAGTTTCTTCTTATCCGACCAAGTTAATTCTTTAAATTTACCAGTCTTTAAATAACTTTTTATGTCTTTAAAAATCCAGGGATAACCATATGTCCCCATACCAATGGCTAAACCGTCAGCTTTAGTTAACTGCAAAACTTTTTTAGCATCTTCTGGCGTCTTAACACCACCGTTAACGATCAGGGGGACTTTCATTTTGGCTTTCAACTTTTTCATCATTTCGTAGTCGACCAAACCAGAAAAGCCTTGTTTATAGGTCCGGCCGTGCAAACAAAGAAAATCTATATCGGCTTTTTCTAATTTTGGACCAAATGTTAAAATATCAGTTTTCTTCTCCCAGCCTAAACGGGTTTTTACTGAAACAAGAGCTCTTTTACCAACAGCTTTTTTAACCTGCCGTACAATTTCACAAGCTAAGTCTTGTTTTTTTAGCATAAAAGCGCCGTGCTCAGATTTAACAACTTTTTTGGCGGGGCAACCCATGTTGATATCGATTACTTCCGGTTTTAATTTATCGACAATTAGCGCTGCGGCTTTGGCCATGATCTCGGGCTTCTTACCAAAAATCTGAACAACAATCGGTCTTTCTTTTTTTCTAAATTTAGCCAATTCCCAAGACTTTTTTCCATACACCAAACCGTCAGCCGACACCATCTCGGTGTAAACTAAATCGGCGCCATACTTCTTACTAAGTAAGCGAAAGCTGGAATCAGTTATTCCAGCCATCGGCGCTAAGGCCAAAATTGGTTTATTTTTTTTAAAAATTTTCATTTCTTATATTGGACTGACAAATTGAGTGGAGCGAAATTTGTTATAACGAATTTCGCCCTGCGGGCTCAATTCGTCACTCCAAATTCAAATTTTTATTTTTTCTTTATTTCACAACCGGTCTTTGTATCTTCTACCAAAAATCCAGCCTCCCCTATTTTGCCTCTCAACTTATCAGCTTCTTGATATTTTTTTTGTTCTCGCAACCGCAACCTTTCCTCAGCCATCTCTTTAATTTTATCAGGAACTGAACCACGAGTGACTATAAAATTAACAGGGCGATCTTTCAATCTAAAAGTGGCGGTTTCAACCTCAACTCCTTTTACCTTCATCAAATTCAGACCCAAAACTTTCTCAAAATCTAAAAGTGTAGCCCGCCGATCAGCCGAGCTAACTTTGCTATCAGCTAAAAGCTGCTGGGTAACAGCCAAAGCTTGAGGGATATTAAAATCATCGCTAATCTTTTCTTTAAACTTATTCTGATAATCATTATTAACTTTCCCTGTTTTACTACCTAATGCCAAAAAACTATGATAAAAATTTCTTAATCCATTTTCGGCAGCTGTCATGGCCTCCCAGGTAAAATTTTGTTTGGAGCGATAATGAGCTTGGAGAAAAAAATAACGCAAAGCCAAAGGAGAAAAACCTTTATCTATAACTTCTCCTAAACTATAGCCGGTCCCCTCAGACTTGGCCATTTTCCTATTGTCTACCAATAGATGACCGTTATGTAACCAATAGTTAACAAATTTTACGCCATTAGTCGCCTCGCTTTGAGCAATTTCATTGGTATGATGAACCGGCACATGCTCAATACCGCCCATATGTATATCGATGGTATTACCTAAAAGTTTTTTACTCATAGCTGAACATTCTATATGCCAACCAGGAAAACCCTCGCCCTTTTTAACTAAAGGCGAAATAAATGGCGACGGCCAATACTGTATAGCGTTTTTGTGTTTACCAGCTCGAAAAAACCATAAAGCAAAATCGGCTGAATGTTTTTTCTCACTATCCTCTACTTCGCCTTTACCAGCGCCCTCTTTTTTTTCATCTACTCCCTGACCAGACAACTGACTATAATTTTTGGCCTTAGTAGTATTAAAGTAAATTGCTAAGGGTGTAGTATAAGCATAACCCTTTTCTAATAAAATCTTAACCATCGTTTGCATTTCTTTTATATACTTCGTGGCTAGTGGCTTTGCATCTGGCTCTAAAATATTCAAAGCCCTAGTGTCAGACTCATAAACTTTAATATATTTCTGAGCTACTGCCGCCGGACTTAAACCTTCACGCTTGGCGCCCTTTTCCATCTTATCTTCACCCTCATCTTCATCAGAAACAAGATGACCAACATCAGTATAATTTCTAACTAGCTTAACCTTATAGCCTAGATACCCCAAGGTCCTGACAATTAAATCAACACACATCGCACCCCTTAAGTTACCAATATGCTGAGTCCAATAAACAGTTGGTCCGCAATAATACATTAAGACCCGCCCCTTTTTTATGGATTTAAATTCATCAATTTGACGAGTTAAAGTGTTATATAGTTTCAATGCCATAATAGATCTATTTTAACAGAAATATAGGGAAAATCAAATTAAATAACGCAGCTAGAAGCTGCGTCATCCAAATTCTATATTCTAACTCGTAGTTATTTCATCTTCTTCCGTATAAAAGCCGGGATATCAAGCTCATCATCATCTTGGTCTTTATCAGCCACCTTCTTTTTACCAAACAAATGACCCCGGGTAGATTTGGTATCATCATCATCCGACTCCTCATCTTCCTCTTTTTCTTCACAGCTACGGCTAACAAACTTAGTCGGCTTGTAGCTACTAATTTGACCCAAAGAATCTGAGGGTTTTTTACCTTTTTCAAAACCAGTTGCCACCACTGTTACCTTTATTTCATCACCTAAAGACTCGTTAATAACGGCGCCAAAGATAATCTTAGCGTCAGGATCGGCCGAAGCAGTAATAACCTTGGCCGCTTCGTTAACCTCGTGCATGGACAGGTTACTTGAGCCAGAAATAGTGAAAAGTATACCCTTGGCACCTTCCATGGAAAGTTCCAGCAGTGGCGAAGCCACAGCCGATTTAGCAGCCTCGATCGCTCGGTTATCGCCCTTACTCTGGCCAATACCCATTAGGGCGGAGCCGCTGTTTTTCATAATAGCGCTAACATCGGCAAAGTCGACGTTGATAAGACCGGGAACAGTAATCAGTTCGGAAATTCCTTGCACGCCTTGGCGTAAAACATCATCAACAATATTGAAAGCATCGAGAAGTAAAGTTTTCTTATCGATAATTTGTAATAACCGATCATTGGGAATAGTAATAATAGTATCAACTCGCGCTGCTAATTCATCCAATCCGCGATCAGCAATACTTCGGCGCTGCGCCCCTTCAAAAGCAAAAGGCTTAGTAACAACAGCCACGGTAAGCGCGCCAACGTCGCGACAAATCTCTGCCACCACTGGTGCGGCGCCAGTGCCCGTGCCACCACCAAGACCACAGGTGATAAAAACCATATCAGCATCACGCACGGCATCACGAATATCATTTTGGTTTTCTTCTGCCGCTGCTTGACCTAAGTCCGGATTCATACCGGCACCAAGACCCTTGGTAACGGATTTACCGACATGAATTTTGTGTGGCGCCTGACAATAATAAAGCGCTTGCACATCAGTATTAATAGCAATAAATTCTACTCCTTTAATTTTAGCCTCAATCATACGGTTAAGAGCGGAGCCGCCGGAACCACCGACGCCCAAAACCTTGATCTTGGCAAAGGTCTCTATGTCTGGCTTAACTTCAGCCATAAAAGTAGGTGAATACTAAATTTGTTCAATTTATCAACACTCTAAAAAAGCACCTATATTATACCATTTTTAACCACCACTGAGAATAGCTATGAACTATGAGGGACTACGAATTTACAAATTATTACGAATCGTACGAATGATAATGAATCTCTTACTTACTTTTAATCCTAGGAGACAAAATTCGTAATATTCGTATTTATTCGTACATTCGTAGTCTATTAGGGCATAATGTCTTTAAACCAACCCCTGATCTTTTCTCCCACCTGAACCACGCTTTTAAAGCGCGAAATGGAAAATCTACCCTTTTTACCCTTAGTTAATTGATCACCCCAAGCTACCAGGCCAACAGCTGTTAAAAAACCCAGGTCTTGAACCTTATCAATAGCTGAGGTCAGGTTTTGAGCAAAACCAAGGCAAGCTGGTAACTTTAATTTTCTCTTAGCCACATCAACTATACCTGGTAATTTAGCGCCGCCGCCGATCAATACCACACCAGCCGGTAGACTTCCCGAGCGGTCAACCTTTCTTAGTTCCGAATCAATCTTTTCAAAAATTTCTTCCACTCTTGCTTCAATAATTTCTGCTAGATACTTTCGTGACACTAAAGAATCGGCCTCGGAAACAGTAGAATCGATGTCTGTTAAATTAATTTCTTCCTTCTTTAAAACCTCACGAGGCGTAGCAATACCATAATTAAGCTTAACATGTTCGGCCGTATCAATAGATACTCGTAAACCAATGGCAATATCTGAAGTTATATGATCAGAACCAAGAGGGATAACCGTAGTATGAATAACGTCCCCTTCCTCAAAAACAATAACAGAGGTAGTGGCCGCACCAATATTAACTAGAACCACCCCCAATTCTTTTTGGCGGTTAGTTAGAGTAGCCTCAGCCGCGGCCAAAATAGACAAAACTAAGTCTTCAATATCTAATCCGGTCCGATAAACACATTTTGTTAAATTTTTTATCTGAGTAGTTAGTCCCTGAATAATTTGAGTGTCCACCTCTAGCCGTATGCCTGTCATGCCTACTGGATCTTTAATATTAGACTGGCTATCAATAGTAAAAGACCTAGGGATAACATGCAA
>Ga0172371_10011642_pt1 | contig 11698 bp, 9 predicted proteins | sample Lak12m_FD_114543 | JGI IMG/M metagenome (GOLD analysis project Ga0172371, IMG submission 114543) | Freshwater microbial communities from Kabuno Bay, South-Kivu, Congo - kab_022012_12m | ecosystem: Environmental > Aquatic > Freshwater > Lake | place: Democratic Republic of the Congo: South-Kivu...
ATAAACCACAATACAGTTAGATTGGAAATTAAACTAAAATAAAATTAGCCGCGATTGAAAAATATGTTAAAGCATACCTAAGTATAATGAATAAGTAATAGAGAAAAACTATTAAGCAGAGTAATGCGGCTAAAGCCTTTGTTCTTTGAGAGTTGGTTTTAATTCAGTTGGCTAAAGCCAACTGGAATAATTCTTAGTGGTTAAGTTAAAGTCAACTGGATAAATTTTGAGTGGTTAAGTTAAAAACTCAAATTCTTTTTGCTGTTCGCTTTAGCGGACAGATTACTAAAACAAGAATAATCATTGACTTTAATCATATAAAAAAGGTAGTATAATTTATGAGCTGGGTAAGAATCTGGATTCATCTTGTATTTTCAACAAAGGAAAGGCAACCTTTTCTAACCCCTAAAGAGTTACGGGAAAATCTATTTCAACACATCAAAGAGAATGCTAAATCAAAAGATATCTGGTTGGATTCCATAAATGGATATACCGACCATCTTCACTGCTTAATTTCTCTCAACAAGGAACAAACCATTAGCAAGGTTGCTCAGCTCATAAAGGGGGAATCTTCATTCTGGATTAATCAAAATCATCTGATGAATAATAAATTTATTTGGCAAGATGATTATTGGGCGGCAGGTGTTGGTGAAAGCGAACTTGAAAGGATCAGGAATTATATTCAAAGACAAGAAGAGCATCATAAGGGGAAGTCATTTAGTGAAGAAGTCGATGAATTTATGAAAAATCATTATCAGTCGGCTAAAGCCGACTGCAAAGGTGAACAATGATTTTGATTTTATAATTGACTAAAGCCGATTGCACTAAACGTTCACTTGTTTATTGACATTGCAGAGTAGAAGCTTTAGTTTACCGGGGTAAATTTTCCAAATATTCTTATGATTAGTTTTATTGCTTAGCATTAAATTAATTCCATTCGCAGGAGAATGATAGCGCGTTAGAATTGAGATTCTGACATACCGACAGACAAAATATTTGTAATGGATCGATTTCAAAAAAAAAAGGTTTTTGGGAGATTTCCATGGGATATAAGCTGCAAGATCTTATAGACGTTGAGTACTTTCAATCACTTCAAGACAGGTTGAATGAAATCTATTCATTCCCTTCCGCAATAATCGACAACGAAGGAAACATTCTTACCGCAACAGCCTGGCAAAGCATCTGCACAAAATTTCACCGGGTAAATCCGGACACCGCTAACGAATGTAAAATAAGCGACAAGTATATTTACGACCATATCCATGAGGCTAACCCGGGAGTAAGCTATAGATGCCCACGCGGACTTGTGGATAACGCAACGCCGATATTTATCGACGGCGTACATTACGGAAATTTTTTTACCGGACAGTTTTTTACCGAACAACCCGATCTGGAATTTTATAGAGAGCAAGCAAAGAAGTATGGATTTGATGAGCCGGCTTATTTAGAGGCTGTGAAAAAGGTTCCGGTTTGGACACTCGATCAATTAAACAATTATCTTTATTTTATAAAAGGATTGATAGAGGTTATCTGTGTAACGGGGCTGAAAAATAAACGAGACATAGAAACAAAAAGAAAAATAAAAGAGAGCGAAGAACAATTCAAATCAATATTTGAGCAAGCCCCGACAGGGATGTTGTTATTAGGTTTAGACGGCAAGTTTATAAAAGTAAATAGTTCATTCTGCGAGATAGTGGGATATACGGAAGATGAATTACAACAGAAATCGTTTTTAGAAATAACCCATCCGGAAGATAGAACCAAGAGTGCCGAATGGGTAAAATCTCTGATTGCGGGAGAGCAGAAATCGATGGATTGTGAAAAGCGGTATATCCACAAATCGGGAGAAATAATTTGGGGGTCAGTTCGTACCTTACTCAAACGGGACGAAAACGGAAATCCCCTTTATTTTATAACTCATGTACAAAATATAACGGAACGGAAGAAATCAGAGGAAGAAATTCAAACGAGTGAAAAGAAATTCCGGGCAATATTTGAGAATTCAGTTGTGCCGAAATCATTAACAAAGTTTGACGGATCTCTGCAAGTAAATAACGCGTTGTGCCAAATGCTGGGGTATTCAAAAGAAGAACTCTCACACCTTACATGGCAAGAGATCACTCACCCGGAAGATATCCAAAAAACTCAGGATGAAATCAACCAGCTTCTCACGGGAGAAAAACCCTCCGCCCGTTTTGAGAAAAGATTTATCCATAAAAACGGAACTATTGTGTGGGCAGAATTAAGTTCAAGCGTTCATAGAGACAGTAAAGGCACACCGCTTTATCTGATGACAGTGCTTATAGATTTAACCGAACGGAAGAATGCCGAAAAAGCTCTGGAACTTGCGCATAAGGAATTAAAGAATCTCCATAATAATTTGAATGACGCAATATTTTCAATAGATATACTCGAGAACAAGATGTTAGTAGCGTCAACCGCGCATCAAACAGTATTCGGGTACGCTCCGGAAGAGTTTTTTAAGAATCCGCATTTATGGTACGACCTGGTTATTCCGGAAGATAAACCGAAAGCGGATGGAGGGAATCAGCTTCTGGCATCCGGCAAAGATATTGAGCATGAAGTGAGAATTACGCTCCCCAACGGGGAAATAAGATGGATCAATATGAAGATGGTTCCCACATTAGATGCCGCGGGAAGGCTTATACGTGTTGATGGAATAGCCTCGGATATCAATGAAAAAAAACTTGCGGAAGCCGCATTACAAGAAAGCGAAAAGCGATGGCGGTTTATCGTTGAAAGCGAACCGGAATGCGTAAAAGTTGTAGACCGAGAAGGACGGCTGCTTGAGATGAATCCCGCGGGGCTTGCGATGATTCAGGCAGAGTCGAGTGAAGTTATAGGGAAGAAGACCGTAGGACTCGTAGCAGAAGAAGACCGTGCGGCGTTTAATGAAATGATTGAGGGAGTCTTTAGAGGGGAAACAAGGCATCTCATTTTTGATATGATAGGTTTAAAAGGAAGACGATTAACTTTAGAAACAACGAGCGGCCCACTGAAAGACCCTGCTTCAATGGGGAATGTGAAAGCGCTGCTTGGGGTTACGCGAGATATAACCGATCGAAAAAGAGCGGAAGAAGATATTAAAAAGAAGAACCTTGAACTTACAGAACTCAACGCGTCAAAAGATAAATTTTTCTCGATTATCGCGCACGATTTAAGAAGTCCTTTTCAAGGTTTCATCTCAATGACCGAGCTGATGGCGGAAGATGTGAGTCAATTTTCAATATCAGATTTATCAAGCTTCTCAAAAAAGATGAGCAAAACCGCTAAAAATCTTTATCATCTGCTTGAGAATTTATTAAGCTGGGCTCAAATACAAAAAGGAACCATGCAGTATAAACCAACCGAACAGAACTTACGCAATCTGGTAGCATTGGATATTGAAACTATAAACGAAAGAGCAAGACAAAAAGAAATTGAAGTTGTGAACAACGTTGAGAAAAACCTGGAGATACTCGCGGATGAAAAAATGATAAATACCATAGTCAGAAATCTACTTTCCAACGCGGTTAAGTTCACAGATACCAGCGGGAGGGTTATTGTAAAAGCAAGGGACCTAAAGAATCACATGATAGAAATATCTGTTCACGATACCGGAATTGGAATTGCTCCCGAAGATATTAAGAAGTTATTTAAAATTGATGAAAAGGTAAGACAAGCGGGAACAGACGGAGAACCAAGTACCGGTTTGGGTCTACTCCTTAGCAAGGAATTTGTTGAAAAACATGGCGGAAACATTTGGGTAGAAAGTACGCCGGGCTTCGGAAGTACATTTTATTTTACTGTACCTATGAAAGCGTAAGGGAGAAACTTTAGCTTGTAGCTAAGTACTCTTTAGCGTTCGACACATGCAAAACGTAACCGTTCAAAATGTGTTTTTGGAATAAAGAATTTGTCCCTAAGTTTTTAGCGCTAGTAAAAAGATTTATCATGAAGCACTAAGAAAAACCTTAATTCATCTTTTGCAGAGGAGAAGAAGAATTTAAACCTGTGTAAGAATTGAACTGTCCACGAGTTCCCATCTTTTATTGCCTTACTTCTTTTAACCCACGGTTGAACCAGCGGGTTAATCAGACAGTAAAATTAATTCCCCTTTGAAAAAAGAATCGGTTTACGGTTTTGAAACGGCCAGCCGTAACCCAACGATAGCAATATATTCCACACCTTCATCAAAATTTCTTTTATAGACTGCGCAATTCGCGGCGCCATAGTAATAACAACCGCCGCGATACACTTCTTGAGTTCCGGAATCCCGGTTAGAAGGATTTATTTCAGGGCTTGCTTGATAGAATTCATTGTCATATTTATCCCAGCACCATTCATCTACGTTTCCGCTCATGTCGAAAATTCCAAGTTCATTCGGGGCTTTTGTGCCAACGGGGTGAACGATTTCATCGGGAGAATTTTCTTTATACCATGCCACCTCATCAACATAATTACTTCCGCTGAAAGTAAACCCTTTACTTGCTTTACCGCCGCGAGCAGCGTATTCCCATTCAGCTTCGGTTAGTAAGCGATATCCGTTAGCACTAAAATCGCATTGTACGGGATCGTCAAAGACTCCCGAGTTCTCAATATCGGTTTTCCCTTCAATTGTATAACAAGGTGTGCGTCCCTCTTTGATGCTTCTTTTGTTGCAATAGATAAGAGCATCAGTAAAGGACAAATGACTTACCGGATAGAGGTCTCCCCTTTCTTTACAAGGGAGGTCACCCATAATTTCTTTCCACTCGCCTTGCGTGACTTCAAATTTATTAACATAAAAACTCTTGAGTGTAACTTTGTGAACCGGCTGTTCATCATCTTCCCCTCCTTCACGCCCCATCATGAAGGTACCGCCTTCGACTAAAATAAAATCTTTTGGAGGCGCAGCGGAGGATTGAGCAAAAGTAAAAAAAGGGAAAAGAAAAATAAAACTAAGAAGACAAAAGAATTTGAACGGGTGCATACAGAAGTCCTTTTAATTATGGAATTCAAAATTAGGGAAGCGAAGTTTACTAAAAAAGAGTTTTTGCGCACCCGGTTTCATGACATGCAACAGAGAATAAAAAAGAGCGGGGATGAGCGGTTTAATTTTTTCTCAACTGCCGGTTGATAGTCTGAAGCAAAGAATTTTTTGAGAACGGTTTAGCGAGGTAATCATCGCAACCGGATTCAAACGCGTTTCTTCTATCTTGCTCAAACGCGTGCGCCGTTACAACTATAATGGGAATTGAGCGGTATTGAGGTTCGGATTTTATTTTTTTCGTAAGGGTCAACCCATCCATAGACCCGGCAATGGAAATATCCATAAGTACTAAGTCGATAGTGGTAGTAAGAAGAAGTTCAAATACTTTATCGGAAGACCCGGTGATTACCGTATGATACAATGGTTCAAGAAACCATTTAAAGGTATTTTGATTGACGATATCATCTTCCACGACGAGCACGGTGCACGTCTTTGCCGCATCATTACTATCGATAGGTTCAGTAACCGGTAAACCGGGACTCTTCTTTTCAACAGGCGTAGTACTCTTTTTAAAGCGAAGGAGAAATTCCGTTCCCTCCCCTTTTTTACTTTTTACTTTGATAGAGCCGTCATTCAAATCAACGATTTTTTTAACGAGTGCGAGTCCGAGTCCCACACCTTCATACCCCCTGCCATAGCCGGAATGTTCCTGGGAGTAGGGTTCAAAAAGATGGGTGAGATAAACGTCGCTGATTCCTATGCCGGTGTCTTTAATTGAGAGCATGACTTCATCAGGAGAAACGGAAGCAAGGGTTACCTGAACTGCGCCGGCAAACGTATATTTTATCGCATTATCAACGAGGTTATAAATAGCCTGCGTCAGGTAGTATTCATCAGCGAAAACAAATACATTCCCTGCCGTGTTATGGAAAGAAAGTTTGATGCCTTTACATGCAGCCGCAGACAAAAATTCGTCGGTGGAATTTTTGCAGATAACGGCGAGGTTAATTTCTTTTTGCAATACAGTAAACTCACCCACATGCATTCTGGAGTAGTTTAGAATTAAATCAAAAGTGCGGATAATTCTTTGCACGGATCTATCGATGGAGTCGAAGTATTGTTGTTCTTCATCCGAAATATATTTTTCGAAGGCGTCTTTAATTAACGTGCTCATGCCCATAATGCCGTTAAGCGGGGTTCTAATTTCGTGAGACATATTAGCCATGAAGGCATCTTTTAATTTGTTAGCTTGTTCCGCGCGTTCCTTGGCTTCCACAAGGTCGTCAATCATTTTTTTCTTTCCAGAAACATCGCGGAGCGTTGCAAGCAGAAAATCTTTGCCGCCGATAGTCATTACTTGTTTATTGAGTTCACACGCAACCACGGAGGGAGATTTGCGGACCGCACTAAACTAATCAAGGGGGGCGCCGAGCTTGTTTTCCAAATTTGTTGTGTCGGCAAGCTGGGTAAGTCCAGGAGCTTTTTCCGGCAGATGCGCGTTGAGAAGTTCAGATTCAAGATAGCCGGTTATGGTGCAGAAGGCGGGGTTAACGAACATGACTTTTCCGGTAAAATCTATAAGCGCAATACCTTCGGTTGCCTGGTTTGCAATCGCTTCAAATTTTGTTTGGCTTTCCCGCGCGTTCTCCTGAGCTTTGTTGATGCGCCGCATATGCCGTTTGACCAGATAGAAAAGGAGAAGCGAAGTGATGAGAATATAGAAGAATCCTTTATAAAGCTGAACCACTTCGTACGCGTGCTTATCAGAAACAAGCTGCGCGAAAAAGGTATCGGAAAAGTAAATCCAAAGTAACCCGAGAAATAAGTAGAGCAGAGAAATTCTAATCTCGAATTTGATTTTTTTTGTTATGGAGATTAACGGATTCATACGGCACTCTTCATCATGGTAAACCGGCAAGTAATTATTGATAGTATAAGTTACACTTGAAGACCACAATACTTGGATAATACTATGTTGCTCTACAGAGAATAGAGTTAAAAAAGCATCACTAAGTTAATTTATCCACTACATAAATGCAAAAATTGATTGCCATATGGAACTCTCGGGAGGAGAAACTAAAAAGAGGATTAACTCATTAGCGGAAAATTTATCTCTGAACGTCTGAGTGGTACATTAAAATATTAATGCTTTACCGGATTGTTTATTTGAGCAACACCATCTTTTTAGCCTGAATTTTATTTCCGTTCTTAAGAACGTAAAAATAAACTCCGCTTGCTTGAACGGTTCCGAAATTATTATCACCATGCCAGACGGCTACATTCTTACCAACTTTCGGAACGCCGTTGTAGAGCGTTCTTACCTTATTGCCGAGAATGTCGTATATATTTAATTCAACCGGAGTGCTGTCCACTGCGTAAAACGCGATGGATGTGGAAAGGTTAAATGGATTCGGATAATTTTGTTTAAGATCGTACGATTCGGGAACGGCGTCGTTAATAGCTGTGATTACAAGCTTTCCATAGGTCAATTCATAAAACTTTCCATCTGCCGGATCCCGGTACGAATTATTTGAACTATCCTTGTAAGTAAAATAAAATTGAAGCACATCGCCCGTACCGAACGAAGGGATAGCGGAAGCAAATGTATTATTTGGTTGTACGGCGGCAGACAAATCAGAAGATTGAATACCGTTGATTAAATGGAGCACAACCGAATTCTGATCAACATTATTTTGCTCGAAACATTTATGGAGTATGTAGGATTGTCCCGATTTTTCCAAATTGGGATAGGTAATAGCCCGAAGCGAAGAGAGTAATCCGTAGCCGATGTCGTTATTCGGAGAAGAAGCATTCGCGGCGGTTAGTAAAAGGATATTTCGGATTTGCACATTTGTTAAGTGCGGATACAGTGAAAGAAGCTGGGCTCCCACACCGGCGGCTATCGGCGCTGCGGCAGAAGTTCCGCTTTCAGTGCCGTAGGCGGAAGTAGATGTGCCCGAGACGGAAGCAGCAAAGACGGAGACTCCCTGTGTTGTCACTTCCGGTTTTATGCGTCCATCATACGAAGGACCAAATGAGCTAAAGGAAGCTTTTACATTATTATTGGTTACCGCACCAACCGCAATAATATTAAAGCCATCGGCAGGGGCACCGATGAAATGCCAAGAATTATTTCCGTCATTTCCTGCAGAGGTGAAGGTTGAAATTCCAAATTGAGTGAACGCCAGCTCAGCAGCTTTGGTGATGATGGTAGTGTTTCCATTCATATCGGCATACGTGTATGAGAATGTCGTTGGATCAAAGATATTATATCCGAGAGAACTTGTTGTAATATCTACACCAATACTATCCATCCATTGAAGTGCGGCGGCGTAGTTGTCTTCTTCAACATGCGTTTCACTTCGAATATCTTCGGTCTTAGCAAGAAGGAATGAAGCGTTAAATGCCGGTCCGACGATCTGCCCGTCCTTATACCCACCGATAATAGAAAATATAGAAGTGCCGTGACTATCTTGACCGCCAACATCATTTGCCTGATTAGCGGTAACATTATCATGAAAAACAAAATCATATTCTGCAATCACTTTTCTAGTAACGAGTGATTCAATTAATTTCCATCTAAACCCGCTGTCAAGAATTCCGATGACAACACTATCACCCGTAACACCTTTTGCGTGTACGGCAGGAATATCACATAATTGATATTGTGCGAGCGATGAGCCATAATTATAAGAAAGGTTCGACTTTGAAGCAGATTTTTGAAATGAATGAGGGACAGTTCCACTCTCAAGTGACTCTGTTTTATAATACAGCTGTTTCACTCCTTCAACCTTGGAGACGAACGGGAAAGCAGCAATCTGGGAGATTTCATTCTCGTTCGCATAGACAGAAACCGCATTAAACCATTTGAGCACATTCCAGATTTTTGCTCCCGCGTTTTCAACTTTTGTGAGATAGGGTTGGTAAACAGGAATATCGTAAGAAGTAACTACATCGTCTGCACCGCGAAACTTTGTTCTTCTCTTAATACTTCGCTCCGATAACGAGCTGAGGGCTTCAGAATATACGGCAGATTTTTTTTGCAAGACACTTCCGGCGGGGACTCCTTTATCCTTGAAGTAAACCATATATTTCTGTTGAGCGCTTAACGGCTGCAGAACGATACATCCAAAAACGAATAGTGCAAATATTGTCTTCATAGCTTTGCCTAATTTAATCTTCTATCTGCAAAACCGCAAGGAACGCTTCTTGGGGGATTTCAACATTGCCGACCTGTTTCATCCGCTTCTTTCCTTCTTTCTGTTTCTCCAGTAATTTTCTCTTTCTGGTGATATCTCCACCGTAGCATTTCGCCAAAACGTTTTTGCGCATAGCTTTTACCGTTGAACGGGAAATTACTTTTGAACCAAGGGCAGCTTGAATTGATATTTCAAAAAGCTGCCGCGGAATCAAATCTTTTAACTTCTCACATACTTTCCTTCCCCAATCGAACGATTTGCTACGATGCACAATCATTGAAAGGGCATCAACGGGTTCTCCATTCAACAGAATATCCAGCCGTACAAGGTCGGATTCTTTATAGCCGATGTATTCATAATCGAAGGAAGCATATCCGCGTGTAGTAGATTTTAATTTGTCGTAAAAATCAAAAATGATTTCCGAAAGAGGGAATTCAAATTCAAGATCGGCGCGGGTCGGATCGATGTAGGTTGTATTCTTATAAACGCCCCGTTTTTCCATCGCAAGTTTCATAATGTTCCCGACGTATTCGCTCGGAGTAACAATCTGCGCTTTCATAAACGGTTCTTCAATCATTTCAATATCTCCAACGGGAGGCATAGTTGCCGGGTTATCGACAACGATTTTAGTGCCATTCTTTTTATACACGATATATTCCACGTTTGGAAGTGTTGTAATAATCGATTGATTGAACTCACGGTACAAGCGTTCCTGCACAATTTCCATATGGAGCAGACCAAGAAATCCGCAGCGAAAACCGAATCCCAGAGCGGCAGAAGTTTCCGGTTCATAAATAAGAGCGGAATCATTCAAACGAAATTTATCAAGCGCATCCCGTAGTCCTTCAAACTCTTCGGTGTTCGTAGGATACAAACCGCTGTATACCATCGGTTTTACTTCTTTATACCCGGGCAACGGATCAGAAGCGCCATGTTTTGCCAGTGTAACGGTATCACCAACTTTCGTATCCTTTACATCTTTGATACCGGCAATCATATAGCCGACATTACCGGATGAGAGCTCACCGGTACGAATTTTTTTTAGACCGAGAATGCCGATATCTTCGGTATCGTATTCTTTTTCGTGCGCAAAGAATTTAATTTTTTGTTTCTCTTTAATTGTGCCATTTACAACGCGGAGATAGGCAATGGCGCCGCGGTAAGGATCGAAAACAGAGTCAAAAATCAATGCCTGTAAAGGTTTGGATTCATCTCCCTGCGGGGCAGGAATACGTTTGATTACTGTTTCCAAAATCTCTTCAATTCCAAGGCGCGATTTTGCGCTTGCGAGGATTATATCACTCTCGTTGCACCCGATTAAATCAATCACTTGACCTTTAACGCGTTCCACTTCTGCACTCGGTAAATCAATTTTGTTGAGTACGGGGATAATTTCCAGTCCGGCCTCAAGTGCAAGATACAGATTACTGATTGTCTGAGCTTCTACACCCTGCGCCGCATCAACCACCAGTACAGCGCCTTCGCATGCGGCAAGTGAGCGGGAAACTTCGTATGAGAAATCGACGTGACCGGGAGTATCAATTAAATTTAGAATATACGTTTCGTTGTCTTTCGCTTTGTAGTGCATTTGGATTGCGTGAGATTTAATGGTAATACCTCTTTCACGTTCCAAATCCATATCATCCAATAACTGTGCTTTTGCCTCACGCTGACTCACTGTACCGGTAAATTCCAACAACGCATCAGCAATGGTGGATTTGCCGTGATCAATATGAGCGATAATGCAAAAGTTCCGAATTTTTTCCATAAGTTCCTTTTATTAGCCTACAAATATAAAGAGAAAGTAGGGTTGGGGAAAATTTGAGCTGCAACTGTTCTCTACTCATTTTACACGTTCTTCACAACCATTACGATAAAATTAAAAGAGATTTATGATTCATAATGTTTCGCTTCTTAGTAATTTTCAAGTGAAAAAATGAACCATCTATAATGACTACCAGCGCGCTTCTCGTAATTGATATGCTCAATGAATATTTGTCACCCCAAGGCAAAATTTATTGCGAACCTTGTAGAGAAATCATTCCTTCTGTATCGCAGAGTATTCTGTTCGCTCACACGCATCGGATTCCGGTCTTTTTTGTAAACACTTCCCTCACGAGTAGTCATGTGCTGCTTGCCAAGAAGTGGGGACTTCATGCAGTTGCAGGAAGCTGGGGTGCAAAAGTAATTGATGAATTACCGATCGGAGAAGATGATGTAATAATTAACAAAAAAGGGTATAATGGTTTTTCTCAAACGCAGCTGGAGAACGAACTCAAAAAAAGAAATATTTCTGCCGTGGCTCTTACCGGAATTCATACACACGTCTGCGTTTTGTTAACAGCAGCGGGCGCATTCGAATTGGGTTACGATGTTACCGTCCTTGAAGATTGTGTAACTACGTATGACAAGGCGACTCACACTTCACGATTGAAATTCATTTCTACGCACCTTGGAGATGTACTATCGCGTGAAGAGTGGATGAAGAGATGACGTTACTTTGTGAAATGTTACTGACAAAAGTCGA
>Ga0172371_10011644_pt1 | contig 11697 bp, 9 predicted proteins | sample Lak12m_FD_114543 | JGI IMG/M metagenome (GOLD analysis project Ga0172371, IMG submission 114543) | Freshwater microbial communities from Kabuno Bay, South-Kivu, Congo - kab_022012_12m | ecosystem: Environmental > Aquatic > Freshwater > Lake | place: Democratic Republic of the Congo: South-Kivu...
CCGATGATGATCGACACACGCTCGGGCCGCGCCAGAATGTCGAGCAGGTCGTCAATGACGCCCATCACCTCTTTGTATTCGGCGACGATCTTGTCTTGCTCCAGCCCGGTCAGGCGTTGCAGGCGCATTTGCAAAATTTCGCCCGCCTGCGTGTCAGACAGGCGGTACAGGCCGTCCTGCCCCATGCCGAACTGCCGCTCCAGCCCGTCCGGACGGTAGTCGTCGGCATTGACCACGCCGCCGTCGGCGCGGACCCGCGTGAGCATCTCGCGCACCAGTTGGCTGTCCCAGGCGCGCGTCATCAGTTCGGCTTTGGCCACCGGCGGCGTGGGTGATTCGCGGATGATGCGAATGAATTCGTCGATGTTGGCCAGCGCCACGGCCAGGCCTTCGAGCACGTGGCCGCGTTCGCGCGCCTTGCGCAGCTCGAACACGGTGCGGCGCGTGACCACCTCGCGGCGGTGGATCAAAAAGACTTCGATCAGGTCTTTGAGGTTGCACAGCTTGGGCTGACCGTTGACCAGCGCCACCATGTTCATGCCAAAGGTGTCTTGCAGTTGCGTTTGCTTGTACAGGTTGTTGAGCACCACCTCGGGCACTTCGCCGCGTTTGAGCTCAATCACCAGCCGCATGCCGGATTTGTCTGACTCGTCCTGGATGTGGCTGATGCCCTCAATCTTTTTCTCGTGCACCAGTTCGGCCATGCGTTCCTGCAGCGTCTTTTTATTCACCTGATAGGGAATCTCGTCAACGATGATGGCCTGGCGCTGACCGCGGTCGATGTCTTCAAAATGGCACTTGGCACGCATCACCACGCGGCCGCGACCGGTGCGGTAACCGTCACGCACGCCTTCAATGCCATAAATGATGCCGGCGGTGGGGAAGTCGGGCGCCGGCACGATCTCCATCAACTCGTCGATGGTGGCCTGCGGGTTCTTCAACAGGTGCAGACAGGCATCCACTACTTCGTTCAAGTTGTGCGGCGGGATGTTGGTGGCCATGCCCACCGCAATGCCGGCGCTGCCGTTGACCAGCAGATTGGGCAGCCGCGCTGGCAACACCAGCGGTTCTTTTTCAGAGCCGTCGTAGTTGGGGCCAAAGTCAACCGTTTCCTTGTCGATGTCGGCCAGCATCTCATGCGCAATTTTGGCCAGGCGGATTTCGGTGTACCGCATGGCTGCGGCGTTGTCGCCGTCGACCGAGCCAAAGTTGCCCTGGCCATCGACCAGCATGTGCCGCAAAGAAAAATCTTGCGCCATGCGCACGATGGTGTCGTACACCGCGCTGTCGCCGTGCGGGTGGTACTTACCGATCACGTCGCCGACGATACGCGCTGATTTTTTATACGCCTTGTTCCAGTCATTGCCCAGCTCGTGCATGGCAAACAACACGCGCCGGTGCACCGGTTTAAGGCCGTCGCGCGCGTCGGGCAGGGCGCGCCCCACGATCACGCTCATGGCGTAGTCCAGGTAGCTGCGCCGCATTTCGTCGGCAAGGCTGGTGGGCAGGGTGTCTTTGGCGAATGGGGTCATGGAGCAGGCTTGGCGTCAGGCAAGATCAAGAGTGAAGCGGCATTTTAAGCGTCGGTTTGTGGCCACACAGCAACGTTTGGTGGCCGAGCTGTTCCGATTGGCCTGTCACTATCAAAATTGATGAACGATGGATTGGATCGCCGCCAAATGTCTGTGGCACAATGGCCGGAACGTTCAGTGTGGTAGTCACCTTGGACGTCTATTTATCACCCGCCGCCCAGTCGCGGCTTCTGTCCTTAGGAGAATCATGAAAAAACTGAGCAAACTGGCGATGTTGATTGCGACCACTGCTTTTGCCGTTTCGGCCGGTGCCCAAGCTATTGACAACTGGCGTGCCGCCGACGGTACGGTGTGGAAAAACGGCACCAACGAATTGTGCTGGCGTGACGCCAACTGGACGCCGGCTACTGCGGCTGTTGGCTGCGACGGCGCGATCGTTGCACCAAAGGCTGCTCCGGCCCCGGTCGCTGCTCCGGCCCCGGCACCTGCTCCAGTCGCAGCACCTGCTCCCAAGCCCGCTCCAGCGCCTGTTGCCGCCCCCGTCGCTCCGGCCAAGGTGACTTATGCAGCCGACGCGTTCTTTGATTTCGACAAGGCCGTGCTTAAACCGGCAGGCAAAGCCAAGCTGGACGACTTGGTAGGCAAGGTCAAAGGCATCAATTTGGAAGTCATTATTGCCGTTGGTCACACTGATGCAACCGGTCCTGACGGCTACAACCAGAAGCTGTCTGTCAAACGTTCGGAAGCGGTCAAGGCTTACTTGGTTTCCAAGGGCATTGAAAAGAACCGTGTCTATACCGAAGGCAAGGGCGAAGCACAGCCTGTGGCCGACAACAAGACATCCTCTGGCCGTGCCAAGAACCGCCGCGTTGAGGTGGAAGTAGTCGGTACGCGCGGCAAATAAGCTGTCTGTACCCCGTAAAAAAACCCGCTGCGGCGGGTTTTTTTGTGCTTGGCCGTCAGGCACTTGGGACGACGCAGTCCGCTGCAGCTAGGGATTACCCTAGAATCAATCCTGAGTGGGGTGGGCAGCTTGCCTGCGCCCATGGGTAAGTACAGGTCGATCTCATGCTGGATGATGAATCATTGCGCTAAGCTGCCTCCATGGAAACAATCACGACCCGTATCGCGCGGCTCGCGATCGGTTTGGATGTCGATCTGGACAACGAGCAAACCCTGAAGGACATTCTCGCAATTCCGGCGGCGATTCCTGTGGCTATGGAACGCCGGGTTGCTGCATCTGATGCGCCTTTGGTGTCACCGCCAACAGCGGAGCGCCGGGTGTCGCACTTGAAAGAAGAATTGCGTGCGCTGGTGGTGTTGCGCTACAGGTTGGAGAGTACCAGCATAGAGCACCATGGTCTGAGCGCCACGCGTGAGCTGCTCGATCAAGCGCACCAGCATTTGATGCACCAGGGGTTCAAGCCGGGTGCAGACAGTTGGGATACCCATGACTGGCAACGCCGGAATTTCAAGTAATTTTTTGGAGCAATATCTTGGACATCCAGATCGACAACGAACTGATTGAAAACTATGTGTTTGACGAGATTTCAGTGGGCCAGTCCGCGCGCCTGTTGCGAACGCTGACACTGGAAGACATCCGGGCGTTTGCTGCTGTCTCCGGCGATACCAACCCGGCACACCTGGATCCGGAATACGCCAGCGACACGTTGTTTCATGGCGTCATCGCGCACGGCATGTGGAGCGGGGCGCTGATTTCGGCATTGTTGGGCACCCAGTTTCCAGGACCGGGAACGATTTATCTGGACCAGGTGCTGCATTTTGCCAAGCCGGTCCGGGTGGGTGACACGTTGACGGTCACAGTCACTGTCACCTCTAAAAACGCGCAAGACCACAGCGTCGAGCTGGACTGTCTGGTTGTCAATCAGCGCGGTGTCAGTATCCTGAGCGGTACAGCTCGTGTCGCCGCGCCGATGACCAAAGTGCGCCTGCCGCGCGTGCAGGCGCCGCAAATTCAGGTGTTTGACCCGCAGGCGCGTTTTAAGGCGTTACTGGCCAAGGGACAACACTTGTCGGCAGTGCGCTGTGGCGTGGTGCATCCGTGCGATGCCGGGTCGCTCAGTGGTGCCATGGACGCGGCCCGCTTTGGCCTGATCGTGCCGGTGCTGATTGGGCCTGAAGAGCGTATCCGGCATGTCGCCAAGGCCGCAGGCATTGATCTTGAGGGTACAGAAATCATTACTCAGCCGCACAGCCACGCGGCCGCAGAAAAAGCCGCCGAGCTGGCTGCCAAGGGCGATGTCGAGATGCTGATGAAAGGCAGCCTGCACACCGACGAGTTGATCAAAGCTGTGCTGGCGCAACCCAACTTGCGCACCGGCAGGCGCATGTCGCACGTGTTCCGGTTTGACGTGCCGCTGTACCACAAACCGCTATTGATTACCGACGCCGCGCTCAACATCCGGCCCACGTTGCAGGAAAAGATCGACATCGTGCAAAACGCCATCGACTTTGCCCGCATCATGGGTGTCAAGACACCCAAGGTGGCCATTTTGTCCGCCGTGGAAACGGTCAACCCCAGCATTCCGTCCACGCTCGACGCTGCGGCGCTGTGCAAGATGTCGGACCGCGGCCAGATCAGCGGCGGGGTGCTCGACGGCCCGCTGGCGTTTGACAACGCCATTTCGCTGGCCGCCGCAGAGATCAAGCAGATCACCTCGCCCGTGGCGGGGCACGCCGATATCTTTTTGGTGCCTGATCTGGAAAGCGGCAACATGCTGGCCAAACAACTCGAGTATCTGGCCGGTGCAAGCGGCTCCGGGCTTGTGTTAGGCGCTCGTATTCCAATAGCATTGACGAGCCGCGCCGAGGGCCCGTCCAACCGGGTGGCGTCTGCGCTGCTGGGCCTGCTGGTGGCGCACAACGCGCGGCGCACGCAGGCGCGGGTGGTCTGGTAGGGGCACGCATGGCGATTCTTTCTGTCAATGCGGGCTCGTCGTCGCTCAAGTTCGCGCTCTATCCCCTGCTGCACGGGCATGTGCAGCCGCAGATTTTCAGTGGCCTCATCGAGGGCCTGGAGCCGGGCGGCGCACCCGAGATGCGCTGGACTTACCGTGGCGAGGCCAACCGGCGCAAGCTGGCATCCAGCAGCGACAACGTGTTTCGCGCGGCGCTGGCGAGTTTGCGTGAGTTGCTGGCGCAGTTGCCTGATGCGCCCAAGCTGGTGGCGGTAGCGCACCGTGTGGTGCACGGCGGGGCGATGTTTCGCGCCAGCGTGGTGGTCACCGACGAGGTGCTGGCGCAGCTCACGCGACTGAATTCACTTGCACCCCTGCACCAACCGCACAACCTGGAAGGCGTGCGGGCGTTTCGGGACGCGTTTGCCGGGCTGGCGCAAATCGCTTGTTTCGATACCGCGTTTCACAACACGCTGCCCGAGCTGGAATACCGCTTCGCGTTGCCGCAGGCGCTTTTTGACCAAGGCTTGCGCCGCTACGGGTTTCATGGTCTGTCGTACCAGTACGTCATGGCCACCTTGGAGCATTGTTCCCCCCGCGCCAACGCACGCGTGCTGATGACCCACTTGGGCAATGGGGCCAGTTTGTGCGCCGCGCTGGGTGGCAAGAGCCACGCCACCACCATGGGGTTTTCGGCGCTGGACGGGCTGATGATGGGCACGCGCACCGGTGCGCTCGATGCGGGCGTCATCCTTTACCTTCTGGAGCAGGGCTGGGACCACGCCCGCTTGCAAAAACTCTTGTACAAGCAAAGCGGCTTGCTGGGCGTGTCTGGTATTTCGGCCGACATGCGTCGCTTGCGCCAAGACGCCCTGACCAACGTCAACGCGCAGCTGGCGATTGACGTATTTACCTACCGGGTGGTGCGTGAAAGCGGGGCTTTGGCGGCGACGCTGCAGGGGCTGGACGTGCTGGCCTTCAGCGGCGGCATTGGTGAACACGACGCCGTGCTGCGCGCGCAGGTGTGCCAGCGGCTGGGCTGGATGGGTGTGGTGCTGGACGAGCAACGTAACCTGGCTGCCAACGGTGACGCGCTGATGGCGATTCACGCGCCGCAGAGCAAGGTGGAGGTCTGGGTGGTTCCCACTGACGAAGGCGTGGTCGCCGCGCGTGAAGCCGCGCAGCTGGTGTGTGCGCGGGCGTTGCCCAGCGCATGATGGCCGCGATGCAGTGGCAGGACGTTCTCTACACCCAGGGCTTTGGCACACGCCGTGTCTGCGCCGGTCTGATTGAGCAAGGTCTGGTTCAGTTCTATGACAAAAACCAGGCTCTAGCCCTTGTAATACCTGCGCAAGATGCTATCTTCATCGAAGCAAATGAGCTGACATTCAGAGTGCAGGGCGTGGACTGGCGTTATGCCGAAAAAGCCTACATCCTGCTGAACAAACCCGCTGGCACCGAGTGCTCGCACAAGCCCGGAGCTTATCCAAGCGTGTACACCTTGCTGCCTGCGCCCCTGCGTCAGCGCCCGCAAAAGGGGGCGGTGCAAGGGGTTCAGGCGGTCGGGCGGCTGGACCAGGACACCACCGGCATGCTGTTGCTGACCGACGACGGCCAGTTCATTCACCGCATGAGTTCGCCGCGGCACCATGTGCCCAAGATCTATGAGGTGACGGTCAAACACGCATTGGACGACCGTCAGCTTCAGCAGTTGCTGGACGGCGTGGTGCTCGACGACGACCCCAAGCCGGTGGCGGCGGCGGCGTGCCAGCAGCGGTCGGAGCATCAGTTCAGCCTCACGCTCACGCAAGGCAAGTACCACCAGGTCAAACGCATGGTGGCCGCGGTAGGCAACCGGGTCGAGGCCTTGCATCGCTCGCAGATTGGCGGCTTGCACTTGCCCGACGATCTGGCACCGGGGCAGTGGCGCTGGCTGGATGCGGTTGACCTGGCAATGATGCAGCGGTAGGATGCGATAAGCTCGTCCGGACGGGCGGTTTATTTTCTGGAGCCTGCAACCATGTCTGCTGCATACTGCTACGCCATCTTTGCCGCCGCTGCGCCTTTAGCGATGCGCACGCGGCGGGTGCTGCTCCCGACGCTGCTTTGCGCCAGCCTGGCGCAGGCGGCGGGTCTGAACGACACCGGCATCACGGACTGCTGGAACGACACCGGCATCACCAACCGCGGCGTGGCCGCAGACAACGGCACGCACCCGCGCCAGGACTGCCGCTATGGGCGCGACGCTGCGGCAGCGGCGGGCGTCTTGCCCAAGGTTGGCGGCGGCAGCAAAGGCTTTGACTTCACCAAAATTGCCAACAACGGTCAGACATTGCCGGCCTCGGCCCCGCTGGGCAGCGGCCCGACCGACTGGGCCTGCACCCGCGACAACGTCACCGGGCTGATCTGGGAAGTCAAAGCCACTTCTGGCCTGCGCTCCAAGGATCACAGCTACACCTGGTACAACAGCGACGCGGCAACCAATGGTGGCAGCGCTGGTACGGCATCGGGTGGTACCTGTTTTACTGCCGGTCGCTGTGATACCGAAAAGTTTCTGCAGGACGTCAATGCCACGGGCCTGTGCGGCGCCAGCGACTGGCGCATGCCCAGCCGCAAGGAGCTGGTGTCGATCGTGGACTACGGCATTGCCATTCCAGGGCCAACCATAGACATGAACTATTTTCCAAACACCACCGCGTCGGATTTCTGGTCGGCTTCGGCCAATGCCGACTATTCCGGCTACGCGTGGGACGTCGATTTCAACGATGGCCTTGCCGGCGGCTACGTTAAGTACTACGACTTCCAGGTTCGCCTCGTGCTGGCCGGACAGTGAATTTGATTTTTTGATTCATCGAGCATGCGTTTGACCAACCACAGTCGCCAAGCCAGTTTGCCCATCTGGCGCGATGCCAATCGGCTTTTGCTGGAGCTTGAGCAGGCGGTGCGGCGTTTCCCCCGTTACCACAAGTACGCGCTGGGGGCAGATTTGCGCAGACAGGCCATGGGCGTATGCCGCCGCATCGTGCGTGCGGCTATGGCGCAGGCTGATGGGCGTGAACGTGCGCTGGAGCGCCTGACGCTGGCGGTGGAAGACCTGAAACTATCGATTCAACTGGCCAAGGAGCTGCAAGCCTTTGCCAGTTTTGCCGAATTTGCCCGCATCGCCGAACTGGTGGTTGCCGTGGGCAAGCAGAGCGGGGGGTGGCGCAAAAGCGCCTGGGCCAAGGCACGGCCCGAAGTTTTGCCCGATGCCCAAGGGGCAGGAGGCTGAGCGTGTGCCGACACCACTGTGCGCCCGCACCACCTGTACAGCGCCGCATGGCGCGGCGCGGGTATGTTGATTCAGCCGTTGCTACCCTGGGGATGCGACGGCGGTGGGTGGCCAATTCAAGACCCCCGTTGGGGTTCGCAGCGGCTGCCATCAAGTGTGCGGGTTATCGCGTCGAATTTCTGGTCGGCTTCGGCCAATGCCAACAATTCCGACAACGCGTGGAACGTCAATTTCAACAATGGCAATGCCAACAACAACAATAAGAACAACGACTTCCAGGTTCGCCTCGTGCAGGCCGGAGAGTGGTTCTGCGAGCTTCACGCTGGCAGCGGTGTATGGCGCCTACCGCGCCTGTCGCCGCCGCAAGCGTGGTACCCGCAACGCACAGCGTTATGAGGTGGGATTGCTTGACCACCTTGTCAACACCGTGCAAGCCCTGTCCGGGCGCGTCTGGCGCCCCTCCCGCGCCATGGCTTTTGTGGTACGTCGGCCCAAAGTGCGTGAAATATTGGCTGCTGATTTCGCTGACCGGGTGGTGCATCACCTGCTGGTGCCTCGGCTCGAGCGCCAGTTTGAGCCAGTGTTCATTCACGACTGTTTTTCCAACCGGCGCGGCAAGGGTACGCATGGCGCACTGGAGCGCTTGCAACACTTCATGCAGCGGGCCAAAGACCATGCCAAAAAGTGCCAGCAACGGGCGCATTACCTGCAGCTTGATGTTGCCAACTTTTTCAACAGCATCGATCGACGATGCTTGTTTGGGTTGGTGCAGGCACGCCTGGCGCGCGATTTACGCCGTGGGGCTTCAGACCCGCGTCATATTGGCACCGCCGACGCGGCCGATCTGCTGTGGTTGACGCGCTGTATCCTCACCGGCAACGCCGCGTCCGGCGCGATCTTGCGCGGCACTGCGGCTGAATTTGCTCGCGTGCCGCCGCATAAACGGCTGATCAACGCAGCGCCGGAGACCGGTATACCCATCGGCAACCTGACGAGCCAGTTTTTTGCCAACGTGTACCTCAATGAACTGGACCAGTTTGTCAAACACACACTCAGATGCCAATACTATGTGCGTTACGTCGATGATATGGTGTTGCTACACCACGATCCGGCTGTGTTACTGGACTGGCGCGACCGGATTGCAGAGTTTTTGACCCAGCGCTTGGGTTTGCGTTTGCGCGACGACGGGCGCTTGCGGCCCGTGGCCGATGGGGTTGACTTTTTGGGTTATGTGCAGCGTCCCGACTACCGCCTGGTGCGTAGGCGCGTGGTAGCGCACCTGCGCGAAAGGCTGGACCAGTTTGAACGCCAGATCGGTGGTGCGCAAGGTGCCTGGCGTTTTCCGCCGGACACCCGCACGCTGTTTGCCATGCTGGCGAGTTATCTGGGGCATTTTCGCCATGCCAACAGCCACCGACTGATGGCCTCATTGTGGCAGCGCTACGCTTGGCTGCGCTGGCTGGTGCGACTAGACGATGGGGGGCATCTGTTGCCAACCCATTCGGCACGTGGTGTGTGTTCCATGCGCGGGCAATGGCGTTATTTTTGCAAGCAGTTTGCGCCTGCTTGTGTGCTGATGCAAGTGGGTACGCAGGTTGAACTGCATGGGGTTGACACCGCATGTATGTCGCAATGGTCTGACCATGGTGGCACGCCTGTCGTGCGCCACGGCTGGCCGGGTACCGGACTTGCATGGCCGTTGGCGCGACGCGACGCGGTGCTGCAAGGGCTCACGCGGCAAGGCGTAGCATGGGTTTATGTGGACGAGCAGGGGTGGCTAAAAAGCGGCGCACTCAAGCAGCGCGCGCTGCGCCGACTGTTTCAACCTGACCAGATGGCACTGCCCCTGGTCGATCCGGCTTGCCATGGACAATTTTCTGGGCAGGAAACATCATGAAGCTGATACAAGCCATTCTTTTGCTGGGTTGTTTGTTGGGATCGGCGCCAGGCGTGCAGGCGCAGCAGGTCTGCAACAACAGTATTGCCGCATCCACGCCCAGCGCCGACTTTACCGACAACGGTCATGGCACGGTCACACACAAGCGTACCGGGTTGATGTGGCAACGCTGCGCACTGGGCCAGACCTGGACTGGGGCTGCCTGCACCGGCAACCCCAGTGTACTGAGCTGGTCTGGCGCATTGCAGGCCGCTGTTGAAGCACGGGACGGTGGCTTCAGCGACTGGCGCCTGCCCAACATCAAGGAACTGCTGTCCATCGTCGAAGAAAAGTGTGTCAGCCCTGCCATCAATACCTCTATTTTTCCCGATGGAGTCGCGTCGAATTTCTGGTCGGCTTCGGCCAATGCCTACCCTTCCGACCGCGCGTGGAGCGTCTATTTCGGCTATGGCTATGCCGACAGCTACCGTAAGGGCAACGCCTTCCAGGTTCGCCTCGTGCGGGCCGGACAGTCTTTTTCTTCTTTTGATTTTTCAAACCAGGTCGCCAGCCTGAGCTACAGCTGGCCACTTGCCAGTGGCTGGACCCTGCTGGGCAATAGCCTGAACCAACCGTTGCCAGTCACGCCAACCTTTGCTGATGCGACCAAGATCACCTCGGTGTGGAAGTGGGACGCAGCCAAGTCCGGCTGGCAGTTTTTTACCCCGGCCATGGACGCTGCTACTTTGCAAGCTTATGCGGCGGGTAAAGGTTACGCGGTGCTGGGTTCCATCAACCCTGGCGAAGGTTTCTGGGTCAATGTCAAGCTGGCGGGCGGTTTGGTGAATCAAAGTGGCGCGGCGTTTGCGCTGACTGCGGCCGCGCTGCAACCGGGCTGGAATCTGGTTGCCACCAGCAACGATGTGTCGCCGTCGGACTTCAATCTGTCGCTCAGCGTCACGCCGCCGGCTGCGGGCACCGTGCCGCAGAACCTGATCAGCCTGTGGGCCTGGGACAACCCGCAGTCCAAATGGTATTTTTATTCCCCGGTGCTGGAAGCCAGTGCCGGGCTAGGGACCTACACCGCTGGCAAGGGTTATCTGGACTTCGCGGCCAGCGGCAAAACGCTGGGCAATGGCGTGGGGTTCTGGGTGAACAAGCCTTGACGGTGGCGCGTGCCAGCCGGCCGGCGTTCAGCCCGCCTGCTGCGTTCGGCGCGTTTGACAAGATACGGCGTGATACGCGCACTGGGCAACCGCTCATGTATGCTTGATGTCATGGCTCTGTTGCTGGATTCTCTTTGGCGTGCGCTGTTCGATGCCCTTCGGCCCCGCGTCATGCTGTTGTCGATTGCGCCGCTGGCCTTGATGGTAGCGCTGGCGGGTGGCCTTGCGTACCTGTACTGGGATGGCGCTGTGGCTGCCATGCGCCGCCAGCTGGACGCATCGCTGCTGCTGGGTTCGCTTTCAGGCTGGCTGCATCTGAATGGGCCGGACGCGGTCAATGCGTTTCTGGCGCCCTTGGTGCTGGTGGCGGTGGCCGTGCCACTCTTGGTAGTGCTGTCGTTGCTGCTGGTGTCGTTGCTGATGACGCCGGCCCTGACCGAAGGGGTGGCCCATCGACGCTTTGCGGCGCTGGAGCGCAAAAACGGCGCCACGCTGCTGGCCAGTTTGAGCTGGTCGCTGCTCTCCAGCGTGCTGGCGCTGTTGGCCCTGGTGGTGTCGACGCCGCTCTGGCTGGTGCCGCCGCTGGTGCTGGTCTTGCCGCCTCTGATCTGGGGTTGGCTCACCTATCGGGTGATGGCGTTTGATGCGCTGGCCGCCCATGCCAGTGCTGAGGAGCGTCAGGAAATCTTTCGGCGCCATCGCCTGACCCTGCTGGGCATGGGCGTGGTCTGTGGCTATCTGGGCGCTGCGCCCAGCGTCGTGTGGGTGTCCGGGATTTTGTTTGCGGCGGCTTTTGTAGTGTTGATTCCCCTGGGTATCTGGCTTTACACGCTGGTGTTTGCGGTGTCGTCGCTGTGGTTTGCCCATTTTGGCTTGAGCGCGCTGGCGGCGTTGCGGCAAGAGCGCGCTCTGCGGCCCGAGCGGCGCGGCCAGG
>Ga0172371_10011645_pt1 | contig 11696 bp, 7 predicted proteins | sample Lak12m_FD_114543 | JGI IMG/M metagenome (GOLD analysis project Ga0172371, IMG submission 114543) | Freshwater microbial communities from Kabuno Bay, South-Kivu, Congo - kab_022012_12m | ecosystem: Environmental > Aquatic > Freshwater > Lake | place: Democratic Republic of the Congo: South-Kivu...
GAATACAATGACCTTCAGTACCCTGAGAAGCACCGCCCGGGAGTCGATGTTTAAATGGGTAGGCCCGGTTTGCAAGAAAAAATACTGCTTCTTCGTCAAGGCCGATACCGACTACCACATCACCACACTGGATGATGCCCATCATCTCAGGTCGGTTGCCACCGTTGCCGGATGGTCATCCGAGGAGGAGCTTCTTTCTTACGGCTTCTCGAACCTGGTCACCTTCGCCACTCCCCAGATCGTTCTTCAAAAATTGCTGGACGGGGATGTTCCGTGCGTGGTCCTGAATGATATCGCCATCCGGATGCTCCTTCAGGATGTAGGCAGGGCGCCGAAGGATGTCCGCAAGGAGATGACCCTTTCCGAAGGCCAGACTTACCTCGCCTTTTCCCTCACTACCGACGATGACTATGTGAAACAGTGGCGGGATGCCTATAACAAGATTGTGGCAAACGGCACGCTGAAAACCATTTGGGAAGAATGGTATCCGGATATAAATTGGTAAAAAAATATGTAGAGACGCATTTATTATTGTAGAGACGCATTTATTATTGTAGAGACGCATATATGCGTCTCTACATATTTATATATTTAAATATCTTTGTGGCTGAAATTCTGGAACAGATGAGAAGCATAGAGATCAAACAGGAGTTTTGCCCAAAGAATCACAGATGTCCGGTGATACCGGCATGCCCGTTCGGTGCCATTAGCCAGGATGGGCCATCCAGCGAACCGTCGATAGATGATAGCAAGTGCCAGCAGTGCGGATTGTGCTGCAATTTCTGCCGGGTTTTCAGCTGCAAATCTCCTCAGTAACCCTTCCGGTTCATTTTCCTGAAGGCGGTAAGCGGACAGGTGACGCTGGTCATGTAAACAGCATTCTGTTTGGCACCGGTTGGCGGGAACATGCATTCATAGGGTCCTGCCGCATCCGGGAGTCCGAGCCGGAAGTCCGTATTTCTCAATGTTTGAATGAATTCACCCGCAAGCTGTCGGGCTAATGCGGGATCCGTTTTTGCCATCGCATAGCATACCCATCCCGTGGGCGTAGCCCAATAGGCACCGTTCTGATAGGTATTGATAGCTACCGGCGATTTTTCCCACATGGTGGTTTCCGAGAAATTGTCTGTGGTCATCACATGCCGGATCTGCCCCTCCATCGCCAGGGCTCCTTCCCGGTATCCCCTGCACAAAACAGCCGAAGCCTCGCTGGCAGGCCGCTCATCCAGAATTCCCAGATAGACTGCATAGGCGGTTGCCCATACGTCGGGCTGACTACTCACCCCGGTGGTGGCTTTCAGCATACCGCTCTGCAGGCCGAATACCGGCATGATCCCCTTGCGGATCTTTTCGGCGGCCTGCCGGTAATAACCGGCTTTCTCCCCTTCTCCTATCATTTCAAGCAATTCTGTCAGTTCAGTAGCTGACTGATATTTCAGCAGTGATCCGAAACATACATCTCCTGTCATTCCGATCACATCGCGGAATCCGAAATCGCAGGTCTGGAAATCCGGGCTGATAGTGACCATCCCGGTTTGCGGATTTTCGGGAACCATTCCGTAAGCCAGCAACAGCCTGTCGGTCAGCGTTCTGTTATTGATTACCTGTGCCAGCACGGAAGGATCGGAGCCCGAAGTAACGTAATTCCAGACCATGTGGATAAAATAAAACTGATCACAGTAAGGCGGGATTCTCCACATCGGACTTCCCTGGGAGGTATACGAATAGGTTCCGGGGTAGTATACCGGCAGCCCGTCGGAAAAGCGTATATGATCGGGGATGGCACCTAACGGTACCAGGCTTCCGCCGCCGGTGATCCACGATTGGTCGGTCTGGCGGGCGGCAGTGAACAGGAGGATTTGTAGCTGCTCCTCCGAGGGGATCATCCCGGTTTCGAGACTCATGGCATAATCCCTGATCCAGAATGCAGGGTAACAATCGCGGCCGCCCGGACGGATGAGTGAGATGCCCGTATTGTTTGGTCCGAAATCCCGGATAGCCGGCGGCAGCTGCTCGCCCGCAGGCACCCTTGAACTGTCGATCACCGCCTGTGTGAGATCCTCGAGATAGACAAGATCGGCTTCTGAAAGCACCTGGGAATATGCCGGCCAGGGCAACAGCAAGGCGCTCAGAACGAATAATTTCAGTCGGGTCCGGATGGTTGGGGTTTTCATTTTGGGACTATCTTTAATCCTAAAATTATCAAAAAGCCTTCACCTTACCATGAACCCAAGACTTTTCCGCCTGGCCGCAATCCTATGGATCCTTGTGGTCTCTACCCTTCATGTATTTTCACAGGAAACACGGATATTATTCAGATCCACCTCCCTGGTTCAAAAAAGTGCGGAGGGTCCGAGGCAGTTATGCATTGCAGAGATCAGTGCCCCTGACAGCGGAAAGTATACACTGGAAATCACCGTCGGAGGGGATAAACCTCTGATGTTTAAGATGGATGTGGCCGGCGGCCGGAAAGTGGCGGTGCCCATCCGGGTACTTGACAAGCCTGCCGGAGCCACTGCTCAACTGGTACGGTCAGGAAAGACGGTTGCCCGGGCGGAAGTAACCCTGACTCCTCCAAAGAAATGGTACCTGTTTGATGTGCAGGTTTCGCATCATGATCTGGGGTATGCCGATTATTATCATATGATGAGGAGGGATGTGCGTGAGTGGGGCATTGAGCTGGCCCTGGATTGTTGCCGCAAGACGGATACCTGGCCGGAGGAGAGCCGGTTCCATTGGACGGTGGAAACCAGCGAGCCCATGACCGGATTTCTCCAGTATCAGCCCGACAGTGTCATCAGCGAACTGGCCAGGCGGATCCGGGAAGGCAGGATCGACCTGGGGGCCTTGCATAATTCTGTTTCCACCGAGCACATGAGTTATGAAGTTCTGGCCCGGGCGTTCTATACCCCGAACCGATATATTGTCGACTGGATGGGCATACCGCCGTCGAGGACCGCGCTCGACACGGATGTGGTCGGGTTTGTGCGATCGCTGCCCCTGTACACCAAAGAGGCCGACCTGCCCTATTTCATGATGGGAGTGAACTCATCGGTGCAGGCATTTGATCAGGCCTTCAGGGATCCCGCCTGGTATTGGAAAGCGCCCGATCAGGACAATAAAATGACACTTTTCAAAACATGGCCCTACTATTCCCCCGACAGGCTGATGGCTTACAACCAGGAGGAGATCCTGGCGTTGCTGGAGCGGTATGAGGGCCGGACGGATTACCCTTACGACTGTATTCTGGCGGAGGACAGTTATGATTTCGGGTTGCCCGAGATGGCCAATGTGGAGAAGATCAGGGCCTGGAATGAACTGTACAGCAATCCGGTGCTGGTGTCCTCCACCTTTACGAAATTCTTCGACCGGTTATCCGGACAGAGGCAGGTCAGGGATTTCACCGCCTATGACAAGGATGCCCCCAATGCCTGGTCGGACGAGGATCTGGCGGATGCACGGCTGGAGACGGATGCTCGGTATCTCGGGTACCGCATTCCCGGCGTGGAGAAGCTGGCGACGGTGACCACGGCTGTTGGCGGCGGGATGTACCCCTGGAGCGATCTTTATCAGGCCTATAATAAACTGATCATGTACCATGAGCACACCGACGGAGCCTATGCCGAGGGTCCGATCTATGTTCCGCCGTCGCTGAAGGACAGCACCGCTGCCAATGCCAATTACTATGAGGTGGAGCAGGAGATGCACCGGGCGCTGGTAAGCGAGGGTCGCGGGTTTCTTGAGCGAGCGGAATCAGATGTGTATGGCAGGTTGAAAAAAATGATAATCACCGGTGGTGAGACAACGCTGGCGGTATATAATCCCCTGAATTACACCCGGACCGATGTGGTTACGTTCGAGCCGCCGGCCGGGGGCGGGGGGTGGAAGGTGTATGAAAGCGGTTCCGGCCGGCTGGCGGCCACCCAGCAGTGGCCGGATGGAACCTGGATGTTCGTGGCCGCCGACGTGCCCCAGGCCGGGTACCGGACATTCACGCTGAAGCCGGCAGCCTCCTCCGGCAACGCCAGGGAGGTCCCGGTCACCGGTGCAGGCACCCTCGAGAACAAATTTTACCGGATCACCTTCGATCCGGCTACCGGAGGGATCAGCAGCATCCTCGACAAAGAACTCAACCGCGAGCTGGTCGACCAGGCGGCGCCCCAGAAATTCAACCAGTACCTCTACCAACGGTTCGAAACGACCCGTTACAGCGTTCCGATGAAAACCTACCTCCCCGAAAAGACGGAGTTCAGCCTCGTGAAGGGTGCCGTCGCCAGCATGATGACCTCCACAGTCAGGGCCTTCGGCTGTGAATCCATCTCCCAGAAGGTGATCCTGTATGAGGATTTGAAACGCATAGATTTTATCGTGGATCTGGACAAGTCCCCCTCCGGACGCTCACTGGCAGATTATCGCCAGGGCAACGCCCGCAACAAGGAAGCCCTCTTCTATTGCCTCCCCTTTCAGGTTCCCGGATTTACCATCCGGCATGAACTGCCTGGCGCAGTGGTGGAACCGATCGCCGGCCAATTCAACGGATCTTCCACGGATTATTATGGGATACAGCACTTTACCGACCTCTCCAACCCGGATTTTGGTATTACCCTGGCAACAGTCGATGCCCCGCTGGTGGAATACGGCTGGCCCCGACCGGCCCCCTGGGGCAAACCCGACGGATACGAGCACATCATGAAGAATCCTGAAAACAGCCGGGTATACCTCTATTTGGCCAATAATATGTTCTTTACCAATATCCGGATGAGCCAGCCGGGGATGATGCGGTTCCGCTGGTCGGTGAGGAGCCACGCGGGCGACTGGAAACAGGGCAAGGCCTCGCAGTTTGGCTGGGAAACCTCCCATCCGCTCGAAGCAATGCTCCTCCCGAAAAACCAGAAGGGGATCCTGCCGGCCGACCGGTATTCATTCTTCACGCTCGATAATGACCACGTGGCCTGTGTTGCGGTCAAGCCGGCCGAAGCCAATGGCATAGGATTCATTCTCAGGTTCTTCGAACTGACCGGACGGGAGGCACCGGTCAAGGCACAACTTAACTTCATCGGTGCTGTGCGGGAGGCTTGCGAAACCAACCTCGTGGAAGTGGACCGCCCGATTCCGGTGGCTGTCATGGGATCCAACCGGATCTCCTTTACCGTTCCCGCGTATGGAATGAAAACCATCAGGGTCATTCCGGATGAACCCGCCCTGGGCGAAGTTCGCAGCCTGCAGGCAGAACCCCTCTCCGACCGGCAGATCAGGCTACAATGGGACAATCCCGGTGAACCGGCAGCCTACTTCAGGATCTTCAGGGGAACCCAACCGGATTTTGCATGCGATCTGCGGCATTTTGCAGGCGCCAGCGGGACCGATGGGTTTACCGACCAGCCGGTCCTGAATTACGGGGGCTGGATCAACCAGTACGTGGAACCCGGAACCGATTATTATTACAAGGTATGCGCGGTAAGCAGGGGAAATATCCAGGGAAGACCATCGGACCCGGTGAAAGCCACCACGATGAGTTCCGCCGTGAAAGATCTGCCTCCGGCCAGGATCGAGGGCTTGTATGTGACCCATGTAAGTCCGATCACCAGTGACAATTACCTGTCCCTGTTCTTCTACTCCTCCATCGAAAGTGATGTGGCTGCCTATCGGATTTACAGGAGCCGGCAGCAAGGATTCGTGCCCGGAAAGGAAAACCTTCTGGCCGAAATTGATCCTTCCCTGAAGATCAGGCACACTACCCCCCATGGATTCAACAGCGTGGAAAGGAGCTTATCGGAATTCACCATGCAGATGTATGCTGATGAGAGCGTCGAAGCCAATGTAACCTATTACTACAGGGTCTGCGCCGTTGACCGGGCAGGCCAGGAAGGTGAGGCTTCAGATGAGGTACAGGGGACCGCCCGTTTGTCGCACCTGGTGATCGAAGGCAATCGCTTTTTCTTCTCCGGCGGCACGGAAGCTCTGATCAAACCCTCATTCACCGACGGATCAGAGGTCAGATATACGCTTGATGGTACCGACCCCGTCAAAAGCTCATCCCTTTATACAGGTCCTGTCCATATTACCCGGGCAGCAAAGCTTAAAGCGGCAGTCTTCTATCCCGGCAGCAATGAACCAAAGGCACAGTCGGAGGCGGAATTTGCGACGGCGCTATATCCCGCACCCACCTATAATACCACCTACGGAGCCAGATGGGCCGGATCGGGTATTTACAACCTGGTCGACGGACAAAGGGGAGATTTTTGGAACGATGGTTTCTGGCAGGGATTTGAATATGACAACCTGGATGTGGTTGTCGATCTTGGCCAGATCAGGGAGATCAGGCAGGCAGGGCTTGGAACCATTCAGTTCCTGGCTTCCTGGATCTTCCTGCCGGATGAGGTCGAGTTCAGGATCTCAAAAGATGGCATCAATTACACCCCTGTCGGAAAGGTAAGGAAAGATCCTGCCTTTGAGAGGACCGAGGACATGCTGCATGAATTCCTCGTGGAGTTCGCTCCGGCACAGGTCCGGTATATCAGGGTAATTGCCAAAAACAAGGCAATCTGCCCCGAATGGCATGTCGGAGCAGGTGGGAAAGCCTGGATCTTTGCCGACGAAATAACCGTCAGATAGATCAGGATTTCCTGGTCTTTATCCCGAAGGGCAGGTAAAGCGGGCAGAAGCTCACTAGGCTTGTCAGCACAAAAACAGCGGCAAGTACCAGGAGTACAATCCCAAGGGTACCTGTTACCACCTTGGTAAAGAATAATACAGCAATTACGGCAGCAACCAGAACTCTGACGATCCGGTCAATGGTTCCCATGTTCTTTTTCATTTCCAGATATGTTTTATGATCTGAAGTTAAACATATCTGAGTACAAATGGTTCAGAGCCCTTACTCTCTTTGCTTTAACAGCTTGAAATAAACCATTTCGAGAGGCAATGGATTATAGGCAGCCACAATTGAATCGGGCAACTCCTCTCTTTTACCAGCCAGGTAAAATGGATGCAATCTTTTGCTGTCCAGACTGATATCCGCCGTTCGGCTGAGATAGGCGATGAGGATCCAGTTAGCCATTCTGGTTTCATTAACGGTAATGACATGATGGTTCACAATCACACCGGAAATAGCCTTAACATCCTGCAGCAACTCTTTGTCGCGATAAGGTTTCCCGGCGAGAACCGCTGAAAGGATCAGAACCCCGGCCAAACCGGTAAATCCCGACCAGCGGAGATATTTCAGGATCTTTGCGGGAACCGGGAATCTTAGCTTTTCGTAAGCCGGAAGGATCATGGCCAGGCCAATGGCAAAGAAAGGGATGGAGGGCACCAAATAATATTCGTGCTGCTTCAGGGTTGCCATCAAAGGCAGACTTCCAGCTAATCCGATGGCAATCATAAACCAGCCCGTTCTCCTGGGAAAGGCAGCCTCCCGGTTGCCAAACCGCCGGCTGATCAGGCCAAGGAATATCAAAAGGGATATCGGTGCTGCAAGCTGGCCAACAAGATTCAGCACTATTTCAAACCGGCTGGTGGCGGTAATCTCCCTGCCTCCTGTTATTGAGGGGAATACCTGTGCGGTAAGGTAATTCTGAATGGAATCCCAGGCCTGAGGCTGTATCAGACAAATTACAAGAAACAACAATACGGGCAACAGAAGAAGCACGGCGATAAACCAGACTGCTTTCAGATTACTCATTCTTTTAGTTATCAGTGAGTATCCGAGAGGCATTACCAGGGGAAACAAACCCACCGGTCCTTTCGATAGAAAAGCACCCAGGATAAATAATGAGGCAGGTAACAGCCAGACGGCCCTCGCAGTCAGCATAGATTTTCCGATGAACCAGGCGGATCCCAGAACCATGACGGTGAGGGTATTTTCGATCATATTGTTTCGGTACGACCAGAAAACCACCGGCGTGACAATCCAGAGCAACACAGGCAACCAGGCGAAAGAGCGCTGCTCTTCCGTCTCGGAAAACAAGCGCCAAAGGCTAATGATCAGCATCATGGAAATGACAGCCATCAATCCGGAATAGAGCCTTTCAACGGCCATCGAATCCCCGAAAAGGCTGAAAAACAGCGACTGAATCCCAAAAACCAGCGGAGGGTGCTCAAAGAATTGCGGGTAGAGCGTTTCGGTATAATGAGGCACCCAGAAAGATCCCTGTCCTGCTGCCAGGTTCCTGGAAATAGCGGCATAAGTTACCCCGTCGAGGAACATGCCGTCTCTCACAAGCCAGGGCAGGAGAAGGCCGAGGAAGACTGTGAGGGTAAGGAGACTTGGAGTTGGGAGACGGGGAGAGGGGGAGTTCATCTGGGAATAAAGAATCATTCGTCTTTGAGGCAGCGGACTGAATAGCCGGCAGAGGCTGTGAATCCGTATCGTGGAAACTGATTTGACTCTGACATCAAAGACCGGTGGATGTAATAGTTTCCGGAAATGGAGGTAGTCCAGAAATTAGCCCATTCGCCTAACCCGCTGAATCCTGCCGTGCCGGAGCTTCCGGCAGGCAACCCGGCAAATCCGCTGTTGTTATCACCGTTACCCCCGTTCAGCCAGCCGCTCACCGACTTCATTTTCTGGCCGGGATTCGCTCCCAGGTAAGTTGCCAATGTGCCAAATTCCTCATCGGATGGCAGGTGCCAGCCAGCCGGACAGGCATTCAGCGCAGCTTCCAGGTTATACAGAACCCCGTAATTACGGTAATTTGAAACGGTTTTGGCAGAATCAGCACTCTTGCCCCCAAAACCGTAAACATAGTAGCGGGGCTCACTGACTGACCGGTCAGTATACGGGTAAACGGCCGGGAGATAATCAAGGTTCTCAGCCATCCAGGTTTGATACCCGATCATTCGGGTACGGTAGATCCTGTTGGTTCTGCGGTCGGTGAATTGCCCATTGAGCGCAACTTTGGGCAGGGATATATTAAAGGTCTGCTGCACTTCGGTCATGTTATACAGCAAATCCAGTGTTGCGTAGCGATACTCCTCATTGGCGGCCTTCCGGATCCTGATAACCCTGGTGCCAAGCGGAATTCCCTGGATCTGATAGGTCCCGGCTGAGGTGGTGGTAGCCTTCAGACCGCTCTCCTGTCCATCGGGATTCAGCAAAACCACCGTGGCGCCGCTGACCGGCAAACTGTCCTGGTCGAGCACATAACCCGATATTTTGCCTGCAAGCCGGGCCGATACCATGGCAACCTGAGCAAAGGTCAGGCTGTTCTCATTGATAGTCACCGCCTTCGTGGCAACTCCGAACAACTCTTTGGTGGCTGTAAGGGTGTAGGTTCCAACCGGAACCTTAGCTATCGAAAAATGGCCGTTCTCGTCTGATTCAGTCGCCAGCGCACCGATGGTAATCTGCACCCCGGCGATCATGATCTGAGTACCCTGGAAAAAAACGATGCCATCGATATTTCCGTACAACACTTCCGTCAATGCAATAAGGTATCCCGAGGTTACAGAATCCTTCCCGTCAGAGACCGTCACATTTATTGCATATTCTTTACCTGTGCCATCCAGAGGCGATTTCCACTTTGTCTGAAATCCGGCGTTGCCGTCGGGAAATTCCCCTGCCTCACAGCTCCATGAATAGGTAAGCAGATCGCCATCCTCATCTGATGCCGAAGCCGTCAGCGCAAAAAGCGTCCCCGCATTCCGCTTCTCCGGCGAACAGAGAATTGACCCCACCACCGGTGCATGGTTCCTCTCACACCCGAAAAGGGATAAAATGATTAAAACTGAGATAAGGATTCGTTTCATAGTGCCCTTGGGGGGGACACTCAAATTTACAAAACTATTCCCTATTCACCATTCACCATTCACAATTCCCTATTCCCTATTCACTATTCCCTATTCACTAATGAACTTCGGTCCCCTCCTGTGCCTGGTTCCCTGCTCATACCCATACGCGATCTCAATCAGGCTCCCCTCGCTCCAGGCTCTGCCGAAGAAGGAGACTCCCACCGGCAGTTCATCCACGAATCCCATCGGCACCGTGATGCTGGGATATCCCGATATGGCAGCCAGGGAGGAGCTTCCCATGTAATAATTGTCCCCGTTGATCAGGTCGGTCTTCCAGGCCGGCGACCCTGTGATCGACATGAGGGCATCCAACTGATTGTCATTCATCAGTTTATCGATGCCTTCCTCACGGGTAGCCTTGTGCATTTTTTCCAGCGCTTTCAGGTACTCCTCTGATTTCAAATCTCCTTTTGCGTTGGCCTGCTTAAGCAACTCCTGATCAAAATACCTGAGTTCAACCGGATCCTTTTCATTGAAAGCGATCAGTTCTTCCAGATTTTTGACTCGTGCCTGACTCCCCAGGGAGGCAAAATAGTTGGCCAGACCGTCCTTGAACTCAAACAGCATAACGGTATAGGAGGCCCCCTCATACCCTCCGCCGCGGGGCGGGTTCACATCGATCACCTCGGCACCCTGACTTTTCAGGTAGGCAATGGCTCTGTTCATCAGAGTATCTACCCTGAAATTGGCTCCCATGCCATCACGGATAAATCCGATCCTTTTCCCCTTCAATCCATCGGATTTCAGGTACCGGGTGTAATCGGCCTCGGCTTTGCCCTGTGAATCAATCGTTTTAAGGTCGGAGCTATCCACTCCGGTCATCGCGCCCAGGGCAGTGGCCACATCGGCAACGGTGCGCCCCATGGGTCCGGGGGTATCCTGCGACCAGGAGATCGGGATGATCCCCGACCGGCTGATCAGCCCCACCGTCGGCTTCAGTCCGACAATTCCGTTGTTGTTGGAGGGACACATGATGGATCCGTTGGTTTCGGTTCCGATCGCGAAGGCGCAGAGGTTGGCCGAAACCGCCACTCCCGATCCCGAGCTGGATCCGCACGGATTCCGGTCGATGACATAGGGATTCTTTGTTTGCCCCCCCACTCCGCTCCATCCGCTGGAGGAGCGGCTTGACCTGAAATTGGCCCACTCACTGAGGTTCGATTTGGCAATGATGACAGCTCCCGCCTCTCTCAGCTTTTTCGCCACCCAGCTGTCGCGGGGGGCAATCGATCCCTTCAATACCGTGGCGCCCGCCGTGGTGGGCATCTGATCGTGAGTGTCGATATTATCCTTGAGGATCACCGGGATCCCGTGGAGGGGCCCCCTCGTTTTTCCTGCCTTCAGCTCCGCATCCAGCTCCGCCGCGATTTTCAGGGCATCCGGATTCACCACGATCACGGAATTGAGTGCCGGACCCCCCTTATCGATCTCATCGATCCTTTTCAGATACTCCTTTACCACATCGGTAACCGTAAACTTGCCCGACCGGTAACCATCAGCCAGCCCGGCGATGGTAATCTCTTCCAAAAAGCTTTTTACCGGCTCCTGCTTAGCCCCTGACTTCTTGCCCTGCTCACAAGCCGTCAACATCATGGTCATCCCGACCACCACACTGATTAACCTTACTCCTTTCACCTTTATCCTTCCTCCTTTTATTTTTTCATCCACACTTGTGATGTACTCTCCCTCCGATTCCCCTCCGTTGCTACCTCCCTGTTTTGCCTTGCATAATTGGGAATGGCAAGCATCGGGGACCCGTCGGCCCAAGTACCCTTAATGGCAATTACCCCTCTTAACAGGTCGGGCATCCAGACCGGATGAAGAGGCGCATTCCCAAGGGATTTTTCGATATCAGGCTGATCAGCCTTTTCAACATTATAGATCAGCGGCCCGTATCTCAGAGCAAC
>Ga0172371_10011647_pt1 | contig 11693 bp, 13 predicted proteins | sample Lak12m_FD_114543 | JGI IMG/M metagenome (GOLD analysis project Ga0172371, IMG submission 114543) | Freshwater microbial communities from Kabuno Bay, South-Kivu, Congo - kab_022012_12m | ecosystem: Environmental > Aquatic > Freshwater > Lake | place: Democratic Republic of the Congo: South-Kivu...
TCAAGCCCTGCGCCATATCTTCGCCCATCTTCTTCCAAAAAAAGACGGCACAAAAATGGCGCGGGGTTGGATAAAATAAAAATAAACAAGGTCCTTTGCAAACCGTGGGAAAGTTGATGATAACAGAAGACATGTAGTCAAACTACATGCCGAAAATGTTATCACGATGCCTTTCACCCGGGCTAATGATACTTGTGGCATGTTGTTACATGTCTAACGCCGGCGGGCTCCGCCTTGAAATAATTTTTTGCGGGCGTTTGAGCCCGCCGGATTGACCAATTTAGAAAATACGGGTATGCGGAGAGATCGGCTTTTAATAGGCGATTTTTTTGTTGGAGGAAAAATTGACACTCGTTATGACATTGGTATAATTTAATGTATGGAGATGACCCCGGAAAAATTAAAAGCGTATTCAGAGGTTCTGCGTGATATCGGCCAAGTTATTTTTGCCTCCATGTTTATTGGACCACTGATAAGCGGAGCCATTAATTACTGGATGATATTTTTTGGGGCTATTCTTTCAATTTTGATCTGGTACTCAAGTGTGTCGATAATTAGGAGATAATTTTTATGAATACAGCAACTAATATTATGACCAGCCTCTACATTCTTAGCGCCCTGATCGTCATCATTATCCTGCTTTTGGTTATGCATAATAGAAAGCAAGGGTAGATTTACGCAATGAATAACGTGAACGACATTTTCATAAACTTTTATATTGCCGGTGCCTTGATCGTCATTGTCGTTCTTCTTCTTGTTATTTACAGAAAATAACTTTGAATTGTCAAAAATAAGCATACATTTGCATGCATATGCGCCCATTTGACTGCTTTTTATTTTTGGAATTTACGCGCATATGAAAAAGCGGGCCACTGACCCGCTTTTGCATTTTTTGAATCCCCCCTTTTTTTTATATTTTTGAAAGTTGGGCATAAAATTCCGAAAGGAATTTTGTAATGAAAGAGCAACGAATATCCTCATAATCAATGCGCAAATATTTGCGCAAATTGCTTACATCAAAATCAATGCCGATTCTTGTATAGTGCTTGTCCGGATAGATCCCTGGAATCCAAACCCAGACAAAATCCGGGCGTTTCCACTCCGAAAGTATTTTCGAAAAAATACCACACCGCCTAATCAGGAAGTGAAATGTTATCATCACCCTTTCACGTTTGATTAGCTTTGGCGGATCAATGCTTCCGCGAATGGAATCGAAGCTGGCACTTTCTCTGTGTTCCCACTTTGTGTCAGGAAAGAAGTTGGTGTTCATGTTTTTGAAGGCTTCGATGATCTTGTCGCCCTTGTAGGTTCCTTTCAGGTTGATTTTCATTTTTCCTCCTCACCCCACACCGAAGCGCGAGGAAGTTATTTTAGGTGTCGAAACTCCAAGATATTGACGGATGGCAGACCCCTATCCTTGATTTCATATTTCATCCATACCTTTTCGTTGTTGATATTCAGAGGAATCTTAACGTCTCCCGGAAAAGCAATCCAGCCCATAGAAGGCTTATCCTTGAAAAATCCAAAAAATCCGCTAGTGGGATAAATTTCCTGAGGATCATGCCACTTTATCAGAACGGATTTTCGAATCGCCAATGGCAAAAGTTCCAAAGACTCGATTTGAGCGATTATTATTTTCGGTCTTCTTTCCTCCCTTTCAAGCTTATGCGCGATACTCAAAGGACTAAGCAGAATAAATCCAACAAAAAAAGCAAGCGCGAATATTCTCAAGATATCAAAAGCTTCCTCTTCATTACTCATCGCTTTCCTCCTCCCATTCATTTTTTAACGAACAACCTATTATAAAACAAAATAAATAAACATTCATTAATATCCGTCTCTTTTTGATATTATATCCTAATATATTGACAAATAAGCGGATATTTTATAGATTATTAGTAGTCGGTTTATTACGAATATATATAGAATATGGATATTCAAGAAACTCTCCAGCAACTCGGAATGCATGAAAAAAAGGCGAGCGTATATTTGGCCTGTTTGGAGTTAGGCGCGGGGACGGCCTATCTAATTGCCAAGAAAGTAGGACTGAAGCGACCGACGGTATACGATATTGCCGACCAACTGATGAAAGAAGGCTTTTTGCACAAGTCCATGCGAGGGAATGTGAAGTATTTTTCACCGGCCGATCCGGAAAAACTGATTCGAATGCTGCAGGACAAGGAAAAGGCCGTTCGCGAGGCCATGCCGGAACTCCAGAATTTATATAATTCCCCGAAAGCAAAGCCCTTGATCCGCTACTTCGAAGGAAAAGAAGGAATCATTGAAATGTATGAGGACAGCTTGAGATCTTGCCGAAAAGGCGATGAGATTTTGGCTTATGTCGGCGAAGACGTTTTGCGGCATTTGCCAGGTTATGCGGCCGGTTATGTGAAACGAAGAGCCAAAGAGGGAATTGCCCTGCGCGGGATATATAAAGACACTCCCGAGCTGAAAAAATACACCGAGAAGAGCCGAGAGCAATTGAGAGTTACCCGCGTATTAAGCGAAACTAAATTTCCAGTGAACAACGAAACGAATATTTACAAAAACAAAATTGCTATTGCTTCATATGGAAAAGAAATGTTTGGAATGATTATTGAGTCAGTTGAAATTGCGAAATCTCAAAAAGCGATTTTTGAGCTAGCCTGGAAAGGCGCGTCTCTTGCTGACAACGAATAAGCTCCAAGTAGTCCGCTACAACTAGCTGCAGAGTTCTATTCATATAAAAATGACTTCGATTTCAGAAATTGGAAAATGGGGCGAAACCATTGCCGCCAGATATCTCCTCAAAAACGGATACGAAATTTTGGAAACGAATTTCCAGAACAGTCTTGGCTATCGGGTTGGAGAAATTGATATCGTCGCTCGCGAAAAAGATACGGGGGAAATAGCCTTCGTCGAAGTGAAGGCGCGCCAAAGCGGAGGCTGGGGATCAGCCAATCCGGAGCTTGCCATCACCCGCGCCAAATACAAAAAACTTCTGCGCATTATCGGACGATATTTGAGAAAAAATAATCTGGAAGACATTCCGCACCGCCTCGACGCTATTGCGATTGAAATAGATATGAGTTCAAGGAAGGCGAAACTCCGGCATTTGAAATATATTTATTATTGATGTTATACTTTGATTGCCTTTAATCCTAATTTGAAAAAAATGATTGACGCAAAAATCCTGGAGGAACTCAAACAAAAGCTTCTTAAGGAAAAAAAGAGGATCGAAGAAAATATATCAAAGTCAGAAACCGGAGAAAAAGGAGTCGACCGCGAATACGAAACGAAATTCACCGAAATTGAAAGAGACCGGGAAGAAAACGCTGATGAAATGGAAATGTACGAAAGCAACCTGGTCGTTGACGAGTCGTTGAAAGCTGAACTCGAAAAAATAGACGCGGCTCTTTCACGAATTAAACAAGGAACTTATGGAGCCTGCTCGAACTGCCAAGGGGAAATTCCCATTGAAAGGTTGCGAGCTTATCCCCAGGCTGATGCCTGCCTTGATTGTCAGAAGTAAAAAAGAAAAAATGAAAAATCGTATTCAGCTTTTTCTTCTTTTTGTCCTGCTTATAACGTCGGACCAGTTTCTCAAGTTTTTCTTTTTAGGAAAATCAATTTGCAACAAAAATATCGCCTGGAGCATTCCGATCGCTCCGGGCTTTTTTTATTTTTTTTGGCTAATAATTTTTTTATTTTTAATTTATTATTTATTGAAAAGCAAAGATTATTCGGAAAAAATCGCGCTGGCTTTTATTCTCTCCGGAGCGGTTTCAAATATTACTGATCGTATAATACACGGTTGCGTTATTGATTTTATTAATATCAAGATATGGCCCGTATTCAATCTTGCCGATATATATATTACAATCGGGTTATCTCTTCTTGTCGTGATTTATATAAAATACAAGATACCAGATACTAAATACTAAATACAAAATTTTGTCTTCCAAAATTCTCTCCGCCGCCACTCTCGGCCTCGCCAGCCACCTCGTCGAGGTTGAAGCCGATATCCATTCGGGCGCTCATATTTTTTCCATTGTCGGCCTGCCCGACGCGGCCGTCAAAGAATCGCGCGACCGGGTTGACTCGGCCGTCAAGAATTCGGGTTTCCGCCCGCCCCACCGCTGCGGCCACATCACCGTGAATCTCGCTCCGGCCGACATAAAAAAAGAAGGGCCGCTTTATGACCTTCCTGTCGCCCTCGGATTCCTGCTGGCCACCAAACAGCTCCGGGCTGAAATCGGAAACCGGCTTTTCATCGGCGAACTTTCTTTGGACGGAGGCATCCGGCCTGTGAACGGAGTGCTTCCCATCGCCATCATGGCCAAAGAAAAAAATATTTCCGAAATCATCGTTCCGGAAAAAAACGCGAAGGAGGCGGCCATTGTCGAAGGTCTCGCCGTCATTCCGGCCGGCAGCCTGAAAGAGCTGATTTTCCATCTCACCGGAGAGAAAAAAATCAGCCCGGAACCTCCCCAAGACATGGCCAAAATTTTTGAACCCCAAAAATATCTTGCCGATATGGCCTATATCAAAGGGCAGGAATACGCCAAGCGCGCCCTGGAAGTCGCCGCGGCCGGCGGCCACAATGTGCTTCTTTCCGGACCGCCCGGATCGGGAAAAACTTTGCTGGCCCGGACTTTTCCTTCCATTATGCCCCCGCTCACTTTTTCCGAAGCGCTGGAAATAACGAAAATATTTTCCATCGCCGGAAAACTGACTAGGGGAATTTCGCTCATCTCCGAACGGCCCTATCGCGCGCCCCATCACAGCGCTTCAGCCGTCTCACTTGTGGGCGGAGGAACTTTTCCCCGCCCCGGGGAAATCAGCCTTTCCCATCGCGGAGTTCTTTTTCTTGACGAATTTCCTGAATTTTCCCGATCAGTTCTCGAAAATCTGCGCCAGCCGCTCGAAGACGGGATGATTTCTGTCTCGCGCGCCCAAGCCACGCTTTCTTTTCCGGCCCGTTTCACTTTGGTCGCCGCCATGAACCCATGCCCGTGCGGAAACGCCACCGACCCGGAAAAGCTCTGCTCCTGCAGCCCGGCCGGCATCGTGAAATACCAGCGAAAAATTTCCGGTCCCATTCTTGATCGGATTGATATCCACGCCGAAGTCCCGCGGATGAGATTTGAAAAGCTGGCCGAGACGAAAGTGGGGGAAGAGAGCGCAGCCGTGCGCGAACGCGTGACCAAGGCCCGCCGAAGACAGCACACCAGATTCAAAAATATCGACGGGATTATCACGAACTCCGAAATGCAGAGCCAGCATATCAAAAAATTCTGTTTGCTGGGAGAAAAAGAAATGGCGCTCCTGCGCCAGGCGGTTGACAGCCTCCACCTTTCCGCCCGCGCTTTCCACCGGATCATCAAAATCGCACGTACCATTGCCGACCTCGCCGATTCCGACACCATTGAAGTCCCGCACCTCGCCGAAGCCATACAATACCGACAGAGGCAGGTGTGATTTGCTGAAAAAAAGCTATGAAAAAATATTCTGTCTATTTTTCAAAAATGATAAAAATAGAATCGGTGCAAGCCGCTCTGATCCTGCTCCTTTTTTTGATTGTTTTTTTCTCTCCGACAATATTTTCGGGAAAAATAAATTCCGCATCCGACAATCTCCAAAAATGGCCGACCTTCGCAATTGACAAGGACTACATCCGCCAAAACAGTCTCTTGTCAGATCCGATGGTGCAATCGGAGCCCTGGTTTTCCTTTGTGAAAGAAGCGCTGAAAAAAAGACAATTGCCTCTTTGGAATCCCTACCAAGGAAACGGAACGCCCCTTCTGGCCAATATGCAATCGGCGTTCTTTTTTCCCCTGAATTGGCTGGTATACTTTTTTGATTTCAAAACAGGGCTTTTGCTTTTGTATTTTTTGAAGCTTTTCTCTGTCGGAATATTCACTTATTTTTTTCTCAGGCAGATTGAAATCCGCCACTATGCTTCGACAATCGGCGCGGTAGCTTTTATGTTTTGCCAGTACAACATATCCTGGCTGTATTGGCCCATTGCCAATGTAATGTTCTTTCTTCCCCTTTCCTTGTTCCTCACGGAAAAAATATTATTTTCAAAAAACAAGGTTTTCCCGTGGCTTCTTGCCATTGCCACCGCCGTAGCCTTGTTTGGAGGACATCCGGAAACCTTCATTCACATAATACTTGTAAATATTCTTTATTTTATTTTTCGGATTGCGACCTCATCCGGACTTGCCGAATCAAAAATCAGGATTGTTCTCCGCTATACGATGGCAATCCTGTTTGGTTTTCTTCTTGCCTGCGCGCAGATCGTTCCTTTTTATGAATACAGCCTAAACAGCTGGGCATACTATGCGAGAACCTTTACGGACAACCCTTACTTTCTCCAATTTTCAACAGTTTCGCTCAACTTCATTCCCGATCTATTCGGGAATCCGGCCTACCACCAATACTTCCTGAAATCGACCAATTACAACGAAAGTAACGGCGGTTACGTCGGACTGGCGATGCTTTTTTTCGCCGGAATGTCTTTTTTCTATTTTTACAAAAAAAAGGTCATTTTGTTTTTTTCTTTTCTGGCTTTTTTTTCTTTGGCTATTGTCTATAAGGCGCCTTTTCTTTTCAAAATGTTCACCGCTCTTCCCATCTTCAACAAACTGGCGAACCACCGCATGCTTTTCATTCTTGCTTTCAGCCTTGTTGTCGCAGGCTCTTTCTGGCTCTCGGAATTTTTCGAGTCAAGAATAAATATTTCCGGCAAAAGCAGGTTTTTTTCCTGGCTCGTTTTTTCTTTGGTTGCGGCAATTTCAAGCATTCTTTCGATAAAATCTACATACGCTGACTTTAAGGATGCAGATTTTTTTTCGGACTATATCGGCAAATTGGCCGCCTTTGCCGCTCTGGATCTCATTGTGTTGCTGTCCATCCTTCTTTTCCTGAAGAAGCCAAAGCTGTTTTTTCCGGCTGTTCTCGCGCTGGTGTTTCTGGAAACAGGGGCTCATGGAGCGCTTTTCCAGCCCGCGATTGAAAAAAAATATTTTTTTCCGGAAAATCAGCTCACCGAATTTTTGAGAAGCAATGCTGGAGATTTCCGTTTTACTTCTGTTTCTGATACAGCTCTCTTTCCCCCCAACGTAGCCACTTTTTATCGCCTTTCCGACATCAAGAATTATGATGCGATGCTGGCAAAAAATTATAAGAGAGAACTGGACGCCCACTCGGAAAACAACACCACTTTTCAGCTCACAAAGCATATCAACAAGGAATACCTGGATCTGGTCGGGGTGAAATATATCGTGGCATCAAGCCCAAAGGAACTGGCGAAAAAGCTTTCCCTTTCCGAGGAAGAAACAAGCACTTATCCAATCGTTTTTTCCGGCAAAAAATTTCATGTGTCTGAAAACACCCGGGTCCTGCCGCGGGCTTTTCTCACGAGCGCCGGCAAGGCGCAAATCGATCCTGTCCGGAAACAGGATATTTTGCTTGACGAAAACAACTACGCAAATATAGAAAAAAACGAGCCGCAAGAGATTTTCATCGAAGCGAAAAATTCCGAGACTGTTTCTCTTATCCTCTCCGACACCTATTTTCCCGGCTGGACGGCTTCTGTTGACGGCGTTGACGCCGAAATTGAGGAAACTGCCTCGTCTTTCCGGAAAATAAATCTTGGCCCCGGAAAGCATCGGGTTGCCATGAAATACAAGCCCCGATCTTTTTTTCTCGGGAGTCTGATCAGCTGGCTGGCGCTGATAATAATTGTTTTCCATTTATTCAAGTACGGGTTTCGCAGACATCCCGAATAATCAAGTATCTGCTCCTGAATATTGACCTCGCCGATTCCGACACCATTGAAGTCCCGCACCTCGCCGAAGCCATCCAATACCGGCAGAGGCAGGTGTGAGGTAGACTTTTTTCCAGAATAGTATATATTATACAGCTAGACTTGGCTGTTTTTCTTATGAAAAAACCCCTAATATTACCCCTGATTATCCTGGCTGTTGTCGCGCTCTATTTCTTCTGGCCGTCTGGGAAAAGAGATTTTGGCCAGAACAAGCCTTTTTCAGTGGAAATTTCCGACAATGGGATGGTTTTTCGCGCCAGCGCGGGCCAAGAAACTGTTTCTGAATTTCTCGAAGAAAAAGACATCCGACTCGGAGAAAAGGATTATATTTTTCCCTCGCCGGAAGCGAAAATTTTTCCCGGCAGCCGAATCACAATCCGGCGCGCCGTTCCGGTTGCCATTGCGGTAGACGAGCAAGAAATAGAGCTTCATACTTTGGGTACAACGGCGGGTGACGCAATCACCGAGGCCGGAGTGATATTGTCCCACGCGGACAAAGTATCGCCCGACATCAAAACAACGCTCACTCCCGGCCTGGCCATAAAAATAACAAGGATAAACTTCGAAGAAATCACGGTTGAGGAGTATATTCCTTTCCAAACAGTCGAAAAAGAAGACAAAACCGTTCTCTGGCGAAAAAAGGAAACAAAACAAAAAGGGGAAAAAGGAATACGGGAAAAAACATACAAGATAACTTATACCAACGGCAAAGAAACCAATCGCGCGCTTCTTGGCAGCAAAATCACAAAAACGCCGGTTTCCCAAATCGAGGTTGTCGGGACAAAAATCATCGTCGGAAAAACCCAAACTGGAGAGGCAACCTGGTATGAGTTCGGCGACGACCTGACCTGCGCCAGCCTGGATTTTGCCAAGGGAAAATATCTTCGCGTGACTAACCGCGCCAGCGGCAAGTCGGTCATTGTCCAAGTGAACGACTCCGGACCTTACGGAAAAGGCCGCGTCATCGACCTCAATAAAAAAGCCTTCCAAAAAATCGGAGACATCGGCACAGGGGTGATCAATGTGAAAGTGGAGGAAATACTAAACTAATTTTGAATTTCTAATTTCGAATTTTGAATGAAATTAGAATAATTGAATACTTGAAACATTCGGAATTCAGACATTAAAAATTGATTCGAAATTCGAGCTTCAAAATTTAAAATTATGCCAACAAAATTAGGCCAAAACTTCCTCACAAATGAAATTATAGCCAAAAATATCGCGAATTCGGCTGATTTATCAAGCAAAGATAATATCCTTGAGATCGGATCCGGAAAAGGCATTCTTACTAAATATCTAACGGAATATGCAGGGAAAGTTTTGGCGCTGGAAATTGACTGTGCTTTAGCAAACAAATTACAAAAAGAATATTGCGATAAAGCGAAAATAATAGAGGGAGATATTCTGAAAATAAATCTACCGCGGCTGATTGAAGAAAATGATTTCCAAAATTATAAAGTTGTCTCTAATCTGCCCTATTATATCACTTCCAAAATTATCCGTTTGCTTCTCGAAGCAAAATATCCGCCGAGCGAGATGATCCTGATGGTGCAAAAGGAAATCGGGGAAAGGATTGTTGCCACAGACGGGAAAGAAAGCATATTATCCATCTCCGTTAAATTCTTTGCCGAGCCAAAAATTTTGTTCTATGTATCGAAAGAAAATTTCAATCCTGTCCCGGAAGTGGATTCAGCGGTTATTAGAATAAAGAGAAAAAAAAGGATTCCAGATGTGGATATAAAAAGCCTCTTTTCTCTTGTCCGCGCAGGATTTTCGTCAAAGCGGAAAATGCTCGTGAATAATTTGACTTCCGGCTTTCAAATTCCGAAAGCTCAACTTTCGGAAACATTCAAAAAAGCCGGCCTTGATCCGGGAGTGCGGGCGGAGAAGTTGAAAGTAGAGGATTGGATGAGATTGCTCACAGGTCTTGATAATTTTATCACCGGCCAAAAAAGTAAATAAGCCATCAGCAAAACATAGACAAAAAGCAGGCCAAACACCCAAATGTGAACTCGTCTCGACGAGATTTTTTTATTCTGGAGAACCCAAAAGGAAACCGCGCCCAAAATCATGGCCGGAAAAAATAATATTTTGGCGTTGAGCCAGACAACGCTCAAGGCATAAGAAATAAATATTCCGAGGCCAATCACAAACCGCGCCCAAGTCTCGCCGAGAAGGACGGGGATCGTCCAGACTCCGTTTTTCCGGTCACCTTCGATATCCTTGAGATCCTTGATGGGAAGGGAAACCATGAAAGCGACAATCAGCAGCCAAAAAACCTGATGCGGCAAACGCGAAATGTCCTGCCCGTCAGAGAGAAGCATGAAACCGCTTGAGAACAAAAGCGCGAGCGCGAGCGCCGAAAGAAATCCCGCCGCACCGGAAAATCTTTTGAGCCGAAAGGGAGGGCAGGAATATATCCAGCTGATGGTTTGGTAAACCAGCGCGAGGAGAAAAAATTTCACTCCGACCGTCAGCCCCAGAATGAGAGACAAAAGAAAGCAGGCCCAAAAATAATTCTGGTATTCACCGGCTGAAATTTCTCCGGTTGCCGTCGGCCTTTTCGGATTGGTAATCTTGTCAATTTCAAGATCGGCGATATCGTTCAAAAAAACCGATGCCAGCCAGGCAAAAACCGCCGCCAGGATGAGATTCGCAAGCGCGAAAAAAGAAAAGATATCAACGGTGATATTTTGAGGAAAATAAAAGGCTCCCAGCCCCGCGCCAAAGAGCACCAGCCCCGCGTGAATTGAGATCTGAATCCAGCGGACATTTCGAACCACCGGCCAGAATTTTCCCCTGAAATTTTGCCAAAAAAATAAAACCGAGAGCGGCGCCAGAAGAAAGGCATAAATCAGATTCATCTTGGCGTTGAGCGTGTTCAGGATTTCAGCGCCCGAATAGGAAAAATAGCGGATCGGGGAAAGAAACAGCCCGGCGACATCAATCCCCTGGACGCTGGCCACATTTTTTTCGGAAGCCAGGAATAAAAAAGCGAGCCAGGAAGGAAACGAACCAAGGATGAAAAGAATGGCATAAGCGATAAAACCCCCTAAAAATGCCTTGAGGGGTTTTCCGGTTTTGAGAAAAATGTAGCCGATCAAAAACAAGACCGCCAGCGCCACTTCAATCCGGACGCCGTAGGTGATTCCAACCACCGGATCGCTCCCGAAAAAAGTGAGGAACCTTTTCCCCAAGCCCGCGAGGCTGTCAAAAGCATAGAAGCTCCAGCACCGCTGGTCCCCGCAAAAATATTTGTCGAGAAGGGGAGGGAAAATCACCAAAAAAAATCCCCAGAGCAGGAGATTCGCGATTTTTCGGAAAGATTCCCGCAGATAGGCGCTCAAAAACAAAATCAAAAGGATGATTGAAAACAGGAAAAAGAGATAAGCGGCCAGCGCCGATCCCAGCGCAAACTCGGCGGGACGGCTGGCAAAACCCGACAAAAAATGCTCGCCCAGCATCCGCAGAACAATGAGAGCGGAAAACCCCAGGATGAATTGGGAGAGGGTGAGGGGATGATTTTCGATGGAATCGATAATTTTTCGGATTCTTTTGGACATCGAACTTTTATAAATCCTAAACTCTAATATCCAAATCCTAAATAATACCAAATGGCCAAAATACTAAATCCAAAAGTTTTTATTTTTGGGAATTTTTATTTTGGATTTGTTTAGGATTTGGGGTTTAGTGCTTAGGATTTGTCAAATTCCATTTGATTCAGCCTATCATACCTTGCCCCGATTTATCAACACTTTGCACTCGTCCATGACATACTTAACACCGAGGAGTGCCAATGATGTTAAAAATTGATAGACTCTACGGATTTGAGCATTTAATCATTAATCGATCCGTAGAAGCCATGCAAAGAGTCGCGGAA
>Ga0172371_10011650_pt1 | contig 11692 bp, 16 predicted proteins | sample Lak12m_FD_114543 | JGI IMG/M metagenome (GOLD analysis project Ga0172371, IMG submission 114543) | Freshwater microbial communities from Kabuno Bay, South-Kivu, Congo - kab_022012_12m | ecosystem: Environmental > Aquatic > Freshwater > Lake | place: Democratic Republic of the Congo: South-Kivu...
ACTATGGTATAGAATTTCAAGATGACAAATCAGCAATATTATGGTTTAAATTAGAATATGGAGGATAAAATGATTAAATTACTCTTCGCTTCAAACAATAAAGGTAAATATGATGAGCTTGTAGATAATTTTGCAGAGGTTGGTATTGAACTTATCTTTGATGGTCATTTAGACCTTCAAGAAGATGCACCAACTCTAGAACAAAATGCGATACTCAAAGCTAAATGTGGAGCTAAGCAAAGAAATATGTTAGCTATCGGAGAAGATACTGGTTTCTATGTTAGAGCACTTGACTACTTCCCAGGAGTCCATGCTAATCGTTGGATGGATGGAACTTGGAAAGATAAAAGAGATGCCATCTTAAAAATGATGGAAGGAAAGACAGACAGGGTCGCTTATTTAATAAACAACTTTGCAGTTGCAAAACCAGATGGAACAGTGCTTCTTACAACAAAAGTTAAGAACGCATATGAAATCTGTTATGAAGATCATATTAACCCAGAAGCTGAAACTTTTGGATACAATAATATTCTGACAATGCAAGGGTATTATATTGGCGATTTAAATAAAGAACAACGAAACTTTTTAAAACATAGAGGCCGAATTGCTTCTGAAGTTTTAGAAGTAATGAAACAAAACTTTACCGAGCAAGAATCGTTAGAATATCTTTCAGAAAAATTAATGAATGAATATTCGGAGGCATTTAAAAAGCTCGCGGAATAGGAAGTGATATTATGAATATCAAAGAATTTATAAACGAGAAATATCTAAAAATTCTAGAAGACACAAAAAAACTAGATGTTGTCAGTGTCGTAGATAGAAATGGAGATCACGTTTATCTTAGTTCTTCAACTGGATTACTAGACCAGACTGATGGTCGACTTGATTTAGAGCAGATTTTAAAGATTGAACTGTCAAGTTATCATATCGAGCATTCTTTTCTATTAGATGGAACTGAAAGTCAGATCACAACTTTGGTCTTACAGACCAAGGGTGCTAGAATTTTTGACTTAGACAAAGGATATGGTCTATTTGGCGAGGATCATTGGCTATTTGTACCAATCGATGAAAATGATACTTGGGAAAAGAAGTATGGAGGAATGTTGAATCATGAATCTTAATATTAGAAATGGCAGAGACTACTCCAAAGTCTTTACTTTCAAAGCATTATGGCTTAAAGAGCAATATACACGACTTAGAAAAATCTATGATCCGAGCGAAGTTTCAAATGAAGAATTAAAGACCTTCTTATTAAAAAAATACGAACAACGTAGATTAGTCGAAGGTCGACTTTATTCAAACACAACTCAAAAAAATGAAGTATTAAATCAAGAGCAGTTTATTGACATCTTTTTGAATAGACCATATATCCTCTCTGGGTATGCGACATTCTATGAAAATCAGGCAAATGGAATTAACATCGGTTCAGCCGCACTAAAGTTCTTACTTGATTCAAGAAAGTTCTATAAGAAAAAGATGGAAGAAAGTGAATATGGCTCTGATGCTTATGTTTACTACAAGATCTTACAATTGACTTTTAAAGTTCTAGCGAACTCATATTATGGGATTAAGAAATATAGTTCCAGACTTAGAACTGTTAATTAAGTTCTAACGAAAAATGCTATTAATTGCGGGAAAACCCTTAGAGCTTAGAATGCTACAACAGAATCTGAAAAAGATAAATGTGAATGCGGCACAACAGAAAAGACCATAAAAAATTCTAAGATTGGGCAACCGTGGGATGAGAGCCCCACAGACGCAGCCGAGCCTCGAAAGAGGAAGGTTCAACGACTATCGAAAGCACATCATAGGATGAAAGCAAGTAGAGTAGATTTTAAATAAATACAAAATAAATACCCAAATAAAAATGTTTTAAATCCAATAGAACAATATATTATAAACTCTATGACTATTGGAGGTCAAAAATGAAAAGGCAAGATATCACAAAAGAACAAATAGAAAAATTTTATATTGAAGAAAATCATAGTATTGATGAATGCTGTGAAAAATTCAATATTTCCAGAACTACTTTCAAAAATAGGCTAAAATCTTTTGGAATAAAAAAGAGTGTCGAACTATCCACTCAATGCTCTAAAGAAAAACTAGAAAGTAAATATGGCATAGGATACAATCCACTTGGAGATAGAGAAAAAATAAAAGTTTCTTTATTAGAAAAATATGGAGTAGATAATCCCATGAAATCAGAGGAAATACAGAAAAAAGTCAGATCTACAAACTTAGAAAGATATGGGGTAGAAGTTCCTATTCAAAACGAAGATATATTTAAAAAGATTATGACAACTAATTTATTAAAATATGGATCTTCTTCTTCTCTTGGTTCGCCTGAGGTCAGACAAAAGGCAAAAGACTCTTGTTATGAAAAATATGGAGTTGCGTACCCGCTAGAATCAGATAAACATAGACCAATACTACTTAATAAACGAAGAAGAACAAATATGGAAAGATATGGTGCTGAAGAAGTAACCATGTCAGACCATTTTAAAAATAAGGTTAAAGAAAGATGTCATGAAAGATATGGAACATCATCTCCAAATGAGAGCATTTATTCTTCAACTATTTTTAAAGATATAGATTCTTTTAAAATTTATATCTCAAAGTTTGATGCGGAGAAGCCTACAGTAATCGATATTAAAAATGACTTGTCTCTATCAGAAACATATATTCTTAATAAAGTTCATAAATTAGACGCTGATGATTTAATTCAACTAAAACCTAAAAGGTCTAGTTATGAAAAAGAAATATTCGAATTTTTTATAAACAACGGAATTTTAGAGGAAGACATAATTCTCAATTCCAAGAATATTATAAAAGATGATAAAGATGGAATTCTAGAGGTAGACATTTTTATAAAATCTAAAAATATTGCTATAGAATTTAATGGGACATATTGGCATTCATCCATTTATAAAGAGCCAAAATATCACCAAAACAAGTCTCTTTTATCTGAAAAAGCCGGTATTAGATTAATTCATATCTATGAATATGAATGGGTAGATCCTCTAAAAAAGGAAATAATAAAATCAATATTATTAAATGCAGTACAAAAAACTAATAAAAAAATATATGCTAAAAATTGCTCAATCGGAATTCCTGACAAAGAAGAACTAAGAGAATTTTTAAATAGAAATCACTTACAGGGATATCGCGGATCTAGCAAAGAATATGGTCTATATTTTAATAATAGCTTAGTTCAGGTTATGACATTTAGTAAAAACAAAGAGTATGATTGGGAGATTATTAGAGAAGTATCTCAATTAAATCTAAATATTGTTGGAGGAAGCTCCAAATTATTCAAACATTTTTTGAAAACAGAAAATATCAAGAGCGTTTTTTCATACTGCGACTTTAATAAATTTACAGGAAAAGGATATGAAAAAATTGGTATGGAGTTTATTGGGTATACAACTCCGGACATGAAATGGATTGTTGGAAATAAAGTAATTAACAGGAATCCATCTAAAAATTTGATATTGAAAGAATCAGCTGACGCACAAATATTCGGCGCGGGTTCTAAAAAGTATTTATTTAAACTCGAAACATAGCACGCTAGAAATAGCGAAGATATAGTCTACTCCCTACAAATATCGGGAAACCGAGGGTATAAAGGATTAGGAGAAAAGAATTCAGTATTTTACAATCCATTTGTTCAAAATAGTATTACTTTGACTGGTCAAGATCTAACAACAACTGCAATTGCGACTCTTGAAAATTTCCTAGCAGATAATCAGAAGTTTAATGACTTTGATGATATTATGCGTTTCATCACTGAAACACTTTCAGAAGAACAATCAGATACTATCTTAAGATATGTTGATGAACCAAAAACAGCTCTTGAAGTTTCTGAGTATCTTCTATCAAAGACAATTGAAATCGATGAAGTAATGGAAGAAAAATTAGACAAAGTTCTAAGAAAAATGACTGTCGAAGAACTTACAAGACTCTATTACAAAAATAAAGTTCTTGAATTTATCTTTGCCAATACTTATCCAAGGAATCAACTTGAACAGCTACTCAAATATGAGTATGCAGAAAGACCAGAAGAAGCAATGATCGCTTCATTAAAGGAATTTAAAAGAGCTGTAATCGACTTCTGTTTTTCAAATAATCTATTTGAAGATAGATACAAACGTGTCATCAAGAATGAAAGAAAGTTTGTTGTCGGATCAGATACTGACTCAGTATTTATTAACTTCAACAAATATGTTCTTGATGTTACTAAAGAATTCAAGCTAAATCCAGAAAATGAAAGTCAACAAATGACTATTATTAATATATTTATTAGTATCGTTACTGATATTCTCGAAGAGACATTTAAGAAAATGACTAATAATATGGGTTTATTAAAAGAATTTGCACCTATCATCAATATGAAATCGGAGTTCCTATTTAAGAAAATGTTGCTCACAAGAAATAAAAAATCTTATGCAAGTATCATTACTGCTGAATTAGGTAAACTCTTAAAGAAGCCAGTTCTAGACGTAAAAGGTCTTTCAATTAAGAAAACTACAATCAGTAAGAATCTTAGAAAGAACTTTATGGGCATCCTAGAGCACAGTATTTTGAAATCAAAATCAATTGATCTAAAATCAATTATTAAACAATTTGATGACCTTGGAGTCCAAATCGAAGAGTCTCTCAAGAAAGGCGAGATTCTATATCTTCTTCCGAAGAACCTAGAATCTATTGATGGTTATAAAGATCCGTCTACTCTTGAACCAGTTCGTGGTGCTATTATCTGGAACGCACTTGAACCGGAAAATCAGATTGTTCCACCAGAAAAAATTAACTTGTTGAAACTAACTGTATTCGATAAGAACGATCCAAAACTTCAAACATTAAGACAAAAATATCCTGATAAATATAATACAATTATGCGTATTGTATTTAACGAAGGTGTTGAAAATCCAAAGATTGATATTGCTAGATTTGGTTTATCCACGATCGCAATTCCAAAATCAGTTGAGCATATTCCAGAATATTTAAGACCACTGATCGATTATAAGACAATGGTAAACAAGAATATGACAAACGGATTCATTTTACTTGAAAGCTTGGGCGTTTATACTGAAGAAGTTAAAACAAACAAGTACAAATCAAATATTATCGAAATATAAAAAGAGAACCTTCGGGTTCTCTTTTATTTTAGTAAGGAGGAAGAGTAATGAAACTTAAAGAAGTTTTAGCATTAATAAAGAGAGTTAATAAAAAAGGAGACTATGGAAGAGGTGTCAGTATAGATACTATATTTTTCGGAAAACAGGAAATAAGAATTGGGCTTATCTTAAATTATTTTCTACAGCGAAACCAAAATAGTATTTTGCTAGAGTTAGATATCGAATCAATAGACTCTAATAGATTATCATTTAATTTAAAATCTTTAGATGATACAAAAGAACATTATGAGGAAATTTTAAAAGCATTTGGATATGAAAAATATTTTTCTGTAAGCGACGATCTAGTTATTACAAGAATATAAAGGAGGTATTCCTATGAAGAAAGCCGTATATGCCGGCTCATTTGATCCCATAACTTATGGCCATGGGGATATAATTGAAAAAGCAAGCAAAATCTTTGACGAAGTTATTGTACTAGTTGCAAACAATCCCGACAAGAAGCACATGTTTAGCATTAAAGAAAGAATTGAATTAATTCAAAAGTCTTTACCTGATGTGAAAGTTTATGAATTACCATTAGGCTCAACAGTTGTTGGGTATGCTTATAATGTCCTGGAAGCTGTTGCTACTATCAGAGGACTACGTTCTGCAATTGATTACCAATATGAATTAGAGTTAGCTAGAACGAACAAATTTATACAACCAGAAGTCACCACGGTAATGCTGTTAGGCGAAGATAGACTGGAAAGTATATCGAGTTCAAGATTGAAATCTTTAGTAGGTTTAGGTGTAGATATTTCTGCATTTACGTACCCAGCAGTAGAAGAAGCTATTAACAAAAGATATGGAATATCATAGGAGGAAAAAAATAAAAATGGGTAAAATTATCAATATCAGAGAAGTACAAAATTTACAACCTGGAAATTTTGACAAGATGAATGGTTCGAATGGCTCTAGACTTGGTATGGCACAAGCAATTTAGTGCCCTCCAAAGATATGGAGATTATGATGGATACTTTGTCGAGACTACTACTGACAATTATTATATTTTAATTAATAACGGTCAATCATGTTGCGAAAACTGGGGCTACATGGATACCAATGATAATTTTGCCGAATTTATTGGCTCCGAATTACTAAATGTGTCTGTCGTAGATACAAAATATAACAAAAAGATAATTGAAGATCTTGTGACCAAATTTGTCTCGTTAATTTCGAAACAAAAAGTGTGAATTCCAACTTGCAGTATATAATTCATATAACGGTTACTATGGTCATGGAATTATTATTGCCAGAAACGCAGATATTATACACCAAGATACACTATAAAAAGGGAGGATTAAAAAAATGACTAAAAAAGAATTAAGAGAAGCAATGACTTTAAATGGATATGAAGAACTTGAGAATACAGACATGCTCTTTTCGCCAACATTGACATCAAATATGTCAATTGATTTTGTTTCGAAATATATTATGAATCTATCATGGTCTTTGATTTTGAGATACAGAAAATACAGCGGCGACGAGCTATTTAAATTATTCAAAACTGTATTAAAAAAACTATCCGCTGAAAAATATGAAGGTAAAGGTGACATCGAAAGTCTTGTTTCTAAGATAATTGGTTTTCAAACAATAGATGAAAAAACATTCAATAACATCGTCGATTTTATTAGCAACACAGATATAATCAAAGATTCAACCAAAAGAACTAATCTGAAAGGATTATTTATAAGATTATATATGGAAGAACAGACGATCACGCCAGAATTTTATATTCAATATAAGAATCATTGCGATATTAGAATGTTAAATACTAAGGCAAATCCTTGGTGTTTAATTGAAAACATGCCTAACAATATCAAAGTATTAATTAATCTCAACTCAATAAGTTTACTTTAAAGGAGGTATTTTATGATTAAAGAACCTACAAGATCAGATATCGAAGCAATTAAGCTAGTAATGCGAGCTTATGAAGATAAAAAGAATCTGATTAATCTACAAGCAAAAAAATACTCGATAAATGATCTTTTCGTTGAAGAGTTCGAACAATACCTTACAAAGGAATCTTTTTCCGGATCACCTGCATTGAAATTTGCAATGATCAAGAAGTATAAAGAATTCTTTGATTTTGAAGTTTGGGCGCAAAATAAAGAGAAGTCTCTCGAACCGCTTTTATTTGATGAATTTGTCGATGAATATAGTGTCAAAGGTGAAGAACTCGACAAAGTAATCTCAAATACAAATCCTGAGAATTTTACAAAGGTTGTCTTTGATAAATACTTCTCAAGTCTTGGATACGAAACAAAAAAATTTGTAATAAATTTTACCGCATTATCCGGAGACCCGCAATTCTTAACTGAAAACGCGGAGCTAATTACTTCAGATATTTTCAAAAACAGAAAGGTCAAAATTGACTGGACTAATGATTTAATCGAAAAAATCTTTACTAACAAGACATTAACAGTAAGGTTTTTAATCAATACTCTCTATCAAAGCAAGGATTTAGCGTTTATTCGAAGAATGCTAACCACACCCTTCAATTATAAAGATAGTGGTGAAACCTTCGATGTTGATCTAAAGAACATTATTATCAAGTTATCGGAAAATTATATGAAAGAACTCTTCGATATTGTCAGAGCACATAATAAGAATGCATTGTCTTACGAGGTAATGTCATTCATCCTAAAAGTGAAGGATGATCTTGAGGAAGATTTTCTAGTTGAAAATGTAGATCTCTTTATTGAGAATGGTCTAATGGGAGATCTTGCAACTTATGCGAGATCCAGAGATTACAGAAGTGTAATGATTGTATTGAAACTTAACTAAGGAGGAATCTCTATGAATGTAAGTCATATTTCTGGAAATTTCATATTTGACATGGACGAAGTTCTTGTCAATATTAGCCCGGAAATGTATAGAACTATAAGAATGAATTGGCGAAAATATCACAGATGGTTCAAGGACCTGGGATCTCTTACAGACAAAGAGATCCTGGCTCGTCCTAATTTTGATATAGTAGAATGGTTGCTTAAAGATGAAATTAGAAAACTTCCAACGGAAGCGTTAAATAAAGCTAAGGGGCAAATCTGGGCTTCTCTAGTTTCTGATTACTTTAATACAGATCTTTATCTTCTACTTCAGCCAACAGAGTTTGCAAAGAAAACGATTATGAATAAGGCATTCATAGAGCATATCCGAGTAAATAGGATTTACATCTTAACCAGATATGTAACAAATGAAATGCTTGAATCAAAAAAGAAATTTGTTAAAAAATTCTTCAATCATCCAAAAGTGGAATTAGTTCCAGTAAAAAGAGGAGAGAAAAAGTCTGAGATTCTTAAACAAAAGAACATTAAATGGAATCTCTTCGTTGATGATGAGATCAAGAATATCGCTGATTTTGCAGAAAACCTAGACTTATCTGGAAAAGAAATTCTCGTGCCATCAACTGGATATAATGAAATGCCAGTCGCACTTGATATTCTAATCAAAGAAAAAGGCGGTGTCTATAATTATTATGAAGAGTAGAATTATAGCAAGTTTTTCCGATGAGTATTCATTCCTAAGCAATTTCTACAAATCTGAAGTTATACTTTATGGTATGACATACCAAAACGCTGAAGCAGCATTCCAGGCACAAAAATCTCTAAATCTTGAAACTAGAACCAAATTTCAAACTTTGGATCCTAGCAAGTCTAAGAAATTAGGCAGAGAAATCCCGCTCAGACCAGATTGGGAAGAAATAAAAGTCGAGGTTATGGAAACAGTTATCAGAGCAAAATTTTCAGATCCTACATTACAAGACAAATTACTTGAGACTGGCGATGCAATTCTGATTGAAGGTAATACCTGGAATGATATTTTCTGGGGAAAATGCAATGGTATAGGTTTAAATATGCTTGGTAAAACTCTCATGAAAATTCGAAAAGAACTTAAAGGATAGGCAACTATCCTTTTTTTTGGTTCTTAAAATGTGGCATCATTGAACAATTAATTATATGAAACAAAGGAGTTGATATTATGAAAAGCGTGAACAAAAACTTACAGGATTACTTTGTAAAAATTGCTCCAGATTTCTCAGTATTTGATATGGTTGAGAAGTACTACTATGATAATAATCTTTCAACGGAGTATTTCAAAGAGGTGTTCTCTTACAAAGTGGTAAACTTGGCAAGTTATTCAACTAATTTCTATCGAGGAATGTTCCTTGTTTATACTTCTGGGGACATCACAATCAACGCGCCTGAAGACGAGTATGTTGTCTTTCCTATGAGATACTATATGGATGGCTTAAACAAGGTAATTATTAGCCAGATTATAATTGCGATTCAGGAAGCACCTTTCGTAATGAGTTCAACTTCGAATATCGATCTAGTAATTGGGGTGGCATTCTAATGAAAAAATATCTAGTCAATGCACCTGCAGGTGTTGCTTCTTCAGGACAATTAACAATTATTAAAAGAAATATTAATGTAACAAAAGGAATTTTATTAAATTCAACTCATACTGAAATTGCAAATTGGTCGGGAAGAACATTTCTACCGAATGTTTTTAATGATCCAACACTTTATATTAGAAATAGAAAAGTAGATATTTTACCAGAATCTACAATCGACAATACAATTATTACAAACGATGGTTTAGTTGCTGTTGTCTATTCAGTTAGTGGCGTCTTTTATGTTTCTATATTAGATTTGATTGAATCAGAGAATACTGCCTATGCAGATATTGCTCCGGTTGATTATGAAGCCTTCAACTACTATAATGAACTAATAAACCCAACAAATAAAAGAAGTTTTATTTGTTATGGAACTGATTTAAATGCCGGGGTGTATACTCTTCAAACAAAGAACAGAAAAATTTATGAAGCCGCAGGTTATACTTATTTTGAATCTAGTATGGATTATCCTATTGAGAGACCAATTAACGCAAGTGAATATGGGTATTATAAAGTTCTAAATGCAGACTGGACTTCAACCTATTCTGAGACAACTAACTTCCAGTTCTTTAAAAAGCAATTCTTTAGAATACTTGGCCCGGTTGATTTAACAGTTTCTCTTCAACCAGAAGATAGTACTATTACTTTGCAGGCTCTTGGAAATGGATTTTACCGACTAAAGGATCTTGATATTGATTTATCTGAAGGTCCTGATTTTGATGATGTATTTATTAATTTTAAATTAACAACTGCCGAGGCATATTGCTCGATTATAGTTTATTAAGGAGATGATCATATGGATTTATTTTTAGACACAAATTATAAAAAAGACTGCGAAAATAAGATCAACTATTATGATGCTCTTTTTATCACTTCTATCACACACACAGGATATACTCTAACCGGAACGCCTTCTAGTAAACTAAAATCTGGGAATGTTTTATTAATTTTCGGATCAGTTACTGATATTCATCTTATAAAAGATTCCACAAAAGAATATTGTTATGAAGTAAAATTGAGTCAAAATATCAAGAAATTTGTATTGTAATGTTTAAAAGTTTATATTTTTATAAGTTTTGTTTAAACAATTCTTTATATAGATGAAAATTATAAGGAGGTATTAGATATATGCTAAATTCAGAACTGTCTAAACTCTTTAAGGTTGCTAAGAGTGAACAACAATTGGAAAACCTTTTAGAAGAATTAGAAGCTAAATCAATCACCGAGGAATCTCAAAGTAAAGAATTTTATGATACTAGACTTGAAAATGCTAGACATACACTTGGTGAACTAAAAGCAAAATTAGGAAAGGCTTCTACACCAGAGCAACAGGCTAGTATAAATTCTCAAATTAAGAAACAAGAAAATCTTATTGGTGAATATCAAATGAAAAGAAAAGATGCACAAGAATCAACTACAACTATAAAAGAAGAAGCCAACCAAAAATTTACTGTAAAGTTTATCAATCAAGGTGGTAAAGAATCTTCTATGGAAGTAGAAGCTCCTTCTGAGGAAGAAGCTCGCAAAAAGTCTCTCGATATGGCTGATATTAGTCCTAAAAATATTTTGTCAGTTAGCAAGGGAGAAAAATTGGAACCTGGGATTATTCCAACAAAAGAACCAGAAAAATATGATGATAATATAGAAAAGAAAGAAGGAGATGTAAATATGGAAAATAAAAAAGATGCTCTTAAGAGCGTAACAGAATCTTTGGATAGTATTTTTGATTTACTAAAACATGGCTTAAATGAGGAAGAAGTAACCGACAAGGGTGAAGTTGCCGCAGAGCCAGTTGCTACCGAAGAAAAGAAACCAGAAGAATTACAACCATCAATAGACAACAAGGACGTGCTTCCAGCTGATGAGCACAAAGAAGTAGAAGAAGTTAAAGAAGTTGTCGTGGAATCAGAAATTAGTGATACTGCTGAAGAAGTAAAGGAAGTCATTGTTGAAGGTAAAGAAGAAAAGAAACCTAAAAAATTAGAAACTGCTAAATATTGGAAAGCATACAAAGCATACAAAGCTACAGGTGTCTTTTCATATGACGATGGTTCTTACAAATATGTCGATGGATCTCCTGCATCAAAAGAAGATATTGATAAATACAATAAAGTATTAA
>Ga0172371_10011651_pt1 | contig 11690 bp, 10 predicted proteins | sample Lak12m_FD_114543 | JGI IMG/M metagenome (GOLD analysis project Ga0172371, IMG submission 114543) | Freshwater microbial communities from Kabuno Bay, South-Kivu, Congo - kab_022012_12m | ecosystem: Environmental > Aquatic > Freshwater > Lake | place: Democratic Republic of the Congo: South-Kivu...
TCTCAAAATCAAAACTCTTCCAAGAAACAAAAATCCAAATCAAAATGAACCAAGAATCACTCGCGCATTAGACGGGTCAATAAATAAGAGCACGAAAGGGTCAATTCCTCAGAGCGCCCAGGATCTGTAATATTCTCCCGTATCCACTTAGCCAGCCAGACCATTATCATGCTCTTACCGCTGCCCTGAGTGTGCCAGATGATGCCTCCATCGCGGTCTTTCACACGAACTTGAGCGGCTTTTACGCCAAAGTACTGGTTGTGGCGGCAAGTCTTCTTGACCCCGGCATCGAACACAATGAAGTTGTGGAGAATCTCCAGAAAACGGCTTTTCTCGAAGAGCTGTGTCAGGCTCCGATTAAGTGGGTTTTCGATGTCGCTTTCTTCTTTCCACGTCAGATAGTACTTTTCCGGGGTCTCGATAGTGCCATAACGAAGCCCTTCGGTGTCGTTACCCGCCATGATGAGTTGCATAGTGGTGAAAAATCGCTCGATGAATATGGGCTTTTGGTTGTCCAGATTCTGGCGTATGCCCTCGCACACTGAGATCGTGGAACGTTTCAGCTCAAGGACCCCGAGGGCAATCCCATTTACGTATAGCACTACATCGGGACGCTTTTCGTGGGACTTGGCGTCGGCACCTCGCACCGTCACCTCTTCGGCGATGGCGAAGTCGTTTTTGTATGGATTCTTCCAATCGATTAGCCAGACGGTCTCGGTGTTTTCGCCTGCATCTGGCTTCACCTTCACACCATAGCGAAGAAGGCCATAGACCTCTTTATTGATGTCGTAAAGGCTCTTGGTCTGGTCACCCGCTACCTTGTCGAGTTCGTATAGGGCGCGTTTGATGAGGGTCTCGCTGTAGCCTGTCTCTTTCAGGAAGGGACGTAGATAGTCTTCTTCGATGTTGCTGTTGTTTTCACGGTCGGTCCAATCGCCGAGATAGTCGTACCCCAGCGTATCGCGAAACAGCTTCACTACCCGGTCTTGCGTCTCTTTTTCGATTTGGCCGACGGTGCTCATAACAGCCTGATCCTTCCGGTGAGAAGTTCCTGCATCATCCCTTGCTTGAGGAGCTTCGTCTTGTCGCGACGGACTTCCAACGCAGTTATTTCAGCGTCCATGTCGGAGAGGACGGCTGCGATGGCTGTTTGTTCCTCGTAACCTGGGGGGCAAGGTATCTCGATTATCTTTACATCGCCGCTATTGATTCCCGGATAGTTTGATCCAGCCAGTGTTTTCTCGATCTGCTTGTTCACAACATTGCCAAACAATTGATAGAACAAGAAGGCAGGATCTGCACAGCCAGGCTTGGATCGAAGCACAGCGAAGCCAGTGGAACACACGGCGCTCTTGACCTGATCTAGGTAGAGCAAGTGTGCCATCAGGTACGGGCGGACTGTTGACATGAGCACGTCCCCGAATCGGAGTACTCTTCTCGCTCTCGATGGAGCGGTGCCGAATTTCTGTTGAGAGTATCCCAGCAAGCGCCCGGCATCGACTTGCTCAAGTGAGATGTAGTTGAACGCATAAGCGAGGTCCGTGTCACTTCCCAGATTCTCGGGATCAACTTCAGCAATCCCAACTAATGGTTTCATGCTCCATTCTCCACGAAACCCTGGCAGCCTTCGTTTTCCGGTGAGGAGCTGCTGCATGGCGGCCCGTTTGATGTCGCGCTTCTTGGCGATGAGCTTGTTCAGCGAAGCAATCAGCGCATCTACATCCGACAGAGCGGCAGCGATGGCTCGTTGCTCCGCGAGGAGGGGAAGAGCACAAGGAATGCTGATCAACGTTCTTTTCGTCAGCTTGTAACGCCCCGCACCTTGGCGTGTCAGATACGGTGTCAAGTCCCTATGGGCATAGAAATAATAGAACCAAGTTGTTAAGTTTTTCGATCCTTTAATCAAGTGGGCGTGGTTATTTACATTAAATTTCCCTCGTACCAGCAATGTCATGGTTGAATCACGCCATTTGAGAAAGTGATCGCCGTCTTCACCGATCAGCGCGTACTCACCTTCAACGCGATATTCGTTGATATAGCCTTGAATGTTTGTGGGGCCATAGTAGGGATACGGCCCTGCCATTTTCTCCCTGGCCTTTTGACTGATGGGCAATCGTAAATGATTACATATGTCGAATGCCCCTCCGATGGGCTCTACCGCCCAATCCTCTGGAATCACCCCAACCTCGGTCTGTTTGTAACCCGGCTTCAGTTCCATGCAAACCCCATCTTCTTCAGGTGCTCACCCACGCGAACCGCGAGAGTTTCTACTTCGTTGGTGAGAATGGGCAGCGGGATGGCGTAACGTTCCGCAAGCGTCTTGACTCGTCCTGTCAATGATTGCGATACGCGTTCGAGTTCGGCCTGAACATCTGCGCCAATTCTTGCCAGCCACTTATCGTCCACCACCAGGGTCTTGACCTCGTCCTTCGTGAGCTTGCCATATCGGGCTGAAACCTTAGTGTCCAGAGCCCTTTGGGCCTGCTTGATCTTCCTCTTGGCAACTGTTTCTTTCTCGATCAGAGAGAGATAGGCTTCCAGCGCCTTACGTTCGTCGGCGGCATCTTCATCAGTCTTGACCTCTTTAAGACGAGCATTGACGCTGGCCTTGGTGAGATTGCCTTTCTCATTCTTGGCCTCGAATAGAAGCCCCTCTTCGCCTCCGTGCTCCTCGTTCATTTCTTCCATGTCGCGGCTAATTGCGTCGCGCTCGGCCTCCAATTTTTCAATGGCCGCCTGTTCCGTTGGAAAGTAGCGAGCAATGACAAGTAATGTGGGGATCAAGTCCATGTTGGGTTTGCCATCAGCAAGGGCAGTCCAGCCGTCTGTGGCTACCATGTACGCATCGTCCTGCATCGTGTCCGTCCAATAGCTCATCAGGTGCTGGTAAACATCGTAGGGATCAATGAGTTTTGCCTCAGCGAAGGCTTGAAGGATGTCCCCAGAAATATGGTCAATGAGTTGCTTAGGATGAGCGCCCTTCTCAATGCCCTTCAGCCGCGGGGTATTGGCTGTCTTCCAGTTGGCAAACAAGGCTTTCACGGTCGCTGTATAGGCGGTGAACTCAGGATGACCGAATATTGTGGGCTTGATCTGAGCGGGTTCGACCTTCATCTGGTTATAGCCAGGACGCTCACCATTCTCGAAGAGCTGCTGACGCAGTGTGGGGAACACTTTCCAATAATCCGTGAGGTCATCAATATCGGTATTGGGTATTCCGCCTTTGAGGTGTGCCTCGATGTCTTGAAGGTCTTCGGGTTCACTACTATCTATGTAGCGCGGGATGTTGAGATTGTAGTCGTTCTTGGGGTCACTGATCTCTGATATAGGCACCTTACGGGAGTATTTCGGCATCTCGATTTGCTTGTTGAAGGTGTCCACGATCTTGTGAATGTCCTGATGGCGTAGACGATTCTTGTTACCGTCTTTCATAAAGCCCTTGGAAGCATCTATCATGAAAATGCTGGTGCGTTCGGAGGCTTGTTCCTTGTCCAGCACGATGATGCAGGCGGGGATACCCGTGCCGTAAAACAGGTTGGCAGGCAATCCAATGATGCCTTTGATGTATCCCTTCTTAACCACGTTCCTTCGGATGTCGCCCTCGCTACCACCCCGAAACAGCACGCCGTGGGGCAGAATAACCGCGCCTTTACCGCTGCTCTTGAGGGATTTGATGATGTGCAACAAGAAGGCATAGTCACCATTCTTTTTCGGTGGCATGCCGTCCGCAAAACGCTGATAAAGGTCATTAGCCGGATCAAAGCCGTTGCTCCAAGCCTTCGTAGAAAATGGCGGATTAGCGACTGCAAAATCGAAAGTCTTCAAGTTGCCGTCAGGCTGCTTGAAGTGCGGGCTAGAGAGAGTGTTGTCCTTCCAGATCACCGCCGTCGGGTTGTCGTGCAAGATCATGTTCATCTTGGCTAAGGCGGCAGTGGCGTTGTCCATTTCTTGACCGTAAATGGTGAGACCCTTCTTCGCTTCATCAGCGCCTTTGAGTAAAAGAGAGCCGGAGCCGCAGGTGGGGTCGTAGATGGTCTGGTCCTGACTCTTAGCCTCACTGATGCCGATGACTTTAGCCATGATTCGCGAGACTTCAGCCGGGGTGTAGAACTGCCCTTTGCTCTTGCCCGATTCGGTGGCGAAATGGCGCATGAGGTATTCGTAGGCGTCGCCGAGAAGGTCATCCCCCTCGGCACGATTCTGTCTGAAATCGAGGCCAGGATTCTCAAAGATGCCGACTAGGTTGGACAGACGATCCACCATTTCCTTGCCCCTGCCCAGCTTGTCCGCATCGTTAAAGTCGGCAACGTCGATTACTCCCTTGAGATCATTGGCTTCAGCCAGCTTAGCGATGATTTTGTTGATCTTGTCCCCGATTTCCTTGTTGCCTTTCAGGGCAACCATGTCCTGGAAGCTGCCACCTTCGGGCACTTCAATCAGCGCATCCTGTTGACCGGCATACTTGTCGGAGACGTATTTGACGAAGAGAAGTACGAGTACATAATCCTTGTACTGCGAGGCATCCATACCGCCCCGCAGTTCGTCACAACTCTTCCATAGGGAGCTGTACAGTTCAGATTTCTTGATCGGCATAGAAAACCTTTTTTGTGTGCTTTTGAACCCTGGGCGGGCTTACCTGTATCAAAATGTTTCTATTAGTTCATGTAAAAAACCGGTTGCGACGACATATAGGTCAATCCCACAAGGCTACCATCTCACCTTGCTCCATCAGCGTACCACATTTTGGACAAGGTCCGGGGAGAGTCCATCTCTCAACCTTGTGGCGAGCAGATTTCTTGCACCGTATCGATGGTTGAAAATCCGGTCTCAATGGGAGCCCTGGTTCATCAAGAGTCACTGCCCAAGGATCTTCGGAAATAACCACGTCCATCAATTTCTTACAGGTCTTGCAGACGATTGTGGTGGTCACGGATTGCATTCCCACATCATCGCCACCGGACACTTCTGCGGAATATCCACACGCTGGACATTTGAATTCGTACAACGTTCCCACAGTTTGCCTCCCAAACCGCAAACTGACTCTATCAGACAAGAGCCAAGTAGGTGAAGAGGAATCGTTCATGAAAGTTGCCTGAGACCTCACACCTTCCGCAAATCGAAGCCTTCGGAACCTATCCAGCTCTCTCAAATAGCGAATCCTGAGTTTAGGACATCTCCGTCTCCGGTGGCAAATCTGTGCGGATAGGTAACAACAATGACCCTATCTCCTGTCTCAGGAAAACAGTCCCCCGCCTTTTTCGGTCAGTCTTCCTGAGGGGCCACGCAAATCCAGGTGAGCAGTATTCCAGAGTGCCTCCGGTGGCATTGCCCACTGGGGGCGAAGAGCCACTACGGTTTTGCACTTTTGTCCATTGTGACACTCTCCTCGAATATTCTGCCAAAGACATCCAAATCTCGTGATCCTAGGTGAGGTCAAAGCGCTCCCTTCTCATAAAGACTGTCGGTCTATCCAACCCGTGGACAGGTACAAGTCTATTTCCAAGGATCGGTCAAGCCGGAACCCGTAAACTCGAACGAAGGTCTGCATAATTAGGCGAGCAATATGTTGCAGGTCGCTGTCTGAACTAGCTGAGCACCAGAGCCAGAAATTAGGCCGTTTGGTTCCGTGGGGTTGATTCCAGCCCATGTCCAACAATCGCGAGATCTTCTCAGAATTAAGAGCAAATTCCGGCTTCAGATAGTGGTTACTGACGCTGTCCACGAAAATCTTTTCCTCCCCGCGTCTTCCCAGGACCTGAATATAGTAATAAGGCTCCGGTCCAGTAGAAAAGATGGCTACACTGTCCGAACCATCCCCTTCTCGCTGGATTCGGCGCAAGGAGTGGAGGACATGTAGCACATTCTGATCAGCACTCTTTCCCCCGACCAACATTTGCCACCTCCCTCAGAGCGGTTCACGTTGTCATATTGGACCTCCCAAAGACCAAGATTCTGAAGGCCCTCCCCTATCCAGGTTACTCTTCTCGTATGTCAGATGAGGACACAGGACTGAATTTTCTTTGAGGCTAGGTCTTTTTTTCGTAATATTATAGCCTTGATGATTTCGTCCAAACGGGTAGGTGCCATCTTGAGTTACATCGAAGCCTAATTCTTGAAGCTTGTGTTTGGCAGGTCGTCCGCTCTTAACGTGCCAACTGCCAACCTATTCCAGCTACAACAAATACAGGAGGTCATATCACCACCATGGAAATCTCCGCCGAGCAACTGGCCTATTGGTATCTGCGGCTCAATGGATTTCTCACTATTCAGAATTTTGTGGTTCACCCAGAAACCGGTCGTGACCAGCGTACTGATGCGGATATCCTGGGAGTCCGATTCCCACATCGGGCCGAACTCTACCCCAACACGATGGTTGACGACTCGCCTTTTACCGATGTTAAGGACAAACCTTACGTCATCATTGCTGAAGCAAAAAAAGGAAAGTGTGCATTAAATGGACCTTGGACCGATCCTGAGCGAGAGAATTTGCAAAGAGTTCTCAGAGCTACAGGTGTATTTCCTGACAGTGATATTCAGGGAGCGGCCGCAGCGGTCTACCGCGAGGGAATCTTTTTCAGTGAGTCGTATCACCTGACTTTGGCCTGTTTCGGCGACTATCCCGATTCTGAGATCGCCCAGAAATATAAAGACATACCTCAAATCCTTTGGGACAGAGTCCTAGAATTCATTCACGGCAGATTCTGGACTTATAAGAACCAAAAAATCTCGCATGGGCAGTGGGACCAAGTGGGCAAAGATTTGTGGGATTATGCCATGAGACATCGGCTTTTGAACAGATTCAAAGGGGATGTGAAGATAATAGAGCCGCCGCGATCTTGAGGCTTAATGGGTGATCTACATCAGGTGCGTGCGAATCAAAGGGGACATTCGGGCCACTTCTCAAGATGTGGATGTCCTACACGCGGAGGGGCACGGCTCAGCCCTTGGGTAGAGTTGAGACCGTTAGGGGGCGCATTACTGAAAATTCCAAGACCAAGGGTCGGTAGGTAGGTGTGGCGAGAAAGGGGTGCGGTGGTCGAGGAACCTTAGCTGGATGTCCAGCGAGCGTGGGGACGAGCTTTTTTGTACGCGTCTTGTACGCAAATTGCAGGACACAGAAGCGCTAATAAGGAGCAAAAGGTTTTTAGGTGGGGTGAAATGACTGGGGTTTCTGGATAAGTAGTTGATTCTTTTATGGTGGCGACGCCCTCTCACGGCGGAGACAGGGGTTCGAAACCCCTTGGGACTGCCAGCTTCCAGAGCCGATTTTCCGATTGCCACCGCCCATTTTCCCCCGAGACTTTTCCCCAGGTTTTCTGCCGCTTTTTTTAGTCTGTCTGCCGCGGGGTTGACCCTATGCGCAATAAGCCTGTTTCACAGACCATGGCGCTGTATGTCGACAGTGGAAGTGGGCATTTTGAGAGTTAAAATTAGAGGAGAGTTTCAGTAGGAAGGCAGGCGACTTTGTTGTGTGACAATTAAGGGGAAGATCTTGCCCAAGCTGCGCCCGGCTTACGAGTACGGTCTTGAACCCATATGATCTCGCCGCTTCAGGATCTATTCGGAGTCTTTTGCCGTCTTCTTCAATACCGGCGAATAACTCCAGGTCACTACTCGCCTGGCATCGAAAACCACCTCCTAGCCGGTCTGCGGATTCCTGCCTCTACGCTCTTGCTTTGACTTGAGAGTCCATTTTTCGAAGCTTGAAATCATGACTGATTCACCGGCGATGAGGCTGGTCTTGATGGTTTCGAGGAGTTTTTCCAAAACCTCGGCTGCCTCATTCTTCATGAATCCGCAGTCGTCAGCTATTTTTTGGGCTATATAGGCTTTGGTCAGAGTCATGGATACCTCCTCCAATTAGTGTTTTTGGGGGCAGGTCGCCCCTAGATTTTGCTTGACTCAGTGGTTAACTGATGGTAGCTATCTGACTCATTGTCAATATACTTTAACAAGAGTAAAGAAAGAAGAGTGTGGTACATAGATGTCCGCCGGCGCTTCCTAGTCTGCCGGCGCAAATGATGCGACAGTCTCCTGTCGTCCGAATTCAACACACGGCCTGTCGAGGGGGGCGGATGGAATGGTCCTCCTCGCTACAGGCGTAAGTGAGAGACGTGAGTATCCTCAGCACACCTTAGTGTGTCTCAGCGTGTTATGAGCAAAGAGATTCCATCAATACAGGACAGGCGTAGAAAGCTTATTCAAAAGAGGCGTGAAAGGGAGAGATCCCAGAGGATTCAGAGCATTCTTGACGCGGCGAAACAGATTTTCTATTCAAAAGGATACATCAAGGCAACGATGGATGAAATCGCTCTCGAAGCGGAGATCAGCAAACCCACCATCTACACTTACTTCAAGACGAAGGATGACCTCTTTTTTTCCTTGATGCTCCCTGTGGTAGAAGACATCGGAACACAGCTGGCAGCAATAGAAATCGCACTCGCAGGAAACCGATACGAAAGCGGAGGGTCTTTGATCCGCAGTCTGTTCGAGAGACTGCTCCAAACGTATGAGAAAGAACCGGTAACTTTTGGAATTGTACAGCTTTTTCAACAAACCGGACTCGTGTGGGAACTCAATCCGGAGATTCAGTTGGCTTTGAATAACAAGGGGCGCCGCAACTTTGAAACTATGAGGAGGATACTAAGGTCCGCCATCAAGCAGGGGCTGTTGAGAAAGTCCAACGTCTATCAGCTAGGGGATGTAATTTGGGGTACGTTTGTGGGAATCGTGCAACTTGAGGCCATCAAATCCCAGCACAGGAAGAAAAATACATTCCTGAAACCAGCATTGAGGCTGGCCCAGAGGATCATTGTAGATGGGACGGCTCCGGCCAGGGGTTCGCAGGAAGCGCATGGCGGCAGATTACCGTGAACGTGATTCAGAGGATTGGGCGCTTCACGTGAAGGTGACAAGGTCAAGAACGCACGAGCCTATCTATTGATTCAGCATTCTCGGCGGAAAGAATTTCGCTCGCATATGCCCGCTGGAACCCGATTGCGGGAGGAGGAAACGAGATGGCTTACGAGACGATTCTGTACGAAAAGCAAGACCGGATCGGAACGATAACGCTCAACCGACCGGAAAAATTCAACACGATCAGGCCGCCGATGCCCGATGAAATTGAACACGCATTGGCCGTGGCAAATGCCGATCGAGAAGTGCGGGTCATTGTATTGCAGGGCGCGGGCAAGGCGTTTTGCGCGGGATTCGACTTCTCGGAAAACTTGGATCACTTTTCCGGATGGGGATTGCCGTCCGGCTCCGGACAATGGGACCCGGGTGAAGACATGATGGTTGTTACGAGCCCATTTAGGGGACCGGTACCGAAGTTGATGAGCATCTGGCGAAGTCCAAAGCCCGTCATTGCTCGTGTTCACGGCTGGTGCGTAGGTGGTGGGTCAGATATGGCGCTGCTGGCCGACGTCATAATCTCTTCTGAGGACGCCCGATTCGGAACGCCGTATTCCAGGGTGTGGGGTTGTTATCTTACCGGAATGTGGATCTACCGGTTGGGGCTCACACGAGTGAAATTGCTCGCACTCACAGGTGATTCCATAGATGGTAAAGAAGCGGAAGCGATAGGCCTGATCAACCGGGCGGTGCCGGTGCAGAAACTTAATGAGGAAGTCATGTATTGGGCGCAAAGAATGGCCGAATGCCCGGTTTCACAGCTTGCGGCAATGAAGCTGGCGATCAACCAGGCTTTCGAAAACATGGGGCTGCATAGCTCTCAACTTCTTGGCTGCATTTTGGACGGGTACATGCGCAACACTCCGGAGGGCCTGGACTTCGTGAAGACAGCGATGGGAAAAGGGGTCGGAGAGGCAATAACGAGGCGCGACGCACCTTTTGGTGACTACAGTCAGGCCCCAGCCTCCCGGAAACCGCATGGCGTTCCTTGAACTGCGGATGTGAAAAGGCGCCTTGACAAAAGAGGAAAATGACACGGTCCGTCTGATACAACCACCGGTCTATTGGGAACCATGCAAGGGCGGTCGCTGTCCGGTGTTTTTTGCTCTCAAACCGTTGGTCTCAATCTGGTCGGGAGATCAGGTATGTTGCTGCGGGACAAAGTAGTCTTGATAACCGGGGCTGCCCGAGGCATAGGGCGAGTCGCAGCACTGGTCATGGCGGGCGAAGGCGCGAACGTGGCGGTTGCAGACATCTTGCCCGAGGTCGAAGCCGCCGCGGAAGAGGTGAAACGACTGGGCGCCCGTTCAGTCGCCGCGGTCTTCAACATTGCAGATCCTTCTCAGGTGCACGAAGGTGTCGAGAAGATCGTGCAGGAATTGGGCGCCGTTCACATCCTGGTAAACAACGCGGGGATCGTCAACAACATCGCACGGATGACCAAGATGACTCACGAGGCGTGGAGTCGGGAGATCTCGGTGAACCTCTCGGGAGCATTTAATATGATCAAAGAAGTCATCGGACAGATGATTGAACGTAAATGGGGCAGGATTATCAACATAGCTTCCCTAGCCGCGATCAGAGGGCTCGACAGGCAGGTGGCCTACGCGGCCAGCAAGGCCGGCCTGCTGGGTCTTACCAAGACCGTGGCCTTGGAACACGCCAGGGACGGAATCACCTGCAACGCCATCCTTCCAGGGCTGATCGAGACGGAACTGGTCCGGCAGATGCCAGAGGAAATCAGGAACGCTGGAGTCTCCAGGATTCCAACTCAAAGAATGGGTTCGATGGAGGAAGTGGGCCATCTCATAACATTCCTTGCATCTGATCGTGCCGCCTACATCAACGGAGAAGAGATTTGCATCGATGGAGGACTCCGGCTCAACGTAACGACCTTGGGGAGCCGCAAGGATGTCGCGGCGAGCCCCCACGTTGGATGACTCGGGCTTGAGTCTCCCCTCAAATCTCTCCCCATGGAGACCACCCAAAATGGCGCAACATAGTCGGTCAAGAATACCGCTCAAGCCGGTCTATACTCCCGAAGACGTTATCAATCTCGATTATGAGCGACAACTCAACGCTCCCGGCGAGTTTCCATTCACACGCGGGAGGCTGCGTGAGCGGAAAGGCGGTTGGATTCAACGACAACTTTCGGGCGAAGGTGATCCGTCACGATCCAATGAACAGCTCAAGTACCTCCTTGAAAAAGGACAGACGGGCATCGACGTGATCGGCGACAGTCCCACGCAGGCCTGTATGGATCCTGACCACCCGCTTGCAGTGAATACCGTGGGAACGCAGGGCGTATCTCTGTGTTGTCTAAACGACTACAGGGAGCTGTATAAGGACATCCCTTTGGGGGCAATTTCCATTTCTTCGTCTGTTCCCGCCGCGTTTGCGCTGCCTGGCCTATATCTCGTTGCGAAGGAAAATGGTTTTCCTGCTGACAAACTGAGAGGATCGGTGCTTCAGGCGCCATTCTATGCCGAGGATTGCGGCTATGCGATGGGCATGCCCTTTCGCCTGCGCCTGCGCCTGTCATCGGATTCCATAGCGTTTTGCGCCAGAGAGACGCCGAAGTTCCATTCTTTCGTGGAGGACACCTATTTCTTCAGCGAAGCGGGGCTGAACGCGGTGGAAGAGATGGCCTTGGGGTTTGTTGAACTCAGGCACGTGGTGCATGATGTGCTCAATCGAGGTGTGGACATAGACAGCTTCGCCCCCAGGATTGCGATCCTGGTCAATTGTGGTGTGGATTTTTTTGAAGAAATCGCAAA
>Ga0172371_10011652_pt1 | contig 11690 bp, 3 predicted proteins | sample Lak12m_FD_114543 | JGI IMG/M metagenome (GOLD analysis project Ga0172371, IMG submission 114543) | Freshwater microbial communities from Kabuno Bay, South-Kivu, Congo - kab_022012_12m | ecosystem: Environmental > Aquatic > Freshwater > Lake | place: Democratic Republic of the Congo: South-Kivu...
CGAGGCGCCCTGCCGGCAAGGCGCGATGACGAGGCATACCAGAGGTATGTCGAGGAAGAGCAACGAAGTCGGAAGGGATGCATCGGCGTCCGAATTCATCGGGTTATTTTGAGACGGACCCTTTGCACCGGCACATCCGCAGGCCCTGGGGCTCTGCCCCAGGCTGCCGAACGGCTGGCCGTTGCCCGCCGTCGTGTTCGTTACCCATGGGCTCCGCTAGGCCAGGGTCAACGACCCTGGTGGGGGTGGAGATGTGCCGTCTCTACGGGCAGCCGCCGCAGAGTGCGGTGCACATGTCGGCGCAGGCGGCGTCCCACATGTCGGTGCAGCAGTAGGAGTCGTAGCCGCAAACGCAGGCTTCGCAAGCGCAGCCGGCGCAGCCCGCGGTGGATGTGGGCTTGCAGCCGTTGGCCGGGCAGTTGGCAGCGCAGGACGTGTCAGCGGTCTCCACACAGGAGGCGTCCCAGCCCATTGTGCAGCAGGTTGGGTTTGCTGCGCAGACGCATTCCTCGACGGTCTGGTTGGCCGCGCCGGGGTTGCCGTGAGCCTGGCACGGGTCGCCGTTGCAGGATCCGCAGAGGTCGGCCTTGGCAGCGCACGCGGCGTCCCAGGTGCCTGTGCAACAGGTGGGGATGGCGGCGCAGACGCAGTCCTGGACGAGGGGTTCCATGCAACCCGGGGCAGCGTGTGGGAGGCAGCAGGTGTCAGCACAGGCACCGCAGTCGACCCAGCAGTCGGCGCAGGTTTCGCCCGGGTCGCAGACGCCGTTTCCGCAGACGTTGCCGCAGACGGCGTCGCATTGTCCGGTGCCTATGTACACACAGGCAGCGTCCCACGTATCGGTGCAGCAGAACGGGTCAGCGGTGCAGACGCACGCTTCGATGGCCTGGTCGTATGCTCCGGGAGTTGCGTGGCCCAGGCACGGGTCACCGTTGCAGCTTCCGCAAGTATCTGCAAGCGCAGCGCAAGCTGCACTCCACGCCACGGAGCAGCACGTCGCGTCCTTTGCACAGACGCAGTCCTGGACCGCCTTGTCCATGCAGCCAATACCTGGGTGCACTACGCAGCAGGCGCCGGTGCATGCGCTGCAATCGCCGGGGCAGGTGGCACAGCTCTCCGTCCCGTTGCATGCGTTGTCGCCACAGAAGGGGCCGCAAGCGTTGCACTTGGTGGTGGCGATGTCCTTGCACGCGGCGTTCCATGCCGTGGTGCAGCAGGCGGCGTCGATGGCGCAGACGCACAGCTCGACTGCTTCGTCCATGCAACCCGGGGTAGCGCCCGCGGTGCAGCAGTCGCCGTTGCAGGTGTTGCACGAGTCGGCAGCGGCGGCGCAGGTGGCGTCCCATCCGGCTGTGCAGCAGGCGGGGTTGGTGCTGCACACGCAGCTCTGGACAGTGGCGTCCATGCAGCCGACTTGTGCGTGCGGGGTGCAGCACGAGCCGTTGCAGGCGCCGCAGTCGGCCGCGCAGGTAACGCAGTTTTCGGGGGCTTCGCAGAGTGAGTCGCCGCAGACGGGTGCGCATGCGGAGCAGCTAGCCTTAGCGGTGGCGACGCACGATGCGTTCCAGATGCCGGAGCCCGGTGCGCAGCAGTTGACGTTTGCGGCGCACACGCAGGCTTCGATGGTCTCGTCGTCGCAGCCTGGGTTGTTATGAGCTGCGCAGCAGGGGCCGTTGCACGAGCCGCAGAGGTCGGCCTGTGCGGCGCAGGAAGCGTCCCAGGCTGTAGTGCAGCAGGCGGGGAAGGCGGCGCAGACGCAAGCCTGAACGACGGCGTCTCCGCAGCCTTTGGTGGCCTTGGGCTTGCAGCACGGGCCGGTGCCGACGCAGAAGCCGCAGTCCTGGTAGCAGGTCTGGCAGGTTTCCGTGGGGTCGCAGGTGCCGTTGCCGCAGCAGGGCCCGCAGTCTTGTGGGCAGATGGCGCAGTCTTCGGTGGGGGCGCAGACGCCGTTGCCGCAGGATTCGGGGCAAGGGCCGCAATCTGCGGGGCAGCTCGTGCAAGTCTCGTCCTGGGCGCAGACGCCGTTTCCGCAGCAGGGGCCGCAGTCGCCGGGGCAGGTGTCGCAGGTTTCGTTGTTGTTGCAGAGCTGGTCTCCGCAGATGAGCGGGCAAGGGCCGCAGTCTTTGGTGCAGGTTTTGCAGGTCTCGGAAGCGTCGCATATGCCGTCGCCGCAGAGGTCTCCGCAGGCTGCGTTGCACTGGGAGCTTGCGATCGCCACGCAGGCAGCGGACCAGGCTTGTGTGCAGCATTTTGGGTCGATGGCACAGGTGCACGCCTCGATGGTTTCGTCCGCTGCGCCGACGGTCTGGCGGACGGTGCACGGGTCGCCGTCGCACACGCCGCAGTTATCGACTTCGGCAGCGCAGATGGCGTCCCAGGGAGCAACGCAGCAGACTTTGTCGATCATGCAGACGCACTTCTGGGCTTCGATATCCATGCAGCCTGCATTGTCATGGGCGATGCAGCAGCTTCCTGCGCAGGCGCCGCAGTCTTCGGGGCAAACGATGCAGTCCTCGTCGGGGTCGCAGGTTGCGTCGCCGCAGGCGGGGCCGCATGCGGCGCAGTCCGCTGCCGCGATGTTAGCGCAGACGGTGGTCCATTCCATGGCGCAGCAGGCCGAATCCAATGCGCAGACGCATTCTTCGACCAGCAGGTCGTCGCAGCCGGGGCCGGGGTGGGCAGCGCAGCAATCGCCCATGCAGCTACCGCAGGAGTCGGCCTGCGGAGCGCAGATGGAGTCCCACTCATCGTTGCAGCAGAACGGGTCGGCTGAGCAGACGCAGTCCTGGACGGCCTTGTCCATGCAGCCGACGGTTGCGTGAGCGGTGCAGCAGCTTCCGGAGCATCCGCCGCAGTCTGCTTCGCAGGAGACACAGGTTTCGGGTTCTTCACAGAGGTCGTCACCGCAGAGGGCGGGGCAGCCGTCGCAGTGCTCCTTGGCCATGGAGGCGCAGTCTGCGGTCCAGATGCCATCGGATGCGCAGCAGGCGGCGTCCATTGCGCAGACGCACTCTTCGATCATCTCGTCGTCGCAGCCTGGGCCGGTCTGTGCTTCGCAGCAGTTGCCGGAGCAGGCGCCGCAGACGTCGGCCTGGGCCGAGCAGACGGCGTCCCAGCCGACGGTGCAGCAGTCCGGGACGACGGCGCAGACGCAGGCATGGACGGCCGGGATGCCGCACCCTTTGGTCGCCTTGGGTACGCAGCAGGAGCCAGTTCCGGGGCAGAAGCCGCAGTCCTCCGGGCAAATCGAGCAGGTCTCGGGCTCGCTGCAGACGCCGTTGCCGCACTCTTCCGTGCAGGGGCCGCAGTCCTGCTCGCAGGTGTCGCACGACTCGTTGCCGTCGCAAAGGTCATCACCGCAGTCGCCGCAGGAGAGGCCGCACACGTCCAGAGCGGAAGCGACGCAGGCGGCGGTCCAAGCCACTTCGCAGCAGTCGGGCATCTCTGCACAGACGCAGGAAGCCACTGCTTCGGATTCGCATCCCTGCTGCTCGCCTTCGGCGCAGCAGTCGCCTGTGCACTGCCATGTGCCGCCGACGCAGGTGCCGTCGCTGCACTCGTCGCCGGCAGTGCACGCCAGGCCGTCGTCACAGATCATGGGATCGCCCGCGCACGTACCATCCAAGCACTGGTCGTACGTGGTGCACTGGTCGGAGTCGTCGCACGCGGTGCCGTCCGCGGCCGGGCCCTTTGCGCAGGTGGACGTTGCCGGATCGCACCAGGCGATTTCGCACTCGGCGAGATCCGGGAACGCGTCCTGGCAGTCGGCGTCGGAAGCGCAGCCCTGGGCGGCGTCTTCGTCGCCGGGGACATCGAGATCGATTTGCTCCTCCTGGACATCTCCGGGGACATCGGTCTCGGGGGCTCCCCGGTCATCGAGCTTGTCGCCCGGTTCTGCCAGGTCTCCGATCTCCGACGCGGTGTCTGAACCGGTCAGGTCGGGTGCATCACCCGAAACGCCCCCCCCGTCCGTTCCGCAGGAAACGAGAGCGACGGTCAAGCTGAACGCTGCCAACATCCTCACGCACTTACACATGACAACTCCTCCTTTCAGGTCGCCCGCAAAGCGATTGACTTCCGGTCCGGCTTCGGTTCGCCGAACATGCAAACGAGCGAAACAGTGGGTACCGCGGCAGGCTGCGTCAATTGGCCCGGAGCAAAATTGTTGCAGATGGGAAATGGGGACTTGGCAACGCTTGCGGGCGTGCTCATGGTTCGGTTTCGACCGGGTTGAAGGGACTTTCCCGGAAGGACTTGCTCGTCGGCTTGGCACTGGTGAGGTTTGACTTGACGCGTTTTGAGGATTCGAGGTGGCAGGAAATGCAAGGAGGAAGAAGCTGAATCGAAGAGAGGTGCATGGAAGCGGGCGCTCGCTGTTCGGGGCAGCCTGGATTGCGGCGCTGCTTATCGCTGGGGTTCCTGGTGGAGCTGCGGCCCTGACGGTCCAGGTGGTCGATCCAGCCGGAGTACCGATCGACGTCGGGTATTCTTGGGTGGTGGAGGAGGACGTTACGTACGGGGTGAATCCCGGTCTGCCTGACCCTGGCAGCATCAACCTGAAGTTCCACAAGAGCTGGATGCCCGTGGTGGCGTCCGGCCGGACGACGGTTGCCGGGCCGGCTGCCGTGGATGTGCCGGTCGGCAAGCGGTACTTCGTTTCTGTGCAGCCGGAGACGGGCTGGGGGATGGGCGGTGCGCCGGTGAGGGCGGACCAGACATCTGTGACGATCATTGTACGGCCGTACCCGCTTCCTACGGCACAGATGTCGGTGCGCGTGTTTGTGGACAACCATCCACTGAACAACGTGCCGGAGCTGAATGAGCCCGGGCTCCCGGACGTTGCAATCGTCCTTGAAGATCCAGGAGGACGGTACGGAGCCATCGGCGGGGTGATTTCGAAGGATGCGTTCAACAACCCGCTGGGTACGACCTACCAGCTTGACCCGACCACGGGGCAGCCGTTGCTGGACGCTGACGGGGCGCCGATCGTGGATGTGATGGGGGACGGTGAGATTGTAACGGATCTGAACGGAATGGCGATCATCAAGTACCTTCCGCAGGGCAAGTTCGGAGTGATCACCGTGCCGCCTGCGGGGCAAGGATGGCAGCAGGTGACGACGATCGAAGGCTCGCCGGTGATCGACGCGTGGGTGAACAACAACGAGCCGACGAGCTTCGTGGAGTTCGGTCCGCCGATGACGCACATCTTCGTGGGGTACACGCAGCCGGTGATGGACGCTGCGGCGCTCAACGGCATAGCTGTCGTGCATGGGTCGCTCGGGAACTTCCACATGGGGCGCCCTCCGTTTTTCCAGTCGTCGGCGCTTGGCCCTGCGATGCCGAATGCGTGGGTTGCGCTCAACACTGCGGCCGGGGACTGCATCTACGCGCAGCCTGTGGACGATCCTGAGACGGGTGCGTTCACGATCCCGAACGTTCCTCCCGGAAGCCACCAGATCGTGATCTGGGACGACTATCTCGACATCATCATCGGGTTCTACACTGCGGTGGTGACCGAGGCGGACGTGGACGTGGACGTGGGAGTGCTCGCGGTCAACGACTGGTTCGGGCACATGCACGCCTACGTGTTCCTCGATCTCGACGGGGACGGTTTCCCGAACCCGGACCCAGCGGCCGGGGAAGTGGGGTTGATGGACCAGAACATCAACCTGCGGTGGAGGGATGGTACCATTTACAACTCCATGCCGACGGACATGGAGGGATGGGCGCCGTTCGACGAGGTGTTCCCGTTCTTCTGGTGGCTGGTGGCGGAAGTGGATTTCACGCGGTTCCAGGCGACGGGCCTGTCGGTGGTGGTGGACGAGGGAGGGCAGATTCCGTTGCCGCACCACTGGCCGACGAACCCGAGCTTCGGGATCCTGACGCCGCAGCTTCAGCCTGAGAACGGAAGCGAGCCGTATCGAACCGAGCTCGGGCCTGTTCTGACCCAGGCATTCCAGGTGTTTGCGGGCCAGACGAACGTGCTCTTGTGGGGCAAGAAGCCGTACGACCAGAACCCGAAGGACGGCACCCTGGGATACAATGGCGGTATTTCGGGTGTAGTCTACTATGCGACGACCCGTGCGGAGAACGATCCCGAGTTGGCAGCATTCGAGGTTTGGGAGCCCGGGATCGCCAGCGCGCAGGTGAACCTGTACGGGGATGCGAACTGGGACGGTGTTCGGGACGACAAGGAAGGCAACGCTGCCTTTGTGGAGCCGGACCAGGATAACTACCCGGTGGGCTGGCTGGAAGGGACAGCGCCCAAAGGCATTGAGGACGTTGACCACAACGGGGACGGGACGTTCGATCTGGGCGATGCGCTGGCCGCGGTCCATACCGATTCTTTTGATGCGAATCTGCCGACGGACTGTCCGCTCAGTGTACCGCCTCCCGGCTCACCGCCCGATCCATTGCTGGAACCTGGCAAGTGCTTCGAGGGGTTCCGGCAGCACAACCAGGTTCGACCCGGGGTGTTCGACGGCGGATACGCGTTCATGGACATCAAGAACGGGGTCTACATCGTTGAGGTGGTGGTCCCACCCGGGTACAAGCTTGTCAAGGAGGAGGACAAGAACGTCGATTTCGGTGCCGAGTACATCCCGAGCATGATGCAGGTTCCGCCCAAGTGCGTTGGGGATCTCAGGTTCGTTCCACAGTACCTGAGCCTGCAGACGGACGACGCCGGAGCGCCGCTGCCTTCTATCGATCCTGCGGATCTCATCGAGACGCAGTTCTATGATCCGACGGGGAATCCGCTCAACAAGCGGCCGTTGTGCAATCGCAAGCAGGTGCTGTTGAGCGACGGAAAGAACGGGGCGGCGGACTTCCCGCTGTTCACGACGACACCGATTGCCACGCACTTTGCCGGCATGGTGAACAACGACTTGGGGAGCCCTGCGGTCTTGCTCAGCACGGGATTCGGCGAGAAGACGCCGGCAGCGCACATTCCCGTTGCGATAAGGGACTGGGCCGGCGTGGAGCTTTTCAGGGTCTACACCGACAAGGACGGCTTGTACAACGGTCTGGCTCCGTCCACCGGCACAATCAACCTGCCCATGCCCACGGGGCTTGGGGCTGCCATGTACTTCGTGTGCGTGAACGACAGGGGACCGATCCCGGACCCTGCCAACCCGGCCAACAAGATCCCGGACCCGGCGTACCGGCCGGACTACGCCGAGACGTGCTACACGATGCAGTTCATGACGGGGACGACTACCTACCTGGACACGCCGTCGTTCCCGGTTGCTGCGTTTGCGGGGCAGGATACTTTCCCGCTGGACTGCGAGGCGCCGACGTTGACGCCGATCATAAAGCAGGCTGACGGCAGCGGGTTCGGCCCGTGGGTGACGGCAAAGGACCAGCCGGTGACGCTGACTTCGCTGGGTCTGACCACGGTCCGCAACTCTCAGTACAACGCGCTGGCGAATCCGCCCGGGGCGTTCACCGAAGTCAGGGACTACGGCTTCGGAACGAAGCAGGGATCGGTGATGGTGGACGGGAAGGGCGTGGCAGTCCTGACGTGGACGGACTCGAAGATCACGTTCAAGGCGCCGGCGACGGGAGGAATCGTGACGGTGAAGCGCGGCGACAACGGGTTGGAGTCGCCCATCGGAGTGACGCTGCACATAGGAGGCAGCGCTCCCGTTCGAGTTCCTGGCAACTACGCCACTATCCAGGCAGCGGTCGATGGAGCAGCGGCCGGCTCGCTGGTGCTGGTGGGACCCGGCGTCTGGGAGGAAACGGTCTTTCTGCACCGGAACATCCGGCTGCAAGGGTCGGGTGCCTTCTCGACCACGATCTCTGCTCGTACGTCCCCTGCGGGCAAATACCAGAAGTGGCTGGAGAAGCTGGATGTGCTGATCAAGGCGAACCCGTCACTTCTTCTTCCTGGGCAGGTTTTCGGATACTCGCCGATTCCCGGTGTCGGTCCGTTCGTGACCGAGCAGGGCGCAGGAGTATTCGTGATGGCGCCGACGAATTCCGGCTACACGGCGGCGTCACACCCGATGGTGGACGGGTTCATGATTTCGGGCTCGTCAACGGGTGGCGGCGTCGTGGTGAACGGGAATGCCAAGTTCCTGCAGATCTCCAGCAACCTGATCCGGAACAACCTGGGCATGTACGGCGGCGGCATAAGGCTGGGTCACCCGGCGGTGGCATTCCCCGACGTGGTTGATGCGAACAACGACAACGTCGTGATCAAGGGGAACCTTATCGTCCAGAACGGAGGGACCAGCAACGGCCGTCAAAGCGGCGAGGGTGCGGGCGGCGGCATCTCGATCTACACGGGAGCCGACGGGTATCAGGTCCTGGACAACACCATTTGCGGCAACTTCACTACGGCTGCGGGTGGCGGTATCGGCCACGTGGGTCTCTCCAAGGGAGGTCTGATATCGAGAAACAAGATCATCTTTAACGAGTGCTTCCATCAGGCGGTGTTTGACGGGGCAGGCGGCGGTGTGTCCATCTCCGGGCAGGCACTCGTGGGAGCGCTCACCCCCGGGTCCGGCGGGGTAACGATCGAGGGCAACCTGATTCAAGGCAACTTCTCTGCGCCCGGAGACGGCGGTGCGATCCGCCTGGCCTGGGTGAACGGCGCCGACGTCCAGGCGTCTCCCCTGCCCGCGAACTGGCATCGGATCGACATCCTGGACAACATAGTCGTCAACAACGTCACAGGCTCTGCCGGGGCGATAGCGCTCCAGGATGCGGTCAACGTGCACATCATCCACAACACGATAGCGCACAACGACTCGACCGGCTCTGCGGCAGATGCCTTTGTCAACGGCGCGGCAACTCCGTCCATGCCTGCGCCTGCGGGCCTGGCATCCCGGCCGCACGGCGCGGACCTGGCCGCGGTCATGCCCCCCGGGTCGAAGGCGTATTCGGACCCGGTCATCCGCAACAACATATTCTGGCTGAATCGGGCGTTCTGGTACGACAACACGGCGGCAGGTGGCCTGGGCGGCCTGCGTCCTGACCTGACGGCCAATCCGCCCGAGGCCCCCGTGTACTGGGACATGGAAGTGCTGGGTGTTCCGGGGGCGCTGGATCCGCGGTTCGGCCTGCTGACCGATCCGCTGGGCTACGATGCTTCCAACGAGACGGCAGTGCAGGGGGTGGACCCGATGTTCATCGACGGCTACTTCAACGGGCCGGAGGTTCGCTACCAGACTGCGGACGCGTGGGCGGCACCCGGGGCCGCCGCTGCTCTCGACGAGGGCGGCAACTTCGTCGACATACACTACCGTCCGTTGGCGTTGACCGGCGACTACCACACCAGCAAGTACTCCCCCGCGGTGAACGTGGGGACAGAGGCTGTCATCAATCAATACTACGGGCTGAAACTGGATTGGGACGGCGAAACCCGTCCGATATCGAATGGGCCGGACGCCGGCGCCGACGAGACCGCAGGCAACGGCCAGCCCAACCAACCGCCGACGTTCACCACCAGCCCTCCGCTCAATGCAACGGTCAACGTCCTCTGGCAGTACAACGTCAAGGCGAACGACCCGAACGGCGACCCGCTGACGTTCTCTCTGGTGAACGCTCCGGCCGGGATGACGCTCACTCCGGGCGCACCGGGGTCGGCGACGATCCAGTGGACCCCGACGGTGGTAGGCAGCTACGCAGTGACCGTGGTGGTGACCGACGGTCTGGTCACGGTGCAGCAGGCGTTCACGGTGAAGGTGGTGTTCGTGAACTTCAAGCCGGTTGCGAAGAACGAGACCTTCAGCGTGGGCGCTCCAGGCGACTTCGTGGTTGCGGCCCCGGGCGTGCTCGCCAACGACACGGACGCGAACGGGGACGTACTGTCCGCGCTCACGGTGAACCTTTACAACAACGTGCCGCTCAACGGCACGGTCACACTGCAGTCGACCGGCGGATTCACGTTCAAGCCGTCCAGCAACCTGTGGGTCGGCACCCGCACCTTCCGGTACCGGGCGTTCGACGGGATTGCTGCGAGCAACACGGCGACGACGACCATCAGCAAGCCGGTTACCGTGCTGCAGGCGACCGCGACCAAGACCGGCAACACTTGGAGATGGCGGGTGTCCGGGTTGAGCACCAAGGAAGGGCAGACGCTGACGGTCTACATTGGCGCTCCCGCGGCCAACAAGGTCCTCGGCTACCCGCTGGTGGCGAACAACCCGCTTGCGGCCTGGGGGCCGTTCAACGTGACGCTGAACAACTCCACCAAGGCGCCCGACCTGGCGAACAAGACAGTGACCATCAAGACCTTGGACGGAGTGCTGTACACCGTCCCGCTGACCGTGAACTAGAGGAGGGAGCGACATGAGACACGCAACCAGAATCCTGGCGATGGGCATAGCCATCGCACTCTTCGGGCTGGCAACGCCGGGCACGGCGGCTGCGGCCCACATCAAGGTGCAGTGCCCCGGCGACACGAACGGCAACGCCGTGCTCGACGCGGGAGAGACGCCCGACCCCGCGTACCCCCGTGCGGTGTGCAAGCACGTGGGCGGCGGAGATGGCTACTCGCGCATGGCGGACGGCAAGGTGTTCTACATGTTCGGGTACTCGGAGCTCACGGGTCACCCGGAGAGCATGGCCATGCACCACGGGATGTTGGCCGGGCAGAACCCAGCGCCGACCATCGACCTGGACGAGATGGACCAGTTCTTCCTTACGCTTACCAACGTCGGCATGACCATGCGCCCCGACCTGTTCGATCCGCACTCGATCCACTGGCACGGCTACTCTCAGGCAGCATCGGTGTTCGACGGGGTCCCGGAGAGCTCGGTGGTCATCAACATGGGCGCTTCGATGACCTACTTCTACCAGGTCAACGAGCCCGGCACCTACATCTGGCACTGCCACGTGGAAGCCACGGAGCACATGGAGATGGGAATGCTCGGGAGCCTCTACGTGCGTCCCAGGCAGGACAGGCTGGCTGACGGCACTCAGCTCGGGCAGTGGACCCACCACAACCCGGATTCGAACGTGGACTACGCTTTCTCCGACGACCCGCTGGTGGGCGACACGTACGTGTACAACGACGGGGACGGCACGACCCGCTACGACGTGGAGTTCGTCCTCCAGTCGTCCGGGCTGGACTCCTATTTCCACGAGCAGCACATCGCGGTCCAGCCCCTTCCTTTCGCCGGGTTGGACGACGACTACTCCTACTTCAACGGCCGCGGTTACCCGGACTCGGTCAACGTAACCTATGATCCGGCCCTCGTGGAGAACGGCTTCTTCAACTCGCAGCCGTTGGATGCGCTGGTCGAGGCCCCCGCGGGTTCCCGCATCCTGCTTCGCATGTCGAACGTCAGCATCACGACCTTCTTCACCGTGTCCGTTCTCGGCATACCGATGACGGTGGTGGGCAAGGACGCGCAGCTCCTTCGCAGCCCGAGTGGAGAGAACTTGTACTACAACACCTCGTCGGTAACGATGGGCGGCGGCGAGACCTACGACGTCATCCTGGATACCGCCGGCTATGCGCCGGGGACGTACTTCATCTACACGACGAACCTGAACTACCTGACCGACGGCGCAAGCAGGGATTTCGGCGGCATGATGACCGAAATCCTGCTGTACTAGCCTGGATTTCCACGCACAACCATTCGCCTAACGCAAAGCCGGTTCTCGGCTACCGCTACAACATGGCCTGAAGGGGCCGGATCGGCCTGTCGTCACACGGCTGAGACGATCCTGCCAAG
>Ga0172371_10011653_pt1 | contig 11689 bp, 9 predicted proteins | sample Lak12m_FD_114543 | JGI IMG/M metagenome (GOLD analysis project Ga0172371, IMG submission 114543) | Freshwater microbial communities from Kabuno Bay, South-Kivu, Congo - kab_022012_12m | ecosystem: Environmental > Aquatic > Freshwater > Lake | place: Democratic Republic of the Congo: South-Kivu...
CATGCTCGAACAGAAGGAGAACCTGCCCATCCTGGCCTTCTCCCTGCAACCGGTGTGCAAATACATCATCGAGTACTTCGGAGACGACATCCATGAGGGCGACGTCATCTTCCACAACGACGTGTTCTCCATGGGCAACCAGAACAACGACGTAGCCGCGTACAAGCCGATCTTCTGGGAGGGGGGGCTCGTCGCCTGGGCCGCCGTCAAGGGCCACATGGCCGACATCGGCGGCGCGGTGCGCGGCGGCTACAACCCCAACGCCACCGAGGTGTGGCAGGAGGCCCTCCGCATACCGCCGGTAAAGGTCTATGAAGGGGGGAAGCTGCGGCGGGATGTCTGGGACTTCATCTTCGCGAACATCCGGCTGGACATCGTCGAAGAGGACATGCGCGCCGAGATCGGATCCTGCGTGGTGGGGGAACGGGGCATCCACCGTCTGCTCGCGCGCTATGGGCGCGAGGTCTTCGATGCGCACAAGGAGTACCTCTTCGACTCCACCGAGGAGACGATGCGGGCGGAGATCGCCGCCATCCCGGAAGGGACGTACATCGGCGAGTCGTACGCCTACTACGACGGCAAGAATCAGGGGTCGAAGTACAAGATCCATGTCGAGATCACCGTCAAGAATGGCGCTATCTCTTTTGACTATTCGGGCACCGACCCGCAGACGAACGGGTTCGTGAACGGTACCTACTCGTCCTCCGCGTCGGCGACGCTACTCACACTGCTCCACACCATGAACCCGGACATCCCCCACAACGCCGGTCTGGTGCGCCCGGTCACCATCACCATCCCCGTGGGCACCATCCTGAACGCCGCCTATCCCGCCGCTACGACGTACGGCAATCATCTCTGCCCCAACAACGCCGACGCCATCATGCGGGCGTTGGGGCCGGTTATCCCCGAGCGGGTCACCGCGGACTGGAACGAGGCCCTCATCAGTCAATCGACCGGGCAGGACCCGCGTCACGAGGGCAGGCCCTTCGTCGACATCTTCTTCATGGGCCAGAAGGGCGGCTCGGGGGGCATCTTCGGCACCGACGGTTACGATCACATCGGCATGATCGACGCTTCCGGCGGCATCCTCGATCAGGACTACGAGATCTTCGAGCAGGCAACGCCCCACCGGGTGCTGACGCATGAGTACTGGGTGGACTCTGCCGGCCCCGGCCGCTGGCGGGGCGGGCTGGGCACGGTGGCGTCGTACCTGGTGGGCGGCGAGCAGACTAAGATCATCACCTTCGGCGACGGCGACGTGGAGCCGTCGCACGGCTCCCACGGGGGGGGCGACGGCACCCTCAACAGCATTCAACTGCGCTATCCCGGCGAGACTGAATGGCGCACGCTCAGGACCAAGGACATCGTCAACGACGTCCCCGCCGGCACCATCTACCGCCAGCTCTCCGGAGGCGGAGGCGGCTGGGGCGATCCGTACGAACGTCCCGCCGAGAAGGTGCGCTATGACGTGCGCAACGGCTTCGTGAGTCCGGGGCGGGCGAAAAAGGACTACCGAGTGGACATCGACCGCGACGCGACCATCGACGATGCCGGAACACCCCGGCTGCAGACGGAGTTGAGTTCATGACGACCTTTATGCCCACCTTCACCACAGACGAGGAGCTTCGGGCCATCCAGCTCGACGGCCTCCGTTGGACCGTGGGGCACGCCTACGGTGGCTCCGACTTCTACCGACAGAGTTTCGACGAGGCGGGCGTCAATCCCGACGATATTAGGAGCCTCGACGACCTTCGCCGCCTGCCCTTCACCACGGCCTCCGACCTGGCCGCGGGCTACCCCTTCCCCTTGCGGAGCGTTCCGTTCGAGCAATTGGTGCGCATCCACTCCTCGTCGGGGACTACGGGCAAGCGCAAGATCCTCTCCTACACCCAGAAGGACGTCGACGACTGGCGCCACATCTTCGCCCGCTGCTACGAGATGGCCGGCGTGGGCCCGGGCGATCGGGTCCAGCTGATGGTTGGCTACGGCCTCTGGACCGCGGGGGTGGGCTTTCAGGCGGGGTGCGAGGCGGTGGGAGCGATCGCCATCCCCGTGGGGCCGGGCAACCTGGACCTGCAGTGCGAGCTCCTCGCCGACCTTGGCGCGACCACGGTCTGCTGCACCGCGAGCATGGCCCTGTTGCTCTCCGAGGAGATCGGCCGGCGCGGCGTCGCCGACCGGGTGAAGGTGCGCAGCATCATCCTGGGGAGCGAGGTGGCCAGCGAGGGCATGCGCGCCCAGATCAAGGCCCTCTCGGGGGCGGAGCACATCTACGACATCACCGGCATGACCGAGCTCTACGGGCCGGGGGCCGGCATCGACTGTCGGTTCCACACGGGCATCCATTACTGGGCCGACTACTACATCATGGAACTGCTCGACCCGGAGACCCTCGAGCCGGTCGCCGAAGGCGAGGTGGGCGAGATAGTGGTGACCACATTGCGGAAAGAAGGCGCTCCCCTGGTGCGCTACCGCACCCGCGACCTCACCCGCATGATCCCCGGGCAGTGCCCCTGCGGCTCCCCGATCCCCCGGCACGATCGACTGCTGGGCCGCTCCGACGACATGTTCATCATCCGAGCGACCAACGTCTACCCGGGCCAGATCGCCGACATCCTCTCCCGGACGCCGGGGGTGTCGAGCGAGTACAACGTGGTCCTCACCCGGGATGGGGGCAAGGACTTCATGAGGGTGCTGGTGGAGCGGGCGGTGGGAGCCGACCCGTCCGGCGATGGCGAGGTGGCCGGCGCGATCGAGCAGCGCATCAAGAAAGAGATCCTGGTCTCGGGCAGCGTGGAGGTGGTCGACTACGGCTCCCTGCCGCGTTCCGAGCGCAAATCGAAGCGGGTCTACGACCGGCGTGAGGGGTGAGATGACGATGCTTGAGTTCTACAGCCCCGGAAGTGTCGAGGATGCCGTGGGCATGCTCGCTCGGTGGAGCGAGACGGCCATGCCGGTGGCGGGTGCCACCGATATGTGGGTCAACATGAAGTCGGGGAAAGTCCGTCCGCAGGCTTTGGTGTCGCTTCGGGGTATAGGCGCCCTGCGCGGTATCGCCTACGAGGGCGGCGGAACAGTAGCCGGGGCCATAGATGCCGGCGCAGGTGGTGGCGGCGGCGTCGTGGCGGCACGCGGTGCCCTCGCCATCGGTGCGGCGACGCCTCACGCCGACATCGAGGACTCTGCCTGGGTGGCGGCTCATTTCGCCGGCCTGCAGCAGGCCTGCGCGGGGCTCGGATCCCGGCAGGTCCGCAACGTGGGGACCCTGGGGGGCAACATCTGCAACGCCGCACCGTGTGCCGATTCGGCGACGGGGCTGATGCTGTTCGACGCGAGCGTGGTCCTTGCCGGCCCCGAAGGGGTTCGGGAGATGCCCTTGGCCGATTTCTTCATCGGGCCCGGCCAGACCCGCCGCGGTCCGGCCGAGATCCTCACCCAGATCCGGATAGCCGATCCGGGCCCTAACACCTACTCAGGCTACCAGAAGCACACGCGGCGCAAGGGCGTCGAACTGGCCATGATGTCGGTGGGCGTCCGGATCACTCTGGCCGACGACGGGGTGACTGTAGCCAAGGCGCGCATCTCGCTCGGCGTCTGCGCCCCGACTCCCATGTGCTCGGCCGACGGGGAGGCCTACTTGGAAGGCAGGCCGCTGACTCGGGAGAATGCCGTTCGCGCGGCCGAATTGGCCGCCACTGAGTCGAGGGTGCGGGATAGCTGGCGGGGCAGGGCGTGGTACCGGAGGGAGATGATCCGTGTCCTGGTGCCTCGGGTGATCGAGCAATCGGGCGCGTTCGCGGCCGTGGAAGCGAGGTAGACGACGATGGATTTCAACGTGACCAAGGCGGGACTCGTCGATCCAACCGGCGGTTCCGTCGACGTATGCGGACTCGAATCCGTCGTGCGGCTCACGGTCAACGGCGACAGGGTCGCCGTGCGGGTGGACGCTGAATGGAATTTGCTGCGCCTGCTGCGCGACGGCTTGGGTCTGCTCGGCACCAAAGAGGGCTGTGGCGGCGGTGAGTGCGGCGCCTGCACGGTGATCGTCGACGGCCGGGCGGTGAACTCCTGCCTCTTCCCGGCGATGGCGGCGGATGGAACGTCAGTGGTGACCGTCGAGGGCCTGGCGACTGCGGACGGTGCCCTGCATCCGTTACAGCGCCAGTTCGTGGAGAAGGGCGCCGTGCAGTGCGGTTTCTGTACCCCGGGCATGCTGATGTCGGCCAAAGCTCTGCTCGACCGCGTCCCCGATCCCACAGAGCATCAGATCAAGTCGGCTCTGGCCGGCAATCTCTGTCGGTGCACTGGATACAATCAGATCGTTGAAGCAGTTCAAGCGGCGGCGGAGGAACTGAACACCGCTGCCGTCACCAACGCCGCCGGTCGCCGCGACGCCGCGTCCGTCGAGGAGGTGACGGCATGACCGCCCCGACAGCGACTACTACCACGGCCACGGTGGCCTCCACCGCGCCGGCGCCCACGGTTGCGGTGGCCCCGAACGGTGGCGCGCGTGTTGCCGCCACGACGACCCTCACCGAGGCCGAACGCGCTCGGAAGGTCCTCGCCGTCATTGGCAAGCCCATCCCCAAGGCCGATGCGGGCGAGAAGGTCATCGGCCGCTCGGAGTACATCCACGACTTCTCCCTCCCAGGGATGTTGTTCGGGAAGATCCTCTATTCCACCCGCCCGCACGCCAAGATCCTCTCGATCGACACCACGGAAGCCGAGAAGTTCCCCGGGGTCAAGGCGGTCCTCACCGCCGACAACACGCCTGAGATCCGCTTCGGTCTACTCAAGGACAACATGGCGCTCAAGAAGGAACGGGTGCGTTCCTACCGCGACGAAGTGGCGGCGGTAGCGGCCACCACCCCGGAGATCGCCGAGGAGGCACTCAAGCTCATCCGGGTCGAGTACGAGGATCTGCCCGCGGTCTTCGATCCCGAGGAGGCCCTCGCCGAGGGCGCGCCGCTCATCCACGAGAAGAACGCCAAAGGCGAGCCCATCACCGACAACCGCCTGCGCCTGCCGTGGAAGTTGGCCGCCGGCGACATCGAGGCCGGTGAAGCGGCGTCCGCTCACATAGTCGATGGCCACTTCGAGACCGGCTGGGTCACCCACTGTTGCATGGGCACCGCCGGCTGCGTGGCCACGTTCGACACGCGCGAGAACCTCACCATCTACTCCATCACCCAGATCCCCAGCATGGCCAAGGCCGACTTCCAGGAAGCACTCAAGGCCATGGGTGTGCGGGGCAAGGTGCGGGTGGTCAACACCACGATCGGGGGCGGTTTCGGGTCGAAGCTCGACACCTACGCCTTCGAGTACATTGCCATCCTGCTCGCCCACCGCACGCGTCGGCCCGTGAAGATCCTCTTCAACCGCGAGGAGGAGTTCTTCGCCACCTCACCCCGGCAGCCGGTGCGGGCCACTATCCGCCAGGGCTGCGACGCCCAGGGAAAGCTGACCTTCCGCGACATCAGCCTCATTCTTGATAATGGCGCCTATACCTCCTGGGGCGCGACTACGCCCACGGTCATGATGATGCCCGCGTCCGGCCTCTACGAGGTCCCGAACGTGCGCTTCAAGGCCACGTGCGTCTACACCAACAACACCTACTCCCAGGCCATGCGCGGCTATGGCACGCCGCAGCTGACCTTTGCGCTCGAGTCGAACATGGACGAACTCGCGCAGAAGGCGGGCATCGACCCCTTCGAGTTCCGGCTGTTGAATGCCAACCACTCGAACACGGTCACCCCCCAGGGCTTCAAGGTGACCACCTGCGGCCACATCCCGTGCCTCGAAGCGGTGGCCGACAAGCTGGACTGGGCCGGCCATCGGGAGGCGAAGGCCGCTCCGGCGGCGCGCTTGGCTGGCAGGGAGACCGGCGGCGCCCCGCTACCGGGCAGGCCCCACAAGGTGCGGGGCATGGGTCTGGCCTGCCTGATGCACGTGGGGGGCGGCGCCAAGATCTACAAGAGCGACGGCTGCGGTACGCTGATCAAGCTGGACGACTTCGGCAACGTCGACGTTTACACCGGCTCCATGGACATCGGCCAAGGCCTCGACACCATTCTGCGTCAGATCGTGGCCGAGACCTTGGGCACCACCACGGAGAAGATCAACGTCATCATGGGCGACACCGATGTCTGCCCCTGGGACGTGGGCGTGCACGCCTCGCGCTCGACCTTCATCGCCGGGAACTCCGCCCTGGGCGCGGCCCGGCAGGTGCGCGATCAGATCCTCACCGCTGCCGCGGGCATCCTCGACGTCCCCCGCGAGAGCCTCGAACTCTACGGCGGCAAGGTCACCTGTGCCGACGACCCCGAGAAGAACACGGCCATCGACAAGATCCTGCGCAAGGCCCACTTTGCCAGCGCGGGCAACACCATGTTCATGGCCGCCCACTTCTACGAGCCCCCCACCGACTTCATGGGAGGGGACTTCAAGGCCAACTACTCCATGGCCTACACCTGGGGCTGCCACGGCGTCGAGGTCGAAGTGGACACCCAGACCGGCCAGGTGGAGATCGTCCGCTACGTGGCGGCCCACGAGGTGGGGCGGGCGCTGAACCCGCTGCTGGTCAAAGGCCAGATCTACGGGGCCGCGCTGCAGGGTCTGGGCTATGCGCTCGCCGAGGAGATGATCTACGATCAGGGCAGGCTCCTGAACCCCAACTTCCGCGATTACAAGATGCTGACTGCGCTCGACGCCCTGCCGGTGGAGCCCATCATCGTGGAGGACCCGGACGCCGCCGGCCCCTACGGTGCTAAGGGCATCGGCGAGCCCGGCCTGGTCCCGGCCGCTCCGGCCATCGCAAACGCCATCTACGATGCGGTGGGCATCCGCATGACCAAGCTGCCCATCAAGTCGGAAGAGGTGCTCGCGGCCATCTTTGCGAAGCAAGGAAGGGCGGTCGAGTAGGGCCCGTTTCGCTTCGTCGGTTTCTAGTGTGGCCGCCACTTCTACAAGCTGCAGCCGCTGCGGACGCTGAAGGAGATCCGGGCCGATATCCTGCCGCCGGAGAAGGAGACGGAGGGGCTGCTCGGGGAGATCATCGGGAGCGCCGGTGATGATCTATCCTTGCATTTCTAGTAGTGATATTCCATGATTGCACATATGATCAAGCGTCGCCTCTCATGCACACTGCTGCAGCGGCTACACGACGTTCCCGCCGTGGTGCTCATCGGGCCGCGGCAGGCGGGCAAAACGACGCTCGCGCTCGCCGTCACGGAGCGACGCGACGCGATCTACCTGGATCTGGAATCCGAGCAGGATCGGGCCAAGCTCGCCGAGCCGGAACTCTACTTGGCCGACCACATGGACAAGCTGGTCATCCTGGACGAGATCCACAGGGCTCCCGGGCTCTTCCCTGTGTTGCGCGGGCTTATCGATCGGGCGCGCTATCAAGGGGCGGACCGCGGTCTCTACCTGCTCCTGGGGTCGGCTTCACTCGATCTGCTCAGGCAGTCGGGAGAGACTCTCGCCGGACGGGTGAGCTACCTGGAGCTCGAGCCTTTCGACGTGTCCGAAACCCAAGGGACGGCGGAGGAGCGAGATCGCCTCTGGCTCCGCGGTGGGTTCCCCGAGAGCTTTCTCGCGTCGAGCGACCCGCGGAGCCTGCGTTGGCGTCAGGACTTCATCCGTTCCTATCTGGAACGGGATATCCCTCAATTCGGCCGGCGTATCGCCGCTGAGACCCTGCGCCGGTTCTGGGTGATGCTTGCCCACCATCAGGCGGGGCTGCTGAACGTGGCCAAGTTCGCCCGCAACCTGGGAGTTGACACGAAGACCGCCGCCGCCTACATTGACCTCCTGGTCGACTTGCTCCTCCTGCGGCGGCTCCCTCCCTGGCACGCCAACGTGGGCAAGCGGCTGGTGAGGTCGCCGAAGGTCTATGTGCGTGACAGCGGGCTCGTACACGCTCTTCTAGCCATCGGCGACAAGGAGGCCTTGCTGTCGCATCCGGTGGTGGGCGCGAGCTGGGAGGGCTTCGTCGTCGAGCAGTTGCTGGCCGTGGCTCCCGAGGGAGTGGAGGGCTACTTCTACCGGACGAGCGGCGGGGCGGAGGTCGACCTTCTGCTGAGTTTCCCGGGCGGCGACCTCTGGGCGGTGGAGATCAGGCGCAGCCTCTCTCCGCGCCCCGAGAAGGGCTTCCATTCCGCCTGTGCAGACCTGCGCCCGGCCCGCCGGTTTCTCGTCTATCCCGGCGAGGAGGGCTATCCCGTGGGGGACGGCATCCAGGTCGTTTCTGTTGTGGGAATGGCTGGATTGCTGGCAGGGCACGCGTTGTGAGCCGGCCGCTGGCGCGGGCGGTGGGCGCGTGATCGCCTTTCTCAAGCCCTGTCCTGCCATGCGGGACTCCGGCGTGCTATGGCTGGTTCTGTTCCAGCGCCCCCGCCGGCGATGATCTCTCGCCGACGAAAGCAGTCCATCGTGTGGTCGTTGACCATGCCGGTCGCCTGCATGTGTGCGTACACGATGGTGGAGCCGACGAACGAGAATCCGCGGCGCTTGAGGTCTCGACTGAGCGCGTCTGACTCCGTCGAGGTCGCCTGATAGTCGGTCAGGGCGTGCAGTTCGTGCACCAACGGCCGGCCGTTCACGAAGGCCCACAGGTATGCCGCGAAGCTGCCGAACTCCTCCTGTACGCGAAGGAACCGCTGTGCGTTGTTCACGGCCGCCGCCACCTTGGCACGGTTGCGGATGATGCCGGGATCGGCCAGGAGGGCCGCGATCTTGCCCTCGTCGTAGCGGGCGATCTTCTCGGGGTCGAAGCCGTCGAATACGCCGCGGTAGTGCTCACGTTTTCTCAGCACCGTGTACCAGGACAGCCCGGCCTGGGCGCCTTCCAGGATGAGGAACTCGAACTGAAGCCGGTCGTCGTACACCGGCACGCCCCACTCCTCGTCGTGGTAGGCGACGTAGTCGGGCTTGGTCGGGTCCACCCAGGGGCAGCGGACGAGATCATGCGCGGGGTCTCGCACGGCATGCCTCCGATCGTCGCTGCGCAGTGTTCTACCACCGTATGTCATTATCATGATGTCACAGTCCGGAGGATTAGGCGGTCGTATTCGACTGCGGGAGAGCGGGTGATCATGCGGTTTGCCGTGGACAAGTCGGTCTTCGAGAAGTTCCCCGAGTATCGTCGCGGGATAGTTGTGGCTCGGCAAGCGGTCAACTTGTCCGCCGATCCGGAGTTGGAGGCTCGTCTGCGGGACGCCGAGCGCTCGGTGGTCGAACGGCTGACCGACGGCGAGTGGCGCACTGCCCCCCGCGTGGCCGCATGGCTGGAGGCGTTCGCGCGGCTGGGTGTCGGAGTGGGATCGAAGCCGCCGTCGGTGGCGGCGTTGGTCAAGCGCGTCGCCAAGGGTGCGTCGCTGCCGTTCATCAACCAACTGGTCGCGCTGATGAACATCACGTCATTGGAGAACCTCGTTCCCTGCGGCGGAGACGACCTTGACACCGTCGGCGGGGAACTCGTGCTCCGACCGGCTACGGGTGTCGAAAGCTATCGGCCGCTGGGCAAGCCCGATACTCTCGAACATCCTCATCCGGGGGAGTTGACCCTCGTCGACGTGGAGAACGACGTGGTCCTCTGCCGTTGTTGGTGTTGGCGCAATAGTGACGTCACCAAGTTGACCGAGAAGACCATGACGGTCGCGCTGAACGTAGACCTGATGTCGCCGGCAGTGGCAGTCGAGGAAGGCACCGAGATGACGCGCCGCTTGGCCGATGACGTGCGCCGCCACTGTGGCGGCCACGTCGAGTGGCGCATGCTCGCGCCGGGCGAGCCGGCCACCCAGTTTGCGTTCTGAGCCGCTCCACCCTTGTCGCATCCCGCCGGGATAGGTTCTGTTTCTGTCTTGCTAGGGGATAAGGCGGCGAAACGCAAGGAGAGTGAGGTGCCCACATGGCCACGGACGACGAGCTGCAGAAGACTCATCTTCACCGGCTGCAGGTACAGAGTCGTGCTGAGGATGCCCTCCCCGACGAGCGGGCATACTGGCGGCGCCGATATCCAAGGCGGTGCGTGATTTCACGTAGGCCCGCATGGAGAAGTTCACTCAGTCCGATGAGTTCCAGACCATGTAGGTCAAGGGGCTCAGCACCGACCGCGGGTCTGCGGTCGTTGATCGATCGGGCCGGAGCGGTGAAGTTGGGGGCGGGCGGCCTGAGGGCCGCCCGCCCCCACTGCTTGTTACGCCGCGGGGGCGACCAGACCGTCGGCCATGGAGGTTGGGGATCCTGCATGTGGTTTTGGGATGCGTCCCTCGCGTCGGATCACGATCCGCTCTGCCGAGCGCCCGAAGAAGTGGTAGCCGGACCCGGCCTCTGAGAGGACGTCCAGCAGGGAGTCGGGATCGTTGACCCAGACCCCTCCAAGAACGTCCACTCCGCGTCGGAAGAAAGCATCGGGCAGCATGCCGGCCGTGGGGCCCACGACGACGACCGTAGCGTCGGGGCGGGCGAGGGCAAGGAGGTCTTCCAGCGTGTCGTTGATCAGTGAGGTGCCGGTTGCCACCAGGAGGTCGGCTCTGGGCACCTCGATGCCCGCCTGGCCGGCGGGCGCGTAGAACGGCATCTCGTCCGGTTTGAGTGTGGATGGATCGAGTTCGAGGACGCGGTACGGGCGACCCCGTCGTTTCAAGACCTTGAGGAACGGCGCCAGTGCGCCCACCACGACCACATGTTGGTCGTCCGACAGGTCGAGGTTGTCGAGGGCGTCGACTCCCTGTTCGATGGCGTAGTCGGCGGGGGCGTTGATGCGCCAACAGGTAGCGGAGAGGGCGTTGAGCGTCGCGATGCCGAGCGCCTTGGTGATGGCGCTGCCGTCCCACATGTCGTCGACGAGCGTCACTGCGGAAGCGCCCCGGAGCCGGCCCGACGCCGGCATAGCACGTGCCGAACTGGGACAGCAGACCGCCTCGGGGATGGTCTTGATGGGCGTGTAGCAGACACCCGCCTGCCCATTGTTGAGCTTCACGCCGGTGAAGAACAAGCCGATGACCACCCGCTCGACCTTCAGGTCGAAGAGAGGTGCTCCGAGCGTCCGTTCGATCTGGTGGTAGGTCTCTTGCAGAATGTCCGCCGTCATGTCGCCCTCCCGTTGCGTCCCGCGTCTCTCGGCCGGACCGCCGCGCATCGTGACCCGGCGAGTATAGCGCGCGATGATGCTCAAAACTAGCAGAACGCGTGGCCACGTCAGGTGTCTGCGCCCGCACGACTGCACGGGGGGTACACTGACCGCCGCGTGCCTGTAAGCGTGCCGCTTGTAAGCATGCCGTTTAGTGCGAGGAATCCAGGAGGTAGAATGTCGCTCTTCCGCAAGACGATCAAGGTCTGCTTCTCCGACATCGACAACGCGGGCATCGTCTACTACCCGCGCTTTCTGCACTACTTCCACTTGGCAGTCGAGGAGTTCTTCGGTTGTGAACTCGGGGTTGATTATGCCGAGGTCCTGCATCAGCGGAACATCTCGTTCCCCACAGTGCACGTGGAAGCCGACTTTCGGCAGAGGATGAAGTATGGCGACCACATCGGCATCGAGGTGGCTGTGCTTAGCCCGAATCCACCGGTCCAAACCACTCAGATCGGGTAGCAGATAACTGACAAGTGCCTTCTTTCCTGGGAGAATGTGGGTTGCGAGACGCCACATGGTCCCCGAGAGAAAGGCACCTGTCAGATGCAA